>VFQP010003926.1_pt1 | contig 14483 bp, 17 predicted proteins | sample 3512351 | NCBI WGS metagenome assembly VFQP01 (sample SAMN10412372, study PRJNA504923) | tailings metagenome | isolation source: Relicate 1 Philex TSF1 revegetated site | place: Philippines: Tuba, Benguet | collected 2017-08-29 | reverse complement strand
GCTCAAAGGCGGCTGGCGCCACCAACCCAAAGAGCGACGCACCACAGTGGCGTCGGCCTCCTGCCTGCGCCGCTGCGCCCCGCCTCCACCGCAGCCGCTGCCGCCGCCGCCGCCGCCGCCGCCGGCCCCGCCCGGCTGCGCCTCCCCCTCTAGCGCCTGGCCGCATTCGACGGCCACGGCCCTCAGGTGCGCGTACCAGGGGTCCTCCACCGTGGCCCACTGCACCTGCAAGGCGCGTTGCGGGCACGCGGGCACGCACCACGTCGTCATGCTCCACGAACAAACACACGGCGAGTTGTGCACAGAGAACTGCCTCCTGGCAGCCCTTGGCCAAAGCGGCGGTGGGCCGTCCCGGGGCCTTGCGCTCCTTGCGGCGGCGCCCGCAGCCCTAGCCCCAACCCGGGCCCAGGGCCCGCACCTGCCGCACTTGTGCGTGCACCCTTCCGCACCTCAACCCTAGCCCCAACCCGAGCAGCGCCCGCACCTGCAGCACGTGGGCGTGCCGCAGCAGCAGCTTGAGGCCCTCGGTCGCGCGCCGCCCCGCCACCGCCAGGCAGCCCTGCTCCACCACCAGCGCCTGCGCGCCACCACCGCCACGCCGCCGCACGCCTTCCTGTGTCCCGCGCGCTTTGCTTTGGCACGGCGACTGGGACGCACAAACACGTCGTGCGCATCGTCAGGGCGAGGGATGTTCAGCCCCGCCTTCCTCAACCATGCCTCCCAGCGTCCTCCTGCTCCCGTTTCTTTCGTTCGCTCCTCCTGTCGCACCGCCCCACCTGCAGCGAGGGCAGCGCGTCAGGAGGCAGGTACCCCAGCACACCCAGCGGGAAGCCGCGCAGCAGCCGCAGCTCCCGCCACGCCAGCGCCGCCGGCACCTGCCGCCGCTGCCGCTGCGGGCACTGCCGCCCCCCCCTGGCGCCCGTCCCGCCTCGCGCGCCCCTTGCGCAGGCGCCGCCGCCTCGCTGCTGCTTCTGCTGCTCCTCCTCCTGCTCCCACAGGCTGCCGTCGTCCTCCTCCTCCTCGTCCTCGTCCACGAGGTGCTGGTTCTGGGCGTGGCTGCGCACGGCGTCCGCAAACTCCAGAGGCGACACCTGGGCATGGCAAAGCACCACGCCGTCGTCACGGGCCACGCCGGTGGAGACTTTGGGCACACGTGAATAGCGAGGAGGTGCGGAGCGACGTGCCGGAAGGGACGCCGGCTGTGCCCTGCCCTGCGCTCTCAACAGCTGAACGGACGTCCCCGCAGCGTGCGCTCACGTGCGCCCACCCGCCCACGGGCCCCAGGCATACGCTCCGCAGCCCCGTGTGCTGCGCCTTCCCTCCCCTCACCTCCCCTCCCCATACGCCCACACACTCACGTGCGCCCACCCGCCCACGGGCCCCAGGCATACGCTCCGCAGCCCCGGGTGCTGCGTCGCCTCCAGCAAGGTGTCGGCCGAGGCGTGGCGCAGCGTCAGGCGCTGCAGCCGCCGCAAACCGTCCCGCCGGTCCAGCAGCACTGGGCAGTCGTCGTACTTGTCCTTGCCCACAGCGCACCTGCACACGTGCACATGCGGCGGTTGGACTCCAAACCGCCCGTGATGATCTGTTGACCTGCAAGTGCGGGGCCGCCGGCGCCGCACCCGCGCCACGTGGCCTTCTTGCTACGCTGCGCCCCAGCGCTGCGAGCCACCGTCAGAAGACACAAAGCCCGAGGCGGGTGCGGTGACGCTCTCTCGCTGCGCCGCTCCTCCGTGTTCTCCCGGTCGCGGCCACGAGGGCACGGGCATGCGGCGCGGGCCACCGGAACGGGAGTGGGGCCCCAGAGGCCCATCTCCCGCGCCCGGCGAACGCCCACCTGGCCGCCGCCTCCTCAGACTTGCTGATGACGATCTCGTCGCCTGGCTGTGGCCGCGCCGCACGCGCCGCCGCCAGCTCCGACGCGCGCTCGGCACCCTGCGCGCACAGCGGCGGGAACGGCCAGGATCACGTGCACTGGCTGATCCTGACACCCAGCGCGCCCTCACGAGGCGTGCAGGCGCAGCACCGTGCCGCCACGTCGCGGACGACGGCAGGTGTGGGCGGGAAGAGAGGGGCAGCAGCGTGCACACCCGGGGAGCGCCCAGGCCGGCGTCGGTTGGCCTCTCTGCCGCCAACCGTGGGCTGCGCAGCCCACACGCTCGCAGCTTGCAGTCGGGTGACGCAAAGGCCTGGGCTGGTGCCGAATCTTCCTCCCTGCTGATCCTTCCTGCCTGACGCAGGCGGCGGCCCGTTCCGTTGATGCAAGCCACACACACACACACGCTAAGCAGCACACGCTGCTCCCTCCCTCCCTGGACCAGAGTTGGGTGAGAGCTAAGCGTGGCCCCCCTGGCGCCTCCCACGGTGACAAGCCCTCGTGAGGCGCGTGCATGCGTGACGGCGCCAAGAGTGCGGGGCACCGCGCCTGTGCCGCCAAGCGCCTCACGATCAGACGGCGACGGCGAGCGCCGTTGCCAGCGTGCCCTGGCTCACCTCGCTGCTGTGCCACATGGAGGGCCGGCGCTTGTCGGGCGCGCGCGGCACGGGGCCGGCCCGGAGGAGGTGCGCGTCTGGCGTGGGCGGCGGCGAGAAGTCGAGGCGCAGGTCCGTGGCACGGGCGGCCAGCGTGGACAGCGCCTGCGGCAGCAGGGGGTTGCGTGAGAGCGAATGGTCCAGGGCGGAGGCAGGCGTGGACAGCGCCTGCGGCGGCGCGGCAAAGGAGCGCGGGCAGCACGCTCCGCTGGCTCTTGGCGCCCTGCCGCAGCACGGGGTGGACCGCCACACGACGCAGGGACCCTGCGGGAGTCACGAGCGCGTGTCACCTGCGCCCGCCCAGGGAACAAAGGAGCCGCAGCGATGCAGGAGCGCTTTTGCCCTGCCCGCGAGCCACGGCGCGCACGCGGACAGCGCCGCGCACCGCGCACCTGCAGCGCCCAGGGCTGCCACCGTCTCTGTCTCCCCCGCACACACGCCTGCTGGGTGCTGAGCCGCAATGCGTCTCTGCACCTGTGCGTGTGCAGGGCTTTGGCTCGCTTGCCTTCGTGCTGCGAAACATACGATGCGCCCGGTAGTTCGGCTCCGGCCCCGCCGAGGTGACAAAACAGATTTGAATTCCCCACACAGCCTGCCAGTGTGCACTGCAGCGGGAGGCCCCCTGTGTTCTGCCACCCAGGGCACACAAAGGACAAGAGGTGATCAAGCTGCCGTCATCGCGTTTGTGCACGACTGTGTGAAGACGCTTGAACTTCCTGCCATGCCGAGCGCCACCTAGGTGAAGGCTAATGCAACACGACGACGACGACAAAGGACAAGAGCTGCCGCGCGCCGTCGCACCTGCAGCGCCCAGGGCGGCGCCACGCGCCCGCCGTCGTCGTCGCCGGGACCCCGCACGTAGTGCAGGCCCAGCGCGCGCAGCGCCGGCGCCGGCTCGAACGGCGGGCCCTCTGACAGCTGGTGCTGCAGCATCCAGTGCGCCTCGTCGCCCAGCTCCCCAGTCTCCCACGACACCTGCAGGCGCTCGTGCACAAAAAGGAGGAACCACGGTTTTGCCCGCCAGGAGCAGGAGATAGGGAGCAGCGCTGGGGCCGGGAGAAGCGCGGGCTGCGCTTCCCATCCCGTCTACGTTCCCTTTCCTATCTTGGAGACCTCTTCCCTCCCTATCTCCCGCCTCCCACCTGGTTGAGCTGCAGCTCCTCCAGCCTGGGCCACCTGCGGAGCGCCAGCACAGCCGGGGCACGGCGCGGCGCGTGACGCAGCCAGCACCTGGTGACGCGCGCGTCTCTGGCCTGACATCCTCCCCGCGTGCCGATGCGTGCGGGCGCCGCGACGCAGCCGCTCCCCCGGGCCGTTTGCTGCGAGTCGCGCACCCCCGCTGGCCCGTTCCGTCAATGCAAGGCGCGCACAGCGCGCACAGCGCAGGAGCATGTGGGCGGCGCAAGCGCACCACGACGACCCACACCGTCGGGGCCACCAAGGCGTCACCGCCGCAGGCGCAGACGCTCACGTGTGCAGCTCCCAGGACTGAAGCGTGGACGCGTGCACGTGCATGTCGCGGATGGATAGGCGCCGCGCCAGCGCCCGCAGCGGCGGCGGTGGCGGCGAGACGAGCCCCGCCGTCCTGCGCGCCACACGCACGCCCACGTTTGCGGACTGCGGGTCAGGGTTGAAGCTAGGGTTCAGCCGCGCGCCACGGTTGGTCAGGCCCGCAGCGGCCCGCCAGGCCGGCGGGCGCCACACCCCGCACGTGCAGCTGCGCCGCTCGGCGTGCGAGAGAACGCCGGCACTCCAAAAGCCAACTGTAGCCTCTCTCACGTGGGCCGGAGGTCGGGCGCCTCCTCCACCACCCGCCACTCGTTGTACTCCAGAGCCCAGCTTCCGTCCAGCTCCAGCGCCACATCAGGCAACTCGAGGCGCGCCAGCCACCCCTCCGAGGGCCAGGGGAACCAGTAGCCGCGCACCTGCGCGCGTGGGGGTTTGGAATCAGTTTGGGCGCTACAGCGGGTAAGAAAGGAAAGAGGACGCCGGCAGGTGTGGAAGACTTAGGAAGTCACGCATTCCTCTCAAAGCCCACTGTTCTCTGCGTGGCCGCGGCCAAGGGGGAGGTGCCTTTGCACTTTTGCTGCCCACGCTTTGCTGCCCACGCTTTGCTGCCCACGCTTTGCTGCCCACGCCGCCCTGCCCACGGAGGGTGGGTGCGTTACCAGGGCGGCACACCGCGCATGGCCTGCACCAGACAGACAAAAATCCAATCGTTGGATTTTTGCAGGCTTGAAGGCCAGCTCCTTTAGCTGGCCTTTGCCCCAAAACGCACCTCGAGTGGCCTGCGGCCCGGGGCCTCGCATTCGCTGCTGTGTGGGCTGGAGGCGCAGCTGCTGCTGCTGCTCGCCTCCTCCTCCTCCTCCTCCTCCTCAGCGTCGTCGTCCTCCTCGTCATCCTCCGCCGCCGCGCCGCCGGGGTCGCCCCACACCACCCGCGCCGAGTGCGTGGACAGGAAGAGCCTCCGGCGCCGGGCGCAGCGCGCGGCCAGCCGCGCCAGCGTCCAGCAGGTGCGGAACAGCAGCAGCAGCCCGCCCACCACCTCCTCCTCCTCCTGCTCCTCCTCCTCCTCCTCCTCGTCGGCGTCGTTCTCCGCTTGTTCATCGTCCTGCTGCTCCTCTCCGCCGCCCCGCCCGCGCGCGGCAGCGAGGCCGTTCGACCCCCCGGCGCCATGACCTTGCCACCAGGCCCCTGGGGTAGGGACGCTGCCGGCCGCCTCTTCGGCCAGGTGCTGAGCCAGGCGCAGCAGCCACGAGGCGGGAAGGCCTGCGTGCAGAGCTCACGACCGCATGCGACGGGGCCTGGCTCGCCCACAGGCAATCTCCCCCAGTTGATGCGGCGCTTGTCGCGATGGAAAGCACGCGTTCAGATGAGTGCCGCGATTGGTGCTCCAACCCCTCCGGTCCAATGACCCGATGGTCCGATGGCGAGCCGCACGGAGCGGCCCGCGCGCCGGCCCACTCTGCACCCACTCTGCACGCCCCAGGACCCCCACCGATTGCGCGTGTGTGCATCCGTGCTTCTGCTACTCGCGAGATTCTGTTCTCAGCAGAGAGCAGCAGACGTCCCGCCCCCGCATCCCCAGCGCACGCACCCAGCAGGCCGCGCTGCAGCAGCCCGTCCAGGTAGCGCTCGTGCTGCTCCTGCTGCTGCTTGAGCGCGCGCTGGCCCTTGCGCTCCTTGCCGCGCTGCTTCTTCGCGTTGCCCATTTTGGCGGGCGGTGGGGCGAGCGGGCGCGATGGCCCGTCACTCAGCGGCCGTGCGGGCAGCGACACCCGGTGCTCACGCCTCGCGCTTGTTCCATCGGAGCACTGCTGCAGCTGTGCGCTGTGTGTGGCGCCACACGCCTTCACGAGTGCTCTCCCGGCCCGGTGTGTTTGCATGTGCGGCGGCAGCGGCCACGAACGCGAGGAAGGCAAAAATCGTCGTGCCAAGCGTCCAACACACAGTGCAACCGGCAGCGTCCTCAACAGCATTATCGGCGAGCGCGCCGCAGGCCCAGAGTCTCATTGAAAAACACGCTGGAACGCCACCGCTGCCCACATCCCCCTCGGCAGCAGCACCCTGCTGCTGCTCCTCCTCCTTATGCCGCTTCACTGGAACAGCTTGCTCAGGTTGTCGGGGCTGAAGAAGGCCTTGACCTGGTCGAACCCAGTGCCCTGCGGACGCGACGAATCACGGGCCCACGGCAGCGCAGCGTTGAGTGTCAGGCCTCGGTGAGGCGCTGCTTGCCCATGCCCCGGTGGTGCTGGGTGCTGGTGAGGGGAGGGAGGAGTGCATGCACGAGGCCGCATGTGTGCCCCGCTGGCGCTAGCTGATGCTGAGGGATCAAGGGGAGGGAGGAGGGCGTGTGCGAGTCACCGCAGCGCCGTGCCTCACCTGCACCTCGCTCTCGGGGGGCAGCACCGTCAGGCCCTCGGCCGTCTTCCACGCCTCTGGCCGGCTCTTGTCCTGCGCTCACGCACGGCCGGGTGGGAGCAGTGAGTGCACCCAACCTTCGCTCCGGCGCCCACCCGTGGTGCCGCTGCGCAGCGCTGCCGTCACAGGCCCCTGGTGACGCCCGCTCGGGCACAGGGTGGTGGCCACCGGTCCACCTCCCATCCCCCCGCTGCCGCCTCCTGCCTGCCGCATGCCGCTGCTGCCGCTGCCGCCCGGCGCCGCTCACCCGGACTTTGAAGGCAAACTGGAAGCTCTTGGTCGGCGCGTCGGCGAACGGCGGGTAGCTCTTGCGGATGTTGCTGGCGATGCTCTCCTTGTCCTGCGTGCGCCGCACAGCCACACAGGTGCGCACCCACGCTCTGTAAAGCGTCCGCCCACACCTGCCCACCGCACCAAACTCGCGACCCACGCGCCGGCCCCGCTCGTGCACAACGTCGTGCGCCCCCGCACCTTGTAGATGCTCTGCGAGATCTGCCGGATGAGCAGGTTGCTGTAGAGCTTGCGGCCAAAGCCCGTCTCCATCAGCTTGCTGAGCGTGGTGCCCGCCTGCCCGCCGCGCACAATGCTGAGGGGGAACCACGCCGTCTCCTTGATGAGCAGCTTGCCCTGCATCACCTGCGCCAGGCATTTGAGGGACAGGGACCCGAGGGTCGGTGGGACGCCGGGCGTTGCGCCTTCGTTTCGCGGTGCCTCCCGGCAGCCCTCCACGCTGCTGTTGATGTGTTAGCTGCCCTGCTGCTGCTGCTGCCCCATGCTGCTCCTCCTCCTTGCTGCAGCTGCTCCTCCTTCCAACCCCTCCGCGCAGAAGGGGCCTCACATTGGTCGCGCGCACAAAGATGACCCACTCGACCTGCTCGGGGTCCACCTCCGGCACTTTGGCGTCGACCATGACCTGCACGCGCGGGCCCCAGGCGCTGGTCGGGAGGCTGGAGCGGGCGGCGCGCTCGGCACCACACAGGGCCGGCCCAGGCGATTTGCCGCTCCCCTGGGCCCCCATCGCGCTCGAGCACGGCGGCAAAAGCTGCCGCTGGACATGCCCGAGGACGACGCCAGGCTCGGAGGCGCACCTGCTGCGCGCCAGGCTGGGTGGAGCCTGCCAAGCCAGGCACACCAGCGCTCTGGCGAATGACGCCCTTGCCCTTGCCCTTCTTGGCGAACACCTGCGTTGTCGCAGCAGGTGCAGCGTGCTGTGATTGCTGCTCATCGCTCGTCCGCTCCTTCGCCTGGGCGAGGCCTTCCCACCTCGCAATTGCGCACCTGCACGCTCAGGCAGCGGCCCGATGAGGGGCGCGCCACGCTGAAGGGTCGCCGCGCCGTGGCGCTCCTGCGTGAGTGGCAGAGAGGAGCACAGGAGGAGGAGACCTTGGAGGCCCCTGGAGCCGATGCAGCAGGATCCGCACGAGGAAGGCGCAGCAAAGGCACACGCACCTGGCGCACGGCCGCTGCTGCGCCAGTGACGACTGCATCTTGACGCTGTCTGGACGTGTGCAGGGCGCTCGGCAGCCGTGGAAGCAGCGGCCCTGCATGAGGGCGCCCACACTACACGCGGCAGAGCGGAGCGGAGAGCTCAAGCACCAAATCGAGAAGATGGCGACGATTCGCACGAGCACCGCGGCTTCCCGCATCACGGCCCTTCGCGGCACGCACGCCCCCGCACCGCGCGTCGGGCGCGCCGCAGTCGTCGCGCCGCGCCCGCGCCTCGTCGCCGCGCGCTGTGTGGACTGCCGCAAGCTGCGCCAGCCGCAAGGCGACATCCAAGAGCACCACGCCTGCCCTGAGCAGCAAGCGCAGGCGCAGGTGGGCGAGGGTGGGCCGAACGCTCACCCACCCACCACCGCGAAGCGCCTCGCTCGGCAAGCGCGCGCGCACGACCTGCTCTGCGCGCGACTGTGCACGCAGGCGCAGGCGACGCCTCCCTCCTCGCAGCCCACGCCCCACGCCGAGCCGAGCAAGGAGACGCGCGTGCAGTCCTCCTCCGACCCGCACAGTGGCGAGGTCACGGGCAACCAGGCCGGCGGCGAGACGCGCACGCAGGTGCGGTGCCGGTGCGCGTGCTGCTGAAGCCTGAGGCGTGGGGAGGAGCAGGGACAGCACGGCCGCAGCACGCGCGCAGCGCGTGGGCCGCTCCGCCGCGCAGTGCGTCCACAGGACGTGCTGTGCTCCTGCGTGCGCGCGTGCAGGCCGCTGGTGGCGCCCCTGACGGCCGCGAGACCGAGGTGGCTGGCAGCAAGTGAACGGGCCGGCTTGAGCGCACGGGCGCCGTCTGCGTGCACGTTGAGGATGGCGGGCAGGAGCGTGCCTTTGGCGAGGTTGAGACTCTCTTCCTGAGCAAGGAGCGTTGCAAAAAGCGTTGCGTTGGAGGGGCGTGCGGTTGACGTGAGGGAGCCGTTGGTTGCTTGGCAGTGCACGAGACGATCCGCAGGCAGGCAGCCAGCGCAGAGCGACAAGGAAGCAGCTGCGCCTGCGGCCGGCATCACGTCCCTGCACCGCCCTGGCCCATGCCGCCTCCTGCAGCGCGCTGAGGCCCCCGGCCCATGTCCGTACACGCCAGACCAGGAGGAAGGATGGGCAAGCACGCGCAGCAGCAACCACACCAGCAGCAGCCACCTCAGCAGGCCAAGCACACCCACCCTCAGCTCGACAAGCAGGGGAACGTCAAGAACCCCATGACTCGCGGCGTCGCGGCGCGCATCCAGGCCCACGAGGCCAAAGCAAATGACGGCAAGGTGGAAAAGGGCGGCTGGGCGGCACGCGCTCAGGTGCGGCACGCTCTGCTGATGCGCGGGCAGATGGGCACCCGCGCAGACGTCTGCCGGCACGGGCTGCGCAGGAGACTGGAGCGCCCGCGCGCACCCGAGTGTGTTGACGTGTCGCTGCAGGCGGCGGCGGCGCGCAACGAGCCCCAGCAGGGCGGCAAGTGAGAGGCCGGAGGTGGACGTCGCGCGCACGCTGCGCGCACGCTGGCGGCCCGGAGGAACCTGACGCGCGCCTGGCTGTTGCTGCAGGCAGAGGCAGCGCGGCAGTTGCTTCACGTTGCGCGCTGCAAGCACTCTGTTGCCGCGCAAGCGCTTGCCAGAGGGGACGTGTCTGAGTTGAACAGCACACACGTGCGCAGCAGGAAGGCAAGCGCGCCGCCGCTAGTGAGGACCCGCCAAAGCCGCCTCTGCCGCCGCCGCCTCTGCCTTGGCCACGGCCTTGATGCCGCGCACGCTGAGGAAGGCAAACTCGGCGCCCGGCTCGTGGCAGGCGTCGGCCTGCACCTCGAGCGCGTGGCTGAACACGCAGGCGTCCAGGCACATGGTGTGGAACTCGCCCATCTCGCCGCACTCGTCCACGCCGTAGCGCTCGCTCACAGGCACCAGCACCTGCACAGCTCGCGCAAGGGCGGCGCGCTCGCGCGCGCGCGCGCGTGTGCGTGTGGTCAGGGGGGAGGGCCTCGGGCTCTCCGCCACCGCTTTACGGGGGCACGGAGCAGCACCAGCAGCACAAAGGTGGCGTGTGCTCGCCCCGCGTGTGTGTTGGTGGGCACCTCGGCGGGGGCGGAGCCCAGCTACCGGGCGCATCAGGTGTGCACGTGTCGTTAAAGGGGCCTTGGGCTCTCCGCCACCGCTGGTAGCTTGCGCAGCACAGGGACGTGGAGGTGCCTCACCTTGGCGTGCAGCTCTGGCGTCAGGTCCTGTCCCAGCAAGTGCTTGACCGGGTTCCAGTCGTCGCGCAGGCCGCCCGCCTGCTCGCCTCCTGCCGGCACGAGCAAACGTCACGCCACGTCGCCGTCGGGGTGGGCAACATGTCCCCCTCGCGTGGCGGCGCCGACGCGCCAAGCCAAGCTCAATCCACTGGCCGCCGCCACAGGAGGACGCACCTGCCGCGAGGTGGTCGAACTTGGCCTGAGGCACTGCTGCTCCTTCCTCTTGCGGTGGCCCCGTCGACGACGCGCCGGGCCCCTGGTCGCGACCGTCCTGCTCGTCCGCCGGCGCCGACGCGGCCGCCTTTGCTGCGGTGGCGGCGGTGGCGGCGGCCACAGCGTCGTGGCACTGGGTGGGCGCGGCCGCAGCGCCATTGCCCAGGTGGCAGGCGTAGTGGGCGTCCCTGGCCAGCGCGTCGCCGTGCGCCGGGCCCAGCTTGTGCACGTTGATGCACGAGACGCGCGCCTGGAAGCAAGCAGCAACGGAACAGGACGCCGGTTGAGGAACGCTGGGCCGTGCACCTCGCGACCTGACGGGCCAGGTGCCCCCCAGTGCGCTCCCAGCAGCCACCGTCCAGACGCGCGGTCTAGCCGCGTGAGGCACCGCACCCGTGCCGCGTGCGCAGAAATGCGGCTCGTGATATGATCATCGGCTCATCACAGATGGCCCCACGAGAGGCCACCAGAGACCAAGCTCAACACACACTCACCTGCACGCCCAACGCCCACAGGTGGCCCAGCAGCTCTCGGCGCGGCACGTGCCACAGCGGGCGCAGCAGCGGCACGAGGCCGTCGCAGGCGCGGCCCATGAAGTTGCTGCACACGTCCAGGATGTCGCCTGCGCACGTGTGCGCAGCAAGGGGGGCGGCGGCAGGGCGCGCGTTTGAGGTGGGAAGGGCCGAGGGGGAGGGTGGTGGTTGCCGCTCGCCACATCGCGTGGTGGATGACGCTGCGCACGTCCAGCGTGCGTCGCATGCGTGTGCAGCGGTGGCGCCAGGGGACGTGCCGGCTTTCAGAGTCGTCCGACTGTGAGTGGGCATGTGTGCGCGGGGCCCAGGCACCGCTGAGCTTCGCTTCGGTCCCCATGCAGGCTGTGCAGCCGCCGGCGGTTGCTCCAGGAACGGTAGGTGGGGACAGCGCAGGCCCCCCCCACAGCACCGACCTGTGACGAGGCATGCCCTGCTGCTGCTGCTGCTGCTGCTGCTGCTGCTGCTGCTGCTGCTGCTGCTGTCCCGTTCCCATCAGGAGCAACGGGAGAGCCAAGATGGCACCCACCAGTGGCGAGCGCGTCGATGCCTTGCTGCTCCTTGAGCGCGGCGATGGCGGCGCGGTAGGAGGCGAGGTAATCAGGCCCCTCGATGCGGCAGATGTGGTGGGGCACGCCCAGCGCCTGCGCCTGCGCCTGGATGAGCTCCTGCATCGCGTGTGTAGGCGTCGGCGCGTGATGCGCTGTGGCCGCCAGTGCCGCTTGAGCGTGCACTGGTGATGATGGGGCAGCTGGTACGCAGGGCAGCCCCTTGCGAGCAGAGGGCTGCAGCAGAAGCCGGCGGCGCGCTGCGGCGGGCGCACCAGGGGATGCGCGCGGAAGGGGGCGCCCGTGGCTGGCATGAAGGTGACCAGCAGCGCCACCTGCACGCCCGCGAGGTCGGCTGCCGCGGAGGGCGGAAGGTCCTGCAGCAGGCGCTGCCGCAGCTCGGGCGGCACGGCTTGGCCGCGGCTGGCCAGGATGTAGCCGGCCGCCACCGTCGTCGAGTCCTTGCCGCCCGTGAAGCTGACCGCGATCCTCATTGCTGCTTGGCCGCTTCTTGCTGCTCCCGCCTTGACTGCCGCAGACCCCAGATGAGAGTGCCAGCAGGAACAACTTCTACGCCTCGCGCCGCAGCAGCTGCAGGCCAGGGGCAAGCGCGGCGCGAGGGCACGACGCTGCGCTCGCCGGTGCAGCTCTGGGCAGCGCGTCACATCTCTTTCCACCCCCCCCGAGCAGATTGCCGTACCCGTTGGACCTGCGCGAGACCTCAGGGAACGCGAAACCCGTGGCAGCGGCGTGCAGAGGAGGATGTCTTCAGCCGCTGCGGAGTCCTCCCCAGCGCCTGGTGCGCCTGGTGCGGGAGAGGACCCATCAACAGCTTCAAGCCGACAACAAGCGCTCCCGCCAGGCCTGGCGCCGACCGCAGGTGCGTCGCGAGGTGGTTCGATTGCGCTGGCAGCTCGCCAGTGCCCTCGGCGCGGAGTCCTCACTGTGGTCTGCGCGCCTTGCTGCTCGAGGGGTGCTCCGCCGAGCAACGGCTGAAGCGCCATTCCCTCTCAAGCGCCTTTCTGCTCCCACGCAGGCATCGTCAAGGACGACGTCTTCATCAGCGATGCCATGTGCGAGCTGCGGACGATTGCCGTGCCGCCCACGCTGCCGCCGGCGATGCAGCGTTCCGCCTGGTGCGTGCGCCCATCACTCGATCGCCGCCGCCAGGGACATGCCTGCCCCACAGGAGCATCACTCGCCGCAGAAGCGCGTCTGCGCTTGGCAGCGCCCGGCAGACAGCAATGCTCGGCAGCTCGGGCGCGGCACGTGTGCAAGCGCCGGCTTCCACGCATCGCATCGATGCGCAAGCAGTGCGCACCACGCGCGGGCTCGGGCCTCTCGGAAAGAAGCACACACGGCTCCTGTGCACTCACTCTGGCAGGCGGTTAGAGGACTTTGACCTGCACAAGGAGCTGTACCGCGGCAAGACTTCCTTGCTCTACTCGGCCACGGACCGGCGGTCGGGCACGCCCGTGGCGCTCAAGCTCTACCGCAAGCGCAAGCTGAGCACGTTGAACAAGTACCAGGTGCGAGGCGGGTGTGGGGTGGGGTGGAAGGGCCGTGGCGGGGAGGAGAGAGCACGCTCCGCACGTGCCAGGTGCCAGGTGGGACCTGTGTGTGGGGTGGGTGGCAGCAGTCCCAAGGGGGACAGGGAGCTCTGGGGCGCAAGCTGACTCACGCTCAGCAAGCCTTTCGCCAGGTGGATTGCGAACGGGACGAGCGGGAGGGGGAGGGGAACGACGGCCCCTTCAGCACAGCACGCACAGGTACCAGGCGCGGGGTGGAGGAGGCGGGGGAGGTGGTCGGCAGCAGTCCCAAGAAGGAAAGGGCTAAGCGAGCTTGATGGCGCAAGCCGACGCACGCCCAGCAGACACCAGCGTGGGTGCGAGGGCATCGGTGCGGCGGAGGGAGCGCCGGTGGTGGCACTTTGTGCGCCCTCGGCTTGGGTGGACGGCAACGTGGCGCTGCCAGAACGCAGGGCTGACGACGGGGCCGCACGTCCTGTGCGGCCTGCGCGCCGCACAAGCGAATGATTGGCGGTGGCCGTGCGTCGCAGGTGGAGCGGGAGATCCGCATCCACATCCAGCTGGACCACGTGCACATCATCAAGCTGTACGCCGCCTTTGAGGACGAGAAGAACGTCTACATGGTGCAGGTGCGTGATGGTATGCGGCCATGTGGGCGGTGGGGCGGGTCAGTTCACGACGGGCAAGGGTGGCAGGCACGCGAAGAGCGTCTACATGATGCTCGCCCTATGCGGCCAGACGGGCAGTGGGGCAGGGCGGCGCAGGGCCGAGGCCGCCAGTGTAGTCACTTCGGCAGCGTGCCAGGGCCAGGCAGCGCCAGACACGTGGGCAGCTTGAGGGCAGAGGCGAGAAAGGGGTTGTGAAACCCCGCGGCAAGGGGCGAGCCAGGAGGGAGGGCAGTGTGGCGGAGCGGCGTCTGAGACGCCACACGTGCGGTGACGTGGGGGCTCCCCTGCAGGAACGCAAGGGACGGAGTGCACGGGGACGGGCGTCCGTCGAGGCGCTTTGCGCTTGCTGGCCGCTTGCAGGAGTTTGCCAGCGGCGGGGAGCTGAACAATGCATGTGGGGGGGAGGCGCCAACCTTGCGCTGCTTTGCCCTGATGCTTGCTTGGCGCTTGCAGGAATTTGCCAGCGGCGGGGACCTGTTTGAGGACCTCAAGCGCAACGGCGGCACCATCAAGGAAAAGTACGTGGTGCGGGACATCATCGTGCCCTTCCTCAACGCGCTGCAGTACCTGCACGGCCTGGTGAGGCGGCGGGGACGTGAGGGCGCGACGGAGGAGGCACCGTAGCTTCAGCAGCCCTGTGGGAGTCCTCTGAGGGTGGTCGGGTGCACAGTATGCCCTGGGGCTTGAGCTGCTGAAGCCACGGCACCTCCACTGGACGTGCAGGGCATCGTCCAGTGCAGCAGCAGCATGCTTGACCCGCCCTCTGATGGCTCCTTGCTGCAGGGCATCATCCACCGGGACATCAAGCCGGAGAACATCCTGCTGGGCGCCCA
>VFQP010003925.1_pt1 | contig 14484 bp, 12 predicted proteins | sample 3512351 | NCBI WGS metagenome assembly VFQP01 (sample SAMN10412372, study PRJNA504923) | tailings metagenome | isolation source: Relicate 1 Philex TSF1 revegetated site | place: Philippines: Tuba, Benguet | collected 2017-08-29 | reverse complement strand
CCCTGGTACTTGCCGCCGCGGTCCTTGTAGGACACGTCGCAGACCTCGTCGCTCTCGAAGAACAGCACCTGGGCGCAGCCCTCGCCCGCGTAGATCTTGGCCGGCAGCGGCGTGGTGTTGGAGAACTCCAGCGTCACGTAGCCTTCCCATTCGGGTTCGAACGGGGTCACGTTGACGATGATCCCGCAGCGCGCATAGGTGCTCTTGCCGAGGCAGATGGTGAGCACGTTGCGCGGGATGCGGAAGTACTCCACCGTGCGGGCCAGTGCGAAGCTGTTGGGCGGGATGACGCAGACATCCTTGTTGATGTCCACGAAGCTGTTCTCGTCGAAGTTCTTCGGGTCCACCACCGTGCTGTGGATGTTGGTGAACACCTTGAATTCGGGCGCGCAGCGGATGTCGTAGCCGTAGCTGCTGGTGCCGTAGCTGATGACCTTGCGGCCATCGACCTGCCGCACCTGGCCGGGCTCGAACGGCTCGATCATGCCGTGCTGCTCCGCCATGCGGCGTATCCACTTGTCGCTCTTGATGCTCATGGGTTTCCCGGATTTGCAGGTGCAAAACCCGGATTGTAGGGATCAGCGGCCGGCCGCCCCGGCAATCACCGTGCGCTCCACCAGCCGGTCGTCTCCCAGCACGATGAGCGCAAACAGCAGCTCCTCCAGGCTGGTGGCCTGCGCCGTCTTGCGTGCCAGCAGCGGCGTGGCGGCCGGGTTCAGCACCACAAAGTCGGCCTCGTGGCAGGGCGTGAGGTTGCCCACCACACCACCCAGGCCCAGCGCGTGCGCCGCGCCGCCGGTGTGCTGCCACCACAACTGGGAAGGTTTCAGGCTCACGCCAGTCTTGGGCCCGCCACCGCCGGTGACGCTGGCACGCCCCACGTTGTAGGCCGCCAGCATGGTTTGAAAAGGGCTGAAGCTGGTGCCACCGCCCACGTCGCTGGCCAGGCCGTAGCCCATGCCCACGCGGTCGGCGCCCACGTAGTCGAAGAAGCCGCTGCCCAGGAACAGGTTGCTGGTGGGGCTCACAGCCGCCACGGCACCGGTGTCGCGCATCAACGCGCGGTCGTCGTCGTCGAAATGGATGCAGTGGGCGTACACCGCACGCTCGCGCAGCAGGCCAAAGTCCTGGTACGCGGCCAGATAAGACCGCGCCTGCGGGAACAGCTCGCGCGCCCAGCGCACCTCGTCCAGGTTTTCCGCCACGTGGCTCTGAATCCACACGTCCGGGTGCGCGGCGGCAATCTCGCCCGCGCCGCGCAGCTGCCGTTCGGAGCAGCTGGGCGCAAAACGCGGGGTGATGGCGTAGCCCAGCCGGTCCACGCCGTGCCACTGGCGAATCAGCGCCTCGGTGTCCAGCAGGCTCTGCTCGGTGTCGTCACGCACACCGTCGGGTGAATGGCGATCCTGCAGCACCTTGCCGGCAATCAGCCGCAGGCCACGGGCCTGTGCCTCGCCCATCAGCGCGTTCACCGACTGCGGGTGCGACGTGGCAAACGTCAGCGGCGTGGTCACGCCATTGCGCGCCAGCTCATCCAGAAAGAACACCGCCACCTCGCGCGCGTAGTCCTCGTCCACAAAGCGCGACTCGTGCGGAAAGGTGTATTTCTCCAGCCAGGGCAGCAGCCCCTCGGCCGGCGAGCCAATCACGTCCGTCTGCGGGTAGTGGATGTGCAGGTCAATGAAACCCGGCGCCATCAGCCGGCCCGGCAGGTGCTCCACCGCCACGCCGGGGAATCGGTCGATCAGCGCCGAATAGGCCCCCACAGCCCGCACCACGTTGCGCCCCTGGGCATCCGGGCCCAACAGCAACAAGCCGTCCGACTCGTAGATCGGCTGGTGGTCGTCATCGGAAAAGCGGAGCAGCGCGGCGCGGTAGGCTTTCATGGGGGATGAGGGTAGCGCAATCTCGGGGCTGGGCTATTCGTGGGGGTGGATAGTGGGTATGCGTGTATGAGGCCATGCGTCAACGGCAGTAGTACGCGCTTGATCCGTGGGTCATGCTGCACTGCGCAGGAACAGAACGACGATTGCATAAAGCCCCACCACCGCAGGCAAAACGAACTCAAACGCTGCGCGTGCTCGCGAGACAGGGAGAACCAAGAGTTCTGCAAGGAGTACGGTCAAGTTACTCTTCTGCATGAACTCTTCCAGCGCTTCTTGGCGTCGCGTCTCCCGTAGCGCATCTTCTTCTGTTTCTAGCTCCACCGATGATTCGCGCGGTTGTGACCAAACGTCGTAGATGGAGTCCCGCAAGGCAACTTTCCAGGCGACGTAGTCCGAAGCTGCATAGACCAAGAAGGCTGCCAAGTAATAGGTGCAAACGAGACCAATCAGGACGAGCAGCGCGCTCTGGCTGGAGGGGCCCAACTTGACACCAAGGTTCGAAATCTCCGTTGGCAGCAAACCGCCTTGGGTGATTGCCACGCCGAGCACTGAAACACCCAGCAAGCTTCGACGTTCTCGCCGCGTGACTTCAGACAGCGGATCGCGCAGTCGGACATGGTCAGGTGACTTGGAATCGGGGGTGAGTGCTGGCATTCGGGCTTTGTGAACTAACGCTGAAGGTGAGGGACGGTCTGGAAACGGCATGCCGGAAGACAGTCCTGCTTGACCGAAGTGCTATGTTTCACTTCGCCCTCCCTAGCATTTCTTGAATTATGTTTGCTTTACTGTAACCATCAACCCAATTCCACCCAGCAAATATCTCCCACAAGAATCGACAAAATGACTTTATGTCGTCGTGACCTTGGGTTGTAGACTCCATGCGAACAATAGCTCTCGAAAGCCGCCCCAAAAATTCATACACCTCGATGTCTTTTATATTTAGGGTTGAACGAACGAATCTTATCTCGTCATTGAGCATCCGCAACTCATAAACGATCTCCCTGAGATAGTAGTCATTTGCTTGCAGACCGTTGACCACAGCATCCCACCGGCTTTCGCCTTTATCATTATTGTTCTTGAAGTAGCGCCTAAATTCTTCTTGATCCAAAAGCGCATCTCTGTGCGGATAGTTTTGGGAACTGCTCAGGACTAAAAAATTACTGATGCAAGATTTTCTAAAACAGTCATATTGCTCTTTGAGTCCAGAGTGAATTATTTTCTTGCGGTTACTTTCCGGGAGGTAAACAACAATCCAATAAAAGATTGCACTTACGATAAAACCAACACTTAAGTCATAGGCTATTGCTTTGCAGTCACCATTTGCCACCGTTGCTGCAGCTATACACATGCAGACAAACGAAACAAGGACGATGAAAACCAAGTGCCTTCTGGAAATCATACGCCGCGCCTTATTGATGAAACATAACGTCGAAGCTCAGCGGCCGCCGGAGGCGGTTCGCTGGAGCGACAAGTTATGTTGCTCATAGCGCGATCATGTCAGCGACTTGATACCCGAGGTTTGTGATTTCGAATACTTCGCCCTTATAGCCAAGATCAGCCACGAGATCGTAAGACTTGAGTTGTTCAAGAGCCTCTTCCCACTTTGCTACTTCACGTCGGTCGTTAGATGGGATCAAATTCTTCCCATTGGTTTGAATGGCAGTGCCCTCGATATAACGAGCATGGAGAATCGTCCCTCCGCTATCTTGACTAGCCTCCTTCAGTAGCAATCGTGCCTCCTGCGAAAGGTCGGGAATTTTCGTGCGGGACTCAACAATCGTCATGTCATCGGGGCTTACTCCACCCAATTGAAACAGCGGGTGCTCATTCAATTTCAATTGCAGATGTCGGTAGAACTTCTCCTTGAACTCAGCATGACTGTCATAGCCTTCATAAAGACCACGGCTTTGGCACGATTTTTTGAATTCCTTCAACCTCTGAACCTGATCGATCTCGACTGTGTCCATCGCAACAGGCTGGCTTGAGAAATACAGCATCGCCGGCTTGCCAGACGCAATATGCTCCTCAATCTCCTCCACCGTGCCACTCAGATGCTTTTCAGTTGGCGTTCCGATCCTGGTCCAGAAGACGCCCACTAGAAGATCACACCTATTCAACACTTGGCGATTGATAATTTCCTGTGCAGGCGCGCCCATCTCTGGGGAGGAATGGGTTTCCCAGCCAACTGGGAGCAAGACGATTTTTCGCGCGCCAGAATTGACGGCATTCCATTCATAAACCACATCACGAACAATTGCCCGTTCGGATGCCACATCGCCAGGCGAAGCAATCATTACATTGAATGTGGTGGCTGTGTAACTCACTATGGCCTCCTAGAGCGACATAACTCAATATTGATCGCAAAACCTGCGGGATATCCTGGGATGGCAATTCATCAACAGCCTCCTGATTTGATTGACTCCCTCACCGTGTTTGCAGGCATATCAGCCGGGATATTTCAGCCGACAAACCCCGCAAGCCCAAACGCGAGGATCGGGCTCACTTTTATCACAACCTCTTGAGGAGGTCATCGCCAGCACCTAAAAAAGCGCCCGAGGCAAACCTGATGCCAAGCGCATCAGATGCACATGAAACCGCCCGGCCCCTTCAGGCCAAGCGGTCATAGATTCAACGCGGCAACTTCGCCAGCACACCCTCAGCCAGCCAGTTCATGTTCAGAATGGCCTCGTCCGACAGCGTCTGGCCTTTGGCAATGACCACCTTGCCTTCGTTGTCCTTCACATCCGCCACGGCACGGAACGGGTGGAGTTTTCCAGCGGCAATGTCCTTCTGCCGCGCCAGCACCTCGTCGCGCACCTTGGTAGGCACCTTGGGGCCGAAGGCATCGACGCGGATCATGCCTTCCTTCACGCCGCCCCACAGGCGTTCGCTTTTCCAGGTGCCGTCCAGCACGGCCTTGACGCGGCGGGTGTAGTAGTCGCCCCATTGGTGGGTGACGGCGGCCACCTGTGCGTCGGGCGCCACCTTGCGCATGTCGGAGTGGTAGGCCACGGCCAGTTTGCCGCGTTCCTGCGCGGCCACCATCACGGCGGTGCTGCCGGTGTGGAAGGCCAGCACTTCGGCGCCCTGGTTCATGAGGCTCATGGCGGCGTCGCGCTCGCGCGGGGGGTTGAACCACTCGCCCAGGAAAACGACGCGCAGCGTGGCCTGGGGGTTGACCGAGCGCATGCCCAGGGTGAAGGCGTTGATGCCCTGCAGCACTTCGGGAATGGGGAAACCCGCGACGTAGCCGGCCTGCGAGGCCAAACGCCCGGCGGCCACGCCGGCCAGGTAGCGGCCTTCGTAGTAGCGGGCGTTGGACACGGCCACGTTGGGCGCGGTCTTGTAGCCGGTGACGGACTCGAACTTCACGTTGGGGAACTCGGCAGCCACCTTGAGCGTGGGTTCCATGTAGCCGAAGCTGGGCGTGAAGATGATCTGGTGGCCCTGCTGAGCCAGGTCGCGGATGACGCGTTCGGCGTCGGGGCCTTCGGCCACGTTCTCCACAAAGGTGGTCTTGACCTTGTCGCCCAGCGCGACTTCAACGGCCTTGCGGCCTTCGTCGTGCTGGCGCACCCAGCCGGCGTCCGTCAGTGGCGCAACGTAGACGAAGCCGGCCTTGAGTGGCGCGGTGGTCTGTGAAAAAACGGGGGAAAAACAACAAGCGGCCACGAGCGTGGCGGCGAGGTTTTTGTACATGGTGGTCCTCTACATGGCGCCGAAAAAATAAACGCCCAGACCGCCGGCACAACGGTCTGGGCGGTGGCGATTTTACCGCTGGCGCTGGCATGATGGCGCCATGGACACGCTGCCCGACGCCCCGCCCACCTCACCCGCCGCCCAGAAAACCCGCGTGCTGCGGCAGTTCCGCATGGTGTTCGGCGCGGTGCGCCAGCACTTCCGTCAGATCGAGCGGCAGGCCGGCGTGGGCGGTGCCATGGTGGCGGCGCTGGACTACATCGCCAGCAGTCCGGGCCTGCGCGTCACCGAACTGGCCATTGCCATGGACGTGCACCAGTCCACCGCCAGCAACCTGGTGCGGCAGATGGTGCAGCGCGGCCTGGTGCGCACCGAGCGCGACCCCGGTGACCGCCGCAACGTGCGGCTGCAACTGGAAGACGAGGGCCGGCAGCTGCTGGCCGCCGTGCCCGGCCCGCGCGAGGGTGTGCTGCCACAAGCCCTGGCGCTGCTGCCCGACGAGGCGCTGGAGCAGCTGGAGCACGGCCTGACCGAGCTGCTGGCGAAGCTGCCGGTGAAGGCCGACGCGGACGCCGCCCGCACGCCGCTGGCCAACCTTTAAGCGGCCTGCGCCTCGGCCGGCGCGGATGCCGGCGTGTCGTCTCGCGGGGGCACCATGGCGCCAATGATGTCGCCCATGGACACGGTGCCCAGCACGCGGCCCTTGGGGGTGACCACATTGGCCACGTCCTTGCCCTCGGCACTGAGCAGGCGCGCGGCCTCCTCGATGACCAGGCTGGCGTCCACGTTGGGGCCCTCCACGGCGGGGCCGGGTTGCATCAGCGTGCGGCAGCGGATGACGCGGCCGCGGTTCACGTCGCGCACGAAGCTGGCGATGTAGTCATCGGCCGGTTTCAGCACGATCTGCTGGCCGGTACCCTGCTGCACCACCTCGCCGTCGCGCAGGATGGCGATGCGGTCACCCAGGCGCAGGGCCTCGTCCAGGTCGTGCGTGATGAAGACGATGGTCTTGCCGATTTCCTGCTGCAGGTCCAGCAGCACCGACTGCATGTCGGCGCGGATCAGCGGGTCCAGCGCGGAGAAGGCCTCGTCCATCAGCAGCACGGGCGCGTCGTTGGCCAGGGCGCGGGCCAGGCCCACGCGCTGCTGCATGCCGCCCGAGAGTTGGTTGGGGTAGTGGTCTTCGTAGCCGAGCAGGCCCACACGCTCGATCCAGCGCATGGCGCTTTCGCGCCGCAGCTTGCGCTGCACGCCCTGAATCTGCAGGCCGTATTCGGTGTTTTCCAGCACGGTGAAGTGCGGGAACAGCGCGAACTTCTGGAACACCATGGCGGTGCGCTCGCGGCGAAAGCGCCGCAGCCGCGCCGGGGACATAGCGGTCACGTCCTCGTCGCCCACCACCACCTGCCCCGCCGTGGGGTCGATCAGGCGGTTGATGTGGCGAATCAGCGTGCTCTTGCCCGAACCCGACAGGCCCATCACCACCTGGATCTGCCCGGCGGGCATCTCCAGGTGGATGTTGCGCAGGCCAAGCACGTGGCCGTGCTGGGCCAGCAGGTCGGCCTTGCCCATTCCGTCCAGCACCAGCGGCAGGACGCGCTCGGGCGTGTTGCCGAAGATTTTGTAGAGCCCTTCGATGCGGACGCCAACGGAATCAGCCATGGGACACCTCCTGGTTCTTTTGCAGCCGCTTGCCATAGGCCTGCGACACGCGGTCGAACACGATGGCGATCACCACGATGGCCAGGCCGTTGAAGATGCCCATGGCGAAGTACTGGTTGGTGATGGCGCGCAGCACCGGTTGGCCCAGGCCTTGCACCCCGATCATGGACGCGATGACAACCATGGCCAGCGCCAGCATGATGGTCTGGTTCACACCGCCCATGATGGTGGGCAGCGCCATGGGCAGCTGCACCTGGCGCAGCTTCTGCCAGCCGGACGAGCCGAACGCGTCGGCGGCCTCCAGCAGGTCCTTGCTGACCATGCGTATGCCCAGGTTGGTGAAGCGGATGATGGGCGGCACGGCGTAGATGACCACGGCAATGACGCCCGGCACGCGGCCAATGCCCAGCAGCATCACCACCGGAATCAGGTACACGAAGCTGGGCATGGTCTGCATCACGTCCAGCGCGGGGGTGACGATGTCGCGCACCCGGTCGGAGCGGCTCATGAGGATGCCGATGGGCAGGCCCACGAGCAGCGAGACCACGGTGCACACGAAGATCATGGAGATGGTCTTCATGGTGTCGTCCCACATGCCGAAGAAGCCCACCACCAGCAGCGCCAGCATGGAGCCCAGCGTGATCTTCCACGAGCGGCTGGCCAGCCAGGCAATGAGCCCGATGGCGCCCACCACCAGCGGCCAGGGCGAGGTGGTCATGAGCCGTTCGGACGCGAGCAGGAACTCGCGCAGCGGGTCGAACAGGCGCTCCAGCGTCTCACCGTGTTCGCGGGTGAAGGCGCGGAAGTGGGTGTCGATGAGCAGCCGCAGCGCCCGCAGCCGCTCCTCGGCCAGCGCAGGGAATTCGTTGAACCACCGCATGGGTTACAGGGTCGCCTTCACCTTGGCGGCCACGTCGGCGCTCACCCAGCGCTCCCACACCTCGGGCTGCGTCCGCAGGAAGTGGCGCGCGGCGTCTTCGCCGTTGGCCTGGTTGTCGGTCATCCAGGCCAGCACGCCGTTGACGGTATCGTTGCTCCAGCCGCGCTGCTTCAGGTATTCACCGGCCGGGCCGGCGCGCTTGCTGAACTCGTCGGTGACGACGGTGAACACGTCAGCACGGGCCCAGTCGTTCTTGACCGGGTTGGCGCAGTTGGCCACGCTGTTGCAGCTGTCGTAGGCTTCCTTGTCGAAAGGCACGCCGGCGTCGAGCTTGACCATCTCGTACTTGCCCAGGATGGCGGTGGGCGACCAGTAGTAGCCCAGCCAGGCCTGTTTCCGTTCGTAGGCCTTGGCGATGGAGCCATCCAGCCCGGCGGCAGAGCCGGTGTCCACCATCACGAAGCCCTTGCCTTTGGCATCCCAGGCCTTGAAGGCGTTTTCGGTGGTGATCTGGCAGCTCCAGCCCGAGGGGCAGTTGTGCACCGCGCCCTTGCCCTTGGCTTCGGGTGCGGGGAACAGGTCCGGGCGCTTGAGCGCGTCGTCAATGGTCTTGATCTCGGGGTGGGCGTCGGCCACGTACTTGGGAATCCACCAGCCCTCCACACCGCCATCGGGCAGCGACTGCGCGGCGTAGTGCAGGCGGCCTTCCTTCACGGCGGCGTCCAGCGGCTGGCGCACGGCGTTGATCCAGGCCTCCGGCGCCACGTCGGGCTGGCCCTTTTCCATCATGGACGTCAGCGTCGGCATGGTGTCGCCAGGCACCAGCTCCACGTTGCAGCCGTAGCCGGCACTGAGGATGAGCTTGTCCACCTGCGCCAGCACCTCGGCCGACTGCCAGTTCATGTTGGCCACCTTGACGGTGCCGCATTCGGCCACCGCAACGGGCTGGGGTGCGGGCGCGGCGGCTTCTTCTTTTTTGCCACAGGCAGCCAGCAGGGCAACCGAAGCGAGGGCAATGACGGAAAGGGGTTTATTCATGGATGGACTCCTCCTGAGAACGTGGAAGGCGCCGCCCGCAGAGGGACGACAGCGGAACCACCCCGCGAAGGGACGTGCAACGTCGGCGGTGGTGGTCAAAACAGGTGGTGCGCGCGCGGCACACACACAGGGTGGTTGCGGCCGGCAGTACCGTGGGTATGCCGGGGCAAGCCAAAATTATATTGCTACAAATGTATTTCTGTCAAGAATGTCTCCGCAGCCGGTCATTCAGCCGGGAGACAAGGGCCCGTCAGCGGGGCATCAGGCGAGGAAAGCGGCGTCCACCCGCTCCAGGCAGGCGCGCTTGGCCGCCGCGTCCAGGAAGCTGGCCTCGAAGCTGTTGCGCATCAGCGTGTAGGCGTGCTGCGCCGTGAGGCCGGTGGCGGCGAAGGTCTGCAGGAAGTTGGCGTTCAGATAGCCGCCAAAGTAGGCCGGGTCGTCCGAATTGACCATGGCGCACAGGCCGGCGTCCAGCAGGCTGCCCAGGTTGTGGTCGGCCAGGTTGGGGAACACGCAGAGCTTCTGGTTGGACAGCGGGCAGACGGTGAGCGGGATGCGCTCGGCGGCCAGGCGTTTCATCAGGGCCGGGTCGCGGGTGGACTGCACGCCATGGTCGATGCGCTCCACCTTCAGCACGTCGAGCGCGCTCCAGATGTACTCAGGCGGCCCCTCCTCGCCCGCATGCGCGACCAGATGGAAGCCGAGCTCGCGGCAGCGCGCGAACACGCGGGCGAACTTTTCCGGTGGATGCCCCACCTCGCTCGAATCCAGCCCGACACCGATGAATTGGTCGCGGTACGGCAGCGCCTGCTCCAGTGTGGCGAAGGCGTCTTCCTCGCTCAGGTGGCGCAGGAAGCACAGGATCAGTTGCGCGCTCACGCCCAGCTGCGCCTTCGCATCGGTGCAGGCACGGTGCAGGCCGTTGATGACGGTGGCCATGTCCACGCCGCGCGCGGTGTGGGTCTGGGGGTCGAAGAAGATTTCGGTGTGGATGACGTGGTCGGCCTGCGCCTTGAGCAGGTAGGCCCAGGCCATGTCGTAGAAGTCCTGCTCGGTGATGAGCACGCTGGCACCGGCGTAGTAGATGTCCAGGAAGCTCTGCAGGTTGGTGAAGGCGTAGGCGCGGCGCAACTCCTCCACGCTGGCGTAGGGAATGGCGATGCCGTTGCGCTGGCTCAGGGCAAAAATCAGCTCGGGCTCCAGCGAACCTTCGATGTGGATGTGCAGCTCGGCCTTGGGCGCGGTTTTCAGCAGCTCGACGAGCCGTTCACCGGAGATGGGGGGCAAGGTGGTCATCAGCAGACTCCGAAGGTGATGCCGGTGTCTTTCAGGAACCGGCGGTAGGCCGACGAGGCCTTGTCGGCGGCGGTGTGCATTTCGGCGCGCAGGTCCAGCGGTAGGCGCTGCGGCACCTGCGATTCGAGCACCGGCTGGTCCTGGGTGAAGATGGTGTGCTGGAAGGCGCGCAGTTCGTCGTCGGTGGAATCGAAATCGGCCACGGCCAGGCGGAACCACACGCGGCTGGTCTCGGGTGTGACGGGGCAGACGAACAGCGCGATGGACTCGTGGTAACCCCCGTCAACGGGCACCGTGGCCGGGTCCGGCACCTTGGTCAGCACGGCGTTGTAGGGTGAGGTCACCTCGTAGGTGTATGCCACCAGCGCGCCGGTGGTGGACAGGCGGTTGGACTGCGGCTGCCAGGCCTTGCAGCCGGTGGCCAGCAACCCGGTGGGCGTGCGTTCCACCTGGTAGTCGTGCTGCGCGGCGTGGCCGCGCTCACCCAGCCAGCCCTCGTGCACAAAGGCAAAGTGGCTCATGTCCAGAAAATTCTCCACGATGCGCGGCCCGCTGGCGGCCACGTCGTAGGGGCCACACAGCAGCTTGCGCAGGCGGGTGTCGGCCTCGGCCGCAAAAGCCGGGAGTTCGCCACCCTCGCCTTCCAGCCGCAGCCACACCAGGCCATAGGCCTCGCGCACGGCCACGCGGTTCAGGCGCTGGGTGGCCGGCGGCACAAAGTCGGGCAGCGCGGGCACGTGGCGGCACTGGCCGCTGCCGTCAAACCGCCAGCCGTGGTAGGGGCACTCCAGATGGCCATCGCGCACCTGGCCCAGCGACAGGCGGGCGCCCCGGTGCGGGCAGCGGTCGTGCGCGGCGGCGATGTGTCCCGCTTCGTCGCGCCACAGCACCAGGGGCTGGTCCAGCAGGCGGATGGCCAGCGGCCCGGTCGCGACATCGGTCGCCTGGGCCACGGGGTGCCATTGGGCAGCTTCGATCATCGTGGGTCTTCTGTCGGTATCCGGTAAAAAAAATGGGCCACCCGAAGGTAGCCCATTTTGTGCTGTGCAGGAAAAGACTTACTGCGGCACTTTGCCTTCCACGCCTTTGACGTAGAACTTGATGCCACCCAGGAAGGCGTCATCGGCCACGGCGTCCTTGGCCAGCACTTCCTTGCCGTCCTGACCCACGATGGGGCCTTTCCAGATGGAGAAGCTGCCGTCCTTCAGACCGGCCTTGATGGTGTCGATCTTGGCCTTGGCTTCGGCGGGCACGTCTTCGGCGATGGAGACCAGGTCGATGGCGCCCTCTTTGTGGCCCCACCACACGCCGCTGCTGCCGGTCCAGGTGCCGTCCAGCGCGTCTTTCACGGCCTTCTTGTAGTACGGGCCCCAGTTGATGATGGCCGAGGCCAGGTGGGCCTTGGGACCGTAGGCGGTCATGTCCGAATCCCAGCCGAAGGCGCGCTTGCCGGCCTTCTCGGCGGTCTGCAGCACGGCCGACGAGTCGGTGTTCTGGAACAGCACGTCAGCGCCGCCATTGAGCAGCGAGGTGGCGGCTTCGGTTTCTTTCGGCGGATCGAACCAGCCGTTCACCCACACCACCTTGGTCTTGACCTTGGGGTTCACCGACTGGGCACCCAGCGTGAAGCTGTTGATGTTGCGGATCACCTCGGGGATTGGGATGGAAGCCACCACGCCCAGGGTGTTGGTCTTGGTCATGGAACCTGCGATCACGCCAGCCATGTAGGCACCTTCGTAGGTGCGGCTGTCGTAGGTGCGCATGTTCTCGGCGTTCTTGTAGCCGGTGGCGTGCTCGAACTTGATGTCCTTGTGGTCGGCAGCGACCTTGAGCATGGGCTCCATGTAGCCGAAGGTGGTGCCGAAGATCAGCTTGTTGCCCTGGCTGGCCAGGTCGCGGATCACGCGCTCGGCGTCGGCGCTCTCGGGCACGTTCTCCACGAAGCTGGTCTTGATCTTGTCGCCGAACTCGGCCTCGATGGCCTTGCGGCCGTTGTCGTGGGCGAAGGTCCAGCCGCCGTCGCCCACCGGGCCGACGTAGGCGAACGCGACTTTCAGGGGTTCGGGCGCGGGTGCCGGGGCGGCAGCGGCGGGAGCCGGCGCGGGTGCGGGCTCTTCCTTCTTGCCGCAGCCGATCAGCGCGGCGCCGGCCAGCGCGGACAGCGCGACGGTCTTGATCAGGGTACGTTTCTTCTGGTCAGTCATGGCGACTCCTGGGTTGGAAAAAGGTGATGGAAGCTGCAGACGCTGATTATGACGCTCACGAGCCGGGGTAGAACGGCTTGCCGATCGAGGCCGGCATGTTGACCCGTATCCACTGGGGGTTGCGCGAGATGAGCACCAGCACCACCACGGTGGCCACGTAGGGCATCATGGTCAGGAACTGGCTGGGCATGTTGAAGCCTATGCCCTGGAGGTGGAACTGCAGCATGGTGACAAAACCGAACAGGTAGGCACCCAGCAAGACACGTGCCGGACGCCAGGTGGCAAAGGTGGTCAGCGCCAGGGCGATCCAGCCTTTGCCGGCAATCATGCCTTCCACCCACAGCGGCGTGTAGACCGTCGACACATACGCGCCGGACAGGCCGCACAGCGCACCGCCGGCCATGACCGCCAGCAGCCGGATGCGCCGCACCGGGTAGCCCAGCGCATGTGCCGATTCGGGCGATTCACCCACCGAGCGCAGCACCAGCCCGGCGCGCGTGCGGTAGAGCATCCAGATCAGGCCCAGCGTGATGGCCACGCCGATGTAGACCATGGGGTGGTGCTTGAACAACGCGTTGCCCAGCAGCGGGATGTCGGACAGCAGCGGGATGGCGTGCGAGGCCTGCTCGGGCAGCTTTTCCTGCACGTAGCTGATGCCGGCAAAGGCCGAGAACCCGCCGCCAAACAGCGACAGCGCCAGCCCCGTGGCGTACTGGTTGGTGTTGAGCCAGATGACCAGCACGCCGAAGATGGCGGCCAGCAGCGCGCCCACCGCCATGCCAGCCAGCAGGCCGACGTAGGTGTTCTGGGTGTGGACCACGGTGGCAAACCCGGCCAGGGCGGCGCACAGCATCATGCCTTCGGCGCCCAGGTTGACGATGCCGGCCTTTTCGTTGATGAGCAGGCCCAGGGCGGCAATGGCCAGGACGGTGCCCGCGTTCAGCGACGCGGCAACCAGCAGTGCGTAGGCTTCCATCTCAGGCTCCCTTGGCCACCGACTTGCCGGTGTATTTGATGCGGTAGGCGATCAGCGTGTCGGCCGCCAGCAGCGAGAACAGCAGCAGACCCTGGAACACGCCCGTGATGGACTTGGGCAGGCCCAGGCGCGACTGCGCCAGCTCGCCGCCGATGTAGAACATGCTCATGAGGATGGCCGAGAACACGATGCCCACCGGGTGCAGCCGCCCCACAAAGGCCACGATGATGGCCGCGAAACCGTAGCCTGCCGGCACGTAAGGGGTGAGCTGGCCGATGGGGCCGGCCACCTCCAGCGCGCCCGCCAGGCCGGCCGCACCGCCCGAGGTCAGCAGCGCGATCCACAGCGCGCGGCGCGACGAAAACCCGGCGTATCGGGCCGCCGCGGGCGCCAGGCCGCCCACCTGCTGGGCAAAACCCGAGTAGGTGCGGAACAGGTAGACCCACACCGCGCCCACGCCGGCCAGCGCGATCAGCAGGCCGATGTTGACCCGCATGCCCTCGAAAAGGCGCGGAATCTTTGTGGAGGCATCGAAGGTCTTGGTCTGCGGAAAGTTGTAGCCCCCCGGGTCCTTCCAGGGGCCGTAGACGAGGTAGTTGAGCACCTGCACCGCCACGTAGACCAGCATCAGGCTCACGAGGATTTCGTTGGCGTTGAAGCGGTCGCGCAGCAGCGCGGTGATGCCGGCCCACAGCATGCCGCCGAGCATGCCGGCCAGGATCACCGCCGGCACGATCCACGCGCCGGTGCCCTTGTCGGCCGTGAGCGCCACGCCGCCCGCGAACACCGCGCCGATGATGTACTGCCCCTCGGCGCCGATGTTCCACACGTTGGAGCGGAAGC
>VFQP010003923.1_pt1 | contig 14490 bp, 15 predicted proteins | sample 3512351 | NCBI WGS metagenome assembly VFQP01 (sample SAMN10412372, study PRJNA504923) | tailings metagenome | isolation source: Relicate 1 Philex TSF1 revegetated site | place: Philippines: Tuba, Benguet | collected 2017-08-29 | reverse complement strand
CCGCCCGCGCCCCTCCCGCCCCGCACGCATGACTCCCCATCTCCCCACCGCTTTCACTTCTTGAGGGCCGCCTCCTTGGCCGTGCCCCCTCTCCCCCCATGCCGCCCTCACTCCATCCACCCCAACTCACTTTTTGAGGGCCGCCTCCTTGGCCGTGGCCACCAGCCGCTGCCGCACCTCGGACGCCGCCGCCTGCACCAGCCGCGTCACCACCGCCTCCCGCACCACCTCCCCCCGCAGCTCGTTCCACGCGTTGGCCTTGGCGCTCGTGTTCTCTGCATGCATGCGTTTAGGGCTCGGCGTTAGGGCTTGCGCCACGCTCGCAGGGACGCCGGCGACGCTCTCCCCGCAGGGCGAAAAGCAAACGGCGCAAACGGCGGTGGCGTGGCGGCCAGCGCGCCAAGCCCTAACGTCATTTAGGGTCTAGGGGCATGCGCACCGGAGATGTAGAGGCGCTTGACCTGGTTGACCAGCTCCTCCAGCCGCTTGCCGGGCAGCTCGAGCGTGTAGGTCAGCAGCCGCTCGCGCGACGCCTGCGCCCGGGGGTTAGGGTTTGGGGTTTAGGGCTTAGGGCTCGGCAGTGGCGCACGCCCGCCCCCCGCGCCGCAGCACAGCGCTCCGACGGCCAGACCACAACTCGACTCGCGCACAGCGGCACGACCTCGGCCTCAAAGCCCTAAAAACCCTAACCACCACCAAGCCCTCACCTCGGCCACGCGCAGGAAGGCGTCGTTGCCAAAGGACTTGACCGGCTTGTCCTTGTAGTGCTTGACCCGCCCGTACCTGCGGCCATGTGCCCACCAGGGTCGCCGTTGCCACAGCAGGCAAACGCCACGTCAGGCATCCCCCTCCACGCGCCGAGGATGCTCAGCGGTCTGCGAACGCTGCCGCCGGCCACGTCGGCGCCGTCGCCAAAGCAGGCAAGCGCCCCGTCAGGCGCCCCCCTCCCCACTGAATCGAGAGGGGCCCAGCGACTGCTGCCGCATTCGAGAGCGAGCCGCGCGCGTGCGCCATGCGCCTTAATGCAAGCCAAGCGCACTCGCGCTCTAAATGCCCTCGCCTCTCCCTCCGGCCCCTGCCGATGACGCCGCCCCACACCAAAATGCAAGTGCCTGCTCCAGCGCCTCTCTTGCTGCTCGCGCGAAAACCGCCGCCGCACGCCCAGCGGCAGAGCGCGCGAGCACGCATGCGCCGAGCCCTGACGAACTAAGCCCTCACTTGGCGTAGGGCTCCATGGAGGGGTGGTCCAGCCCGCTGGCGGTGGGGCGCGTGTTGACGACGGCGTGCTCGGTGAAGTAGTCGCGCATCCAAGCCCTAACGCGGGGGTCGTTGGCCACCTCCTGAACAGGCAACGTCACGCAAGCGCAGCCCACCACCACCCAGCAACTCAGCAGTCGCGCGTCCCAGTCGTGCTCGCCCTGGTCCCGTTGGACCGAGCCGGCGGCACGGCTGGATGCGTGGCCAGCAGACCGGCTCTACGCCCTCGCCCAAGCCCTAATGGCGCACCTGCACCAGCGGCAGGTGGCGCCCGCCCCACCCCACCCCGCCCGCAACCCTAAAGCCACCTCCCCATGCCCCCGAGCCCTAGCGCCGCACCTGCACCAGCAGCGCCTTGATGCGCGGCAGCAGCTCCTCGGCGCGGCGCGGCAGGTTGTGCGTCTCTAGCGGCAGCACCTCGCACACGCGCGCTAGCCACTCGACCGGCTGCTGCTCAGGGCCCTCGGGCTCCGATACCTGCATGGGATGACGCAGGCCACAGGTCCAAGGAGTGGTGGCCGCAATGCCGCACCTACTGACTTCCGGATCAGACGCCAGTGCACGCCCCACACGGCCATGGATCGGGTGTGGCCCTTTGCCTTTCGCTCCTCTGCCACGCTTCGGCGCCCACGTTCCCACGCGCAAAAGCCGGGCTCTGGCGGGCGACTCCCCACCCAAGCCCCCCTCAAGCCCTAAACCCCCAAGCCCTAGGGCGCATGGGGCGCGCACCGAGTGCGGCATGACGTCGGGCTCGGCCAGGTTGGCCGCCAGCTGCGCCGCCGACAGGAACACCTCGCGCACCACGCCCAGCAGGCCCGCCGCCTGCATCTTGCGGTACAGGGCAGTGCTGGCGCCGCCGGCGCCGCCGGCGCCGCCGCCCCGCACGCCGCCGCCAGCGCGGCCAGAGACGCGCTGCGTCTGCGTCTGCGTGGCGCCGCCCTGCGCGCGCGCGTCAGCCCGCATGGCGCTCAGGGCTTAGGGCGCAGGTGACGGCTCGACGCGCAGAGCACACCCGGCTGCAGCCGAGCCCGAGGCGAGGGCTTGGGGCTTAAGGGCTTGGAAAACGCCGCACCTGCGAGCCGCCGTGGTCGAGCGTGAGCGCCGTCAGGTCCGGCTCCAGCGCGTAGAGGTCCTGCGCATGCGTCGGGGCTCAGGGCGTCGGGCTCACGGGCCCACGGCGCCAGCGAGTGGACTGCGGGCGCCATGGGACTTCCCACCCCCAAGCCCTAAAGCCCTAAAGCCCTGAGCACCTGCAGGAACTTGAGGTGCACGTCGAGGTCGTCCAGCAGCGTCTCGGTGCAGTGCGCCGGCATCCACTCGCCGCCCAGTAGGCGCAGCCCCTCGCTGTTCTGCCCCTTGGCGTCCAGCGCGTCGGCCACGGCCTCCAGCTTGGCCAAGAGCTGCGTGCGCCGCCGCCACAGCCTGCGTGGAAAGAAAGCAAGAAAGGGACGAAGGCAAGGAAGGTTAGCCCTCCAGCTTGGCCAAGAGCTGCGTGCGCCGCCTAGCCAGCCAGCAAGGAGAAGGATCACTTGCAATATGACCATCCGGTGCTTGGTTCCGGCCCCGCCGAGGTGTCCAAACGGATGCACACACTCACTTGCGGAAGCGGAGGCTCAGCCACATGATGGACCACAGCGCCTCGAACCGCCGGATCAGCCGGTGCCGCGGCTGCGGGCGCACGCAGGGGCAAACAGTCATGCAACCCGCACGAGGCGCACCTTTGCAACCCTCGCTTCCTTCCCAGCATGCACTCGCTGACGCTGACGACGTGCGCAGGGACCGACCTCGCCCGACTGCCAACGGATCCAGTGGCAACGGCGCTGCGGCTCTGAGGCCTCCACCGCGAAGAAAAGGCGCCGGGCGAGTGAATCGTGGTTGGGCGTCGAGGCCTCAAGCCCCGCATGGGGATGTCGAGGGCGGGGAGGGTTAGCGAGCCCTCACCTGCACGGTCTGCAGGTCGAAGGCGCGGGCGCGGTGCGGCATGAGCTGCTCCCGCTCCTCAATGTCCTGCCGGCTCGTCACCTGCGGCCACCAACACGCGCGCATGAAACGGAGGCGCCAGGCCACGCAGCACGTGTCACGTCCTCGGCGGTCCGCGTGGGGGCCACGGCGTGCGCTGCCTGCTCATCGGCCGCGCCCGAAACGTGACGCGGCAAAGCCCGAGGCACCGGCGTGCGCGGGCCGCCTCCAACCCTAGCGCTTACCCTAGGCGCGTCGGCGACCGAGGAGCACGTTAGCTCGCCCAGCAGCTCCTTGCGGTACAGCCCCAGCAGCACGGGCTCCTCGCCCTTTTCGTACATCTGGCCCAGCGCCTGAACACGCAACCCGCCACCACGGCGGCAGCAGCAACGCGTCCTGCCCAGCGCCTCAACAGGCGACAGGAGGCGCCCCCTGCAGGATCAAGGTCGTGGGGCGCGTCGCCGGAAGCAGGCGCCGTCGCAGCGACTGCGAGCTCGCCGCGCGGATGCACTGCCGGAGCGCCGCCTGCTCCTGCAGGCTGCTGCGCCACGCCTCTTCCCCTACCTGCCCCCACGCCACCCCACCTCCCCCCCGTGCACAAGCACACCCAATCCCCCTCCCTCACCGCGCGGATGCACTGCCGGAGCGCCGCCTGCTCCTGCAGGCTCTTGTGCCACGCGTCCACTTGCAGCTGCGTCCGGTGGATGCGCACGGCGCGCCGGCTGCCCAGCCTCAAAGGCTCTGCACGCATCGGGGCCGCGGAACACGACAGGATTGCTGCGGCTCACTTCAGCATCTGCTGCTGAAAGGAAGAACGAAAGAAAGACGACGTAGGCGGTGTTTAGGAAGCCTAGGGCATCACGCATCCCTCTGGTACCACTGTGTGGTGCCGTGATGGCACCACCTGGCATCAGCTGCTACTGCACACCAAGACAAACACACCACATGCGGCAGGTGGGTCTCTGGGCCTGCTGAGGCGTCCATATGGGACCAGGGAGCACGCACGGGACGGAGCGAGGGGAGAGCGCGCATGGGGGGGCAGAGGAGGGAGCGCAGCACGGTGCCGGTGCCGCCGGGCCCTGGCTGTCCTGGCCGAGCCGGTGCAGCGGTGAGGAAGGCGTTCTCTCGCACCTCTGGGCAGCGTGTCCACGTCGTCAATGTGCATGAGGCCGCGCCGGGGCCACTCGTCGCCGCCGTGGTAGGGGCTGGGGATGCTGGCGTCCACCTGGCGAGAGGCAGCAGGCGAGCGAGCGAGCGGATGAGGTGCCGCGGCAGGTGCCATGCGGACGGGGCACGAGGGCTGTCCTGGCTGCGACAACCCAGCATCAAGTCGGGGCGGGTGAGGCGGGGCGTACGCGCAGCCCGTGCGGGGAGGAACCAGCGACAGGGTCGTTCGGCACGCCACGCCGCAGCGTCCAAACAGCCTGAGCGCGCGTCCCTCGACGTGGCGGTCCCGGCGGTGCGCAAAGCCCTGGGTCAGGGCTTGCGCGGCGCGCACCTCCATGATGCCCACCTCGACCACGTGCGCGGCGTGCGCCAGGCACATGCTGCCCCTCAGGTGGACCGCAACCCTGGACCCAACCCAAACCCTAAACCCCGCACCTCCATGATGCCCATCTCGACCACTCCCGCCACGTGCGCCAGGCACTGTCCCTCGGGGAGCTTGGCCTTGAACAGCACCCAGTGGATCCACTCGCTGCACCGGTCCAGGTCCAGCGGCTGCGGGCGCGCATGGATGGAGGGTTAGGGCCTTAGGGCTTTGTGGGCCCTGGCGACGCCGCCGGCGTTGCGGCGGCGCCCGGAGCGCGACGACCGCAGCGGTTGCTGCGGCGGCGCGGGGGGCAGCGGGGCTAAGCCCTGGTCAGCCCTAAGCCATGCAGTGGCGCACCTCCTTGTCGTCGAGCTTGATGCCGTAGAGCTGGAAGCGCTCGGGCAGGTCGGCGGTGCGGATGGCCTGGTCCTGCAGAGGAGGGAGGCGGGCGAGGGCGGCAGCGGCAGCATCAGCATGTGAGAGTGCCAGGCAAGGGGCGTCAAGGGGCTGAAGGGCGCGTGAAGGCACTGCAGCTTCGTCCTGGCAGGCGAGACGAGTTTGTGCTCTGCCCTTGTGGCACACGGCCCCAAAGAGCACGGTCTGAGACGCCGGAAGCTGCGCTTGCTGCCGCTCCTCCGCAGCCCGCCCTCACCCATCCCCCCGCACGCAAACAGCAGCCACCCAAGCAGCCGCACCTGTGGCAGCAGGTACTGGCCCTGGAGGGTCTCGGCGTCCAGCACGCGCATGGCGCGGCGCAGCAGCGCCTGCTGCTTGCGCTCCTCGCGCCGCCGGTGCTTCTCCTCGTCGTCCTCCTCGTCGTCCTCCTCCTCGTACCCCTCCTCGCCCTCGCCGCCTGCGCAACGCAAGCGGCAGCGGCAGACGCAGCAGCAACACTTGCGTGAGGGGGCGAGGGGAGACGGAAAGTGCCCTCCTCGCCCGCTCCGTCTGCCTGCAGTGGAAAGGCACCGCAGCCCAAAGCAAGGCAGCAGAGCCCTTCCCTCCCCCACCGCGGCAACTGCGGCCACAACGCCCTTGCGCGCACCTTCCTCGCGCCGCCGCCGCCGCCGCGCCTCGGCCGCGCCCTCCTCGTCCCCCTCCAGGCCCTCCTCCTCCAAGTCCCCCTCCCCGGGCCGGCGGTCGCGGTACATGTCCAGCAGCGCGTCCACGTCGCCAAAGATATCCGCCGCCTCCTGCAGAGGGGCAAGCCACGGGACAGTTGAGGTCAGTTCAGGTCAGTAGCAAAGTGCGGTATTGTGAGGCAAGGGCTGGGTGGCCGCCGCCTCTTGCAAGGAAGAGGACGCCAGATGGCAGGGCCATCAGTCAGCGGCTGCCCGTGGTGTGCACAGTGCAGCGCGGCCTGTGAGCCGTCGCCCCCCAAAGCCTTGACGCCATGCACGCACGCACGTCGAGCATGGCGGCGGTGATGCCGGGGATGGCGCCCGCCTGCTGCCGCTTGCGCCGCGCGCGCGCCGCGCCGCCAGGCCCCTCGTCCACGATGAAGTCGCCCATCTCGTCGTACTCGTCGTCCTCCATCATCAAGCCCTCGTCGCCGTCGCCCAAACCCTCGTCCATGCCGGCGGAGTCGCGCGCCAGGCGGCCGCCGCGGCCGTCGCGGCCGCCAGGGCCGCGCCCGTCGCGCCCGCCTGGGCGCCGGGCTCCGTCTTGCGGCCTGGGGGGGCAGATGGGGCAGCCAGCAGAGCGCGCGGTAGCACGTCAGGTCAGGTCCAGCGCCTCCCGCGTCACTTGTGCGACTCCTCTATCTCTGCACCTGTGAGGACACTGCGCGGCACCACAGCGCGCCGGCACCCCATTCGCCACAAGCAAGCAGCCTCCCGCTCCGCCTCTCCCTCTCACCTGGGCCCGCGCCCGGCGGAGCCGCCCCGCGCGCCGCGGCCGCCCGCCTCCCCCTCGTCCTCGTCCTCCAGCTGGTCCTCCAGGTCTGTAGCGTGACGGCAGCAACAGCAGCAGCAGCACCGCCACATGCACGAGAGTGAACACGACATCCTTCCGTCGTACGTGCCACCAACGCCCACCTCCTGTGCCCAAGCGCCCATCCCCAAGCACACGCAGCCCCGCCCTCACCCCAACCCGTTGCCAAAGAGCTCGTCCTGCACCTGCTGGCGCCTCACGCGTGCTGCTGCCTCGCCCATCGCCCCTCACGCTGCCCAAGACTCCCGTTGCGCCCGAGTGCCCCTGCCGCACCAACCCAAAGCGCCCGCCCTCACCCTCGTTGCCAAAGAGCTCGTCCTGGAGCTGCTGCGCGTCGTGCTGCTCGCCGGCGCGCCCGTCCTCCTCCTCCACGCGCTTGAGACGCTTGCGGCCCGTCGGGCGCTTGACCTGCACTCAAGCGCAACCGCACGCACCAGGGCGATTCTCACGCTCATCCTCCACCCCTCACATCGCCTGGCCAGCGCGCCTCGTCGCGCCGCGCTCGCTCAACACGCCCCCAGCGTCCCCCACGCCGCACGCGCAAGCGCCAGGTGTCCCGGTCCACATGTGCAAACGACAATGCGCCAACCGCCTCACCTTGACGCCCGCCTCCTCCAGCAAGTCGTACTCGTCCTCCTACTCCCTTTCCTTCCCCAACCTCCTCACCTTGACGCCCGCCTCCTCCAGCAAGTCGTACTCGTCCTCGTCCAGCTCCTCCAAGCCCCGCCGCTTCTTCTTCTTCTTTTTCTTCTTCTTCTTCTTCTTGCTCTCCTCCTCGGCCGCCTCGCCCTCGTCGCCCTCGTCGTCGTCATCATCCCCCTCGGCCACCACAAAGCCGTCCGCCTGCAGGCAGAGGCAGAGGCAGAAGGCGCACGCACCACCTCGGCCGCCGCAAAGAGCGACCACATGCATCCGCCGGGCACGCTTGGGGGCGGATCAGGGAAGCGCGCACAGCATGCCCCGTCGAAAGGAGGGCAGAGCGGTGCTGGGCGGGGGAAGGGAAAGCAGGCACAGCGAGGATCGGACGCAGGCAGGGGGGGCGCGGCAGCACGGCGGGGCAGACAGCGCGGGCTGTGTTTCGTGCCGCGGCGTGCGCAGCAGGTGGCGCCATGTGGTGCGGTGTGGAACAGAGCTGGCGCGCCGTGTGGGCCGAGGAAGCAGTGAAGCTCCCGCCAGCGCGGCGCACCAGCTCTGACCAGACCTACCTCAAGGCGCCACCCACACGCGCACGTGCCCGCGACAGCACATGCCCCACCGGCCTCCCCACCGCCAGCAGGGCACGGGGCTGTGTTTCGTGACGCGGCGTGCGCAGCAGGTGGCGCCATGTGGTGCTGCATGCGACACAGCTGGCGCGCCGTGTGGGCCGAGGAAGCAGTGAACCTCCCGCCGGGCCGGCACGCCAGCTCTGACGACGGCCACCGTGAAGCGCCACCCAGGTGAGCGCGCCGACACACGCCCCGCTGGCCTAGCCGCCCACCACCAGTGGAGCAGGCCCCACAGGACAACGAGGGGAAAGGAGGACAGCGCAGGGAAAAGATGCGCCTCTGGCGCGGCCAGCGCGCTTCTGCGGCCCGCGCCGCTGCGCCCGCGTCTGCAGCTCGGCAGCGAGGGCGGCGGCGGCGCCGCCGCCGCCGCCGCCGCACGCTGCCGCCTCCACGCCAGGCGCAACGGCGCGACCGCAGCACGAGCCACCGCGCCAGAGGGATAAAAGCCGCTTGCTGCTGCTGCCGCCGCTGCTGCCGCTGCCTGGTAGGTCGCCTGCACACTGCTTCCCCCCCGACAAAGTGGCGCGCTGCGCACACTGCGCACTTGCCTGGTAGCCGCGCGCGCCACGGAAGCTGCTGTCCTGCGCGCACTCATTGAGCGCCATTGCGGGCAGTCGCCGCGGCGACACCTGCACCTGCTGCGCCTGCTGCAGGCACCGGTCGCCACTCATAGCGCCAGTGGCTGCGCCCACTGGCAATGCAGGCGCCTGCCTGCCTGCCTGCCTCCACGCAGGCGCCGTCCCGCCGCTGCTGCTGCCGCCGCCGCTGCTGCTGACGCTGCACGTGTGCTGCACCTGAGGTGGCTCTAGGCGCGCCCCGCCGCACGGCACGGGCGCGCAGACACACGACGCAGGCACGCAGGCACACAGGCACACGTGGTGTCGTAATGGCCGCACCTCATACTCGTTGCCCTCCTCCTCGTCCTCCTCGGAGCTGTCTACGAGCTCCTCCTCGCCCTCGTCCTCGCCCTCGTCCTCGCCTGCCTGCAGCGGCACGTGTGGCGCATGCACGCACGCCTGCCGCCATGGTGCTGCTGCCCGCAGGCTGCTGGGCAGGAGGCTGCACAGCTGGCGAGCAGCGCACACAAGCGTCATCGTGCCCTGTCCGCGCCGCACGGGGACGCAAGAGGCCGCGCACCTCGTCCTCGACCATCGGGTTGCCGCCAGCTGCAGCGCCATCGCCCTCGCCTGCCTTCTCCGCCGCGTGCTCCTCCTCCTCGGCAGGGTTGTTGGGCGCCTCCTGCCCGTGGGCCTCCTCCGCCATCAGCGCCGCCCCGATGCCTTTAAGCTGCGCAGCTGCAAAGCTCAGGCCGTGACGCTGCTACACCATGTGTGGCGCGCGGGGTCCTGTGGCGACAGGACGGCGTGCGCGACTCCAAGATCGCCTGTTCGTGGGTGAGCCTGTAGGCGCTGCGTGCACACTGGAACACGCGGATGGGATGCGAAGCTCGTGCACCTGGACCTGACGCGGTCGTGCAGCGAAGCTGCGATGCTGTGCTCCACACGCCGCATGGCGAGGTCGAACGAGGTCTTGGCGGCGATCGAGCTGCAGAGCAGCTCAAGGGACTCTGCACTGACCCCCCAAGACAGATGGCGCCTGCACCGCCGTTGCCAGCCAGCGGGGAGCACGCCATGGACGTGGACGCCTCCGCCGCGCCGCCCCCCGTCCTGGCCGCACAGCAGCTCTCCGGCAAGCAGCAGCAGCAGCAGCCGGAGGCCGTCACCTTTGGCGCCGTCGTGGAGCGCAAGCCGGGCAGCAAGACGCACTTCTGCATCACCTGCGCCTTCCCAGTGGCCGTGTTTGGGCGGCTCTACCCCTGCCTCCACGCCTACTGCCTCACGTGCGCCACCGACATGCAGACCTGCTTCATGTGAGTCGCGCACGCGCGGGGTGCGCGGCCTGGCGGCGCCACGGGCGGCGCGCGGCCGTTCGCACCGGAGGGCGCGGGTTGCCTCGAGCGCGTTCCGATTCCACTGGGATGCAGCCATTTGCTGACGCGGCCACGACGGGATGGCCACGCATGGCGCTGATGCTCCGACGAGCGCCCAGGAGCAAGGCTTCCGGCTCACGTTCCGCCGCCGCCGCCACGCGTGCACGCGCAGGTGCATGGCCCAGATACAGCGCGTGGAGCGCTACCCCGCCGACAACGGGATCTTCATCTCGCCCGCCACGCTCCAGAGCTTCAAAAGTGAGTCGTGGGGAGGACATGGCGCTGCACGCGCGCAGCGGCCCAGCAGCACGGACATGCGCAACAGCGACCCCCACGGCCGCATACGTGCACACCCTGAGTCGCGCACACCTCCCTCTGGCAGCGCCGAGCAGCAACGGATCGCCCGTGCGGGAATTGTTAACGCTCATGTGCGTGGCGGCTGCTCGCCTCGCGTGTGCGCTGTGTGGCCGCCGCCGCCGCACGGCGTTCACGGCACGATGCCACCGGGGTGCTGCGGCCTGCTCGTTCACAGCACCGCCAATCAGATTTGGTCAGGCGAATGTCTTTTCCGTGTGTGCTGCTTGTGCCCTGCCCGCAGCGGAGGACGACCTGGTCCAGCACACACGCAAGGTGCACCAGCACTTGACCAGCCAGCTGCAGCAGCACGACGCCAAGCGGCAGGAGCAGGCGGCCAAGGCCGCGGCGGCGGCGGCGGCGGCGGCAGAGACCAAGGCGAAATCGGAGGCGGCGGCTGCCGAGCAGCAACGGCAGCAGCAAGAGCAGGCGCAGGCGCAAGCCCAGCAGCAACAGCAGCAGCAGCAGCAGCAACACCAGCAGCAGCACTTGATGATGGGCGGCGGCGGGAGCGGGATGGTGATGATGGGCGGGGTGCCGACGGGGCCATCGGGGCCGGTGGGCGGGGGCCCGCCGCCGCCGGGGATGATGCCGGGCCATCCACAGCCGCAGCAGCAGGGGAGCTACGCCATGCCGTTGCAGGGCGGGCACGGGCCGTTTGGGATGCAGGGGCAGGGGCCGGGCGGGGGCATGATGCCGGGATTGCCGCAGCAAGGCAGCTACACGCGTTAGGGGAGGGGCGGCAGGAAGGCGTTCTTTCGGCGTTGGGGGCGGACGGCGTCTCCGTTTGTGCTTTTGTGCCTTGTGGTCTTTGGACGCGCTTCGTGCAAGCGCAACGGTTCGGAGCGTGCGCGCCCGTGGCCGCCTGAGCGCGTGCCTGCAGGCTACAGGCGGCGCTTCAGGGAGGCGTGATGGGCAGCGGCGGTGGCAGATGCGAGGCGGCGTGGCGCTGCTTCCCCAGCGTGCGGGTGACCGGGGCACACAGCGCAGCGGGACGAGGGTTGCGCGCCCCGCTCGCGCGCACCGGCTGCACAACCCAGACCAGGGAGCAGCAGCACTCACATGGCGGCATCACTGACGCACGGCTGCTGCTGCAGCCGGCCACGCAGCGCCTTGCGCTCTGCCGGCCATCGATCGAACTCGACGGTTCACCTTCCCGCCGTGCGGCGCATCAGCGTGCGAGCCAGCAGCGCGGGCGCGCTCTCGCCGGAGACCATCAAGGCGCTCAAGGAGTGCAGCTGCGTCGACGAGCTGCGCGCGCTCGCGGGCGACGACGACGAGCAGCGGCAAGCGTTCGTGCAGGCGCGGGACGAGGTGCGGCAAGCAGCAAGGCGCGCAGCATTGGTGTGCGTGCAGCATTGCGTTCTCATCCATGCTGACGCCTGCCTGCGTTCCTGTTGCTGCGTGCAGCGCGGGCGCACGCCCCTGCACGTGCTCTGCTCGCCAAGCACGTACGTCCACCTCCAGGCCGTGAGTTCAACCAGGAACTGGCGCTTCTTCTACGGCCTGCGACGCTTCATCGAGAAAGGCCAAGGAGTGCTCGAGCTCATCGCGCTGGGCGCCGACCCCGCCGCCACCGACGACGTGCGTCCCGCCTCCTCAGCACTGCGTCCACAGCACTGCGTCCACAGCACTGCACTGCTGAGGTGCAGGCAGCAGCGTGGGGCACCCTATCCCGCATCAACAGCGCCATGTGTGGGCCTCGTGTGCGCCTGCAGCGGGGCTGGACGCCGCTGCACATGCTCTGCGCCCGCCGCTCGCTGTGGCGCCTGCCGGCCGACCGCGTCGACGCCCTGATCAGCCCCGCCGCCCTCCAGGCGCGCACAGCCGGCATCGGGTGGACGCCCCTGCACCAGCTGGCCGCCGCCGTCGCGCCGCGAGGGGGCACACGCCTCGTGTCACCGCCGCAAAGCACCCCGCGGTGGGGCGCAGCGCACGAGGCGGTGCTGAACCAGGCCGCAGCCGTCGGCGTGCTGGACGCGCCTGACACCGTGAGTGTGCACCTTGCGCCCTTGACTGCGTCGTGCGCTCTGGCCTCGTCGCGTGACCGTTCAGTGCCCTGGCTCTCTACGACTCATTGCGCCGCCGCCGCGCCCCGTGCGACGTTTTGGGCCCGCGCCGCCGCTGCCTTGCGCGCAGTGGGGCCGCACGCCGCTGATGCTGGCGTGCCAGGCCGGCAACGAGCACTGCGCCGCGGGTTTGCTCAGGCACGGCGTCAACCCCGGCCCAGCAAACACCCGGGTGAGCTGCGTGCTGCTTGCCTTCCTCTGATGGGCAGTGTGAGCCGTGTGTGTTTGCGGCTTGCGCCGATGGAACGGGCCACCGCCCGCATCATGCAGCAAGGATCAGCAGTGAGGAAGACACCAGCCGTGTGCCCCTTGGCCACTCCAGATCTGCTCACTGACCAGACTTTCCGCACGGCTCGCGAGACGTGGCGTGGTGGCGCCCTGGCTGTGTGTGCTGCCGCAGTCCGGGCTCACGCCCCTCATGTACGCCGCGCGGGCCGGGCACGCGCGTGTCGCCAACGTGATGCTGTCCCATGCGACGCTGAGGCCAGACCTTAACGACGCCTCGCCGGTGCGCGTGGAGAGCGGCGCCCGGGCACGCATGCCTGCAGGGAAGCAGCAACTGCCGCCTCCTGATCTCCTGACGCCTTGGTCGTGCTGCGCAGGCGACGGGCGCGACGGCGCTGCACCTGGCCGTGCTGGGAGGCCACCACGACATGATCCAGAGGCTGCGGCGGAGCGTCTCGCGCAACAAGGGCGACAAGGCGAGAGGAAGGGCGCACCTGTCGCGGCATCGCGCGGCTCGAGCTCGAGCTGCGGTTGATCGAGCGGGTTGCCGCTGCGTGTCATCTGCGCGCAGGGCGGCTTCACACCGCTGCACCTTGCCTGCTTGGCGGGGTCGCAGAAGACGCTGACCTGGCTGCTTCACGGCGAACCCGACCTGCGCGCGCAGACCAAAGTGCGCGCGCATGTTTGGAGTCGCGTTGGAACTGCGCGCGCCGCGATCGCCGCTCGAGTCCAACGAGTCGCTGAGTCCAAACCGGCTCGCACGCAGGACGGCTCGACGCCGCTGCACGTGGCCGTGCGAGCGGGCAACGAGGACGCCCTCGTTGCGCTTCTGGCCGCGCTGGCCCGGGCCGCCGCCGCGGCCAGCGCCCGCGCCGCGACTGCGCCCGCACCGCCGCCCGGAGCCAGCAGCAAGCGGCGGACCAAGAAGCCGCCCGTGCCCGTGTCGCTCCTGGACGTGCGCGACCAGGTGATTGGTCAGTCTTTCGCTTTGCCAAGCGCGCGCCTGGCTTACCCGGCGGCCCTCACTGCAAACGACCGCGATGTGCGCGCTCGCCGCGCAGGACGGCCTCACGCCGCTGGACCTGGCCAAGCAGCTGGGCCGCAAGGGCATGGTCCGCGTGCTCACGCGCGCAGCGGCGGGGCAGTTCCCCGCCACCGCAGAGCCCGCCACGCCGCCGCCGCAGCCGCCGCCACCGCGACCAGCGTCGCCGCCATAAGGGCGGGGCTGCTGCAGGCCCTGCAGCTCCCAGGCGTCGTGTGTTTGCTGGAGGCTCTCGCCACGGCTCTCGCGGTTGTTGCGCCACCACTGGTGACCCCGTCGCCATGATGAGAGGAGAACTGGGTTGCACTGCTGGGGACGGGACAGGAACGGAGGCAGAAACAGAGCAGAACTCACATTCAAGTCTTGCGTCAGTGCGCTGGAAGATGTGAAAGGGACAAGCACGACGGTAATGCCTCTCCGGCATGCATGTGTCTGAGTTTGGGATGTACAAAGGAAGCCCACCACTGTTGGGGAAAGAGATTCGTGTACATGGTGCCGTCGCACGCGAGGGACTGTAGGGCAAGTGAGAGAACACACTCGTGGCACACCAGATTCACCGCCACAACGCGTGGTCTGGTGCACTCGGAGGATAACGCTAATCGCTAGCTAGTTGGCATCAACTCAATTCTCAACGCCCTCAGGTGGTGCTCAGACCGTCGCGACCTTGCCCTTCTCATCCTCGGAGCCTGAGGGCAGCGTCATCTCCACCTTCATGGCCACGCTGCTGTCTGCCGTTGTGAGCGAGGGTTCCACGGGGGGCACGGCCGGCTGGCACGTGACCGTCTTGCTGCGGGCGGGCGGCGCATGGCGAGGGCACACGGCGGGTCAGGGCTCTGCACGCAGTGAAAGGCGGGCCAAGGAGCCCCCGATACTTCATGCGGGCAACTCACATGATGATGGTGGCGATGGCCCCCTTGGCCTCCCAGAGC
>VFQP010003922.1_pt1 | contig 14493 bp, 14 predicted proteins | sample 3512351 | NCBI WGS metagenome assembly VFQP01 (sample SAMN10412372, study PRJNA504923) | tailings metagenome | isolation source: Relicate 1 Philex TSF1 revegetated site | place: Philippines: Tuba, Benguet | collected 2017-08-29 | reverse complement strand
AATCAATCATTAATCTGTAACTCATGTTGAAGATGAAGCCATACAGAGTACTTTTATATTACAACTATACGCCCATTCCAAACCCAGAGGCGTATCGAGAAATACACCATTTGTACTGTCTCGAAAACAATTTATTAGGCCGCATTATTGTTGCCCCTGAAGGGCTAAACGGTACAGTTTCGGGGCTTGCCGAAGACTGTGAACGCTATATGCAATGGCTTGAAAATGACCCTATTTTTGTAGGAAGCAATTTTGACTTTAAAGTAGAGGCTCATGAAAAACATGCTTTTGCCAAACTTCATGTAAGAGTAAAGGAAGAAATTGTAAATTCAGATGTACCTGTAAATCCACGTGTCAAAACGGGCAAACACCTTGAACCAGCAGCTTTTAAAGAAATGCTCAAAAATGACCCCGATGTGGTGTTGGTAGATATGCGTTCTAATTATGAACACGCTGTGGGCAAATTTAAAGGAGCTATTACTTTCGATATGGAAACGCTTCGTGAGCTGCCAGAGCATGTGCAGGAAATAGAACATTTGAAAGACAAAAAAATTATTACTTATTGTACTGGTGGTATCAAATGTGAAAAGGCTTCGGCTTATTTACTAGAACGTGGTTTTGAAAATGTGTATCAACTTCACGGTGGTATAATCAAATACGGCTTGGAAGAAGGTGGAGAAGATTTTGAAGGAAAATGCTATGTATTTGACAACCGTGTTACTACCGAAGTCAACCAAATAAATCCTAAGGTTATTTCAAAGTGTTATATCTGTGACACCGACTGCGACAAGATGGTAAACTGTGCCAACCCTACTTGCAATGAACACGTACCTATTTGTGCCGATTGCTTAGTAAAGATGGAAGGAGCTTGTTCGGAAGAATGTAAAAGTCACCCACGCAAGCGACCATACAACCCCGATGGGTATTATAGCAAACAATCCGATAATTATACGCCAGAGTTTGGCTTTAAGAGTCGCCAAAAAACAGAAGTAGACTATAGCAATTTTCGTTTAGAAGTATAATAATATTGCACTCCGTAAGGGCTAAAATCCTTACGGAGTTTTTTTATTATGCTTGTTCTATTACCTTGTGCATCACAAAATCGTTCATCCAATAGCCATTACCAATATTAATATCAACTTCATCGACAATCTGAAATCCATTTTTCTGATAAAATCCTATGGCTTTATTATTGCGGTTTACGTTTAATTCTATAATAGACAAGCCTTTTTCCTGGGTTATTTTCACAACTTCCTCTATCAAAGCTTTACCCAAACCTTTACCTTGGGTTTGGGGCAACAAGTAAATTTTGTGTAGTTTCATAACTTGCCCGTTTTTAGGTTCAAAACCCGCATACCCAAGCCATTGAGTATCGTCACCAATAAGAATAAAGCTATTGGTTTCAAATTGTTTGGTCAACGATGCAGTTGAATACATCATATCGAGCATAAAAAGCGTTTGTTCTTCTGTCAGAATTTCGCCGTAGGTTGGTCGCCAAGTTTGTTCTGCAATAGCCTGAATCGTAGGAATATCGGCAATCGTAGCTTGTTTTATTTTAGTCAAATTTTGCATCTTTCAACGAAAAGTAAGCGGGGTGTTTGGGAGTAATAGACAAATATTGTTTTTGAATTTTCACTAAATCTTCTTCGTAATTACCCGTCGGATAAAATACATCTAGGAATCCAGCTTCTTTTTTACCAAAATCCAAAAAACCTAAAATAATAGGTACTCCAGCCCCTACTGCAATATGATAAAATCCTGACTTCCATTCTTTTGTATACGAGCGTGTCCCTTCGGCAGGAACAAGCAGATGAATTTCGTCGGCATTTTTGATATTGTCGACCATCAGTTGTACCAAATTATTTTTTTGGCTTCTGTTTACTGGTATACCTCCTAGCCCCTTAATAATGATACCTAACGGAAACTTAAATAAAGAATCCTTGGCTAGGTAGTTTATCTTACTACCTACAGCCTTGAGGGTGGCCATCGCAAACAGATAATCCCAGTTTGACGTATGTGGGGCAGCAATCATTACTGCTTTTTTGTACTGATTAACGCCCAATGGGGTTTTATCGACTATTTTCCAGCCAAAAAGTGTCAAAATAACCTTCCCTATAATTTTTAGCATTTTTTTATTCTGTTGAAAAATATACTTATCCTTCAAAGCCTATTATCTTTGAACTCCGATTCAAATGTAAGCAATTTTTGAGTTTAGTTTTTATCAAAAAAGATAATACTTCCTAATTTATTTTACTTGATAACTCAATTAAATAGACTCTTTTCACAAGAAATAAAATCTGTATAAAACACGCATCAACATGCAAAAACCCTTAATACTGATTTCAAATGATGATTCGATCGAATCAAAAGGTATCAAAATATTAACAGAAATAATGACCCAACTTGGCGAAGTGGTAGTGGTAGCCCCTGACACACACCAATCGGGAATGGGACACGCTATTACACTCGACCGACCACTTAGGGTACAAGAAGTACCTGATTTTGTGCCTAATGTAAAAGCCTACAAATGCAGTGGCACACCAGCCGACTGTGTAAAATTTGGCAAACATTTTGTTTGTAAAGGTCGTAAAATAGACCTTGTTGTAAGTGGTATCAATCACGGTTCTAATTCATCAATTGCTGTTATTTATAGCGGAACGATGTCGGCTGCTATTGAAGCAGCCATTGAGAGTATCCCAGCCATTGGTTTTTCGCTTTGTGATTTTGGCCGCGATGCCGATTTTTCACATACTACCGAATTTATTACCAAAATTGCCTCCGCTATTTTGGCCAATGGGTTGCCTCATGGTGTTGCCCTCAACGTAAACTTCCCTGCCAAATCGGAAGAACCCCTGAAAGGAATTAAAGTATGCCGCCAAACCGATGCCCTTTTCCGTGAAACTTTTGAAGAAAGAAAAGACCCTTATGGCCGTTCTTACTATTGGATGGACGGATTCTTACAAAATGAAGATAACGGAGGCAATACCGACGAAGATGCCCTCAAAGAAAACTATGTGGCAGTTGTACCAGTCAAATTTGACTTAACCGATTATAAAGCCATTGAAATACTCAAAGAAGTGTTGGTTTAGTAATTCTGAGTACTGATTGAAAATACCAACCAGCCATATTCAATAAGCTGTAGGGTATACTTCCCCCCTTTATTTTTCAAATTAATTTTAATAATATTATGACCATAGTTGGAAGTCTTTTGAAAAGAGGTATTGGATTAACGGCTGTTATCCAAAGGCCCAAAAATAATTTAGCTAAATTACAAAAAAAGACCCTGATTAAGTTACTCAATAAAGCCCGTTTCACACAATTTGGTGAAAAATATCACTTTGAGGAAATAATGAATTCGGCGTTGTTTTCAAAAGACAAAGAATTTTATACCAAATACAAAAACAATGTGCCTGTTTATGATTACAACAAAATGTATCATGAATGGTGGCACAAAACGCATGCTGGCGAAAAAAATGTTTCTTGGCCAGGAAAAGTGAAATACTTTGCCCTTAGCTCAGGCACATCAGAGGCAGCCTCCAAGCATATTCCTGTTACTAAAGATATGGTAAAGGCGATTCACAGAACCTCTATTCGTCAGATTTTGTCGCTGAGTGCCTACAAAAACTTACCTGCTCAATTATACGAAAAAGGATATTTGATGCTAGGTGGTAGTACCAAACTCCAAGATATGGGCAGTTATTTTGAAGGCGATTTGAGCGGCATTACAGCAGGAAAAATCCCTTTTTGGTTTGAGCGATTCTATAAACCTGGCAAAAAAATTGCTGAAACACGTGACTGGAGCGAAAAACTCGATAAAATTACCCAAAAGGCCAAAGATTGGGACATTGGTTTTATTGTAGGTGTACCTGCATGGATTCAGGTTTTGATGGAAAAAATTATCAAGGAATATGGCGTAAAAAATATCCATGAAGTATGGCCAAACCTCGAAATATTTTGTCACGGAGGGGTTAGTTTCGAGCCCTACAAACAAGGTTTTGAAAAACTGCTCGGTCGTCCGATTACCTATATCGAAACTTATTTAGCATCGGAGGGTTTTCTTGCTTATCAGACACACCCCGACAGCGATATGCGTTTGGTACTCAATAATGGTATATTCTTTGAATTTGTGCCTTTCAACGACGACAACTTTGATGCCGACGGTGTGATGGCTAATAAACCCGAAACTTTGATGATTGATGAGGTAGAGGAAGGCAAAGAATATGCCCTACTGATTTCGACAGTTTCAGGAGCGTGGCGTTATTTGATTGGCGATACTATCAAGTTTACCAACAAGAAAAATGCCGAAATCATCATCACTGGTCGTACAAAGCATTTCTTGAGTTTGTGTGGCGAACACCTTTCTGTCGACAATATGAACAAAGCTATAGAATTGGCTTCTAAACATTTTGGTATTGATGTTCGAGAATTTACTGTTGTCGGCAAAAAAGTAGCCAATACTTTTGCTCACCACTGGTACGTTGGTACAGACGATACTGTTGATGCTCAGGCATTGACACTATTTATTGACCAAACACTATCTGAAATCAATGACGATTACCCTGTCGAAAGAAAACACGCCTTAAAAGAAATGGCTGTCAATGTTTTTCCAGCAAGTACATTTTATGATTTTATGGAAGCCAAAGGCAAAACAGGTGGACAACATAAATTCCCTAGAGTACTAAAAAAACAAGACCAAATTACAGAATGGGAAAGTTTTTTGGCAAAAAGAAAAGCTTATTAAAGAAGTAAAAAATATGCTTAAAAGCTAATTTATGATATGTGAAGCTTAGCTTTCTCTAGCAGTTATGAATTATCTAGCGAATAAATTCGCTAGATAGTTCATAAAACACCATATATTTAGGTTCTGCCATAATAGATATTCACAGCTGATAGAAGCCTCATGTTATACTGACTGCCCACCATCAACAAGAAAATTTGAACCTGTAATAAATGAAGCACTATCGCTTGACAAATAAGTTATCAAGTCTGCTACTTCGTCTGGTTTGCCCAATCTTGACAACGGAATATCGTCAATAAGTTGTTTTTCAAGGGTATTATCTAGCCCAATTTTATTCATAATCTCTGTGGCAATAGGGCCAGGGCTAACAGCATTCACACGAATATTACGAGAAGCCAATTCGAGTGCTGCAATTTTCACTACGGCATTAATGGCAGCCTTACTAGCTGCATATACAGATGCACCTTGTGGCGAAATAGTAGCAGATGTTGACGATAAAAAAACAACTGATGCGTTCTCATTCAGAATGGGAATAAATTTACTTAGCGTAAAATAAGCCCCTCTAAAATTCACATTCATGATTTCGTCAAATACACTTTCTGTTGTTAATGCTATAGGTGCAAACTTGGTAATTCCTGCATTAATAAGCAGAATATCTACTTTACCATATTGGTTTTTTACTTCCAATACCAACCTTTCGATGTCGGATAATTGGGATTGGTCGGCCAACAAACTACTTACGTTTAATTCTGATGCGGCCTTCTCTACAGCTTCTTTTCTTCTGCCTGTAATAATAACTCTTGCATTGTTTTCACTAAGTACTTTTGCTGTGGCATAACCTATACCACTGTTGCCACCCGTAATAACGGCCACTTTATCTTTTAGATTTTTCATTTCAGTGTTTTTATAGTATTTAGAAGATATTGAATGTTATACCTGTCATTTCCTCGCTCAATGTCCATAAGCGTTTGGCATTGTCTTTATCCAATGAGTAATGTTTTACGCCATTTGACACTGCAGAATCAGGGGCCAATTCAGCCACATCTACATCTTCGCAATACACACCTCCAATAGTATTCAGCAAAGGACTGGTGGCACACCAAACGCTTGTGGCTGCACCTTGTGGGATTGTTTTTAATGAGGCGGCTACTTCGGGCAATAAATTACCTTCAGCATCACAAAATCCCATTTTCTGAAATAATTCCAATGACGCGTCTCGGCCTAGTTCGGTTCCAGCAATAGAACCTGGGTGCAACGAATAAGCCCTTACATTAAATGCTTTTGCACGATGGTCGAGCTCAAGAGCAAACAAATTACTGGCCGTTTTGGATTGCCCGTACGCTTGTAGTGTTTCATATTCTCTATGAAGAAAATTGGGGTCGTCAAAATTGAAAGGTGCAAATTGATGCCCCTGCGACGATACATTAATTACTCGTGCACCATTGGCTTTTTGGAGGGCAGGCCAAAGGCGGGCTGTCAATTGAAACTGTGCTAAATAATTAGTCGCTAACTGTGATTCAATACCTCGGCTATCCTTACGCAACGGTACCCACATGATACCTGCATTGTTGATAAGCAAATGAAGTGGTCGACCTGAAGCCAAAAACTTTTCAGCAAAGGCATCTATAGACTCTGGGCTCATCAAATCCATTGCTTCTAATTCTACATTGGCTATACCTGTCAAATTTCTTTTTGCTTTTTCGGTATCCCTTGCTGGCACAATTACAGTTGCACCTGCTGCTGCAAGCGTTTTGGTAGTTTCCAAACCAATGCCTGTATTGCCACCTGTTACGACAGCAATTTTTCCTGTAAGGTCTATTCCTTTAATGACATCACTTGTTGTGGATGTTGCGTTGAAGCCAGAACCTGTTAGTTTTTGTAATGCTCCTTGATAATTACTTTGTCCCATTTTTTTAAATTTTATATGTTTTTGATGGAACAAATTTAGAGCAGAAATTTGGGGGCGACTTTGTTTAAACGTCCGAATACACTTTGTTTAAACGTCCTGTATTTTTGATGTGTTCAGATAAGCTTGTTATACCAATTTGTCAAACCAGATAACTTGATTGATGTTTTTATCATATAAGTGCCTATGACATATTTAATCTATACACCATTCTGACACCCATCCCTCATTTAGCGTGAGTTAAACAAGGGATAGGTTAATGTTTTGTTCACTATATATTAGCCACAACGATTTTTGTAATGTATCAATATAGCTAGTGCTAGTATAAATTATAATATCCAGTTGTCAATTTCCAATCTATTCATTAGCAATAACATCGTCGAAATTCTGTACTTGTTTGTGTTGGATATTTGCCTCGTATTCTTTTTCGTTTCAATCACAATTGTAGCGTTTTCTTTCCAGCATGCCTTCACATCGGAGCTACAGCCTTATGTTTCTCAAAGTGTTTGGCTCAGTAAAAACTCTCACTGTTACCTCCTCACAGCTGTCATCCTTTCTGGTGTCAATTTGTATCAGTTTTAGTTTATTAAGTAGAGCTATGGAAAGGGTTCATTGTTTTTGTTCAGTTATACTTGCCCTTTATAGTTTGGATCAAAATCTACCATCCATTCAATACCATACTTATCTCTAAACATACCAAAATAAGAACCCCAAGGACTGTCAGCAATTGGCATTTCAATTTGTCCACCAGCAGAAAGCCCATTGAATAGTTTATCGGCTTCTTCTTTGCTTTCTGCACTTATTGCAATTTTACTTCTGTTCTCATTCTCGTTTGTTTTTCCCAAAATTTCTGGAACATCATTGCCCATCAATACATTACTTTTGCCAATAGGCAAAGCAATATGCATAATGTTATTTGCTTCTTTTTCTGACACTGGAAATTCAGGACTAGCAAGGTCTTTGAAACGAATAACCTTTGCGAAATCTCCGCCAAATACTGATTTGTAAAAATTGAATGCTTCTTCGGCATTTCCGTTGAAGTTGATGTGAGGATTGATAAGTGCCATAGTGTATATTTTTGGGGTTGTTTATGATTCTTTACTAATATCCTAAAAAGGATGTCGTATTACAACGACACCTAACAATTCACAGCTCAACAATGTGGCACATTTTAGTACAAAACTATGCTATTGGTTCATTCAGCCGTGTCGTCGGCTCGATCCAAACCCTTGTGAATGGCAGGTATGTTTATTTTCCTTTTGCTAGTTTATAGGTAAATGCTGTCTTTTTGTTGGTCAAGTCCCAAGTTGAGATTTCGTCAAGCACCTTATCGGTATGTTTTTTGCCGATGTCACGAAGTGCGTTACCAACTGATTTTCGTAAGTATTCACTGTTGTCTGATTTATGGTTGCTAATAAGTTGTATTGCGATTGTTGGATTTTCTTTAAAATAAGGTCGGCTTGTCCAAATACGAAGACCTTCAATAACGGCTCTTTTTACATTCGGATTTGTGTCTGCAAGCCATTTTTCAATCGTGGTCAAACTCTTTTCATAGCCAATTGTATTGCAATAATAGTCAAAGGCTTTTGCCAACATTTCTTGTACATGCCAATCTTTGTCGTCTGCAACCTTTGTTTCAAGAAGTATGAGAGCTTCAGGATTATCCGTTGAAATTTGACCTAAAAGATAAGTTGCCAGCATTCTGACTTGATAAGTGTTGTCAGAAAGAAATGTTATTGCAAGGTCAAAATGATTTTGTGTTTTATCAGCCAGCATACTGTTGCCAGCTTCAACAATAGGCTTAAATCCATGTTCAATTTTCTTGATGTCGTCAATTAGTTTTTTCATTGTTGGTGGGTGTACTAAAGATTTCGGTTGATCATATAATTTTTTAGTACAAAAGGTTATAACGCTGAACCCTATACCTAAGCCTAATCAAAGCTTTTTAGCCCCATGTTTGGCAATACCTTGTTGAGTATAGTTTGTCTTTGGGTGGGTGCTTTATTTTACGAAAAATATTTAAAACAACCTCAATTGCTAAAACACGAATCATTATCTGTTCGGGATTAACAATTGGGAGCCTCAGAAGTAATATTATTTGCCTAAACTTTTAGCCATAAGGGTGATTCATCTGTCGGTTGATTAACTCTAACCAAATGGCCATCTGGGTCACTAAATTCAATTGTCATCATACCCAAATGTGATTTTTTAGGCCCACAAAAGGCGACTCCACTGGCAGAAAGTCTGTCAATAACATTTTGTAAATTGTCTGTCAAAAAGCTTGTTACCATCATTTTAGGTGGTAAATGTGTCGAAACATTAAAGTCTACTCCTGCAACTCCTGAATCAAACACTTTTAACCCTTCTTGGTCAACCGAAGTTTCTAGACCTAAAATAGAATTATAGAATAACTTGCTTTTGCTTGAGTCACTTATGCCTAATTCAATCTCTTGAAGTCTAATTTTCATTTTTATACCATTTATCTACCCCAAATAATTAATATTCTATTGCCTGTAGAAACTTCGTATCTAGTTTATTGCATAACTCAAATATATGAGAATAAATATATATATCAGCTTGTGAAGGTTCTTTATTTTATCTTGAATAATTACCTATATACATTTTATAGCATCAAAAAATAGCCTCGTTTAAATGACATTAAACGAGGCTAGGAAAGACAATTAATGAACGTTGGGTTTTATTTTTTAAAACTGTTTATAAGTTCTGGATACCAATCATCTATTTTCTTATTTTGATTTTTGTCATAAACGTTGAAGAGGTTTTCTGTAAACATTTCCATTTTTATAAATCCTCTGTCTGTCATTAAATCTCTTATTTCCTGACTAGCCTTTTTTGTAACATTGCTATCAAAATTATCTTTACAGTACATTAAAAACACACCATAAGTCATATACTCATCAAACACCCTTTCAGGATTAGGATAATATTCTGTACCATATTTTGATGTATCTACCCATTCTTCTCTATTTTTAAATACAGATTCGATCTGTTCCCTATTTTTCATTGTTGGGTTTCCCACATAGTTATGGTCTATTTCGGTGAACATACCTCTCGTATTAAAAATAACATTATCTATTTGAGATAGCTTTGGGTTTTCTGTAACTGGCGGTAATACCATCATTATTTGTTTAAAATTTTGATCGGTATAGGACGTTGTATAATTTAATCCGTTTATTAATGGAGAACACATAATGGTATAGTTGTTTACTTGAGTATTAAACTTTTTTTCCAACCAATCCCATTGTTTTTGGAGATTTGCGAGTTTATTATAATCCGAAATTACTTTGTTGTAATATTCTTTATGTGATTTATAGAATTTCCTAAATCCAGATTTCTCTGCAAAATTTTCAATTTCTTCTTTATATGTTGTAATAGGATTTATGGTTATTTTGGTGTGTGAGGACACATTTTGAGCTGGGAAAAGATATGTTTTATCTTTTATTAATTTTTTACCTTTAAAATTATAGCTCAATGCGTTTCCTGTAAGAAAAATGTAGTAAAGTGGATTTGACTTCATAAGAGAATCAAATTTTGCAATTATTTTCTCGTTTTTAAATGTCTGAAAAGTTTGGATAACATCTTTATAATAATCGCCAGACTGTTCTATCATATCGTCGTTTTCCAATCCAACCTCTGTAATGGCAATCATTATATGCAGTAATTCCTTGGTTTCGTGGATTTCGATTTTTACTTTCCCTTGATTTTCCTTTTTGAATTTTTCACTAAAATTAACTTTTACTTCTTCTTGTGCCAATAAACTAAGAGACCATAAAATTAACAGAACAGAAAATAGACTTTTTATCATTTTTATTTATACTTTTTTAGTTGTTGAAATTAAAGACAATGCTTTGAGCTTATAAAAGTGGGGAATTTACAAGACTAACGCTCAAATTTAGTACAAAGTCTTTGAGAATCACAAATATTCTGCCGCTTTGGGCAAGCAGATATGCTATTGGCACAACTCGAAAATACAAGAAATAAGTCCAGATAACTTCTATAAAAAACTCAATAAGGTATTTAACGGACAGTTTATTTATGCTAAACCAGTGTCTAGCTGAAATATACTACACCACTGTTGTGTACTATACTTCTCATTTTCGTACATATTTAACTTTTTTTATTCTTTCTCCGTTTAGGAATAATTTCCCTTTTTGTATTTCTAAACTGTAAAAGTCCACAAGCATTTTGTTAGTTGAAACCAATAAGCCCTTTGTCGAGTAATCATTTCGGAATGTAATCTTATACTTCATTCCTTCAAGATATTCTATTTTTAGGGTAGTGTTTGTTTCTGAGTTCAGATAATCCCCATTTATGGATTTAAAATCGAAGCTTTCTTCAATTCGATTGGCTTTTGTTAAACTGTAAGGAGAATGGCTTGTATAATATGCTGTTACTTGTGGTGCTCCTTTTGAATTTACAGTGAATTCTTGCTTAAACGCAGGGTCAAACTTTTGGTGAAAAATATTATTCGCTTCTCGCTCTAATTCAACATCGTTTCGACCAACTCTTTTTAAAAATATCTTATTATCGATTTTCTCAAATGTAAAAGCAAAGTCACTTTCAGTTAAATAAGTCCCAAGTATTTCATCTTCACTAATATATGTACCAATACTGGTTGGTTGGGTTACTAAATAGGTTTCTTCCGATTTCAAGTCAAAAATGACATCAGCCATTTGTCTTGTTTGGTTGTATGGGATTGCCTTTCCTGTATTTGTTAGTGTTACAATAGATGTATTTTTGTGAGGAAATCTAATTGTTGTTGCTTTCCATGCACCAGTTGCACCCTCGTGAAAACGATACGACAGTTCTTTGTATTTACCAAATTCAAGTCCGTAACCATAGTTTGTGAATCTTGAACCTTTAATTATTTTTTGACTTTGTGCAATAATTTTACTTTTAAAGGCCGAACTCCCCCTCCCAAGTGCCAGTTTCTCCCATTGAATTTGGTCTTCGAGCGTTGTGAAAAGATTTCCATCACCTACCACATTCCAAATCCAATTGTAAGTTGTCCAAGTTCCAAAGTTAAAATAGGCTCTCGCAATCTGCCCTCGAATATTTTTGTAGTTACTTTCAAATGAGGTATTTGGCATATTTAGTTGACGAAACATCTCGTTTGTATAGTCAACAAAGGTTCTCTTCGTTGCTTTTTCTAAAATTAATGCCAGCAAGATATAGTTTGTATTGCTATATAAATATTTCGTATCTGGCATGAAATTCAAATCAGACTGTTTCTCTATTAGGGTCAAAACGTCCTTGTTACTAAAAGATTTTTCCCACCACGTATACCCTAACAACGACCATAAGTCATAACAATCTCTGATGCCACTTGTATGATTTAGTAGACTTTGAATAGTGATTTTTTCTTTTAAGTTAGGGTAGATTTTGGGAAACCATTTTCTAATATCATCCGAAAGTTTAAGTTTGTTTTGGTCAATTAAGTCTAATATTGCCAATGCAGTAAATTGTTTGCCGTTTGAAGCGATGTTGAAACGAGAAGATTTATTGATTAAAGTACTATCTGTTAAGTCAGCGAAACCTGCATACTTTTCATAAATTTCTTTTCCATTTTGGATTATGGCTGTTGCAATTCCAGGTGCATTCATAGGTACATCTTGGCAAGCAATACTGTCAAGATGTTTGATTTGTTGTGATGTCAAGACGATTTGCGATTGTCCATTAACAGTAAAGCTTGAAATAAGAAGAAGAAAGGTCAGAAGGATTTTTCTCATTTTAATTTTTTTTGATATTTGAAATGACAAAAATCGTTTCGCAAGCCCTACAAATCGCTTTAAATCCTGATTTGACACCTATTTTTTATAATATTTTTCAATATATTCTTTGGGATTTAGTGATGTAGCCCTTTTAAAAGCTCTGTTGAACGTAGATTTAGAATTAAAACCACATTCAAAGGCAAGGCCAAGAAAAGTTTGAATCGTATGTTCACCTCCTTGAACTTTTTGGAGAAAGGCTTTAATTCTATATTGATTTATATAGTCATTAAAGTTTACACCGAATCCTTGATTGATTACTTGTGAAATTTTTTTGGAATGGGTTCCTAGTTCGCTACTTAAATCTGTAATGATAAGCTCAGGATTTTTGTACATTTCAGTATTGCACATCAGCGTTTCTAATTTTTCTTTCCAATTATCCAAGTCTTGAATTTCATTTTTTAGTTCATGTGGCTTACTTGAGGATTCAAATTCATTGGAATTACTTGTTTCCAACCCAAGACCAATAATTGAAACTAAAGAGTATTCTTTAAACGAGGTAGATGACAAAATAGAATTTGTATAACCACTTATGGATACATAATAAAAAAGGAATGAGAAGCTTACATAATACCAAAACTTTCTACCAAACTCATTCCATTCGGGGTTAATCACAAAAAATAGTATTCGTAAAATAATAAGCATCAAAAAAGCTACAAGAAAGCGTTTAGTCCACCTAAACATTACCGAATCAGCAAAACTCACACTATTGTAAGTCACAAATCTGTATCTGTTGTATGTTTTGATAGATTCAACTAAATAATAAGCTAATGAGATTAGTCCTGCAATTTGATACCAAGTTGAAAAATCTTTGTCTTTTCCATCATCATAGAAATATGCTTTTTTCAAAACGACAATATCTGAGAGGAAAATAATAATAGCATAAACTATATAGACTACTGCTGGAGCAAAGTGAAAATAATCTTTTTTTGAAAATTGAAAGGATTTATCCAGTAAAGTTTTGATGTAGAAGAATAATACGGGAGGTAATAAGAATAGTTGTTGAAAAGGGACATAAAAAAGAATATTCCTGTAGGGTTGTTGTGAGTACCAACCTGCATAACCAAGCATGAAAGGAGTTATGTATAAGGCACTTAGGAGGGTAAATACCCCTAACCAGAGACTTGGTTTGTTTTCGGTTTGTATTCCTTTGAAAAGTAATAATGTGGAAAATACTATTCCATGAAAAAAGAAAATCAGTAAAATTGAACTTTTCAGACTAAAGGAAAAAAGCATTTTGTCGATTTAGTTAGGTTATTGAATGCTCGGGGGGATATTCGTATGAACCACAACGGATAGGACTTTGCGATAGACTGATTTCCAAGCACAAATACCCCATTTATTACTAAAATTCATTAAAAGCACAGAACCTCAAGGTTGCACATCAGCCCGCCAGACACAAAACCCGTGTACCTGTTCAGCTCAAATATATAAAAATAACCATAGACTTCCATCTTGTGGTATACCTTTAATTTTGGCTTGGAAAATTGTCTAAAAATGCCTATTTTGATTTCTATCGAAAACTTGAAAAAGCGTTTGATTTGCAGTTTCTATTACTCGAACATTCCCTTGATTCAACATATTAAACAACCTTCAAACTTACAGGAATACTATCCTTTAGGCTGAAAAACACAAGCATTATCCCAAGCTATTGCCCCAATAGTTAACTCAATTTTAAGCCCCTGCAAGTTTGAGAGTATTCCTCCTCTGCTTTGACAACTACCCCCCCCTTTAAATCGCTTTAAAAGAGGCTTGGAAGGATATTTCCCATGAGTATTGTTAGAAAAAATGAGTTGTGCCACAGCTACCTGTGTTAGTGGCTGTGGCTTTCAGTCGGTCGTGTGTCAACTAAAAAAATAAAAAATAGGAAAAGGGAAATTAACGGATATTTTTCCTGATTCTGCTCAACGAAGATTGTGTAACCCCCAAATAGGAAGCCAAATAGGAAAGCGGAATACGATTGATAAGCTGCGGGTATTTCTCTATAAATGCCAAGTAGCGAGTTGAGGCATCTTCCGAAACCAAGGGACTTCTTCTCTCTATCTTTTGTATTAATGATT
>VFQP010003921.1_pt1 | contig 14496 bp, 14 predicted proteins | sample 3512351 | NCBI WGS metagenome assembly VFQP01 (sample SAMN10412372, study PRJNA504923) | tailings metagenome | isolation source: Relicate 1 Philex TSF1 revegetated site | place: Philippines: Tuba, Benguet | collected 2017-08-29 | reverse complement strand
CGTGTACGTACCCTGCGATGTCTGCCATGGCCAGCGCTACAACCGTGAGACGCTCGAAGTCCTCTACAAGGGCAGGAACATCTCCGAGGTGCTGGACCTTACCGTGGAGCAGGCGCACGAGTTCTTCAGCGCGGTGCCGGTGGTGCGCCGCAAGCTGCAGACGCTGCTCGACGTGGGTCTTGGTTATATCCGCCTGGGGCAGTCGGCAACCACGCTATCGGGCGGCGAGGCGCAGCGCGTGAAGCTGTCGCTGGAACTGTCCAAGCGCGATACGGGCCGCACGCTCTACATCCTCGACGAACCGACCACGGGCCTGCATTTCCACGATATCGAGCTGCTGCTCAAGGTCATCCAGAAGCTGCGCGACCACGGCAACACCGTGGTGATCATCGAACACAACCTCGATGTCATCAAGACGGCCGACTGGCTGATCGACATGGGGCCGGAAGGCGGCGCGGGTGGCGGACTGGTGATTGCCAAGGGCACACCGGAAACGGTCGCGGCCAGCAAGGCCAGCTTTACGGGGAAATATCTGGCGCCGCTGTTGAAGCGGGCCTGATGGCGGGATAGCCGAACAGCCGCGTTGGTTGGCTCCCCCGCCCCTCTCCCGCCTTGCGGGGTAGGGGCGCAAACCCGCGCCTACCGAGCTTCCGCTATATCGCCGACCTTCTCCGCGGAATCGTCCTTCATGCGGCTGCGGTTCATCATCCCGGCCCGTTCCAGCACCGGATACGCGGTGGCGCAAAACAGTGAATTCAGCCGCTTCAGCTCGCTGATGATGTCCAGATGCAGTGAACTCGTTTCGATCGATTCAGTCGTCTGGATTGCCACTCGCTGCAGGTGAGAGCGCGCGTACTTGCGCTCGAGATCGCGGAAATTGGCCTTTTCGGCCATCAACTGCTGCGCGCTGCGCAGGTCGCCGGTCAGGAACACCGACAGACCAAGCCGCAGGTTGCTCACCACGCGCGCGTGCATTTCCGCAATCTCCTGCATGCCGGCCTCGGAGAACTGCAGGTTGTGCGCGATCTTCTTTTCCTTGGCGTCGACGATCACGCGTTCGATCAGATCGCCCGCATGCTCGAGGTTGATCGTCAGCGAGATGATTTCGGTCCAGCGCTGGCCGTCGTTCTCGTCGAGGGCCTCGGTGCTGATCTGCGTCAGGTAGAGCTTGATCGCGGTATAGAGATCATCCACCTCGTTGTCGATGCGGCACGTGGCATTGGCCAGTTTCACATCGTTGGTACGCAGCACGCGCAGCATGTTGTCGAGCATCTGCTCGACGCGATCGCCAATCCGCAGCACTTCGCGCGCGGCATTCGACAACGCCAGCGTGGGGGTGGGCAATGCAGCCGGGTCCAGGTGGCGCGGCGTGACCTGGCTGTCGCCGGTATTGCGGCCGGGCAGGATTGCCTCGCACAGGCGCGCCAGCGGCGCCGTGGCACCCAGCAGCAACACGGCCAGCGCCACGTTGAACAGCAGGTGGAAATTGACGATCAGCCGTTGCGGATCGGTGTCGATATGCGCCAGCAGTTCCTCGGCCTGGGTCAGCAACGGCAGCGCGATCACGCAACCGAGCAACCGCGAAAGCAGGTTGCCCAGCGTCACGCGCTTGCCGGGCTGGTTGTTGCCCGAGGTGGTCAGCAGTGCCGAAATGCCCGAGCCCAGGTTGGCGCCCAGCACCAATGCCAGTGCCACGTGGATCGATACCACGCCGGCCGACGCCAGCGCGCCGCAGAACAGCACCACCGCCAGGCTCGAATAGCAGAGGATGGTCAGGAAGGCACCTATCAGCATGTCCAGCGCCGCGTCGCCGGTCAGCGTGCCGAACAGTACCTTGACGCCGGCGGCCTGCACCACGGGACGCGTGGCAATCGAGATCAGTTCCAGCGCCAGCGTGATCAGGCCCAGCCCAATCAGCACACGGCCGACATGGCCGGCCTTGTTGCCCTTCCAGGTCAGGTGAAAGATCACGCCCACGAAGATCAGCAACGGCGACAGCCACGACAGGTCGAGCGAGAACACCTGCACCATCACGGCCGTGCCCACATTGGCGCCCAGCATGATGGCCAGCGCCGGGGCCACGGCGATCAGGCCCTGTCCGACGAACGAGCTGACGATGACGGCGGTGGCATTGCTGCTCTGCACGAGCCCGGTCACACCGAGGCCCGCGGCAAACGCGGTGAACCGGTTGGACACGCTGACGGAGAGCACGTGGCGCAGATTGGCGCCGTACACGCGCAGGATGCCGACCTTGACGATATTGGTGCCCCATACCAGGAGCGCCACGCCGGAAAGAAGATGTAGCAGTACGCCCATTGTGCGTCCCTTTGTGACCGGTGCCGGCAGGGCAGGTGCAGAGGCGAACCGCCCGGTCATCGAGTTGTTATCAAGGGGGCATTATGCGCCCCGCTGTTACACGGGGCAATTGGGCGTGCGCTGACGCGGTCAGTGACCGCCGAAATTGCAGACAGTGAACAACGGTAGCCCGCCGGCATGCAGCAGCTTCGAGCCGCCGAGCTCAGGCAGGTCGACGATCGCCGCGCCTTCCACCACGGTGGCGCCCAGTCGCTCGAGCAGCTTGCGGCCGGCCATCATCGTGCCGCCGGTGGCGATCAGGTCGTCGATCAGCAGCACGCGGTCGCCAGGCTTGCAGGCGTCGGCATGGATTTCCACGGTGGCGCTGCCGTATTCGAGCTCGTATTCCTCGGCCACGGTCTGGAACGGCAGCTTGCCCTTCTTGCGGATCGGCACGAAGCCGAGGTTCAGCTCGTACGCGATGATCGAGCCAAGGATGAAACCGCGCGCATCGATGCCGGCCACGAGGTCCAGTTGCTGGTCCATGTAGCGATGCACGAAGACGTCGATCAGCACGCGCAGGGTCTTGGGGTTTTGCAGCAGCGGCGTGATGTCGCGGAACTGGACGCCCGGCTGCGGCCAGTCCGGCACGGTGCGGATGCGGTCGCGCAGGTAGCCGGTGACGTCGCCGAGATCGGGGGACTGGATGATGGAATCTGCCATGGGAATCTGTTTGAAATTGGGTCAGGCGAATCTTGCGCCATGCGGTAACGGGCTACCACCCACGCCGCGCGCTGCCGCCGCACAATGGCCCGGCAGCTTGGACGTCCGCAACCCGTAACCATACAGGAGACAGCTATGGCAAAGAAGATTTTGATGCTGGTAGGCGACTTCGCCGAAGACTACGAGACCATGGTGCCGTTCCAGGCACTGCAGATGGTTGGGCACACCGTGCATGCGGTCTGCCCCGACAAGAAGGCCGGCGACGCGTGCGCCACGGCCATCCACGATTTCGAGGGCGACCAGACCTATACCGAGAAGCGCGGCCACAATTTCACGCTCAACGCGACCTTCGCCGACGTGGACCCGGCAACTTATGACGCACTGGTCATCCCCGGTGGCCGGGCGCCCGAATATCTGCGTCTGAACGAGCGCGTGCTCGAAATCGTGCAGCATTTTGCCCAGGCCAACAAACCCATCGCCGCCGTGTGCCATGGCGCGCAGCTGCTGGCCGCGGCCAATGTTCTGGAAGGACGGACGTGTTCCGCCTACCCGGCCTGCGCCCCGGAGGTACGGCTGGCCGGCGGCAAGTACGCCGATATTCCGGTGGACCAGGCCCACACCGATGGCAATCTGGTGACGGCCCCGGCGTGGCCCGCACATCCCGCATGGCTGGCGCAGTTTCTTGCCGTGCTGGGAACCCGGATCGTAGAGTAGAGGCTTCCGAACGCGGCCAACCCGGCCGCGGCGCACGGGAGTTTCCATGTGTGAGATCTTCATCCGGGCCAATCCGGACTCGTACCAGACCCAGTCAAGGTCGCTGCGGCTACATGGCGTGGCGACCAGCATCCGGCTGGAATCCTTGTTCTGGGAAGTACTCGAGGAACTGGCGCAGCGCGACGGCATGACCGTCAACCAGTTGCTGACGCGGCTTCACGACGAACTGGCCGAGCATCGCGGCGAGGCCTCGCTATCGGCCAATTTCTCGTCGTTCCTGCGCGTGTGCTGCATGCGATACCTGTTGCTGCAGAACGAAGGACGGATCCCGGCGGACCACAGCGTGTCCCTGCGGTCGCTGGATGCGCGGGCCGTATTGGCCGACCTCCCCGCGTCGTGGGTCGAACAGGGTGGGGAAGAAAGCGCCCCTCGCCCGCACGCGGAAGAGAGGCCGGGGGAGAGCGCGCGGCGGTTCAGGCAACGACAAGTCGCCATCTGACCGCAGGTCCTGTCCCCTACTCGCGCACCAGCCGCTCTTCGGCTGATTCAAGCGCTTCGGGGGTGCCACGCAGCACGACGATGTCGCCCGGCTCCAGCACGGTTTCGGGTTGGGGATCGAACGCGCGAATCCCGCGCCGGCGTACCGCCGTGACCTCCACCCCGATCCGTTCGAGCCCCAGCGCGCCCAGGCGGCGCCCCACGGCCGTATGTTCGGGACCCAGCGACACCGAATGCAGCCGCACGGTGTCGCGCTCGACCATGTCTTCCTCGTCGTCGCGGCCGTGGAAATAGCCGCGTAGCAGGCTGTAGCGCGCGTCACGCGCCTGTTGCACGCCACGCACCACGCGCCGCATCGGCACGCCCAGCAACACCAGCGCGTGCGATGCCAGCATCAGGCTGCCTTCGATGATCTCGGGTACCACCTCGGTGGCGCCGGCCTTCTGCAGCGTGTCGAGTTCCGAATCGTCGACGGTCCGCACGATCACCGGCATGGCCGGCTCCAGTTCCTGCACGTGGTGCAGCACCTTCACGGCCGATGGCGTATTGGCATAGGTAATCACCACCAGCGCCGCGCGATGGATACCGGCGGCGATCAGCGACTCGCGGCGGCCCGCATCGCCATAGACCACCGTATCGCCAGCCGCGGCCGCCTCGCGCACGCGGTCCGGGTCGAGGTCCAGCGCCACATAGGTGATGCCCTCGCGCTCCAGCATGTGCGCCAGGTTCTGGCCACTGCGGCCGTAGCCGCAGATGATGGCGTGTTTTTCGGTCTGCAGGCTTTGCGCGGCGATCCGCGTCATGTTGAGCGACTGCATCAGCCATTCGTTGGCCGCAAAACGCAGCACGATGGCATCGCTGTACTGGATCAGGAACGGCGCGGCCAGCATCGACAGCAGCATCGACGCCAGGATCACCTGGATCAGCACCGGATCCACGAGTCCCATGCCGTCGATCTGGTTGAGCAGCACGAAGCCGAATTCGCCGGCCTGCGCCAGACCCAGGCCGGTACGGATGGCCACCCCCTGCCGCGAGCCGAACAGGCGCGCCAGCCCTGTGATCAGCACAAGCTTGAAAATGATGGGGATCACCAGCAGGCCCAGCACCAGCCAGACATGGTCGAGCACCACGCGGATATTCAGCAGCATGCCGATGGTGACGAAGAACAGCCCCAGCAGTACGTCGCGGAATGGCTTGATGTCCTCCTCCACCTGGTGGCGGTACGGCGTCTCGGAGATCAGCATGCCCGCCATGAACGCACCCAGCGCCATCGACAGGCCCAGCCGTTCGGTCAGCGCGGCCATGCCCAGCGTGACCAGCAGCAGGTTCAGCATGAACAGTTCCTGCGACCGGCGCGCCGCCACGATGTGGAACCAGCGGCTCATCAGGCGCTGCCCCAGGAAGAAGATCACGCCCAGGGCCACCACGATCTTGACGGTGGCCTGGCCCAGCGCCCAGGCCAGGTCGCCGGGATCGCGCGACAGGGCCGGGATGATGATCAGCAGCGGCACCACCGCCAGATCCTGGAACAGCAGCACGCTGATGATATTGCGGCCGTGCTCGCTCTCGAGCTCCATGCGCTCGGAAAGCATCTTCACGACGATCGCCGTGGACGACATGGCCAGCGCGCCGCCCAGCGCCACCGATGCCTGCCAGGACAACGGAAACATCCAGCTGAACAGCCAGCTGGCCGGAATCACGACCAGCATCGACAGCGCCACCTGCGAGCCCCCGAGCCCGAACACCAGCCGCTTCATCGCGCGCAGCTTGCTCAGGCTGAATTCCAGCCCGATCGAGAACATCAGGAAGACCACCCCGAATTCCGCCAGGTACTTGGTCTGCCCGGAATCGCTGGCCAGTCCCAGTGCGTGCGGGCCAATCAGGATGCCCACCGCCAGGTAGCCCAGCATCGGCGGCAGTTGCAGCATGCGGAAGGCCACCACGCCGAAAACGGCGGCGGCCAGCAGCACAAGGGTCAGTTCCAGCGGAGAATGCATTCGGGCAGGTCTGGCAGCTTTGCAAGGACCAGCCGGGCACTCGCGCCACGCCGGCATCTGCACCCCGCCGGCAAAAGACGGCAAGCGCGACGGTCGCCGCGGCCCGCAGGTGGGTAGCCGGGCCAGGCGCCATCGCATTCGTTGGTATACTCCAGCGCCATGATAGCCAATTTCGATGCGAATCGAGCACTCGAGCTCGCTCGCCATACCCTCCAGATCGAGGCCGAAGCCGTTTCCGCGCTGGCCGGTCGCCTGACGCCCGAATTTGCCAAGGCGGTTGAGATGATTCTCGGCTGCACCGGCCGCGTGGTCGTGTCCGGCATCGGCAAGTCCGGCCATATCGGCCGCAAGGTGGCTGCGACGCTGGCGTCCACCGGCACGCCCTCGTTCTTCGTGCACCCGGCCGAGGCCAGCCACGGCGACCTTGGCATGATCACGCGCGACGACGTGCTGGTCGCGTTCTCGAACTCCGGTGAAACGGCCGAACTGCTGTCGATCATCCCGATCGTCAAGCGAATTGGCGCCGGCTTGATCTCGGTCACCGGCAATCCGGAATCGAATCTGGCCAAGCTGTCCGATGCGCACCTCGACGGCGCAGTGGCCCAGGAAGCCTGCCCGCTGAACCTGGCCCCGACGGCCAGCACCACGGCCGCGCTGGCGCTGGGCGATGCCCTGGCGGTGGCCGTGCTCGACGCCCGCGGTTTTGGCGAGGAAGACTTTGCCCGCTCGCATCCGGGCGGCGCACTGGGCCGCAAGCTGCTGACCCATGTGCGCGACGTGATGCGCACCGGCAATGCCGTGCCGGAAGTTCGTGAAAACACGCCGCTGGCCCAGGCGCTGATGGAAATCACACGCAAGGGCATGGCCATGACCGCCGTGGTGGACCCCGATGGCAAAGCTGTGGGCGTGTTCACCGACGGCGACCTGCGCCGCCTGCTGGAAACGCCACGCGACTGGAAGACGGTACCGATCGGCGATGTCATGCACCGCAACCCGCGCACCGTGCATCAGGACCATCTGGCCGTGGAAGCCGTCGAGATCATGGAAGCCAACCGCATCAACCAGCTGCTGGTCGTCGATGACGACGGCCGCCTGACAGGCGCGTTGCACATCCATGACCTGACACGCGCCAAGGTCATCTGAACGATGCCAGACTTCCTGTCCAGACTCACCGGCCTGATCATGCGGCTGCTGCCGCTGCTGCTGATGGCGATCGTCGCTGGCAGCACGTTCTGGCTGGTGCAGTTGAACTCGCCGCGCGAGGATGCCGAGAAGTCGAACGTCAAGCGCCACGAGCCAGACTACTGGATGGAGCGTTTTTCGGCCACCGAACTGGCTGAGGATGGATCCACCAAGATGCGTTTCACCGGCGTGAAGATGGTCCACTACGAAGACGACCAGACCTACGACGTGACCACGCCGGCCATGCGCGCCTACGAGCCGGACCGCCCGCCCGTGACGGCCAATGCCAATCGCGGCGTGATGAATGCCGAAGGCTCGGTCATCGATCTCTATGGCAACGCCTTCATCGTGCGCCAGGCCGGTGCGGATGTGGCGAAGGACCCGCGCATGACCGCGGCGTCGCAGTACTTCCAGCTTTTGGTCAACGACGACATCGTCAAGACCGACAAGCCCGTACAGCTCACGCGCGGTCCGTCGGTGATGACGGCCAATGGCCTGATCTTCAACAACGTCACCCGCGAAGTACAATTGCTGGGCAACGTGCGGGGCACCATCATCATGAACTCGCCGGGACAGCCCAAGACCCAATAATCCGCCGGGCAGGCAATATTGCCCAGGCCGCAGTCCTTACCTCACCACTCGCCTAACATGATCGCATCCCTGACGACATTGTCCTGTCGCCGCATCGCGCCCGCCCTTCTGGCCGCCGCCGCTTTTGGCCTGACGCTGGCCGCGCCGGCGTTTGCCGAGCGCGCCGACCAGGGCAAGCCGCTGGTGCTGGAGGCCGACAACGCCAGCTACGATGACGTCAAGCAGATCTATACCCTTACCGGCAACGTGGTGCTGACCAAGGGCACCATGGTGCTGAAGTCCGATGCGGCCGAACTGCGCACCGACCCCGAGGGCTACCAGTACGCCATCGCCACGGCCAAACCGGGCCGCCAGGCCTATATCCGCCAGAAGCGCGACGGCGTGGACGAATATATCGATGGCTGGGGCGACCGCATCGAATACGATGGCAAGTCCGAGATCAACAAGCTGATCGGCCACGCCCGCGCTGCGCGCGTATCCGGCGTGGGTGCGAAGATCATCGACGAAATCCGCGGTGCCCTGATCACCTACGACAGCCGCAACGAGTTCTACACGGCAACCGGCGGCGACAGCAACACCACGGGCGGCAATTCGTCCGGCCGCGTGCGCGCCGTGCTGTCGCCGCGCGCCGATGCCAGCGCACCCGCCGCCGCAGGCGCGCCGCTGGACCTCAAGCCATCCACCACGCCCGCCAAGCCCTGAACGCCTTAAACCCAGCCAGTCCCCGATGAACGATTCCGCCACGCTCGCAGCTTCCGCCTCGTCCCCCGCGTCCGCCGTCCGCGCCGACAGCAGCACGCTGGTCGTGCGACACCTGAAGAAGCGCTATGGCACCCGCACGGTGGTCAAGGATGTGTCGCTCGACGTGAAGAGCGGCGAGGTGGTGGGCCTGCTCGGTCCAAACGGCGCCGGCAAGACCACTTCGTTCTACATGATCGTGGGCCTGGTAGCGCTCGACGAAGGCGATATCGTGCTGGACGACCAGCACATCAGCGGCCTGGCCATCCACGAACGCGCGCGCATGGGGCTGTCCTACCTGCCACAGGAAGCTTCGGTATTCCGCAAGCTCAATGTCGAGGAGAACATCCGCGCGGTGCTGGAACTGCAGGTGGAAAAAGGCAAGTCGTTGCCGAAGGCCGAGATCGATCGCCGGCTCGACTCGCTGCTCGACGATCTGCAGATCGCCCACTTGCGCAATAACCCGGCGCTGTCGCTGTCGGGGGGCGAGCGCCGTCGCGTGGAAATTGCACGCGCGCTGGCGTCGTCGCCGCGCTTCATCCTGCTGGACGAACCGTTCGCCGGTGTGGACCCGATTGCGGTGGGTGAAATCCAGCGCATCGTCAGTTTCCTCAAGGCCCGCAATATCGGCGTGCTGATCACCGACCACAACGTGCGTGAGACGCTGGGCATCTGCGACCACGCCTATATCATCAGCGAGGGTACCGTGCTGGCTGCCGGCCAGCCCGAGGAAATCATCGCCAACGAGTCCGTGCGACGCGTCTACCTGGGCGAAAACTTCCGCATGTAACGCCTCGCGGCGCTATCCGACGGGACATGCGCCGTATCGGCCGATTCGTCAACTAGCCGTTGGCGATCACGGCGTCATAGCGATAGCTGATTGCGATAGCAATTTCCGTTCCAACAACGGAAAGATGCGCATAGAATAGGTCGCATGAAACCATCGCTTCAGCTCCGACTTTCCCAGCATCTGGCCCTGACGCCGCAACTGCAGCAATCGATCCGGTTGTTGCAGCTCTCCACGCTGGAGTTGCAGCAGGAAGTGGAGCAGGCGCTAACGGAAAATCCGCTGCTCGAACGCGAGAACGACTGGATCGAAAGCCCGTTGCGCGTGGCGGCGGACGGTTCGGTGAACCTGCAGACCGCGCCGGCCCCGGCGCCGTCCGAACCGCAGCCCAATGGCGACGACCGTGCCGACGGCGCCGCTGGCGGCGATGACGACAGCTTCAGTGATTCCGGCGCCGAGGACTATGGCAACGACTGGAGCCTCGACGACTTCGCACGCCGCCCGCAAGGCGACGAGGACGAGAAGACGCCGATGCAGTTGCGCGATGCCGATCCCACGCTGCGCGAATACCTGATGGAGCAGCTCACGCCGCTGAAGATTTCCACGCGCGACAAGGGCCTGGCGATCTTCCTGATCGAATCGCTCGACGACGATGGCTACCTCAGTGCGTCACTTGAAGAAATCTGTTCGGAACTCCCGGAAGAACTCGAGTTCGAAGTGGATGAAGTGCAGGCGATCCTGACATTGCTGCAGAGCTTTGATCCGCCCGGCGTGGGCGCACGCAATGCAGCGGAATGCCTGAGCCTGCAACTGCGCCGGCTCAAGCATCCGCAGCGTGAACTCGCGCTGTCGATCGTCAATCATCATCTGGAGCTGCTTGCAGTCCGCGATTACACGCGGCTCAAGAAAGCGCTGCAGGTTGACGAAATTGCATTGAAGGCAGCGCATGAACTGATCCGCTCGCTGGCACCGTATCCGGGACATGCGTATAGCCGTCCGGAAGCGGACTTTGTCGTGCCGGACGTGTTCGTGCGCAAGAGTGGAAACGGCTGGATTGCGCAGCTCAATCCGGACGTGATGCCACGCCTGCGCATCAACGACATGTACGCGCAGATTTTGCGCGGTGCAAAAGGAGAAGCGGGTGCCGCGGGACTGCAGCAGAAGCTGCAGGAAGCGCGGTGGCTCATCAAGAACATCCAGCAGCGTTTCGACACGATCCTGCGTGTGGCGCAGGCAATTGTCGAGCGTCAGAAGAACTTTTTTTCGCACGGCGAAATAGCAATGCGCCCCTTGGTTTTGCGGGAAATAGCCGATACACTCGGTTTACATGAGTCGACCATTTCCCGGGTGACCACGAACAAATACATGGCCACGCCAATGGGTACTTTCGAACTGAAGTACTTTTTTGGCAGCCACGTCTCCACGGAGACGGGCGGCGCGGCCTCATCCACGGCGATCCGCGCGCTGATCAAGCAACTGATAGGAGCCGAAGACCCCAGGAATCCCCTTTCCGACAGCCGCATCGCCGAATTGCTGGGCGAACAGGGCTTTGTGGTCGCACGCCGCACGGTGGCCAAATACCGCGAAGCGCTGAAAATCCCCGCAGTCAATCTCCGCAAGTCTTTGTAGCCGAGCCGCAACCGCCTGCCTGGTGCGGCTCTTTCAGAAGGAGAAGCGCTATGAACTTCAAGATCAGTGGACACCACCTCGACATCACGCCGCCGCTGCGTGAGTATGTGGAAACGAAACTGGAGAGGATTGTCAGGCATTTCGATCAGGTCATTGGCGTGAGCGTGCTGCTATCTGTCGACAACCACAAGGAAAAGGACCGGCGCCAGTACGCGGAAATCAATCTGCATCTCAAGGGCAAGGACATCTTCGTCGAAGCGCATCATGAAGACCTGTACGCGGCGATTGACTGTCTGGTCGACAAGCTCGACCGGCAAGTGATTCGCTACAAGGACCGCGTGCAAGGGCATGGCCGGGAAGCAGTCAAGTACCAGATGGCCGCCGACCAGCTACAGCAACAATAAGGCGGCGACACACTGCCAGTCGCCCCTGAGAGGACCGATAGGAAGAGATAAAGCCGCGCATTTGCGCGGCTTTTTTGATGCCCCGGTGCCGGGCCGCACGCACGGCTCGTTACCTCGACGCCACGCTCGCCGCGATTAGATTTGGCCGGGGGTGTTCGCAAGGCGCGCCGCTCGGTGTATGCTGCGCCATACAAAACCACAGGCAGAACGGTCCCGATGTACCGGCCTGGCATACCGTGCGGCAAACGACCGTACGATGCCGGCGGCGACTCCGGGTGGGCACACCGGTCGGCAAGCTCGCGGCACCACCCGCGGCGCCGGCGCTGCAATGCACAAGTGCATGGCAGCCCTGCTCTATAATGGCCGGACGCTCCAATGCGGGCGTCTTCATAGCACTCAATAACTCCTGTTTGCCCCAACTCGGCGGGTCGGTCCATGCGCGCCGGCTTGCCACTCAGACTTCTCGTGCATCGCCCATGAATCGTTTGGCCAAACTGCTGCCACCCGGCAACATCCATCTCGACGTCACCGTCACCAGCAAGAAGCGGGTCTTCGAGCAAGCCGGGCTCCTGTTCGAGAACAACCATGGCGTGGCCCGAGCCATCGTCACGGACAACCTTTTCGCTCGCGAATCGCTTGGTTCCACCGGCCTCGGTGCTGGCGTGGCCATTCCGCACGGCCGTATCAAGGGCCTCAAGCAGCCACTGGCCGGTTTCATGCGGCTGGCGGAACCGATTCCGTTCGAATCGCCCGACGGCAAGCCGGTCTCGCTGCTGATCTTCCTGCTGGTTCCGGAACAGGCCACGCAGCAGCATCTGGAAATTCTTTCGGAAATTGCCCAGTTGCTGTCGGACCGGGAAATGCGCGAGGGCCTGGCCACGCTGCCTACGCCCGAGGCTGTCCACCAGTTGCTTACCGAATGGCACCCATGATGCGAAGGCTGGCCGTTCCGGCCGCCTGAAGCCATCCCGCCCCATCCCAGAAAGTCATCCCGCATGGAACTCACCGGCGTCACCTCGCAGTCGATCTTCGATGACAACGCAGCCGACATCAAACTGTCGTGGGTCGCAGGTCTGGAAGGGGCCGATCGTGCCTTCGATGTGGAATTCGCACGTGAAGCCACCTCGGCCGCGGATCTGGTCGGTCACTTGAACCTGATCCACCCGAACCGAATCCAGGTGCTGGGCAAGCCCGAAATCCTCTACTACCAGCGGCTCGACGATGAACCGCGCAAGCGGCAGATGGGCGAGCTGATCCTGCTCGAACCGCCGTTCCTGGTGGTGGCTGACGGCATGGAACCGCCGCCCGACCTCGAACTGCGCTGTACGCGGTCTTCCACGCCGCTGTTCACTACGCCGGTGTCTTCCGCGGCCGTGATCGACCATCTGCGCCTGTACCTGTCGCGCATCTCGGCACCGCGGGTGACCATGCACGGGGTGTTCCTCGACATCCTCGGAATGGGTGTGCTGATCATGGGCGAATCGGGCCTGGGCAAGAGCGAACTGGGCCTGGAACTGATTTCGCGGGGCCATGGCCTGGTGGCCGACGACGCCGTGGATTTCGTGCGCCTGGGTCCCGACTTCATCGAGGGCCGCTGTCCGCCGCTGCTGCAGAATCTGCTCGAGGTGCGCGGCCTGGGCTTGCTCGACATCAAGACCATCTTCGGGGAAACCGCGGTACGCCGTAAGATGAAGCTCAAGCTCGTGGTGCAACTGGTGCGCCGCAATGACGGCGAATTCGAGCGCTTGCCGCTCGACTCCCAATACCTCGACGTACTTGGCCTGCCGATCCACATGGTCAAGATCCAGGTGGCGGCCGGTCGAAACCTTGCCGTGCTGGTGGAAGCCGCCGTGCGCAATACGATACTGCGTTTGCGCGGTATCGATACGCTGCGTGACTTCATGGACCGCCAGCGTGCTGCCATGCAAGCCGATGTGGTGTCGCGCGGCCAGGGACGACTGCTTTAAGCACCTGTATCGACGGTCCGTACGCGCTCCACATGCCGCACCAACGCCCGCCCGGCGGATCGCCGGACGGGCGTTTTTCATGGCGATTTTCATTTGCTTACAAGCCCCCGCACTCGCCGCGTCAACGGCCTATGGGCGCTTGCCGTTTTGTGCTGTAATGGGCATCGAGCCCAGTGCGGTACCGCCAGCCAGCTTGCAACATCCAGACAATGGCGCGCGGCCACGATGTTTTTCCACAGCCAGGAGAGAAGCATGAAAAAACTGATCGCGATGTGTGTGCTGGTGACCCCGCTGTTCGCCACGGGCGCGTTTGCCCAGAGTGCCTCGGCCCCGGCTCCCGCTGCGGGCAAGACCGCCCAGCAGGAAAAGATGTCGGCCTGCAGCAAGCAGAACAAAGGCAAGAAGGGCGACGACTACAAGAAGAGCATGAGCGATTGCCTGTCGGGCACCGCGCCGGCCGCCGCTGAACCGAAGACGCAGCAGGACAAGATGTCGGCCTGCAGCAAGCAGAACAAGGGCAAGAAGGGCGACGACTACAAGAAGTCCATGAGCGACTGCCTGTCGGCCAAGCCGGCCGCCTGATTCCACCGGGACAGCAAGGTTTTCCCCCGACAAATGGCGAATCGCATGCGATTCGCCATTTTTGTTTGCGACAAGCTGTCATGACGCGGCCACCTTGCGGTGCTATCCTTGCGTCGCTATGCGGATCATTCTTATCACCGGAATTTCCGGCTCCGGCAAGTCGGTCGCCCTGAACGTCCTGGAAGATGCAGGCTACTACTGCGTCGACAACCTGCCAGCCCAGTTCATCCCCGAACTTGCCACCTACCTGGCCGACCAGGGCTATTCGCATCTTGGCGTGGCCACCGACATTCGCAGCCGCGAATCGCTGGCACGACTGCCCGATACCGTGCGCGAGCTGTCAGCCAAGCATCACGTTCAGGTGCTGTTCCTGACCGCGAACACCGATG
>VFQP010003920.1_pt1 | contig 14498 bp, 14 predicted proteins | sample 3512351 | NCBI WGS metagenome assembly VFQP01 (sample SAMN10412372, study PRJNA504923) | tailings metagenome | isolation source: Relicate 1 Philex TSF1 revegetated site | place: Philippines: Tuba, Benguet | collected 2017-08-29 | reverse complement strand
CACCGAGCTGCCCGCCACCGTGCCGGCCGCGAACGCGGTGCGGTAGCCGTGGCGCGCCATCTCGGGCACGGCCACGCGCGTGAACACCGCGGCCGAGGCGATGGACACGCCGGTGACCGCCGCGAACACCGTGTTGGCCGCCACCGTGGCCACGCCCAGGCCGCCGCGCACGCGGCGCAGCAGCGCTTCGGCCACCTCGAAGGTGTCCTTGCCCACGTTCGATATGGACACCAGCAGGCCCATGAGCACGAACAGCGGGATGGTGGCGAAGATGTAGTCGGCCACGCCGTTGTAGGCCGAGAGGTAGAGCAGGCGCATGGCCATCTGCACGTCTTCGCGCATCAGCCAGATGCCCGCGAAGCCGATGCCGATCAGCGCCACGGCAATGTGCACACCCAGCAGCACGAGCGTGACCAGGGCGCCGATCAGCAGCGCGCCGAAACCGAGGTCGCTCATGAGGGTTCTCCGAATTCGCCGGCGTGGCGCCAGACGCTGGGCATCTGCAGCAGGTAGGCCAGCGCGGCCACGATCGAGCCGCCCACGATCAGCGCGCGAAACGGCCAGGTGGGCACGGTGTACACACCCTGCACGCCGAAGAACTCGTTGCCGGTCCAGGCCTGCGTGAGCTCGGGCCAGGCGATGAAGGCCAGGGCCGCGAACAGCAGGCCGCCGAGCAGGGCGTTGCCCACTTCGAGCACGCGCAGTGCGGTGAGCGAGCGCGCGCCGATCAGGCGCAGCAGGAAGTCGCTGCGCGTCATGCGGCCCGAGCAGATCGCCGCGGCGAGCTGCAGGAACACGATGGACGCCACCGAGCGCGCCGCGAATTCGGCCACGCCCGTGATGGGCTTGTCGAGGAAATTGCGGCCGACCACGTCGGCCACCACCATCATCATCATGAGAAAGATCCACACGGTGCCGACGGCCGCGAGCACGCGCGCGATGCCTTCGAGCGGGTGGCGGTCAGCGGGCGCGGCAGCGCCCTCGGCAGCAAGGTCGGGTTCGTTGTGCACGGGTCACCTTCAACAAAAAGGCCCCGCGCCGGCAGGGCGGCGCGGGGCCCGATGCCGGGTTCAGCGGTTCTGGTTGTCCCAGTCGCGCAGGGGCTTCACGCCGCGCGCGCGCAGCTCGTCGAAGTAGGCCTTGAGCACGGCCTTGCCGTTGTCGCCCGTGGCCTGCAGCCAGGGCTGCACGATGTTGGGCAGGCTGTTGACCCACTTGGCCTTCTCGGCCGGGGGCAGATCGGCCACCTGCAGGCCGGCGGCCTTCATGGTGTCCATGGCGGCCTTGGCCACCTTGGTCACGTGCTCGCCGTGCGCCTTGGACGCGGCCTTGCCGGCCTGCACGAAGGCCTCCTGCACCTCTTTGGGCAGACCGTCGAAGAACTTCTTGTTGGCGGCCACGCTGCCGAAGTACATCGAGCCGATGTCGATGTGCGTGAGGTACTTGGCCACCTCGTACACGCGCGCCGGGCCGATGCCGCTGGCGAACGAGAGCGCGCCCTGCGTCACGCCGGTCTGGATGTTGGTGTAGTAGGTGGTGAGCGCGCCGTCCACCGGTGTGGCGCCGGTCTCGCGCAGCCAGTTGGCGGAGGTGCCGGGCGCGTTGATCTTCTTGTTCTGAAGATCGGCCATGGTGCGGATGGGGAAGTTGGCGTAGATGTCGTAGCTGTCGGTGATCAGCGAGGACAGCGGCACCATGTTCTGCGCGGCCCAGCTGTCGCGCAGCGCAGGCACGGTGGTGTTGAGCTTGTCGAAGATCTGGATCAGCAGTTCGTGGTTGGTGGTGGCGAACGGCGTGAAGTAGGTGACGTTCTGCAGCGGCATGGCGGAGTTCTCCCACACGGTGCCCACCATGCCCACGTCGACGATGCCGTCGCGCACGGCGGCGCGCGTGTCGGTGAATTTGTAGAGCGTGCCGCCGTAGTTCTCGCGCCAGCGCACCTCGTACTTGCCGCCGCCGGCCTTGAGGATGCGGTCCACCTCGGGCTGGAACACCTCCTTCATGGCGTGCACCCAGATGTTGGTGGTGGGGTGGCTGGAGCCGATGTTGACGCTGATGCGCTGCTGCGCGGCCGCGGGCAGCGCGCTCAGGCTGGCGCCCAGGGCCAGCAGGCTGGCGATGGCGAACTTGGTCGGTTTCATGCGCTTTGTCTCCTTCGTTCTCGGTGATCGGCTCAGCGAGCCGGCTTCTTGGGGGTGAGGTTGAGCAGTTCGCGGCTGGCCATCAGGTAGCTGCGCACGCGGTCGCGCACCAGGGCTTCGTCGCAGGTCTCTTGCACCGCTTCGCTGTGCACGTCCTGGCCATAGATCCAGTGGCGGATCGAGATGTAGAACATGCCGCCGTGCAGGCCCATGAGCAGTTCGAGTTCGCGCTCGCTGGGCTTGGCACGCGAGGTCGAGCCGCGAAAGCGCCGCGTCTCGCGGATCAGGCGCGGGAACAGGCGCTCGCGCAGCATGGCGAAGAAGCGGTCGGAGATGGCGTGGTCCATCAGGCCCGAGAACATGAGGATGCGCACGAACTCGCGCGAGAGCGCGTTGTTCACGTAGTCGGCGTAGAAGGCGGTGAACTTGTCTTCGACCTCGATCTTGGGGTCGTCGAGCAGCGCGTCCCAGCTGTCGCGCCAGCGGCCTTCGAACACGTCGAGGTACACGCGGTCGATCAGCGCCTGCTTGGTCGGGAAGTAGTGGTAGAGCAGGGCGTGCGTGACGCCGATGCTCTTGGCGAGGTCGCGCAACTGGCCGCCGAAACCGTTGGACGCAAAGAACTGGATCGCGCCGTCCACGATCTGCCGTTCGCGCTCGGACACGCTCAGGCGACGGCGCTGCGGCGCACGTTCGGCGGCCGCTTCATCGCCAGTTCCGGGGTGATCAGGGTTTCTCTGGATGCGCACGCTATTTACCGCACGGTCAATGAGTCTTAGCATTGTTGACCGGTTGGTAAACAAAAACACCCGTGAAAACCCGGGGGTCAAACACAGATGGAACTGAACGGAGACATCCTCATTGCCGCGCCCCGCGACAGGGTCTGGGCCGCCCTCAACGACGCGGCCGTGCTGGCGCGTTGCATCCCCGGTTGCGAGGCCATGGAAGCCACGAGCGACACCGAGCGCACGGCGCGCGTGGCCGTCAAGGTCGGCCCGGTGCGTGCGCGCTTCACGGGCCACATCCGCCTGCACGACGTGCGGCCCGGCGAGGGCTGCACGCTGCAGTTCGAAGGCTCGGGCGGCGCGGCCGGCATGGCCAAGGGGCAGTCGAGCGTGGCGCTCGCCGACGAGGACAGCGGCACGCGGCTGCGCTACACCGCGCAGGCCTCGGTGGGCGGCAAGCTCGGGCAGGTTGGCGGCCGCATGATCGACGCCGCGGCCAAGCAGATGGCCGACCAGTTCTTTGCCGCGTTCCAGGCCGAGCTCGCGCCGGCCCCGGCCGAGGCCGCGCCCGCCGACGCGGCTGTGGTCGAGCCCGCGCCCGCCGTTGCTGCGTCGGCGCCCAACGCCGTCGCGCCCACGCTGTCCGCGCCAGCACCGGCACCTGCGCCCATCACCGCGCGTCCCGCGCCGGCCGCCCCGCCCGCCAGCACCGGCGAGGGCGTTCGCATCCTGTGGTTCGCGCTCGGTGCCCTGTCCACGGGCTTCGGCGTGTGGATCGCATCGGTCCTGTTCTGAGGAGACTGGTTTGAAAGCCGCTGCATTCGACTATGTGAAACCCGACACCGTGGACCAGGTGATCGCGCTGCTGCAGCAGCACGGCGACGACGCGCGCGTGCTGGCCGGTGGCCAGACGCTGATGGCCACACTCAACATGCGCCTGTCCGAGCCGCTGATGGTGATCGACATCACCGGCATCGCGGCGCTGCGTGGCATCGAGCGGCGCGGTGATGTGCTGCGCATCGGCGCGCTCGCCACGCACACGCAGATCGAGGAGAGCGCGCTCGTGAAGCAGCACGCACCGCTGCTCACCGAGGCCGCGCCGCACATCGCGCACCGCGCCATCCGCAACAGCGGCACCTGGGGCGGCTCGATCGCCTATGCCGACCCGGCCGCCGAGTGGCCGGCCTGCCTGCTCGCGCTCGGCGGCACGGTGGTGGTGCAGGGCCCGCGCGGCGAGCGCCGCATCGCGGCCGACGACTTCTACCTCGGCCTCTACACCACCGCGCTCGCGCCCGACGAAATCGTGGTCGCGGGCGAGATCCCGCTGGCGCGGCCCGGCCAGTGGCATGGCCTGTCCGAGCTCGCGCGCCGCCATGGCGACTACGCCATCGTGGGCCTGGCCGCGTCGGCCCAGCGCCAGGGCGCGGCGCTCAGCGGCGTGCGCCTGGCCTTCATGGGCGTGGCCACCACGCCCTGGCGCGCGCGCCGCACCGAGCAGCTGCTCGAAGGCAAGGTGCCCGACGCCGCCACGCAGGCCATGGCCGTGGCCAGCCTGCGCGCCGAGATCGACCCTTTGCCCGACCTGACCAACACGCCCGAGACCAAGCGCCACCTGGCCGGCGTGCTGCTGCAGCGCCTGCTGGCGTCGGCGCACGCCTGAGGCCACCGGACCCGCAACAGGACACCCCATGGCAGACCTCCACCCCCTCCACGTCACCGTCAACGGCCAGGCGCACCGCTGCAGCATCGCGCCGCGCACCCACCTGGTCGATTTCCTGCGCGAAGACCTCGGCCTCAAGGGCAGCCACCTGGGCTGCGAGCACGGCGTCTGCGGCGCCTGCACCGTCGAACTCAACGGCCAGATCGTGCGCGGCTGCCTCACGCTGGCCGTGCAGGCCGACGGCGGCTCGGTGCAGACCATCGAAGGCCTGAGCCAGAGCGGCGTGATCCGCGACCTGCAGCAGGCCTTCGTGGCGCGCAACGCGCTGCAGTGCGGCTTCTGCACCTCGGGCATGCTGATGGCGGCCAAGGAGCTGGTGGAGACGCGCCCGCAGGCCACGCGCGCCGAGGTGCGCGACTGGATCTCGGGCAACTACTGCCGCTGCACCGGCTACCACGCCATCGTCGACGCCATCTGCGACGTGCTGCGCCAGCGCAAGGAGACCCAGGCATGAAACGCGATCCCGTCAACCTCGAGCCCGGCGTGCAGGTGCCCACCACGGTGGCGCCCGTCACCGAAGACCAGCGCTACATCGGCGCCCCGGTACCGCGCGGCGGCATCGAGCGGCTCACCCAGGGCCTGGGCCAGTACATCGACGACATCGAGCTGCCGCGCATGGCCCACGTGGCCTTCTGGCGCAGCCCGGTGGCGCACATGCGCATCAAGGCCGTGCACGCCGACACCGCGCGCGCCATGCCCGGCGTGCTGCTGGTGGCCGACGGCCACGACCTCGCCAAGGTGTGCAAGCCCTGGGTCGCGGTGCTGGGCCACCTCGCGGGCATGAAGTCGGCGCCGCAGCACGCGCTCGCGGTGGACCGCGCCTGCTGGCAGGGCGAGCCCGTGGTGGCCGTGGTGGCCGAAACGCGCGCGCAGGCCGAAGACGCGCTGCAGCACATCACGGTCGACTACGAAGAGCTGCCGCTGGCCACCGACATGGAGACCGCGCTCGACGCGGCCACGCCGCTGATCCATCCCGAGCTCGGCGACAACCTGTGCTTCACGCGCAGCCTCGACGTGGGCGAGGTCGACCGCGTGTTCGCCGAGGCCGACGCGGTGGCCGAGGCCACCTTCGAGTTCGGCCGCCACACCGGCGTCACGCTCGAGCCGCGCGCGCAGATCGCGCACTGGAACCCGGCCGAGCAGCGCCTCACGGTCTACCACTCGTTCCAGGCCCCGCACATGATGCAGGACCTCTACGGCCGCCAGTTCGACCTGCCCGCGAGCGCCATCCGCGTGATCTGCAAGGACGTGGGCGGCTCCTTCGGCATCAAGGTGCACGCCTACCCGGACGACTTCGCCACCGTGGCCCTGTCCATCCTGCTGGGCCGGCCGGTGAAGTTCGTGGCCGATCGGCTCGAGAGCTTCACCAGCGACATCCACGCGCGCCACCACCGCGTGAAGGCCCGCATTGCCGTGAACAAGAGCGGCGAGATCCTGGGCTTCGACATGGACGACCTCACCGGCATCGGCCCGTACTCGATGTTCCCGCGCACCAGCGCGATCGAGGGCAACCAGGTGGTGAACCTGGTGGGCGGGCCCTACAAGCACAAGCACTACCGGGCCAAGCTCAACGTGGTGTTCCAGAACAAGACGCCGACCTGCCAGTACCGCGGCGTGGGCCACCCCATTGCCTGCGCGGTCACCGAGGGCCTGGTCGATCTGGCGGCACAGAAGATCGGCATGGACCCGCTGAAGATCCGCGAGCTCAACGTGATCCCCGACGACGCCTACCCCACGACCGGGGCCTCGGGCATCAAGCTCGAGGTGCTGTCGCACGAGGCCAGCCTGAAGAAGCTGCGCGAGCTCATGAACTACGACGCGCTGCGCGCCGAGCAGGCGGCACTGCGCCAGCAGGGCATCCATCGCGGCATCGGCTTCGCCACCGTGATCGAGCTCACCAACCCCAGCGCCGCGTTCTATGGCGTGGGCGGCGCGCGCATTGCCTCGCAGGATGGCGCCACCGTGCGCCTCGACCCCGAAGGCGACATCACCGTGCTGGTGGGCGTGGGCGAGCAGGGCCAGGGCACCGAAGGCATCTACCGCCAGATCGCGGCCGACGCGGTGGGCGTGGACATCACCAAGGTCAAGGTGCTCACCGGCGACACCGATGTGACGCCCTACGGCGGCGGCACCTGGGCCTCGCGCGGCGCGGGCGTGGGCGGCGAGGCGGTGCTGCTGGCCGGCCAGGCGCTGCGCGAGAACATCCTCAAGGTCGCGGCCGTGATGCTCAAGCGCGAGGCCGCCGGCCTGGCGGTGCGGCGCGACCGCGTGGTCGACGCGGCCACCGGCGAAGAGCTGCTGCCGCTCAAGGAGCTGGGCCGCGTGGCCTACTTCCGTTCCGACACGCTGCCGGCCGATTTCACGCCCGAGCTCATGGTCACGCGCCACTACGCGCAGCGCGACTACCCGTTCATCTTCACCAACGGCGTGCAGGCCTCCTACGTCGAGGTCGACCCCGACACCGGCTTCGTGAAGCTGCTCAAGCACTGGGCGGTCGAAGACTGCGGCCGCGTGCTCAACCCCATGCTGGTGGACGAGCAGATGCGCGGCGCCATCGTGCAGGGCATCGGCGGCGCGCTGTTCGAGGAATGCCTGTACGACGACGCCGGCCTGATGCTCAACGCCAACATGGCCGACTACCTCGTGCCCATGTCGGCCGAGATGCCCGACATCGAGGTGGCGCACGTGATGACGCCCACGCGCAGCTCGAAGCTGGGCGCCAAGGGCGCGGGCGAGGCCGGCACGGCGGGCGCGCCGGCCGCGGTGATGAACGCCATCAACGACGCGCTCGCGCCGTTCTCGGCCTGCGTGCACTCGCAGCCCATCACGCCCGAGAAGGTGCTGCGCGCGCTCGGCAAGGTGGCCTGAGCGCGCGGTGCCCGGCGGCTCAGAGCCGCCGGCGCAGCGCCTCGAAGAACAGGTCGGACTGCAGGCGCTCGCCGCGCGTCTGCTCGGCCACGTGCGCGGCCATGTCGGCGCTCGCCGGGGCCAGGCCGATGCCGCTCGATTGCGCGAGCACCTGCGCCATGCAGGCGCGCTCGAGGTAGTACAGGTCGTCGAAGGCGTGCGCGATCTGCGTGCCGCAGACGATCACGCCGTGGTTGGCGAGAAAGGCGATGTCGCCACTGCCCATGCCGCGTGCGATGCGCTCGCCCTCGCGCGCGTCCAGCGCCAGGCCGTTGTAGACCGGGTCGATCGCGACGCGGCCGTGAAAGCGCATGGCGTTCTGCGACAGCGTGGTGTCGAGCGCGCGCGCCCGCGTGAGCGTGAGCGCGGTGGCGTAAGGCATGTGGGTGTGCAGCACCACCGCGTGCCGGGCCACGCGGTGGATGCCCGCGTGGATGTGCATGGCCGTGCTCTCCACCGCGTGCCGGCCCGCGAGCGCCTGGCCCTGCACGTCGACCATCACGATGTCGTCGGCCTGCACCTCCTGCCACATCAGCCCGCGCGGGTTGAGCAGGAAGCGGCCCGAGCCGTCGGGCAGCTCGACGCTGAAATGGTTGCAGACGCCTTCGGACAGGCCGAAGTGCGCGGCCGCGCGCAGCGCGAGCGCGAGGTCGGCGCGCAGCCGGCGCACGCCGTCTTGCTGGTAATCGTGTTCGTGGTTCATGTCGGGTCGGGGGATCAGGCCGTGGCGCCGCGCAGGCCGCCGGGCCCCGCGCCGCGCACGCGCCAGAACAGGAAGAGGGCAATCGCCATGTTGAGCAGGTTCCAGCCGATGCCGTTGAGGAAGGCGGCCTTGTAGCTGCCGGTGAGGTCGAACACCCAGCCCGAGAGCCAGCCGCCCAGGGCCATGCCCACCAGCGTGGCCATGATGACCGCGCCCACGCGCGCGCCGGCCTCGGCGGGCGCGAAGTACTCGCGCACGATGATGGCGTAGCTCGGCACGATGCCGCCCTGGAACAGGCCGAACATGGCCGAGATCAGGTACAGCGGCACCAGGCCGTCGAAGGGCAGGAACATGAGCAGGGCCACGCACTGCAGCGCCGAGCCCAGCAGCAGCGTGCGGATGCCGCCGATGCGGTCGCAGATCCAGCCCGACACGAGCCGGCTCACGATGCCGCTGGCGAGCATGAGCGAGAGCATTTCGGCGCCACGCGCCGCGCCGAAGCCGAGGTCCACGCAGTAGGCCACGATGTGCACCTGCGGCATGGACATGGCCACGCAGCAGCCCACGCCGGCCAGGCACAGCAGGGCCTGCGCCTGCGCGGGCTTGAGGCCGAAGGGGCGGCGGGTGTCGTTGAGCGCGCCGCCCGGCGTGGCGGGCGCGGCGGCCACCACCAGCGGCGGGCGCTGGCGCATGCGGCTGGCCAGCAGGAACATGCCCGCGCCGCACACCAGGCCGAGCAACAGGTAGGTCTGGCGCCAGCCGATGGTGTCGATGCCCCACTGCACCAGCGGCGGCCACACGGTGCCGGCCACGTAGTTGCCGCTGGCCGCGATGGCCACCGCGATGCCGCGGCGCTTGTTCCACCACAGCGCGGTGTCGGCCAGCAGCGGCGCGAAGGTCGACGAGCTGCCCAGCAGGCCCAGCAGCAGGCCGTGCGCGAGGCCGAAGGTCCAGATGCTGCCCGAGAACGCGGCCCACACGAAGCCCGCGGCCACGGCCAGCGCACCCAGGCGCAGCACCGGCGTGATGCCGTGGCGGTCGGCCATCTTGCCCGTCCACAGGCCGCCCAGGCCCAGGCAGACCATCATGAGCGTGTAGGGCAGCGAGGCGTCGCCGCGGCCCACGCCGAACTCGGCCTGCACCGCGGGCAGCACCACGGCCACCACGTACATGCCGCTGTTGCCCAGCGTGACCAGGCCGAGCACGGTGAGCAGCCGCCAGGCGGCGGTGCGCGAATCGATGAGGGAAGGGTCGGCGGGGGTGGTGGAGGGCGTGGCCATGGGGGCCGATGCTACGCCCCCGGGCTGAGCAGGGCGGTGTGCTCGGCCTGCCAGCGCTCGAGTGCGTCGCCGCGCTCGCGCCACAGGCTGTCAAGGAAGGCCACCACCAGCTCGCGCGTGGCGCGCTTGACCGCCACGTTGTGCGCGCTGCCGCCCGTGCCCAGGCGGTCGGTGAACATGCTGTGCGAGCCGTCGCGGAACACCACCAGGCGTTTGCTCGTGCTGCCCATGGCCTCGTACAGCGCCACACGGTCATGCACGCCCGAAAAGAAGCCCGGGATGCGGATGTCGTCGTCCTCGGCCGTGACGTGCAGCGCGGGCAGGCCGATGGGCGCGAGGATGGGCCCGGGCGCGCCGTAGCCGTGGAAGGGCGGGGCGCTGATGGCCACCACCGCCTTCACGCGTGCATCGGCGAGCGCGGGCTTGCCGGGCACGCGCGCGCCCGACACCAGCAGCGCGGTGTTGGCGCCATACGAATGGCCCAGGGCCGCGATGCGGGTGGCGTCGAGGCGCGCGGCCAGGGCCGGGTCCGCCAGCACCTGATCGAGGGCGAAGCGCAGGTCTTGCGCGCGTGCGATGGCCTCGGCCTCGGTGGCCGCGCCATTGAGGCGTTCGAGCAGGTCCCAGGGGCTGCCGCGCCACAGGCGGTTGTCGCTGCCCACGTGCTGCACGTGCAGCGCCGCGTAGCCCTGGGCCGCGAGGTGGCGGCCCAGGTAGCTGTAGCCGAAGCGCGAGCCGCCGATGCCGTGCGAGACCACCACCAGCGGCACGCGCGCGTCACCGCCCGGGGCGGCGCGGGGCAGGTACAGGCGCGCCGGCACCGCGCGGCCGCGCGCGCTGTCGACCCAGTCGCGCTCCAGCGCTTCCACCTGCTCGGCCGAGGGCATGGGCAGGGCCTGGGCGAGCTGGGTCTGGCGCGTGGCCACGCGCTCGGCCTCGGTGAGCGATTCGCTGGCGCGGCTGGCGCAGCCCAGCAGGCCGAGGCTGGTGACGGCGCCGATCAGCGCGAGGATGAGGGCTGGGCGGTGGCGGGGCATGGGTGGTCGGTGGCGTTCGCTACGGGCGCCGATTGTTCGGCCCGGCGGCGCGGCGCGGATGACATTTGTGTCATCCATGACCACCGGCCCGCCGCGCAGGCCTTCAGTTCAGTTCACCAGCACCAGCTTGCCCTTGACCGCGCGCGAGCCCATGACCGCAAAGGCTTGCTTGAGCTCGCTCATGGGCAGGGTGCGCTCCACCAGGGGTTTGATCAGGCCTTTCGCGTACTGCGCGGCCAGGGTCTGCATCATGGCCGCGTTGGCCTGGGGTTCGCGCTTGGAAAAGTCGCCCCAGAACACCCCCACGATGCTCGCGCCCTTGAGCAGCGGCAGGTTCAGCGGCAGTGCGGGGATGGGTCCGCTCGCGAAGCCCACCACCAGGTAGCGGCCGCGCCAGGCGATGGAGCGGAACACGGGCTCGGCGAACTCGCCGCCCACCGGGTCGTAGACCACGTCCGGGCCCTTGCCCTCGGTGAGGCGCTTGATCTCGTCGCGCAGGCTGCCCTGCGGCGCGTGGGTGCTGTAGTTGATGGTGGCGTCGGCGCCGAGCTGCGCACACAGGGCGCATTTCTCGTCGCTCGAGGCGGCGGCGATCACGCGCGCGCCCGCAGCCTTGGCGATCTGGATCGCGGCCGTGCCCACGCCGCCCGCGGCGCCCAGCACCAGCACGGTCTCGCCGGCCTTCAATTGCGCGCGATCGATCAGCGCGTGGTGCGAGGTGGCGTAGATCATGATGAAGGCCGCCGCGTCGACCGCAGGGAAGCCCTCGGGCAGCGGCATGCACAGCGCGGCGGGCGCCAGCGTGTGGGTGCCGAAGCCGCCGGTGCCGCTCAGGCAGGCCACGCGCTGGCCGGCCTTGAGGTGCTTCACCCCCTCGCCCACGGCCTCGATCACGCCGGCGTACTCGCTGCCCGGCACGAAGGGCAGGGGCGGCTTCATCTGGTACTTGTTCTGCACGATGAGCAGATCGGGAAAGTTCAGGCTCGCGGCCTCGATGCGCAGGCGCACCTGGCCTGCGCCGGGTTCGGGCGTGGGCAGTTCTTTCCATTGCAGGGCGTCAACGCCCACGGGGTTCTCACACAGCCAGGCGTGCATGCTCGGTCTCCTCGGGTAAGGGCTTGCTGCGGACCATGATAGGCAGGCCAAAGGCGATCGCGCAGCGGGCTTGCCCGCGCCTTGTCCCGTGGGCGACCGGGTGGCGCTCCTAGAATCGCATCCCCATGAAGATCCTGATCTCCAACGACGACGGTTTCCAGGCCCCCGGCATCGTCGCCCTGCACGACGCCATCAAAGCCCTGCCCGGTGTGGAGGTCGAGGTGGTGGCGCCCGAGCACAACAACAGCGCCAAGAGCAACGCGCTCACGCTGCACTCGCCGCTGTACGTGCACCAGGCCGCCAACGGCTTTCGCTACGTCAACGGCACCCCGGCCGACTGCGTGCACATCGCGCTCACCGGTCTGCTCGGCTACCGGCCCGACCTGGTGATCTCCGGCATCAACAACGGCGCCAACATGGGCGACGACACCATCTACTCGGGCACCGTGGGCGCGGCCATGGAGGGCTACCTGTTCGGCATTCCCGCCATCGCGTTCTCGCAGACCGAAAAGGGCTGGAAGCACCTCGACGCCGCGGCCGCCAAGGCCGCCGAACTGGTGCAGCAGCTGCTGCCTTCGGTGCCCGAAGCGCAGCGGCGCAACGAGCCCTGGCTGCTCAACGTGAACGTGCCCTGCCTGCCGCTGTCCGACATCCGCGGCTTCAAGGTCACGCGCCTGGGCCGCCGCCACGCGGCCGAGCCCGTGATCACGCAGGTGAACCCGCGCGGCGACACCATGTACTGGATCGGCAGCGCCGGCCCCGCGCGCGACGACGTGGAGGGCACCGACTTCCACGCCGCGCTGCAGGGCTACGCCACCATCACGCCGCTGCAGGTCGACCTCACCGACCACGACCGCCTGCCGTACTGGGCGCCCACCGCGGTCGCGCTCTCGGGAGGGCCGGCGTGAAGCAGCCCGCGCCGCGCCCGCGCCCGGGTTTCCCCGCGCGCCTGCCCGCCGGCACACCCGCGCCCACGCCAGCGCGTGCGGCCCGGCCGGCCCCGGCCGCGCCCGCGCGCGTGGTGCCTTCGGGCGTGGGCATGGACTCGTCGGCCGTGCGCGCGGCCATGGTGCGCAAACTGCAGGCGCAGGGCATCTCGCACCCCGCGGTGATCGCGGCCATGCTGGCCGTCGAGCGGCACCGCTTCGTCGACTCGGCCCTGGTCAACCAGGCCTACGAAGACACCAGCCTGCCGATCGGGCAGGGCCAGACCATCAGCAAGCCCAACGTGGTGGCGCGCATGGTCGAGCTCTTGTGCCAGAGCTCGCCGCAGCCGCTGGGCCGCGTGCTCGAGATCGGCACCGGCTGCGGCTACCAGGCCGCGGTGCTCAGCCGCGTGGCGCGCGAGGTCTACAGCGTCGAGCGCATCCGCGCGCTGCACGACAAGGCGCGCGACAACCTGCGCGCGCTGCGCGTGCCCAACCTGCACCTGATCTTCGGCGACGGCATGGTCGGCTTTGCCCAGGGGGCGCCGTATGCGGGCATCATCGCGGCGGCGGGCGGGAACGATCTGCCCGCGGCCTGGATCGACCAGCTCGCCGTGGGTGGCCGGCTGGTGGCGCCCGCGGTCACGGCCCAGGGCCGCCAGAACCTCGTGGTGGTCGACAAGACCGCGCGCGGCATCGTCCGCACCGAACTCGAGGCCGTTCATTTCGTGCCCCTAAAATCGGGCATCGCCTGACACGGGCGCCCAGGCGGGCGCCGATCGTGCATGGACCCAGGGCCCGTTCACAGGGCCCTTCAGACAACGGTGGAGTCTTCATGAACCCAATCACTTTGCGCGAGCCGGGCCGCAACCCCGCGCAGGGATGGACCGCCGGCCGGGCCCTGGCCTGGTCGATGCTGGGCGCCGCCCTGCTCGTGAGCGTCGGCTGCGCCCAGCGCGTGGCACGCCCGGCCCCGGTCGAAGACCGCGGCACCTCGCGTCCCGCGGCCTCGGCGCCGGCCGCTGCGCCCGCCGAAGCGGCGGCGGCGCGTCCCGGCTACGTCACGGTGCAGGCCGGCGACACGCTGTACCGCATCGCCCTCAATGCCGGCCAGAGCTGGCGCGACGTCGCGGCCTGGAACAACCTGGCCAACCCCAACGCGATCGAGATCGGCCAGCAGCTGCGCGTGGTGCCGCCCACGGCCGCCAGCGCACCCGCCCCGGCGCCGGCTGCGGCCAGCGGCCCGTCGACGGCGCCTGTCGCCTCCAGCGGCGTCACGCCGCGCCCGCTGAGCGAAACCAGCCCGGCCGCCACACCGTCGCCGGCCCCGGCGCCCGCACCGGCCCCCGCGCCCGCGCCGGCCGCCTCGGGCGACGACATCCGCTTCGTGTGGCCCGCCAACGGCCAGGTGGTGAGCAATTTCGACGAGGTCAACAACAAGGGTGTGAGCATCGCCGGCAAGGTCGGCGACCCGGTGCTCGCCGCGGCCGACGGCCACGTGGTGTACGCGGGCGCGGGCCTGCGCGGCTACGGCAACCTCATCATCCTCAAGCACAACAACACCTACCTCACGGCCTACGCGCACAACCAGGCGCTGCTGGTGCGCGAGGACCAGGCCGTGCGCCAGGGCCAGAAGATCGCCGAGATGGGCAGCAGCGACGCCGACCGCGTGAAGCTGCACTTCGAGGTGCGCCGCCTGGGCAAGCCGGTCGATCCGCTGGCCTACCTGCCCAAACGCTGAGCGCCGGTTTGGCCTGGCCCGTTCTCGTCTTCGACATCGAGTCGATCCCCGACGTCGCGGGCCTGCGCGCGCTGCGCGGCAGCGCGCCGGGCGACACCGACGAGCAGGTGTACGCGGCCTGGCTCGCCGAGCGCAAGGAGAAGGGCCAGAGCGACTTCATGCCGCTGCACCTGCAGCGCGTGCTGGTCATCAGCTGCGTGTTCCGCAACGCCGAAGGCCTGCG
>VFQP010003919.1_pt1 | contig 14499 bp, 13 predicted proteins | sample 3512351 | NCBI WGS metagenome assembly VFQP01 (sample SAMN10412372, study PRJNA504923) | tailings metagenome | isolation source: Relicate 1 Philex TSF1 revegetated site | place: Philippines: Tuba, Benguet | collected 2017-08-29 | reverse complement strand
CACCCGCCGCACCCACGGCACACATCCGCGCCGCGACGCCCCAGCGCGCGCCGAACCGCGCTTCCAAAGCGTCGGCGCCGGAGGGCCGACGCGTTGACGTCTGACGCCGAGGGCTTTGACGTCTGACGCTGAGGAAACAGCGAGCGTGGGAACGCAAGAACAGCAACCAGGGTCAGCCGCGCACCTGCTGCTGGAGGTCCAGGCGGGCCATGGCGGCGCTGGCGTCGTCGCCGCCGGGCTCGCCCGCCTGGTCGCGGTTCGCGAACAGCGCGTCGGCCAGCGCCGCCGCGTCCTCCTGCTGCGCCCCCTCGTCGCCCGGCCCACCGCCCGCCTCGCCTCGCTCCCCCTCCTCGTCATCGTCGGAGGAGCCACCGGCCTGCTCGCCGGCCATGCGCGCGTCGCGCTGCGCGCCGCGCCACTGCCGCGGCGCCACGCCCTGCGTGCGAAAAGGCGCACCGTCGGGGTGTGCGGCTTGCAGCGGGGCGCGACGCGGCGCGGGCTTCACACGGGAGCGAGGGAGCGAGGGAGCGCCGGCGCACCTCCGCAACCTGCGACGGGCCCTCCTCGCCGTCCTGCCCCTCGTCGCCGGCGCCGCGCTCCTCCTCCTCCATGCGCGCGTCGTCCGCCGCTGCGCCCTCGTCCTGCTGCTCCGCCTGGTCCTGCTGCTGCTGCCGCGCGGCCTCGTCCAGCTCCTTGGCCTGGTCCTCGGTCGCCGGCGCCAGCGCCTGCGTCCGCACCCGACGCATCGACCCCGCGCTCGCTGCGTCCTCGTCCCGCCGCCCAGGACAGAGCGACTCGCTTCAAGCACGCCAGCCGCCGCGGCGGACTGCACCGCAGGGCCCTGGCGGGTGCTAGGGTCCAGGTCGCATGGATAGGGCTGGGGGGTGGTGCGCCTCACCTGGGTGTCTCCCTTGCGCCGCGCGTCGTTCTGACCTAGGAACTGGTACTCCTGAGCCAGCGGCTGCTCGCCGCCGTCGCCGCCGTCCTGCTCCTCCTCCTCATCGCCCGCGCCTGCACGCAACAGCCGGCATGCGCCAGCAGAGCAGGAGTCGCGCCCTTTCATCCGCCCGTTCGTCGTCCATCCTGTGACGCTTTTGGTGAGAAGGCGCGGACAGGTGTGCGCCGGGGGGCAGCAGCGCGTGGCCTGGGGGAAAATGGCAGCACGCGCGGCGCGCGCAAGAGAAGAGCGCGGGCCCCCTCGCGAGCGCGGTCGCTGTCACACCCGTGACAATCCTGGCCCGCATGGGGCGCGCCGCGGCCAGGGAATAAAAGAGTGTGTTGGGTCGGATCAGTCTGGAGCGCCGTCCAGTGCAGACAGCGGACTGGCGTGACGTCTCACCGGCGCCGTCCTGGTCTGGCGGGGGCTGGTTGGGCTCGTGCTCCACCGCCAGGTCCGCCCGCCACTTGTCCAGCGCGTCGCCCAAGCCCCGGAGAGGGTTCGGCTCGCGCATGCGCTCGCGCTCGCGGCGCCGCTTCTCCCGCTGCTCCTCCCGCGCCTGCTGACAGACGCACGCACACGTGTGTATGTGTGTGTCGAACGACGCATCGTGCGGCGCTGCAGCGGTCAGTCCGTGGGGGATGGTTGCCCGGCGTGCGGCGCACCTGCGGCGCGTCCTCTGCGGCGCCGCCGGCCTGCTGCTGCATGGGCATGGGCGCGCCGTCGCGCGACGCGTCGAGCTGCCCGCTCGCCGGCGCCTGCACAGCACGCACAGCGTGGACACACACCGCGCTCAACAGCAGCGCCCCAGGCAGACCAAACCGCCTTCTCTGCAAGCGCAGAGAAGCACACGAGTGCAGAGGAGCACGCACTTGGTTGTCGGGTGCGGGCGGCTCCTGCTGCGGCTGCGCCTGCTCGGCGTCCGCCATGGCCTCGTCCCGCTGGTCCGGCGCCTGCGGGGGCGCCTCCTGCGGCTGAGGCGCGGCCGCCGCCTGCGGCTGCTGCGCCGCCGCCGGCTTCTGCACACGCACGCACAACGCGCGACGCGCACAAATCACAAGCGCCGCCGCCGTGTGCGCAGCGCCCCGGCGGCGCGCTGCGCTCCTCCCCGCGACGCACCGGCGCCCGGCCCTTGTCGCCGCGCTGCGTCACGGACGACGACGCGACGCCCTGCGGCCCCGCCTGCTGCTGCGGCTGCGGCTGCTGCTTCTCCTCGTCCGGCAGCCCGTGCACGGCCGTCGGCTCCACCTCCTACACATCCACCGAGACACCACACCACCACAGCAAGGTGAGCTTCCAGTGAAGGCAGCCCTGCCCGAGGCTCTGTCTGAGCAGCTCAAGGGCACTTGGGACGCTCTCTCACCTTGTTGTCGGGCTCCTCGGGTGTGGGCGGTTGCTCCTCCGCCGGCGCCACCTCGCCCACGCCACCTGCAAAGTCACAGCAGCGCGGCGCAAGCGTCTCATCCCGCACTGCCGGTCAGATACGGTGGCAGAGGGCCGGGGCCCGCCAACAGCGCCGCACCTGCGCCGCCGTCCTGCCCCTCCTCCTCGGGGTGATCCTGCGGCGGCGGCTCCTCCTCGCCGCCGCCGTCCCCGCCCGGCCGCTCCTCCCCTCCGCCCTCCTCCTCGTCGCCGCCGCCCTCCTCCTCGGGCTGCGGCTGCGCGCCCGCGTCCTGCTCCTGCGGCGGCGCGTCCGCGCCCGGGCCCTCGGCGTCCATGCCGCCGGCGCCCTCCTGGGGCTGCTCCTCCTGCTGCCCCTCGCCTGCAAGGCCACCAGCCACGCATCCCATGAAGAGCAGCAAAATGCTTGCCTGAAAGCAGTTCCGCACTCAGTGTGGCGGAGCGGCGGAAAGCACAGCGAGCGAAACCCGCTTTGCACGCGAAGTGCATGTGTCGCGTTTACCTTGCGGCTGCTGCTCGTCCTTCTTGTCGTCGCCCTCGCCGTCCAAATTGAGCTCCTCGGGCAGCTCCAGCTCGGCCTCAGGCGCCTCAGGCCGCACGTGGTCCTCGGGGCGGTCCTGGCAAGTGTCCTGCCCGTCCTCGTTGACAGGGCCCTCCTCGTCCTCCTCGCCCTGCTGTTGCTCCGCGCCGCCGCCCTCCTGCGAGCAGCGTGGGCGCCCGAAGTGCTATGTTTGCGGCGCGACGCGACGACGAGACAGGGACAGCTGCAGCGCCACAGGTGGCGAGGGGAGCGCGGGGGCCGCACCTGCTGGTCGCCGTCCTCGTCGCCCGCGGGCTGCTGCGGCTCGGGCTTGTCGGGCTTGGCCTTCTTCTGCGCCTCGGGCTTCTTCTTGTCGTTGTCCTTGCCCTCGTCGTCGTCGCCGCCGCCCTTGCCCGCCTGCGAGATGCGCACGAGTCGTTCCGCGCTGCAAAGGTGAGCGCCGGCCCGGAGCGCGAGCCCTCGCCGCATCATCTCGCGCGACATTCTGTTCTCGGATCGCCGCTCACCTCGTAGTCCAGGTCGCGCTTGTCGTCCACCTGGATGGTGCCCTTGTCGTCGTACTCCTCCTTGCGCTCGCGCTGCTGCTCGTCCGCCTCGCCGCCGCCCTCCTCCTCCTCGTCGTCCCACAGCTTCTCGTCCACGCGCGTGTCCTGCTCGCCCGTGTCGCCCATCTGCTGCTCGATGCGGTCGTCGTCGCCCTCCTCGTCATCCTCCTCGTCGTTGGCGTTGCGGTCCACGTCCAGGTCGTGCAGCTCGCCCTCAAAGTCGGCCTCCATCTCGACTCCCTGCACGCGCACGCATCGCACCACCATCACACCACCTCGCACACCATCGCACCACCTCGCAGGCCAAGGCATTTCGCACTAGACAGCAGAGTAGCCCTTAGGACGCGAACAAGGAGTTCCGCACCTTGTTCTTGTCGTCCTCGTCCTGCTGGCCCTGCTCGTCCTTGTCCTTGTCGTCCTTGGGCTGCTGGTCCTTTTGCTGCGCGCCCAGCAGCTGGTCCTCGTTGGTGATCTTGTCGCTCACGTCCTTGGCGCCCCGTGTGTCGCCCTCGCCCATGCCCGTGCCCTCGGCCTCCTTCCACTCGCCCGGCCCCTCGCCAGCACCTGCACACCCACGCCGCGCACCCTTGGGCTCCACACCCTCCCTCGCGCTTCCTGCCCGTTTCCCACGCGAATCCAAACCGCCAACAAAAAAGCGCACCTTGCCCGTCGGCCTCCCCCTCCTGGGGCGCGCAAAAGCCCTCCTCCAGCAAGGTGGCGAACAGCGACGACACCACATAGCCCAGCTTGCACGTCGCGCGGTGCAGCGCCAGCGCCCGCACCGACTGGAGCGCCACGCAGCCCTGCGCCAGGCGCAGCAGCGGCGCCAGCGCCGCCGCGCGCGCGCGCTGCGACGCGGCCAGCGCCGCCCACTCGGCGGCAGCCGCCGCCGGGCCGGCGTGCGCCGCGTCGGCGGCGGCGGCGGCGTGCGCACGGTCGGAGCTGGCGGCGACGGCGGCGACGAGGCGCGCCGCCGCGGCGGCCGCCTGGCGCAGACGGGGGAGCTGCAGCGACGCCTCGAGCCCCGCCGTCCAGCCGGGCAGCCCTGCCGCCGCCTGCTGCTTGGCGCCGCCTGCGCAGCACGCCGCCACACCCGCGTGGCCGCGTCAACTTCCCATCCACCTCGGCATCCCACCGACTCAATCTTTGGTGGTTTGGTACCTGGACTGGAGAAAGTCTCACCTTGCTGTGCCGGGTCGGATGGCGGTAGGTCCAGGTTCTCCGCCGGCGCCAGGCCCGCCTGCTCCCTCCTCAGCTCGGCCAGCTGCTGCCGCCGCTGCGCCGCCGCCGCGTCGGCCTGCGCCTTGACGCCCTGGCACCACACCAGCGCGCCTGACACGGCCGACTCGAGCAGCGCGTCAAACTCGCGCGCCGCAGCCGCCACCACCGGCGCCGCCGGCCCAGGCGCTGCCGCCGCCGGCGCCGCGGCCACGGCGAGGGATGCCCGCTCGCGCCAGGTCGCCTGCTCCGCAGCGGCGGCCGCCAGCGCCGCCGCCAGCGCCGCCACGCCCGGCGCCACGGGGGGCGCGTCCGCCGGCGCTGCGGCGCTGGCGTCGGCGGCGCCCGGAGGCGCGTCGTGCGGCGCCGAGCCATGGGCGGCGTGCTGCTTGGCGTCGTCGGCGAGCTGGGTGAGCAGGAGGGCGTTGCGGCGCAGCACGGCAAAGCACGCCTCGCTGACCCACGCCGGCGGGGCCACGGGCGCGTCGCCGGCCGCTGGGGAGGCGGCGGGGAAGAAGGCCAGGAGGGCAGAGGGCTGCGTGGCCTGCGCACGGTACGCATCGGGCCAGTGCACAGGTGCACACGTCAGCGGCAGGCCTGGGTCCTGGTCACGACGCGCGAGCAACGCGAGCGTGCACGCCTCACCTGCGCGCACGCGCCCAGCTCCCTCTTGGCCTCGCCCAGCCTCGCGCCCCACGCCGCGCACGCCGCGCGCGCCTGCCGCAGCTGCGCCGCGCCCATGCCAGGGCTTGCGTTAGGGCTCGCCTCCATGCACGCCGCCAGCAGCTCGCCCGTGTCGCTCGCCAGCACCTCCAACCGGTCCAGCGCCGCCTTCTGCCGGCCCAGCCACTGCAGGCTGCACGCCTGCGGCGGCACCGCCGCCGCCGGCCCCGCTCCGGCCGCGTCCGCGGCGGGCGGGTGCAGCCAGGCGAGCAGCGTGGCGAGCGCGGCGTGCGCGTCGGCGGCGGCGCCGAGCGCGGCGCGCTGCCGGCGCGACAGCAGCAGCAGGTGCTCGCAGAGCCGCTTGGCCGCCGTCGCCTCGCTGAGCCCCACGTCCTTGTGCGGCGCCACGGACGCCGCCCACACCTGCACAGCTCGCCATCGTCAACACCAGTCGGAATCGGAGTCAGCTCGAGCAGACGCTCCATCCAGAAGCGCGGCGGCTTCGCGTGGCTTGAGCCTCGTGCATGCGTCGTGCGTGGGACGGCTCCCGGATGTGAGTGTCGAGTTGCGCGTCTGCCCTTGCGGATCCGAGATGCGAACGCCGCTCGGGGGTGGGGGGCACGGAGACGCGGCGCGCGCACCTTTTGGACGCGGGCGACTGACCGGAGGTGGTACGCCTGCGCCTTGCCCCACGCCTCGCGCATGTCCTCCACCACGCGCGCCGGGAGCAGCGCCGGCGGCGGCGCTGCCGCGCCGGCCTCGTCGCCGCCCTGGGCGGGCGGCGGCGGCGGCGGCTGCAGCAGCGGCGACAGGTCGGGGGGTGGTTGCTTGAACCAGTCGCTCACGGCGCGCTCGCTCCTAGGGATGTCGGCCTGCGGGGCAGCAAACAGAGGAAGCAGAACTGCTGTGTGAGCGCATCTCCTCGCCAGGAGCGCCGCTGCTCACGTCAGGGTCAACGCCCTCCTCCATTGGCGCCTCTGCAACACCCCTGCCCCACCTGCCGGCGCGACACGCCCAGCGTGTTCAGACAGCGTCCCACCGCACCCTGCCCACCCGCCACCCGACAGCATGTCAGTAGCCTACTCCTTATAGCCCCCCATATCCGTATGCGACACCCAGCCCCTCGCACCTGCCGGCGCGACACGCCCAGCGTGCCCAGCGCGCCCAGCAGGTCCGACAGCGCCTTGTGCTTGCGCAGCCGGCAGCCCTTGTCCCGGTCCAGCCGCAGCGCCGCCGCGCGCGCCGCCGCCAGGCCCGCCAGCTCGTCCACCTGCACCACAGCGCGGCGCGACGCAGCACTCGCTTGCCTTTGCGCTGCGAGGCATCTGGCGCGCCCGGCAGCTGGGCTCCGGCCCCGCCGAGCTGCCCAAACAGATGCAAAAACACCCACGCGTCAACATCCGCGCTCAAGCGCCGGCGACTGAGCGCTTCCACTACTCGAACACAGGGCCAGGATTTGCTGCGCAAGACCGAGGAGCAGTCTCTAGCGCCTCACCTGCAGCGCCCCGGGGAGCAGCTCCGGCTGGTCCACGTCGGCCTGGTCGCCGCCACATTGCTCGGCCTCCATACCAACAGGTTCCTAAAGGAAAAGATATAAAAAGGTTAGGGAAAGGTTCAGTAGGTGCCACCTGTTGGCAGGCGCAGACCAAGCACCGTGTGAAGAAACGACCTGCCCGCACCTGCGCCTCGGGGCCGGCCGCTGCCGCGGCCTCCTCAGGCAGCGCGTTGCCAAACGAGGCCGTGGGGTCCAGCCGCACCGCCCGCCCCAGCAGCCCCGCCATGCGCTTGGCCAGCTGCGGCACGCGCTCGTGCAGCCGCGGCCCGCCGTCCTCGCCTCCTGCTGCTGCTGACGCCGCCTCCGCACTCGACGACGCGATGCCAGCGGCGGCTGCGGCGGCGGTGGCCGAGGCGCAGCAGCCCTGCCAGGCTGCCCAGCTCTCGGGCTGCGTCGCCGGATCCTCCCACACCTGCATTCATGCAGCAATGCCGTGCTCACAAGCCCTGTGCTGCGGGGCTTTTCTAGTGTGCATGTGTCTTGCATCGCGTGCCTGCACTGCGAGACATCTGATACGCCCGGTAGCTCCGGCCCCGCCGAGGCGTCCAAACAGATGCAAATCCATCACACACGCAAACACACGCACCTGCTCGTCCAGGTCGGCCGCGTCGAGCCCCGCCGGCTGCGTGGCCAGCAGCCCTGCCGCCCACCCGGCAGCCCTGCCCTTGAGCGCCGCCTTCTTGGCGGGGCGGCGCCGCCGGACCGTGCGCGCGGCGGGCTTGAGCAGCCCGGCCGGCGGCGCGGAGCCGGCGGAGGCGGGGTTAGGGCTTGGGCTAGTGTTTGCGTCGGAGGCGAGGGCGAGCGCTGCGGCGGCGTACTCGGCGACGCCCATGGTCTTGGTGGCCTGGGCGAGCGTGGCGGCGGCCGGCTGCTTGAGCACCTCCTCGGCGCGGCGCCTCAGCCTGAGGGCGCAGCAGCATGTGGTTGGGGCACAGGGCGCTGGAGCAGCACCGGGGCGAACCGCCCACGGAGGGCGAGCGGCTGACGAGCAGTGTGGCGGGCGTCACGGTGCAGGTGCCTCTGCGCCTTGTCCGTCTACACCCCCCCCCCCTAGGAAGCAGCACTCTGGCAAGGGCGCTGGCCCACTCACTTGTGCAGGTGCCTCTGCGCCTTGTCCGTCTACGTCCCCCCCCCTAGGAAGCAGCACTCTGGCAAGGGCAGTGTGGTTCACTCACTTGTGCAGGTGCCTCTGCGCCTTGTCCGTAGACGCCTTCATGGCGTAGTAGCCCCGGTCCTCCCACTTGGCAAGCGCCACAAAGTCAGCCAGGTCCTTCTCGTGAGGCGCCATGCCCACCTGCGCCACACTCACACCGCACGCGCCACGCGAATCAATCACCGGCCACGCCCAACTCGCAGCGACACGGCCCGTTGGCAGGGCGTCCTTTCCCGCCCCATGCGGCAAAGCTCCCACGTTCCCGCCATGGGGTTGTCCATCAAGGCCCGACCGCCACTGCACTCTGCCATCAGAGGAACGGCAAGGGACGCCAAGGGAAGACCAAACAGAATGGTAACAAGCTGCGCACCTTGATGGCCTCGTCCACGGCCGGCGAGAACTGCGAGTAGTAGGCCAGCACGTTGCCCAGCGCCGCCGCCAGCAGCCGCTGCCGCGCAGCGAGCCGCTCCGGCGCCACCGCGCCCTCCTCCACCTCTGTCCCGCCAGCGCCGCCGCCAGGCACGTCAGCGGCGGCGGCGGCGGCGCCGCCGTCGTGCTGCGCCAGGCGCACGCGGAGGTGCGCCAGGAAGCTGCCCAGAAGCTGCAGGCGGGCCCGATACTCGCCCACCGTCGACGTCTGCATCACTGCCTCAAGCGTCGACACGGCGCCACGGTACCAGCGCTCCTCCTCCTCCTCCTCAGCCGCCGCTCCCGCCGCGCCCGGGCCCCTCGCGCCGGCAGCGTCGTGGTTAGGGTTTGGCGGGGGCGGCGCGCGCATGGCGGGCTGCGCGAGCAGCAGCTGGTACAGGTGGAACCAGAGGCGGTTGGCGCCGGCGGCGTGCGCGGCGGCGGCGGCGGCGATCGTGTTGCGCCAGCTGGCCAGCTCCAGCTTGCGCCAGCGGGTGGCGAGCGCCGCGATGGTGGTGAGCTGCGGCTTAATGCTCACGAACTTGGCCGCCGTCTCCTCCCAGACCTGCGTGTGGCGTCAGCGAGGGCAGCCGTCGCCGAAACGTTGCCACCAGGTCACGTGCAGTCGCTGCGTCGGCGCTGACGGGTCAGCATGGGCGGCGGGGCGTGAGCCCTAAAGCCCTCACCTGGGCGCGCGCCAGCAGCAGCTCCAGGCCCGTGAGCGCCGTCTTGAGAGGCGACTCGAGCGGCATGCCCAGCAGCCGCGACGCAATGGCTGCGCGCACGCGTACAACGCACGCATCGCGTCCGTCACCTCCCGCCGCGCGGCGTGCCGCCAGCTGCGCTTCGCCGGCGGCCGCCGACTCATCTGCTCGCAGCCAAGGCAAAAGCAGGGAGTGCAGTGGAGACATGCTCACCCGCCAGCTGCGCCAGGACGGGGTGGTCGGGGAACTGCGCGAGTAGCTCCGCCAGGCGCCGCGACATGGCGCCGACGGGCTCCTGCAGCAGCACCAGCTCGGCCACGCAGGGCCGCCGCAGGTCCAACAGCGGCGCGCCCGTATCGGGTGTGCGGGCGTTGGCGCTGGCGCGGGCGGCGGCGAGCGCGGCGGTGGGCGCGGCGGCCTCGGCGACACGCGACGCCTCGAGGCACGTCCTGCGGGCATGCGGTCGCGCAGCGTTGACGGCAAGCGCTGGGCACTGGTGCGACAGCTCTGTGTGTCTTGCTGTCCCAGCGCAGCGGCTGGCTGGTGCCCAGGGCAAGATGCAGGCGCCAGTGCGCACCTGTACAGGTGCCCCGTGAGCGCGGCGTCGTCCAGCGCCCGATCAGGCAACAGGTCGCGCGCCGAGATGACACCGCTGCTGGCGGCGCCGCCGGGGCCGCCAAGCGCGAGCGCCGACGCCACGGCCGGGTCCGCCTCCGCGGCCGCTGCGCCTGCCGCGTCGACCGCGACGCCGCTGCCGGGCGTCAGCACGGCCAGCAGCTGCGCGCCCACCTGTAGCAGTGCATGAACACGTGCAGACCATCCTCCTCCGTTGCTTCCTCTCGCACACAGGCCCGCATGCAGGCGGTGCACAGAACCGCTGGAGGCACGTTGCGGGGAGGTGCCCTCGCACACCTGGTAGGCGTGGAGGAAGTCCGCGCGCACGCGCTCCGCCTCCAGGTAGCTGCCCGGCGCCGCGCCTGCGGCGCCGGGCAGCCCTGCCGCCGCCGCTGGGGCCGTACCGCCGTCCAGCAGGCGGTACACGGCGCCGTGCAAGCGCACCACGTCCGCCAGGATCTCCCCGTCGAGCAGCTGCCGGGCAGCTGCGCTCGCCGACTGCGCCTCGGACGCCTCCTCCTCCTCGGCGCCGCCCTCGTCAGCCCTGGACGAGGGCTTGGCGGCCGAGGGCGTGGGGTCGTCGGGGCGCATGAGGTCGGGGCCGTCGTCGAGGCCCGCCACGTCGGAGAAGGGCGCCGACCAGTCGGGGTGCAGGCGGCGGTACTCCGCCTCAAACTCCTCCTGCGTCGCATGGCGGGTCCAGAGAGGGGAGTATTGGCGGCGCTGTGTGTACGCGGCAACAGTGCCCAGGTAGCAAAGGGAAGGAACGGGCGGCAGAAGGTTGGTCGGGCGTGCACCTCCTCGTTGTCGATGTGCGTGGTGCGCTCCTTGCTCTTGAACATCTCGGCGGCCTCGGCGGCCACCCGCTCCTCGTGCGCCTTGAGGGCCTGCATGGGCGAGGGCACAGGCGCACGCGATTTCAGCACGCCGTCGGCGTCGCCGAGTCGTTTTCAAGGCGAGCTGAGCTGCAGACGCCACGCACCTGCCAGTGCGCCAGCAGCGTCCGCAGCAGCGCCTCCAGCCGCGCCAGCCGCGCCGGGCCCTCGCCGACGGCGCCGACGCCGCCCGCCGCCAGGGCGGCGGGCCCCGCGGCGAGCAGCCGCCGCGCCGATGCGCGCAGCGCCACGTGGCGTAGCTGCAGCGACGCCGTGTAGGCGGCCATCTCTGCGGCGCGGGCCGCCTTGGAGGGGTCCTGCGGCGCCCACGCACACGCACCACACACTCCGAGCTTTGCTCGAGGTCAATGCTCAGTGCGAGCGAGAACAGCGCTGCGTGAGAAAGAGCTAGGGTCCTCCGAGGTGCCCCTGTGGACCGTTCCTCACCTGGAGGTGCGCCGTGCGGCTTCGGGCGAGCGCAGCGTGCGCCGTAGCCACCAGCGCGCACGCCTCTGGCCTCAGCAGCGCTGCGTCCTCCTCCACCTCCTCCTCCTTTGTCACCTCAGCGCCAGGCACGGCCACTGCGCCGGCCACGCCGCCGCGACTGGGGAACGCCATGAGCGCGACCAGCAGCGACGACGCCAGCGGCGGCTGCGCCGCGGGAGGTGGTGGTGAGGTGGGAGCCGGGGAGGCGGCGAGGGACGCGAGGAGCGCCAGGCCGTGGCGCAGCTGCTCCACCGCCAGCTGCACCGGCTGCAGCACGTCTCGGTAGTGCGGGTACTGCCGCGCCAGGCGCGAGGACCAGGCACCAGCGCTCGAGACCCAGGCCGCCGCCTCCTCCCTCGCCTGCAATCGTTAAACGTGTCCACGCGAACGACGCGAGTGTTGGTTCTGCATATCTGCGGAATCCGCACGACGCCGCTTTCGCGGCGAAGGTGCGGAAGACCAGGATTTGCTCACCTTGGCGGAGGCCGGGAGGGCGTGCAGCAGCGCGAGCACACGGTCCGGCGCGCCGAGCGAGGCGGCGAACTCGCGCACCTCGCGCGCCAGCGGGATGTACTGCGGCGGCGAGGGGCGCGGCACGCAGTCGAGCAGCGCGCGGCGGTGCTCACGGCGCAGCTCGGCGTGGCGGCGCGCCAGGCCTGCGGAGCGGCGGGACAAACGGGGGCAGCAGCTCCACTCCCATCGCCACCAGCATCCCGCAGCGCACTCCATGTGAGACTGGCCCGCGCGAAGCAAGCTGGAGCACAGCGCTCCACTCGTCACAGGGTCCCGAGTCAGTGGTTGCACACCGGCCCTGGAAGCAAGGCGGAGGTCCTCACCTTCGAGCAAGGGCGTCTCGTCGGGGCCGCCTGGCAGGGCTGCCAGCGCCGCCCGCACCGCCGCCTCCGGCGACAGCTCCGCCTCCACCTGCAGGCACCGTGCCGTTGAGTTGCATTGAGTGTGCACGATGGCACAGTGTGGCGGCGCAGAAAGCACCTGGCGAGCTGAGTGTGGGCCAAGTCGAGGCGCAGCGGGCCAAGGCGCACCTGATGGCGGGCGTGGGCGGCGCGGTGCAGGTGCTTGGCCGCCGGGTCCACGCCCAAGGGCGGGCTGGCCAGGTGCAGGCGCAGCAGGCCCAGCAGCGCCCAGGCACGCGCCTCCTGCGCTCACACGCCCACCAAGAACACAAGAACCAAGCACACTCGCCCACTCAGTCTTTCCCTCGTGCTGCACTAACGCCGTTGATTGGCGGCACACCAGCTGCGAAGCCAAGCGCCCACCTGGTGGCGAGCTTCGCCGGCCGCGGAGCCAGCCGCCACCGCGTCTAGCAGCGGCCGTACCACGCCCTCCAGCAGCGCACGCAGCGGCGCGTGCGCGCACCGTTCCGCCAGCAGCCGCACCGCCTCGTCCACCCACGCGCCGCCGCCCCCATGCGCCGCGCCCTCGCCCAGGGCTTGTGCCACGGCGCCCCGCAGCAGCTCGCCCAGGCGCCGCCGCGCCGCGTCGTCCGCGACGGCCGAGCGGTGCGCCCACAGCGCGTGGCAGGTGAGCGCGGCGAGCGCCGGCCACGCCGGCGCCCGCGCCGCCGCCGCCGCCACCGCCGGCTCCGCCACCGGCGCGCCGCTGGCGGCGGCGTCCAGCAGGAGGTGCGTGGCGGAGAGGCGCAGCTGCGCCACCCTCGCCGCCCTGTCCTGTACCGACCCCGAACAGTCCAGCACCACCGCTGCCGCCGCCGCCGACAGCGCGGCGCCGCCCAGCAGCCTCGCGGGCACATGCTGCTCCGGCACCGCCCCGCCACGCGGCGCGCCGCCTGCGCCGCCCGCGCGGAGAAACGGCGCCGACGCCGTCGCCGCGCCCGCGCCGCCGGCAGCGCTGCCGGAGGCATGCTGCAGGCGCAGCAGGGCTTGGCCCGGCGCCGCCGCCGAGCATGCCCACACGTCGCGGTGCCACGCCAGCCACAGCTCCGACACGAGCGCCGGCAGCACCCTGCCGAGGGCGTAGCCCATGGCGTTAGGGCTTGGCGCGCGGGCGCCGGGCGCCGCCGGGAGCAGCGCGTCGACAAGCCAGCAGAGCTGCTGCTGCGCGGCGGGCGAGGCGAGCGGCCGCGAGGTGCTGCGCGCCGCGTGGTCGGCGTGCGCGTGCAGGGGGGCGCGCAGGCGCCGCAGCCGCGGAAGCCACGCCGCCTGCCGCAGCAGGGCGTCGTCCCCCGACCCTGGCTCGCCGGCCAGCGAGGAGAGAGCCAGCGCCACCGTCGCCTGGGTCAGCAGAGGCAGCTCGTGGCGAAGGCTCCGCGTGTCCTGCGAACGCCAACAACAGTCACACCCTTTCACTAGCCGGCAAGCCGGTTCGTTGCCCGCGCGCGGAAGGTGTGCCCGCGCACAGCAGAAACGCACCTGCAGCACCAGCAGCCGAGCCTGCAGCGCCCGGCACGGCGCCGACAGCATCAGTGCCGCCGGCAGCAGCCCCGCCGCCGCGCCCGCCGCCGTTGCGGCGGCGCCGTCGCCCGCCAGCGCTGCCAGCGACAGCGACGCCTCCGCCTCGGCTTTGCCCTCGAGCGCCGCCGCGCCGGTCGCCGCCTCCGCCGCCCGCTGCAGCACGCGCCCGCGCAGCAGCGCCGGCACGCCCAGCGCTGCCGCCGCCTCGCCCTCCGCGTCGTCGCCGGGGCGGCCGCCGAGCGCGACGGCCACGTGCGCAAAGGTGAGCAGCGCGGCGCCCCTGGCGACGGCGCCGCGCAGCGCGGAGTCGGTCAGCAGCGAGGCGGCGGCGGCCAGCGCCACGCGGGCGCGGGCGGCGGCCGCGTCGTCGGCGAGCGGCTGCCAGTGCGGGTCGTGCGCCGCCAGCGCGCCCTCGACCAGCCGCTCGGCGTCGAGCCCCGCCGCCACCCACCCTGCATGAGGGCCCAACCGCACACGCACAGTCAGGTCAGGTCAGGTCAGGTCAGGACAGGTCGCAACAAGGGAAGAAGCGAGGAAAAGGCCTGCAGGGTGCTGCACAGCAAGGAGGAGGAAGACAGCAGCCGCGCGCCAGAGGCTGCCAGAGGCACGCGGAGATAGAGGACGCACCAGCGGGGTATCCCCGGCCGTCCAGAAGAGCGCTGGCGTCGAGCGCGTGGTGCGGCGCGCCCGCCGCCCCGGGAGCCGCCAGGAAGCCGCCGCCGGCCGGCGGCGGCAGCGCCAGCGCCTGCAGCAGGCCCGCCGCCTCGAGCTGTGCGGCCAGCAGGGCTGCCGAGCGGGGCAGCAAGGGGTGCCCGCCAAACTTCCACAGCAGCGGCTTGGCCGGCGCGTCGTCCAGGCCCAGCGCCGAGCGCCCCGCCCGCAGCGCCTGCTGCGCCTGCGCCAGCGCCGCGGCCACGGGCGCGCCGCCCGCGCCGCCCTCCGGCGCCGGCAGGAGCGCGGCTGCGA
>VFQP010003918.1_pt1 | contig 14500 bp, 14 predicted proteins | sample 3512351 | NCBI WGS metagenome assembly VFQP01 (sample SAMN10412372, study PRJNA504923) | tailings metagenome | isolation source: Relicate 1 Philex TSF1 revegetated site | place: Philippines: Tuba, Benguet | collected 2017-08-29 | reverse complement strand
TAACCATAACTCACTGGTTGAACGGTAGAAAAATTTGAATAAAGGTGAGTGGTGATTGGTGATTGGTGATTGGTGAATAGTGAATGGTGATGGTGAATAGTGAATAGTGATTGGTGGATGGTGAAGGAGGATGAAGGCGGGAGTTGGGCGAAAGACAAAGGCGGAAGCGGAAACCCCAAAAGGCTGATGAAAAGGAAACGCTCAATGCTGTCCGTAGGACTGCTATTAACCAACTGTCAATTTAATTTACTATGTGCTTAAGGTCCTAATGATTACTTATCCAAACAAGCCCAGCTATTGAAATTCCTTTCACCTATTGACTCCAACTCCTAACTTCTTACTTCTAACTAATAACTTCTAACTAATAACTTATTACTTCTTATTTCTAACTAATAACTTTTAGAAGATACAGCACAAAGCGAAAATAGTTATTGGAAAAAATATCTTTAAACAAAAAAATGTCCCTGAAAATTCAGAGACACTATAAATAATACATATGAGTTCTTACAAAAATCGTTTTACCAGCTGTTTATATATATAATATCCAACTAAACAACCGATAGTATCTGCTACAACATCTAAGGTTTCCATAGATCTTCCGAGTCCCATTTTTTCCTGAAGGATTTCCGTGAGAAATGCATAGATAAGCATGATCTGAAAAAAATAGGAAAATTTTATTCTCGGAAATGCTGCTATAAAACAGAAACCGAGCATTGCGAATATTCCTAGATGTAAAACTTTGTCGATCCCATCGAACATGAAAAAATATTCATGGTTTTCTACTCCGGGACGTAAAAGCATATATGTAAGAAATGCCCAATAAATGGGCAATATCTTTATAAATATTTTTGAAATTTTATCCAATGATTTCCTGATATTCTTCTGCAGAAAGTAATTCTGACTGATCTGCTCCATCAGCTATTTCAAGCTTAATGATCCACCCCTGTCCATAAGGATCCGAATTTAAAAGTTCCGGCTGATCTTCTAATGCAGAATTAAACTCTATTACTTTTCCTGAAATTGGCAAGAACAAATCTGATACTGTTTTTACCGCCTCAACACTTCCGAAAACATCTCCTCCATTGATCTCATCATCTACTGTATCTACATCTACGTAAACAATGTCTCCCAATTCTCCCTGTGCAAAGTCTGTAATTCCAATAGTGGCAGTATTTCCTTCTATCTTGATCCACTCATGATCTTTCGTGTACTTTAATTCTGATGGTGTATTCATTTTCTATTATTTAATGCTGACAAATTTATTCAAAATAGAGATATGCTCAAAGAAAATTTTAAACAACTTATGATTATCATACAGCAAAATACAATCAATATTCAGTATTTCAAATTCCCTCATCCCATTCGTACCCATTGAAATTAGAATATTTCCAGACACAACATAATTTTATCAATTGAATTTAAAAACCTATTTTTGAAAAAAATGAATTAAAACATTATGAAAACTAAACACCCAAAAGGTCTTCCCTATCTGTTTTTCACAGAAATGTGGGAACGTTTCGGTTATTATCTGATTCTCGGAATTTTTGTTTTGTATATGATTGACAGCGAAAAAGGCGGCTTAGCCTTTGACGACAAAAGTACTGATGATATATTCGGAACTTTTATAGCGCTGACTTATCTCACTCCGTTTTTAGGCGGATTTCTCGCAGACCGGGTTTTGGGGTATGTGAAAGCGATTTATATAGGTGGAATTTTGATGGGTCTGGGTTATCTTGGTATAGGACTATTTAAAGAACTTCCGATGTTTTATACTTCACTGGCTTTAATTATTATCGGAAATGGTTTTTTTAAACCCAGCATTTCCACACTTTTGGGTAATTTATATAATGAAGAACCTTATAAAGCCAATAAAGATGCCGGTTACAACATATTCTATATGGGAATTAACATCGGAGCATTTGTCTGCAACATTATTGCTGCATTTATGCGGAATAAATACGGATGGGGACCTGCATTTATGACTGCCGGAGTAGGAATGTTTGTAGGTTTACTGGTTTTCACAATCGGCAGACAGCATATCCTTCAGGCTAATATTCTAAAACCTGCACAGGAAGGTGATACTAAAATCTCTGATGTTTTGGTTAAGGTATTTTTACCCGCAGTAATTTTTGGATTGATTGGATGGTTTATACCGGACAACATTTTTGGAAGCGACAGTACGGATGCTTTTATTTTTGCCTGCATTCCCGTCATTTATTTTTATGTAATGCTGTATGTGAAAGCTAACGCAGAAGACAAAAAACCGATCGGGGCTTTACTGGCTATTTTTGCCGTAAGCTTAATGTTTTGGGCAGTTTTTAAACAAAACGGAACAGCTTTAACAAGATGGGCAAATTTCTATACAGACAGAACAGTTCCTGCTGTAGTAGAAGAACCTTTAGAGTCGATTTATCTTGTTGATAAAAAAGATTACCAAGACAAAGAGGTTTCTGTGTACGATGATCAATATCAGGCAAAAAAAGACAATGCCGGAAATGTCATCAAGGAAACAGGTAAAGATATCTATTTCAGGAATATTTCATCAGAAGACCGTTCTCAGCTGGAGGCTAACCCTTCGCAACAAGTAAGCTTGTACAATACAGAACTGTTTCAATCCATTAATCCTGGCTGGGTAATTATTCTCACCCCAGTGGTTGTCGCGTTTTTCATGATGCTTCGCAGAAAAGGGAAAGAGCCAAGTACCCCTTCAAAAATTGTTTTAGGATTATTTATTTCAGCATTATCATGTCTGGTGATGGTTGGAGCTGTTTATGCCGGACAAAACGGCTTGGTCAAAGTTTCCGCTTTATGGCTTGTAGCAGCATACGGAGTGATCACAGTAGGTGAGCTTTGTCTTTCGCCGATGGGATTATCTTTAGTGTCAAAGCTTTCACCTCCGAGAATTACAGCATTGATGATGGGCGGGTTTTTCCTTTCAACCTCAATCGGAAATAAACTTTCCGGAGTTTTAGCAAGCTTCTGGTATGACTACGAAAACAAAGCCAACTTTTTCATTGTTAACTTCGGCTTACTTCTTTTAGCAACATTACTTGGTCTTTCGATACTGAAAAGACTTAACAAAATCATGAAAGAAAAGGGAGTTAATTAAAACTTAAAGTTTATAATCATAAAACCGCAGTCAATTCTGCGGTTTTTTTATTTTAAAACTTGCCGAAAACCCAAAAAAAACTATATTTGTCAATCTTAACAAAAATTTAACAAGTATATATGGATACAGCAGTTCAGTCGAAGACTAAACATCCTAAAGGATTATGGGTGCTTTTCGGAACAGAGATGTGGGAGCGTTTCAATTTTTATGGAATGAGGGCTTTACTCACTCTGTTTATGGTAAATTCTTTACTTATCAGAGAGGCAGATGCAGCAATCATCTATGGAGGATTTTTAGCATTATGTTATCTTACCCCACTTTTGGGTGGATTTATTGCAGATAAATACATAGGAAACAGAAATGCGATTCTCATTGGCGGATCATTGATGGCAATCGGACAATTTTTATTGTTTATCAGTGCATCTACATTTTCCGGAAGTCTTGACAGTGCCAAGATGTTTATGTGGCTGGCTTTATTCATCATCATTTTTGGTAACGGCTTTTTTAAACCGAATATATCTTCAATGGTAGGAAGTCTCTATCCAAAGCAGGAAAAATCTAAACTAGATTCTGCCTTTACTATTTTCTACATGGGGATTAATATCGGAGCTTTCTTAGGACAGTTTATTTGTCCTTACCTAGGCGATGTAAAAGATGCGACAACAGGAGTGCGAGATATTTTTGCTTTCAAATGGGGATTTCTTGCTGCTTCAATTGCTATGGTAATTGGAACAATAACATTTTTCATTCTTAAAAACAAATATGTAGTAACTCCTGAAGGAAGACCAATCGGAGGATTACCAAAAAACAATACAAGTGAAGATTTTGAAGAAGGAGAAACTCAAACAGCTAAGTTTTCTGGTAGTGCATTAGGAATTACAGGTGTTCTTTTTATAGGCTTATTTTTTGTATTCAGATATTTACTGGTAGGTGAGTTTGGATTTAACTCTGTGGAAATGGGGCAATTAATTAAAGGAATTATTTATCCATTTATTTATGCAGCAGGTATTTCATTGGCATTTTTAATAATGTCTTCAGCAGAAAATAAGATTGAAAGACAGAGAATATGGGTAATTTACATTGTTTCATTTTTCATCATTTTCTTTTGGGCAGCTTTTGAGCAGGCTGGTTCGTCATTAACATTCATTGCAGACAACCAAACAGATAGAAATATTTTCGGATGGAATATGCCTCCTTCAATGGTTCAGATATTTAACGGAATATTTGTGGTTCTACTTGCCGTTCCATTCAGTTTATCTTGGGATAAATTACGTGCAAAAGGCAAAGAGCCAGTTTCACCAATGAAACAAGCAATGGGACTTGCTTTAATTGCTCTAAGTTATTTTATCATCGCCCATAATGTAAAAGATCTTGGAAATTCAGGATTATTGGCTATCAAATGGCTGATGTTGTTGTATTTTATCCAAACATGTGGTGAGCTATGTCTATCCCCGATTGGATTATCCCTTGTTGGTAAGTTGGCACCAAAAAGATTTGCTTCATTGCTTTACGGAGTGTTCTTTATTTCGAATGCTGCGGGTTATGCATTAGCCGGATCACTAGGTGCATTAATTCCTGCAACTGGAGACAAATTTAAAAAAGCGGAAGAATTAGGTATTAATTTACAGGAGGTTCTGGATAAAAAAACAACTTTAAATGCTGATCAGGTTGCTGCATTTGAAAAAGCTCAGCTTCCATTAGAAAATCCGACTTTTGTAGGTTTTGAAATCCACAATCTTTTTGAATTCTTTATGGTATTTGTTGTTCTTTGCGGGATAGCTGCTGTAATTTTAGCATTAATTTCACCAATTTTGAAGAAAATGATGCACGGTGTAAATTAGACCTTGCGAACAAATAATTACTAAACCTCTGATTTTTCAGAGGTTTTTTTATACATTAGTAGATTGTAAATTAAATTAATGCTATTAAATAATATCTGATTATTATGAACCTCACTCTTGACGAAATACAAAATTTTAAAGGAAAATATCCAAAACAGATCTGGAGCCTTTTTTTCTCTGAAATGTGGGAACGATTCTGCTTTTACGGAATGCGCGGAATGTTGGTGTTTTTTATGATTTCTCAATTGAAATTTGATGATGAAAAAGCAAATTTACAATATGGTGCTACACAGGCTTTCGTTTATGCTTTTACATTCATAGGAGGGTTGTTTGCCGACAAAATTCTCGGGTTCAGAAAATCTCTTTTCTGGGGCGGACTTCTGATGATTATCGGAAGTTTAATTCTGGCTGTAGATCCTCATGAGTATTTCTTCTTGGGAATTTCTTTTACGGTAGTGGGCACAGGTTTTTTCAAGCCCAATATCTCATCAATGGTAGGGCAGCTTTACAAACCCAATGATTCAAGAGCCGATGCCGGGTTTTCATTATTTTATGCGGGAATTAATCTTGGTGCTTTACTGGGCGGATATTTATGTATTGCCATTGGTAAGGGCGAACTTTTCGGAGATATGATTTCTCAAAACGTGAGATGGAATGTAGCCTTTGGTTTGGCAGCAATTGTAATGGTTATCAGTTTGATCAATTTTGTTTTTACCCAAAAAAGTTTAGGAAGTATTGGATTGCAGCCTTTGGAAGTATTAGCCGAAGGAAGATCAGGAAAAATGCCGAAATGGAAAGAATATGGAACATATATTTTATCCTTGATTTTTATTCCGTTAATCATGAAAATGGTATCTGTTCCTGAATACACCGACTATTTTATGTGGATCGTAGGACCTTTAACCCTGATTTATTTATTTTATGAAATGTCTAAAGTAACCGAATCTGAACGAAAAAAACTTTGGGCGGCGCTTATTTTTATTTTATTTTCTATTGTTTTTTGGGGAATTTACGAGCAAAGTGGAGGCTCACTAAGCATTTTCGCAGCCAAAAACCTCAACAAAGATCTTCTTGGATTAGATCCAAACGGCGTCAACAATTCTGCCGGAGCATTTTTCATCATATTTTTAGCTCCTTTAATCGGGCTGCTTTGGATTTGGCTCAGTAAAAAGAAAATAGAACCGAATACAATTATTAAGTTTGGATTAGGATTTATATTTCTAGGATTAGGTTATTATACCTTGTTTGCGACAAGATTGTTCGCTGATTTACAGGGAATAACTTCATTAAACTTCTTCACATTGGCTTTACTGATCATCACTTTGGGAGAATTATGCCTCTCTCCTATCGGACTATCTATTATGACCAAACTTTCAACAAAAAATCTACAGGGAATGATGATGGGATTATGGTTTCTTGCTTCGGCTTACGGACAATACGTTGCAGGAATAATCGGAGCAGGATTAGCAAAAGCAGATAAAAACTCTACCAACTATGATGCATTAATAACTTATACATCTGGTTACAAACAACTGGGATTATATGCCGTTGTTGCAGGAGTGGTACTTATTTTGATATCTCCGTTCGTGAAAAAACTGATGCAGGAAGTACGTTAATGATTAATTAATGGTAATTTTTGGATTGTGCAATGAAAAAAACTTTATTCATATTAACAGCTATTTTAGCTTTAACTTGTTATGGACAACAAACAAAGCACAACAATTTTGAATTAACTGTTTCACCAATTATTGATAAGAATGACAAAACTAATCAGATAATTATTGAAACTTTAACAAAATTTCTGAAAACTAAAAATAACTCATTAACAGAAAACAAACATTGGGCTCGATCTGATTTTCAAAAATACATTTATCCATATATGGATATTTACAATATTGAAAATTCAAAGTATGGGAAAGATTTTTATCAACCCACTTTAATCGAAATAATTCCAACTGAAAGCGCAAATAAGAAAATTTTAAAACTTGCTTTTATCGGGCATAATAATAAAACGAAAGAAAACCAGTTGAAAGCAATTTATAACCTTATTGCAAACATTTATCAAGACAAAATTCTGTTTAGCAGATATTTAAACTTCTCAACTGAAAATTGGAAAACGATTAACAATGAAAGTTTAACCTACAAAATATCACCAAATAAAATCGTCAATGAAATAGAAATTACTGAACAGCAAAATGATATTAGCAAAATTTGCCAATTGTTTAATTGCAATCCTATACCAATAATCTATTATTCTTGTGTAAATCCGAAAGAAATATTCGAAATTAAAGGTTTTGATTATAATTCTATGATGTATATTAACAAAAGTGGTGGACTTGCCGATTATGGCAATATTATTTTTTCAGGAAATAATACTGAGATTTATACACACGAAATAATTCATATTTATACAGCCAATCTTTTTCCTAAAATTGATAAATTTATTGACGAAGGATTGGCTACACTTATTGCAGGAAGTGGAAAATATGATTATAAATGGCATAGAAATAAACTTGGAAAATTTCTGGATGAAAATAAAGATTATAATTTTGCGGAACACACAGATGCATACGAAAGAATTTATTTTGAGAATGAAACATCAATTCCATATTTCACTTCTGCTCTAATTTTAGAAAGGACATTAAGAATTTATGGAAAAGAAAAATTAATAGAGTTACTAAAGTCTGAAAATGAACTCTGGATAATCCTAAAAACAGTAGGATTAACAAAAGAAAACATTAATGAGGAATTACGAAGAGAAATAAAACTACCATTAAACCCATTTAGTTTTAACTAGTAAAAAAAACAAAAATCTGATTATGAAAAAAATTTTTGCACTTATATTCTTTATACAATCTGTCTTTGCCTTCTCACAGGTAAAGTGGATGACTATTGAAGAAGCTCTTGAAGCACAAAAAACCCAGCCTAAAAAAATTCTTATTGATTTTTATGCAGACTGGTGCGGTCCTTGCAAGATTATGGAGAAAAAAACTTACGGACACCCTGTTATTTACGAATATCTGAATGAAAATTATTATCCTGTAAAGTTTAATGCCGAAGACAAAAAAACAATCGAAATATTTGGGAGAAAGTTTTCCAATGAAAACACTTCACAGAAAAGAGGTCGCAATTCTCTGCACGAATTTACCCAGTATATGAACGTGAATGCTGTTCCAAGTACAGTTTTTCTAGAAGAAAACGGAAATCCGATCACCATTTTACAAGGTGAACTGTCAGCAAGAGAGCTGGAACCTTATCTTTCATTTATCTCGACCGGTATGTATAAAAAAATTAAGACACGAGAAGACTGGGAAGAGTATCAGAAGAAATTCAAATCTAAAATAAAAGAATAAGCTGCTATTGGTAATTGAGATATAGCTCTGGTTTTTTAAATTAACAGGAATAAAATTCTTTCACTGAAAAATACCATTAAAAGCTTTCAAAACCGAAAGCTTTTTTTATTTCTAAATTTTTCCCGAAATTCGTGCCTCAAAAACAGATTTCTGACGTTAGAAACTCCCATAGAATTTGTAAAAGGAATAGGTCCTGAACGAGCCAAACTCATCAAAAATGTGTTGGGAATCTCCACCGTGGAAGATTTCCTTCATTTTTATCCAATCCGGTATATAGATAAAAGTAAAGTTTTTACCGTATCTATGCTGCAGGAAAGCAATATTGAAGTTCAGCTGAAAGGTAAAATCACTTCTGTACAGGAAATTCAGACCGGAAAAACCAAGAGGCTTTCTGCAAAGTTTAACGATCATACCGGAACGATGGATCTGGTCTGGTTTCAGTATTCCAAGTGGCTGAAAGAGCAGATTCCCATCAATAGAGAAGTCTATATTTTCGGAAAGATAAATGTGTTCGGCAATCAGTTTTCAATGCCGCATCCTGAAATTGAAGCTGAAGAAAAAAAAGAAACTGAAAACAGATTAAGACCTATTTACCCAAGCTCGGAAAAGCTAAGCAAAAGAGGGCTGAACCAAAAGTTTTTCCAGAATGTTTTGAAAAATATATGCAGAGAAATTCCGGTTCTGATTCAGGAAAACCTCCCGGAATACATGATTCGTCATTATCAATTTTTATCAAGACAGCATACTTTTCTCAATATTCACTTTCCAAAAGATCAGCAGCATTTTGAAAAGGCAGATAAGCGTCTGAAATTTGAGGAATCATTCTTCTTTCAGTTGGGTTATGGTCTTAAAAAACTCCATCATAAAACACAATCCATCGGCAATCCTTTTCCTATTGTAGGTGATTATTTTACAGAATTTTACGAAAATCATCTTCCTTTCGATCTTACCAATGCCCAGAAAAGAGTATTAAAAGAAATCAGAATGGATATGAAAAAAGCAATTCAGATGAACCGGCTTTTACAAGGAGATGTAGGTTCGGGAAAAACGATGGTTGCTTTACTGACGATGCTTATTGCAATGGATAACGGCTTTCAGAGCTGTCTGATGGCTCCTACAGAAATTCTGGCTCAGCAGCATTATAACGGAATCCAGGATTTGCTTAAGGACACTTCAATTAAAGTAAGCCTTCTCACAGGTTCAGTAAAAGCTTCCGCAAGAAAAATCATTCATGAAGAGCTCGAAAACGGAGAACTTTCAATTTTAATCGGCACTCATGCGGTTTTGGAAGATAAAGTGAAGTTTAAAAATCTCGGATTGGCAGTTATCGACGAACAGCACCGATTCGGAGTTGCTCAAAGAGCAAAACTTTGGGCTAAAAATAAAATTCCTCCACATATTTTGGTAATGACCGCCACTCCAATTCCCAGAACTTTGGCCATGAGTTTTTATTCTGATCTGGATGTTTCTGTGATTGATGAATTACCTGTTGGAAGAAAAGCCATTATTACCGCTCACCGGAGAGAAAAAGACCGCGCTTATGTGTATCAATTCTGCCACGAAGAAATTCGAAAAGGCAGACAAATCTATTTCGTTTATCCGTTGATTGAAGAATCTGAAACTTTAGATTACAAAAATCTGATGGAAGGGCTGCAGCATGTGATGGACAATTTCTCAAATTATAATGTAACAATGCTGCACGGGAAAATGAAACCTGATGAAAAGGATGCTGCTATGAATTATTTTGCATCCGGGAAATCACAAATTATGGTGGCAACAACCGTAATGGAAGTTGGTGTAAATGTCCCGAATGCTTCGGTGATGGTGATAGAAAGTGCTGAAAGATTTGGTCTTTCACAGCTTCATCAGCTTCGTGGCCGTGTCGGAAGAGGCGCTGAACAGAGCTATTGTATTCTGATGACATCTGATAAACTATCAAAAGAAAGCCGAACAAGAATCAAAACCATGACAGAAACCAATGACGGTTTTAAAATTTCGGAAGTTGATATGCAACTGCGTGGTCCGGGAGATATTTTGGGAACTCAGCAAAGCGGTGTTGTTGATTTTAAAAGACTGGATTTGGTAAACGATGCGCCAATTATTAAAACGACAAAAAGTCTAGTTGAAAAGATTCTGGAAGCAGACCCACATTTATCACGAACTGACCACCAGATTATTAAAAATTATTATCTTCAGAATTATAAAGGAAAGAATAAATGGAGTAAGATTTCTTAATCCAATAAATCAGAAAAATTTATTTGTCTTTCGGTTTCTTCGTCCGTCCCAAACAGATAAAACTTTTATCTGAACATCATCAAATTGATAGAAAAGCAAGTAATTTGAAATGATTTTAACTCTAACATTCCTTAAAGTTGTCTCTCGACCAATCATAGGGTTTTCAGCGAGCTGCTTGATAGACTTGATCAAAAGCTTATTCAGTTTAATGCTGTATGTTTTAGATTTATTATTATCAATCCAAAACTCAAGAATATCTTTTCTTTCAATATTGGCTTCCTTGGTCCAGATTACCTTTCTTGAAGCCATTTTTCAATTTGATTATTAGCTTCATCTTCACTCAAGACATCATCATTTTGAGCATTTAAAAGCCTTACGTTTTGCACATCATCTAATTGGTAGACATCAGCATCCTGCTCGAAATCCAGAAGATTTTTAATCTCGTCTATAATTTTCGTGTCTTTCAAGTTAGCAATCCTATTAATTAACTCTAATTTTATTTCAGCAGCATTCATTTCTTGTGAAATTTAATTCAAATTTACAAAATTTAGTATACACAATTATATCTTAGAATATTTTCTCCATTAAAAAATCATCCATTACAAAGCCATTTCCAATATCAAAAACGCCCTCATCATACACTTTATAGCCTTGAGACACATAGAATTTCTGTGCTAAATTGTATTTATTGACATTTAAAATAATTCTGTTATCTCCAACTTCTTTTACTTTTTCATTTAAAAATTCAAGCGTTTTTTTGCCTAAACCTTTCCCTTTACTTTCCGGAACGAGATAGATACGGTGAAGTTTGGTCGTATTTTCTTCGTAATGATTTTCAAAACCTAAAAATCCGTCGTAATCATTTGTCTTTTCATCAAAAATAAGATAGTAATGATAATTGGGATTTTTTAGATGTGCTGAAATTTCAATCTCAGAGTACATATTTTCAAGCATATACTTCATCTGCTCTTGTGAAAGAATTTCTGCATAGGCATTTTCCCAGGATCTTTTTGCTAGATCTTGGATTAATGGGATGTTTTCTATTGTTGCTTTGATTAATTTCATATTGATGTTTCTTTAACGCTGAGTTTTCTTTAAAACTCAATGTATATTTTTGTTCGCAAAGGCGTTTGACTTCGTCGAATCTTCAATTTCACTCAGCAAAGGCTTATGATTAAAAAAGTGAAAAGCATTACACTTTTCACTTTAATTTTATTTATCAATTAAAAATTCACTATTGATGTATTGATAATTCAGCTTTTAGATTTTTGCCATTTCAGCTTTTATTTTAGCATAAAGTCCTTCTGAAGCTTTAACTAAAGGAAGTCGCAAATAATTTTTAACAATTCCTTTTTCCGCTAAAACCGCTTTGATGCCGCAAGGGTTTCCTTCGGCGAAAATCAGCCTGGTAATTTCTACCAATTTATTATGAATTTCGTATGCTTCGTTTACTTTTTTGTCGAAAGCCAGCTGAACCATTGTGGAAAATTCTTTAGGATATGCCTGTCCGATAACGGAAATTACTCCTGCTCCACCTGCCAAAGTAACCGGAAGGGTAAACTCATCATCTCCCGAAACCAGATTAAAACCTTCAGGTTTTTTTCTTAAAATATCGAAGTACTGCAGAATATTCGGCGCTGCTTCTTTGATTAAGAATAAATTCGGAAACTCTTTTGCTAAACGCAATGTAGTTTCTGCCTCAATATTCTGTCCTGTTCTTGACGGAACATTATAAATAATGATATTTTTTCCTGTTGAAGCCAAAGCTTTATAATGCTGATAAAGACCTTCCTGATTCGGTTTGTTATAATAAGGTGAGACTGATAAAACTGCTGTAAAATCTGAAAGATCTGTTTCTTCAATCTGTTTTTTAACTTCAAGCGTATTGTTTCCCCCGATTCCCAAAACCAGCGGAACACGTTTATTGTTGACCTTAATGATATGATCTATTACCTGTTTTTTCTCCTCAGAAGAAAGCGTTGCAGCTTCTGCTGTAGTTCCCAAAACAACTAAATAATTGCTTCCGTTTTCGATATTGTAGTCCACAAGTTTTGTTAAACTGTCAAAATCCACGGATAAATCTTCATTAAAGGGCGTTACCAACGCAACACCTACTCCTTTTAAAATGCTCATCTGTTAAAAAATTATTATTGCCAAATTTAATCAATTAAGACAAGAATTTGCAATAATTAATCATGTTTTATTATACATATAATTATATTTGCATATAGTTAAAATGATTATGCGAAATAAATTCTTATTCATAGGAATTGCTCTGGTATCTCTCACTGCCTGCAAAACTACTTCATGGCAGGTTGCGGATGTGAAAACCCGAAAAAACATTTCTATCAATAACGAAATAAAGTCTGACGAAAGGTTTGCTCGTTTTATTGAGCCCTATACAGATAAGCTCAATAAGGAAATGAACCAGAAAATATCCTACACCACTGTGGATCTTACCAAAGAAGGTGACAACAGCAATCTTGGAAATCTTCTGGCAGATTACACATTTGACGGAGCCAATGAATGGGCAAACAAGAACATCGGGAAAAATGTTGATGCAGCATTGATCAACATCGGAGGTATCCGTACAACCATAGGAAAAGGTGACATCCTGCTTAAGAATGTTTTTGAAGTAATGCCTTTTGAAAATGAAGTCATCATCATGAAAATGAAAGCTTCAGATCTGCAGGGACTTTTTGATTATTACACAAAAAATCAAAAAAACAATCCTGTATCTCATCTCTATATAGAAACCAACAATGGTGTATTCTCAAAAGGGCTCATCAACGGAAAAGATATAGATCTATCCAAGACTTATTACATAGCCACTTCCGATTATCTGGCTTTAGGAGGCGATAATATGAAGTTTTTCAGTGTAGGAGAAATGATTCCAACGGGGATTAAGCTCAGAGACCTTTTTATAGAATATTTTAAGAAAAATCGGGAAATCAATCCTCAGGAAGATATCCGTTTAAAATTTATCGGTAAAAAATAATGAACAGAAAAAGCTTTTTAAAAACGGTTACCGGAGGAACTATAGCAATGACTTTAGCTCCCAATCTGATCATGGCAGAAGAACCGAGGCTACAGTCTTTAAAATCTTCCGGAAAACTGACCATTCTGCATACCAACGATCAGCACAGCAGAATAGAGCCTTTCGATTCCAGTTATACAAGAAATCCTAACCAGGGTGGTTTTGCAAGAAGAGCAAGCTTGATTCAGAAAATAAGAAATGAAGAAAGCAATACTTTGCTGCTTGATTCCGGAGATATTTTCCAGGGAACGCCTTATTTTAATTTTTTTGGAGGTGAGCTGGAATTTAAGCTCATGTCAATGATGAAATATGACGCATCTACAATGGGAAATCATGACTTTGACAACGGACTGGACGGATTTCTGAAGGTTTTGCCTAATGCCAAATTTCCCTTTATATGTTCTAATTATGATTTTAAAAATACTATTTTAGACGGAAAAACTTCTGCGTATAAAATTTTCAATAAAGACGGGATTAAAGTGGGGATTTTCGGGGTTGGAATCCAGCTGGAAGGATTGGTTGGGAAAAAACAGTATGGCGAAACGATCTGGAATGATCCGGTTGATGTAGCGCAGCATTATTCGGGATTTTTGAAAAATGAAAAAAAATGCGATCTGGTTATTTGCTTATCTCATATCGGATATGATTATAAAGATGATCCTGAAAAAATCAGTGATAAAATTTTGGCTTCAAAAACAGAAAACATTGATCTTATTCTGGGAGGTCACACCCATACTTTTTTGCCGGAGCCACAAAATTTCATCAACAGAGCGGGCAAAAATGTCCTGGTAAACCAGGTTGGATGGGCAGGACTTCTTCTGGGCAGAATAGATTTCTTTTTTGATTCAAATAAAAACATACAACAAATTACCTGGAATAATCAGGCAATTGACAGCAGCATAATCGTATAATATGAAAAAAATAT
>VFQP010003917.1_pt1 | contig 14501 bp, 15 predicted proteins | sample 3512351 | NCBI WGS metagenome assembly VFQP01 (sample SAMN10412372, study PRJNA504923) | tailings metagenome | isolation source: Relicate 1 Philex TSF1 revegetated site | place: Philippines: Tuba, Benguet | collected 2017-08-29 | reverse complement strand
GAGCCACCTAAAGAATATTGGTTTTCAGTAACCGAGATATTCAATGTGTCTGAAGCTGATGGTCTATAGCATTGCAAAGCACTACCTTGTTCACAAACAACAGGACCGTTGGTGTTGCCGCTTGCAGCTTGGCTGCCATCGATTTGCAGACTGAGCGTACAAGATTCATGACTAGATAATGTGAATGGATTGCCACAAACGCCAGCGCCAGTCGTTAGTTGAGAAACACCTTTGATAGAAGAGATCACCAATGTATGCGCTCTGCTGGATTGATTGGTTACTTGATACTGTACTGTTGCGGTACTACCTGCTGGCACCGAAACCATCGTCGCTGTTAATGGGGTGAACGTCCATAGTGGTGCTCTTGCATAAGAAAAACTCATGGCTTGAAAGAGGCCCAGAAAAAATAAGCTTTGTGTGAGAAACCCTATCCGTTTCATGTGATGTCCTTATGCAAAATAAATGAAATTGAACAAAATGTCAGTCGTCTACATATAACTGAGGTTAAGCACAGAATTTAAAGTTTATCCGAATGCATAGTTTAATTGACTGCGTTCCCAGTCTGCAAATTGATATCTTATGCATAAATTGCCTATGTGTTTTTAAAGCTAGTCTTGGTGTTGGGCAGAAAATTAGGCATAGAAACGGTTTCAGAAACCAATAACTTAAAAGAGGCAAGGACAAACAATCAAAAATCTATTGCTGCGTTACAAAGAGTTCTCCGGTGCTCATTGACTCCAAGTAAACGCCGCTCCTCGACCCTTTGTGCCTTACCTTCAAGCAAAATCTACAGGTTATGCAAGAGCTTTACTGAAACACAATTACGAATCATGATACTTTGATGATGGTTTAAAATCAAAATTTTATTTCAAACATTTATTCCTTAAGCTTGTTCAATAAATATCGAGTAGGCCTATTTAAATCGCATAACCTGATGGTAGCATTTAGATAAAGCGAGTTCGGCTCATTCATATCGCTTCTATTTTTTTATAGTGCCGTTTTAACTCTGGTACTTGGGGCATTGAGAAAATTCATTCCTCGCATCCAGTTCCTGTGCGTTCAATGACATTGAAAAATCATTTCAGTCATGATAATTTTTTATTTGCTTAATAATCTTGTTCTTTTTTTCTTCTCCAAATGCGTCTCGAGCATTTCGCGACAGACATATTATCTTCCTCGGCAATCAAATCTTTAGGGATATCATGTATTTTCTAGCTATTGATGAAGGGACTGGCAGTACACGGGCCATTTTATATGATAAAGAAGGACGTTTGTGTTTCAAAAGTCAGCATGCGTTGGCGCAAAACTATCCTCAACATGGATGGGTTGAACAAGATGCTGAAGAAATTTGGCAAAAAACATGTTTAGCAATAAGAGATGTGGCTGCTCAGGTGAATGTGGATCAGATTGTGGCCTGTGGCATCACCAATCAAAGAGAAACCACCGTTTTATGGGATACACAAACTGGCCGCTGTTTAGCGCCGGCTATTTCTTGGCAGGATGCACGGACAGCAAACTTGTTTGCATCCATGTCAGCTGAGGACTCCGAATGGATACAAGCTAAAACCGGTTTAAAGCCGAGTCCTTATTTTTCAGCCGGTAAATTACAGTGGTTGTTGAGTCATTTAAATGATGCGCCAAAGTTATTGAAAGAAGATCGCCTGGCTTTTGGCACCATAGATTCTTTTATTCTCTGGCGCTTGACGAACGGTCGTTCACATTTGACCGATGTCACCAATGCTTCTCGGACATTGTTGTTTAACATTCACACATTATCTTGGGATGAAGAGTTATTAGCGCGTTTTCATATCCCACAATCCGTTTTACCCAAAATTGTACCCAATGACGCCCAATTCGGCTTGTTGCATTCGGAAATACTCGGTACTGAAATTCCTATTACTGCAATGATAGGTGATCAGCAGGCTGCATTGGTTGGTCAAGCATGCATCGAGCCTGGAATGATGAAAGCAACTTATGGTAGTGGGGGATTTTTACTGCTAAATACCGGCAAAGCATGTATTCAGTCTGGTTATGGTTTAATTACCACCGTTGCGTACCACATCAAAAACAAAATCACCTATGGCTTAGAGGGAAATTTGTATCATGCGGGCACAACATTAAAATGGTTACGTGATGGTCTGAAAATTTTGCCTGAGATAAGCCAAAGTGAATTTACAGCAAGAAGTTTACCTGATAATGGCGGTGTTTATTTACTGCCTGCTTCCAGTGGACTAGGTGCACCTCATTGGTCCACAACGAATGGGGCAATTATCAGCGGATTGACACAAAATAGCACCAGTTCTCATCTGGTTCGAGCAGCTCTTGAGGCGATAGCCTTTCAAACCAAAGATATTTTGGTATCTATGCAACATGATTACAACAGCGAAATTAGCACACTACGTGTCGATGGCGGTATGACAAAAAATACTTGGCTATTACAATACCTCGCTTCTATTTGTGAGATAAAAATTGAGCGCTCTAAAGAAATTGAAACCACAGCACTGGGCGCTGCAATGCTTGCTGCACTGAATGGTGGTTACCTTTCATCTTTGTCTGAAATAGCAAACAACTGGTGTGCGCATTCCACTTATATGCCAGATAAAAATCTGTGTTCATATATCAATGATTATCAAGGATGGATTCATGCTATAAAAAATCATATTCACGTGGATGTAAGGTAGAGGCGAGTATGATACAATTCACCGTCTTAAATTTCGGACATTTTTTATGCAAGCTCTTTTAAATATAGCAATACAAGCAGCGCGGCAAGCCAGTGATATCATCTGGAGGCATGTTGAGCAAGTTGATCGGATAAAAGTGACGCAAAAATCAGAAAATGATTTTTACACTGAAGTTGATGTCAAAGCAGAACAAGCTATTATTCAAACCATTCATAAAGCATATCCTTCGCATGGTTTTATCGCTGAAGAAAGTGGCCCATTTCATGAAGATGCTGACTATGTATGGATTATTGATCCCTTAGATGGTACGCGAAATTACATCCGCGGCTTTCCTTTTTATGCAGTTTCTATTGCACTTTCAGTCAAAAATACGATTAACTGCGGTGTCATTTACGATCCAGTTCGTCATGAATGTTTTTCTGCTGAACGAGGCAGAGGGGCCAGATTAAACAGTCATCGTTTGCGTGTATCTAAGATATCTCAATTAGAGCAAGCCACACTTGGTTCTGGACTTTCTCTGCGCTCAGGTATTGCGACACGCTATATTGAAAATTATCAATCTCTGATTGGTGAGTGTGCTGGGATGCGTTCGACTGGTTCTGCTGCACTGGATTTAGCTTATGTTGCCGCAGGGCGGTTGGATGGATATTGGTCTTATTCAATGAAACCCTGGGATATTGCTGCTGGTGCCTTGATTGTTCAAGAGTCAGGGGGATTGGTAAGCAATTTAGAAGGTGGTGAGGATTATCTCAGAAAAGGTGATATTTTGGCTGGCAATCCTAAAATTCATAAATCGCTACAGAGTGTATTTAACCAAACATCGAGCGAGTCTTATTAAGTGTCAATGAGGCGTCAGGATGACACGATGAAACATCGTCCTTTCTTAAAATGGCCTGGCAATAAGTTTCGCTGTTTGTCAAAAATAATTCCTAGTTTTCCAAATGCAAAGCGCCTCATTGAACCATTTATGGGTTCTGGGGCTATTTTTCTCAACACAGATTATTCTGCTTATCTCTTAGCCGAAGCGAACGTCGATCTTATCCATTTATATACCTTTCTACAGCTTGAAGGCAAATCATTTATTCAAGATTGTGCTGCGATGTTTATCCAGCAAAATAATGACAAAGCATCCTATTATAAGTTTCGAGAAGAATTTAATCACTCAACGGATATTTATCGCCGAGCTATCCTTTTTTTATACTTAAATCGACACGGGTACAATGGATTGTGTCGCTACAGTAGCACAGGCAAATATAATGTTCCTTTTGGTCTGTATACAAAACCCTATTTCCCTTATGATGAAATGCAGTATTTTCAGAAAAAAAGTCAACAGGTTAATTTTTTGCACCAAGACTTTAGAGATACCTTTGCAATGGCGTCGGCGGGTGATGTCATTTATTGTGATCCCCCTTACTCGCCATTACTGCAACATTCAAATTTTTCAACCTATACGCCACAAAAATTCGACAAAGCCGAGCACATCATTTTAGCTGATTTGGCTAAATCAGCCTCAAAGCGAGGTATATCTGTCATTATATCCAATCATGATACACCGACTACCAGAGGGTATTATGAGGATGCCTCACAGCTATTGACGTTTCATGTTGGGCGTTTTATCAGCCGTAATAGCTCGCAACGAGTACCTGTAAAAGAACTTTTGGCTGTTTTTCGCTAACAAAGATAAGGTTAAATCATGACAGTGTTTTATATTGCAGGCGTTGATGAGGTAGGGAGAGGCCCACTAGCAGGTCCAGTTGTTACCGCCGCAGTTATTCTAAAGCATCCCATTCAAGGGGTTCGAGATTCTAAAAAACTTTCTCCAAAAAAACGTTTGGTCCTTGCTAAGGAAATCCAACAGCATGCACTATGCTATGCTTATGGACGCGCCGAAGTTGATGAAATCGATCAATTCAACATACATCATGCCACTTTATTAGCGATGAAAAGAGCAATAGAAGCGTTAACAATTCAGCCGCATGAAGTGATGGTAGATGGTTTGTTCGTTCCGGATGTGCATATAAAATGCCATCCCGTTGTTCAAGGTGATCAATTAGTAGAATCAATTGGTGCCGCGTCAATTTTGGCAAAGGTCATGCGTGATCAAGAAATGGCGGAATTTGATGAGATATATCCTGGTTATGGCTTTGCGTCACACAAAGGATACCCAACGAAAGCGCATCGTCTTGCACTGGCAAAACTTGGGCCAACGCCAATTCATCGTCAATCTTTTTCTGGTGTGAAGCGCTAAAACAATGAGCAAAGCAGTGATGTTGGCGAAATTCATGCCATTTGTTAATATACAGGTATCAATCCGGTTTTAACCTGTTTGTATTTAGATGAACCTGAATTTTCAAACGCGATTGATCTTTTAAGAAAAGAATAACTATTAACGACAAAGCCAGTGATATAGGTATAATCGACAAGGCAAATTGATAGTCATGAATATCATAAATGTGTTGTTGGTTGAGTACTTTGCCATTGCTAGATAAATCTAAAAGACTTCCAACCAGCGGTTGAAACACGACACCACCCAGGGTAACAATCATATTGACGACCGCAAATACTGTACCTGAAAGAAGTGCACCGCTGTTTTCTTTACCCATGACAAAAACAATGATCTCCACCGAGCTGAATAACCCGTATAAAAATACGGCTATGTTCAAGTTGCTGTAAGAAAGGTTAGGTACATACAATACGATAGAGATACACAATAAGGAAAGCAATCCACCAACAAAAAGTGGTAGAACACGGCGACCTGTTTGATCAGAAATATAACCTGATAAAGGTGCACCTAATCCCCACCCTAGGAACATCATAGAAATGGTCTTGGCTGCCTCGGGATGCGTCAGATGGTGCGCGAGCTCCAGGTATGATTTACCCCAAAGCTCACCAAAAACTGACAGCGAAGTGTATAAACAGGCTCCTACAAAACCAATTAACCACACTTGAGGTGAAATTAAAACAAGTCCTACATTTTTTATGAAAGGTTTCAATCCATCACGTTTTGGCACTATCCCCTGAGGACGATCGCGAATCACAATAAAAATAAACACAGTCAGAAATATACCGACGGTGGCCAAGAGCATTAGGACAGAGGATATGCTCATTGTCGTGGCAAGCTCGGTAATTTTTACCTCTCCATAAATAATGCCCAGCATACCCAGCGTGGTCATTAAACCTGCCACCAGCGAAAAAAAGCGTGGTGGCAGCCAGTTTACGGCTGAGGTGAGAACGCCAACAAAAGCAAAGGCGGAACCGAACCCAACTAAAAAACGGCCTGATCCAGCAACGAGCAAAGATGAAGAATAACTAAACATCAATGATCCTATCGTGCAACACAAGCAGGCTAAGGAAAGAAGTCGTCTTGGACCAAATCGATCCATCAACATACCAACTGGAAGCTGCATTGGCGAGTAGGCAAAGTAATAGAGTGCGGCAATTTGACCAAATGTTGATGCAGAAATGTGACCAAACTCTTGAATGAGTTCATTTTGTAGCACGCCCGGTACTATTCGTAAAATGAACTCATAACAGTAAAACAAGGCACCAATGACACAAATTAAACTTCCGATAATAATTTGCTTTCGTGAATAAATTTGTGTCATGCGTTACACCCTCTATTCTTTAGCTTCAGCGTGGGTTTCGTTAATAAAGAATGTCAGGATTGCGGCTATTAGAATGCCGATTGGGATAATAGATACTGCAAATTGATAGTCTGAAGCTGTATAAAGATGTTTCATATTATCAATTGTCATGATTTGGGTCGCGCCATGTGTTCTTAAAATGACACTCCAATCCAGCAAACGCCCAACCAAAGGTTGCAAAAACATGGCACCAATCATGACCAACATGTTGGTGACAGCAATCGCAGTACCTGCGGCTTCATTCGGACTGAGTTCACGACCAACGGCAAATACGATAGCTTGAGCACTGTAGAATAGACCTAACGTGAACATCAATGTATTTAATAATTGGGCACTGAGATTGGGTACATACAAAATGATGGCCATGATAACAGCCGCTGTTGTTGAACCGACTATCATTGGAGGTTTACGACGACGAATTTTATCAGAAATAAAGCCCATCAATGGCGCACCAATCATAAAGCCACAAAATAACAAAGAATTGGCAAATCCGGCATCTACCTCGGAAAGACCATGCGCGTGTTCAAGGTAGGGGATTCCCCAAAGTTCCGCAAAAACAGTTGTAGGAAGGTAAACCAAGCATCCAAACATTCCATTAATCCAAATTTGGCGATTACGTAGGATGATGCCCAGATCAATTAGGTTACGCTTAAAGCTGTCAATTGTACCGCCGCTTTGTAAGTCTCGCTTATGATCGTGAATGCCAAACCAAATGACAAAAATTAAAATGATACCAAATGCAGCCGTCCACATAACAGTTTGTTGCCAACCATGTGATGTCACGGCTGTAGAGATCATGTTGTCGCCAAGCATGGCTCCAACAGTGCCTAGAGCTGCTGTAATGCCAGCGACCATTGCTAACTTATTTTCTGGCAACCAGATTGTTGCTAATTTCAGAACGCCAACGTAGGCAAAAGCAGATCCAATACCAATTAACAAACGTCCAGTTAATGCCACACCAAAAATGCCTGTGCCTGAAAACATAAAAGTGCCGATGACGCAAACCAAACAAGCAAAAGTTAATAGTCTACGTGGGCCAAAGCGATCCATCAGCACCCCGACGGGCAGTTGCATCGGAACATAAGCATAGTAATAAATGGAAGAAAGCAAGCCAAAACCGGTTGCGGTTAAGCCAAAGTGTTGGCGCAAAGACCACTCCATCGCACTTGGTGCAATGCGTAATAAATATTCATACGCATAAAATAAGGCACCAATTGCGCAGACTATCCAAGCTGTCAGTGGAATTCTTTTGTTAATTGACATGATAAACTCCTTTATCCCTATGAATCACTTTTAATTGGCTCATTGTGCGCAATACGATTGACGCCAGTGGCAACTGCTGCTCTAGCCACCGCTTGTGGGACTCGCTCCAAGAGTCTTGGATCAATCGGTTTTGGTAAAATATAGTTCGGACCAAATTTCCAGTCTAAAACGCTAGGATAATTTTTCTTTACTTCTTCTGGAACTGGTTCATGAACTAATTGGCGGATGGCATCTACAGCAGCAATTTGCATTGCTTGATTGATACAAGTAGCACGTACATCCAATGCACCTCTGAATAGGTAGGGGAAGCATAGCACGTTGTTCACTTGATTGGGGTAGTCACTGCGCCCGGTCGCGATAATTGAATCTTCGCAAACGCTTTTAGCTAGTTCAGGTTTTATCTCTGGATTAGGATTTGATAAGGCAAAAATAACGGGTTTTTTAGCCATTAACTTAAGCAATTCTGCATTAAGTAGATCTGGTTTGGCTACACCAATAAAAACGTCTGCGTCGACAAGGGCGTCTGCAAGCGTTCGTTTAGGTGTATCAACGGCAAAAGCAAATTTGTAGGGATTTAAATCTTCTCGCTCTGTGTGGATAACCCCAAGGCTATCTAACAACAACATATTTTCTTTTTTAGCACCTAAAGCGACCAATAATCTCATTGATGCTATACCAGCCGCGCCAGCGCCTATACAGACAATACGTGCTTCAGAAAGGTGTTTGCCCTGTATTTCAAGCGCATTCAATAGTCCTGCGGCAACAACAATTGCCGTGCCATGCTGGTCGTCATGAAAAACGGGAATATCTAGTTGTTCTGTCAATGCTTGTTCGATTTCAAAGCACTCAGGGGCTTTGATATCTTCTAAGTTGATGCCACCAAAAGTTGGCGCAATATTTTTCGCCGTTGATATAAAATCTTGTGTCGTGGGTGCATCAATTTCAATATCAAACACATCAATGCCGGCAAATCGTTTGAACAAAACAGCTTTACCTTCCATCACTGGCTTGCCAGCTAATGCTCCCACATTCCCCAAACCAAGTACAGCGGTACCATTTGTCATGACAGCAACTAAGTTACCTTTTGCTGTATAACGGTATGCATCAGAAGGTTTATTAGCAATAGCCAAAACTGGCTCGGCAACGCCTGGCGAGTAAGCTAGTGATAAATCATCTTGTGAATTGGTGGATTTGGTGACATAGACTCCCAGTTTGCCAGGAGTTGGAAATTCATGATAGTGCAGAGCACGCTTTTTTAATACATCATCACTCACTCAGATATCTCCCATGAAGCATAAAACGCCATTTATCACTCTAACATAGCGATATGAAAGGAATATAATTAGCGACTATGGATTACAACAAATGTAACACACAAAAATCAAGCCAAATGACTCAGATTTTGATTCTTAGTCATTTAGCAATGATAAGAAGGCAATGATTATTCTGCAGTTGTATCTTTGCTGGATTGTTTTTTCCCATAGCGATCATGGAAACGTTGTACGCGACCACCGGTATCTACGATTTTTTGTTTACCAGTGTAAAAGGGGTGACAGTTAGCACAAACTTCGATAGCTAAAGGCTGGCAAAGGGTTGAGCGTGTTTCAAATACATGCCCACAACTGCAAGTTACTTTAACAACCTCATAATTTGGATGAATTTCAGCTTTCATAAGTCTACTCTCAAGAAAATATTAGTAAAAATTATAGCGGACGATATCAGAAATGGATCTTATGGTCAATATTTTTAGGTTTTTTCGATGCTTCATGGGGGGGATTTGCCTCATCTTTTGACAAAAAGCAGTAGGCCTTATGTCGTTCAAATGCATCAGCATAAAGTCTAGAGCGTATTTGTAATTCATCCTCGCAGGATATGGGCATGATGGTAAAGCCTAATTTCAAAATTTTAGCTATGGCGTTGCTTAAGAGCCTGAAATGCTACTTCTCTAACGCTATGATTAAAGGCGTGTGATCAGAGGGCTGTGGGTGTTTTCTTGGCTCTTTATCAATCACACAACATGTAGTTTGGGACAGCAGTGCTTGTGTTACCAGTATCAAATCAATACGTAACCCTCTATTCCGTCGAAAACTAGCTGCTCGATAATCCCACCATGTATACGCTTGTACATTTGGATTAAGATATCGAAAAATATCATAAAACCCCAAATTGAGAACGCCTTGCAAAGATGCGCGTTCAGCAGGACTAACAAGCACGCTTCCCTCCCATTCTGATGGGTCATGAACATCTAACTCTGTGGGTGCAATGTTAAAATCACCCAATAAAATGATTTTTTCATGGTTTTTCATTTCAGATTGAACAAACTCAGTGACTTTTTCTAGCCAGTCCAGTTTGTAAAGATATTTTTCAGAATTAGGGGTGCTACCGTTGGGAACATATAAATTTATAATGCGTAAATCACAGATGTTAGCAGCTAAGATTCGACGTTGAGGATCTTGAAGCTGAGGAATATCTGTTAAAACATTCTCTATTGGATAACGACTAATAATCGCCATACCATTATATGTTTTTTGGCCAGAAAATGAGACGTGTAACCCTTTACTATGAAAAATATCTTGAGGAAAATTTGTGTCAATGACCTTTGTTTCCTGAAGGGCGAGAATGTCTATTTCTTGTTTATCAAACCATTCGAGGACTTGGGTTAAGCGAACATTTATTGAATTGACATTCCAACTGGCTACTCTCATTTTTTTGCTCATATTTGGTCATAATTAATAATTAGTGGCGCATGGTCGGAGAATTTTTCATCACGGTAAATGGATACTTCTTGTACTTTTGGCGATAGACCTGGAGTGATCACTTGATAATCAATTCTCCATCCTACATTTTTTGCCCAAGCTTGGCCGCGATTGGACCACCAAGTATATTGTTCAGCAGACTGATTCACCAATCTAAATGCGTCAACAAATCCCAAAGAACCAAATAATTGATCCAACCACGCTCTTTCTTCAGGCAAAAAGCCTGAGTTCTTTTTATTTGAACGCCAATTTTTCAGATCAATTTCTTTGTGCGCAATATTGTAATCACCACATATGATCAATTCTTTTCCTTGCTGGCGTAGTTGATTCAAATGCTGAGCCATGTGATCCAGGCATGCATATTTAACCGCCTGACGCTCTTCGCCGCTGGTGCCAGAAGGTAAATACAATGAAATCACACTGAATGTTGGATAGTCGAATTGGATATAACGACCTTCTGAATCAAAATGATGAAACCCGGTTGACTTGATAATTCGCTCGGGTGGCCGACGAGCGTATATAGCGACACCGCTGTAGCCTTTTTTTTCCGCCTCTACATATTCGCAGGTATATGATTTGGGAAAGTAAATCGGGTCAGAAATTAATTGATGAACATGGGCTTTGGTTTCTTGAATGCAAACAAAGTCTGGCTGCTGATGTTGCAACCACGTATAAAAGCCTTTTTGTGCAGCCGAACGAATGCCATTGGCATTAAAACTAATAATTTTCATACTGCATTCAATTTAATAGATGCAAGCGCTAAACGTTCACCCAATTGCTTGGCGAGTAATTGCTCATCCGCGCTTAATGTCAGGATATTGTTGTTGCCTGTGACGTGAGTTGCACCATAAGGTGTGCCACCGGTCGTGGTGGTGCTTAAAGCAGGTTCTGTATAGGGTATACCTAGCAGTAACATGCCATGATGCAGTAAAGGCAGCATCATGCTGAGTAGCGTGGTTTCTTGCCCTCCATGCATGCTGGTTGAAGACGAAAAGACACACGCTGGTTTTCCAACCAAATCTCCATTTAGCCAAACAGATGACGTGGTATCTAAAAAATATTTGAGGGGGGCTGCCATATTACCAAATCGAGTCGGACTACCGAGCGCCAAGCCTTGGCAGTGACGTAAATCATCCAATGTGGCGTAAACAGAGCCGGTATCTGGAATCGCGGGCTCAGTTGCTTCACAAGTAGGTGAAACAGGAGGAACTGTACGCAAACGCGCTTCGATGCCATCAATGCGCTCGATCCCTCTGGCAATACATTGCGCAAGTTGAGCGACCGCACCTGTGCGTGAATAATAAAGTACTAAAATATAGGGTTTATTCATAGCATTCCGGATGTCGACTTTGCCACGGAGTATACCCTTAGTGTATACTTGTCACAAGTATCATACGGATTGCAGCGAAAATTTCCGGAGGCGTTATCGTGAGTGAGGTTCTTCAACATTCAATTGATTCAAAACCAGTCTTGAGTTTAACAACTGCAGCAAGACAGCACGTGATAACTTATTTGACTAAATCTCAATACAATGGCCTTAGACTATCGGTTAAAAAGACGGGTTGTTCTGGATTGTCTTATGTGTTGACAGATGTTCAAGATCCACTCGAAGACGATGTGAAGCTCTCGATTGACGATAGGCTTTTTGTTTGTATCGAAAAAGCCAGCTATCCATTTCTAAAAGGTCTAGAGATAGATTACGTTAAGCAAGGTCTTAATCATAAATTTGTCTTCAAAAACCCAAACCAGACGGGGCAGTGTGGTTGTGGCGAAAGCTTCACAATAGAAGAAAAATAACACAATCATTTTTTAGGCTATCAAAATTTGTCCATTTCGATTTAGGGCTGGCGTTTTTTTGCTGACTAAGATCGCTTAATGCGACATCAAACACATGCGATCTATTCAGACACTCAACATATAAATCAATCATTTAGCTATTGAATACTATTAAATCAATATTTACACGGTTTGAGATATTTGTTATGATATGGCCCATGGTGTTTACCAACAAATCTGTAGTCTGTTGACATTTCGTTTAACATGCCTATTAGTGGAGCATACGGGCGTTGTTATAGGTTTACCATTAAATTAACAAGGCTTAACTTAACAAATTACTATCGTGGAGATGAAAGAAAATGACTTTTACAACAACGGAATCCGTCCAACGAACAAACGAAGCCTTATCACAACAAGTCGTTAGTGTGGTTAAGACTTATCTTAGTACAGCCGGACAGAAAAATATTGACTTAAACTTGTACGAGCTGATTATTGAAGAAATTGAAGCACCTCTTTTCCGTACAGTCATGGAGTTAACCCGTTACAATCAGTCTAAAGCTGCTCGTGTTCTTGGTGTTAGCAGAGGCACGCTACGTACCAAGCTTAAACGTTACTTTGACGATGAATTCATTGGTACACGCGGTTAATCTTCTCATGAACTCGTTGGCTATGACTGGAGCTCTTGCATAACTGCATTTATTAATGCCCTGCAAAGTGTTCTCCTGAGCTCACTTACTTCATGTAACGTGGGCTTCTCGAACACTTTGTAACTTTCACTAAAAATAAAATCCACAGCTTATGTAAGATTTCCACTAATTTTTCGTGGCCAACGTCGCCCTCAGTCATTAATTACGAGCGAGTCAATCGCTGGGTCATTTGACAAATGAGCTCATAAGCAATGGTTCCTGAGGCTCGGGCGATTTCTTCAATCGGTATATTTGGTCCCCAGAGCTCTACATCATCCTCCAATTGAATGTCAGGATATTTTGTTAGGTCTACAGTCAAAATATCCATAGAAACTCTTCCTACAATCGGAACTTTATGACCTTTGATCCAGACATAAGTATTTGTTTGAAGGTGCCTGGGGTAACCATCACCATAGCCTATGGGTACTATCCCGATTCGACAAGGTTGGTCACTAGACCATATTTTTCCATAACCCACCGAGGTTTGTGCAGGGTAGTCGTGAATGGCCGTAATTTTAGAGATCAATTTCATTACAGGTTTCAAACCTAAATCTGCTGCAGATTGGTGACCAAATGGTGATATACCGTATAGCATGATTCCCGGGCGAATAAAGTCTGCATGAGACTGAGGCAGTCCCATAATGGCAGCAGAATTGGCAATGCTTGTATGGCAAGTGGGGTATTTCGCGGTGATGGTACGAAATAAATCGATTTGTTGTTGGTTTGCAGGATGCAGCGGCTCATCAGCACAAGCTAAATGCGTGATGAAACCGATTTCTTTGTTGATCCATGGGCAGTTACTTATGGTGGATATCACCTCATCAATATCTTTAACATTAAATCCTAAACGATTCATGCCCGTGTTAACTTTTATCCAAATTTTTAAAGGCTTGGTGCTTTGATGAGTTGAAATCCACTTTAATTGAGTCGGTTGATGGATCACGCATTCTAAATTTAAGTTAGAGACGATGTCTAGTTCGCTTGGATGATAGATCCCATGAAATAAAATGCAGCGACAATCTTGATTAAGTTTACGAATCGTTATCGCTTCTTCAGTGCAAGTCACACCAAATGCTTCTACATCAGCGCTAATCAGAGGGACTACTCTTCTGACATCGCACCCATAAGCATTGGCCTTGACCATGGCAATAATTTTTTTATTGGGTGCAAAAAACTTAACACGTTTGATATTGTGTGATAATGCGGCCGCATCAAATTGTAAGACAGTGGGACGGGACATATATACCGATAAACGTCTAAATTTTTTAGATTCTAACATGCCTCTATCTTATCAGATAGTTTTTTAATGACATGCTGTATCTATTTTGTTAGAATCAAGTTAAGTCGGTCAGGCAATCGCTCCTAACTTGTTTAGGGGAGGAAAGTCCGGGCTCCATAGGGCAGAGTGCCAGGTAACGCCTGGGAGGCGTAAGCCTACGGAAAGTGCCACAGAAAATATACCGCTCACCATGGTGAGTAAGGGTGAAATGGTGCGGTAAGAGCGCACCGCGCGTTTGGTAACAAACGTGGCAGGGAAAACCCCACTCGGAGCAAGACCAAATAGGAATCCACCAAGATCTCGTATCTTGACTCATGGCCCATGTGGGATTCGGGTAGGTTGCTTGAGGCAAACGGTGACGTTTGTCCCAGATGAATGATTGTCCACGACAGAACCCGGCTTATCGACCGACTTTT
>VFQP010003916.1_pt1 | contig 14503 bp, 15 predicted proteins | sample 3512351 | NCBI WGS metagenome assembly VFQP01 (sample SAMN10412372, study PRJNA504923) | tailings metagenome | isolation source: Relicate 1 Philex TSF1 revegetated site | place: Philippines: Tuba, Benguet | collected 2017-08-29 | reverse complement strand
TTGCCATTGCCCAGCTAAAAAACGAAAAAGCAAAAGCAGAATTAATGCTTTTGAAAAGCCAAGTAAATCCTCACTTTTTCTTTAATATCCTTAATAACTTATATGGGTTAGTTACTAAGGATGCCAAAAAAGCACAAGAATTAATTCTTAAATTATCGGATATGATGCGTTATAGTATTTATGAAGGCAAAAAAGAAATGGTAACGCTGGAAGAAGAAATAGGCTATTTGAAGAATTATATTGAGCTGCATCAAATGAGGTATCACAAAAATATAGCGATTTATTTCAACGCTGATATTGATGAAAACAGTAAAGTTGTTCCTTTGTTATTTATTATTCTATTAGAAAATTCTTTTAAGCATGGAGTCGAGACTTTGAGAGAAAACGCTTTTGTGAAGGTCGATGTTGTTTCTGATAAAAACGAGATACAATTTACGGTTGAAAATAATTTTGGTAGGTCTGGAAATAAAGAATATAAATCAGGAATTGGACTGGAAAACCTACGACGAAGACTGGAATTGATTTATCCCAATAGGCATCATTTATCATTTTTGGTAATTGAAAATGTTTACAAAGCACAATTAACTTTAGGCCAATTATGATTAAATATTTAATTATTGATGACGAGTTTATTACTCATGACATTATCAAAGGATATTGTGATTTACTACCACAAATGCAGTTGATGAAGAATTGTTATGACGCTTTGGAAGCATTTGAATATTTGAACAAAAATGAAGTAGATTTGATTTTTTTAGATTTGAATATGCCCATATTAAAAGGGTTTGAATTGCTCAAAACTTTAACTCATCCACCCAAAGTAATTGTAACAACAGCTTATAAAGAATATGCCCTTGAAGGTTATGAGCATAATATTTCGGATTATTTATTAAAACCATTTGGCTTTGAACGCTTTTTAAAAGCCATTAATAAAACGTTTAGTAGTACAATCGCTAAAGTTGTTGAGCCATCAGCAAGCAAAGAAATGGCTAATCGAATTTTTCTACAAAGCAATAAAAAGTCCATTCAAGTTGAAACTAATACTATTCAGTACATCGAAGCTACTGGAAATTACAGCAAAATCGTAACTACAAGTGAACCAATCACCATCCGAGAAAAAATATCAACTTTATTAGAATTGTTGCCAAAAAATGTATTCTTGCAAGTGCATAAATCATTTGTAGTTGCTCCAAAACACATAAACAGTATTGAAGGTAATAGAATATTTATTGGTGAGCATATCATTCCTATTGGGAAAACATTTAGAACAAATGTTACTCAATTATTGAAATAGCCTATTTTGAATAATACAAAGGTCGTAGGCGAGTTTTTTCTATTAGCAGGCAAATTAATTTGCCTGCTAATAGAAAAAACTTGATTACCTATTCCGTGATAATATCAATTTCAGCATAGCCGACGGTGTCATCGTCTTTGGTGTTTCGTAAAGCTCTTAATTTGATGTATCTAGCTTTTTGAGGGGCAAAAGTTTTGATTTGCCACAAAGGATTATTTTTAATATTTGAGAATTCGCCTTCGTCAACTTGTTTCCAGTCGTTGCCATTCTCAGATACCAAGAAACTGTAATGTGTGATAATTCCTGAACCCCACCAATTTTGGTCAGGCAAGTATCTGAAACCGCTAATGTTTTGATTTTTACCCAAATCGATCACCAAATCAGCGGGCATTTTAACCGTATTTTTTTGATACCATTGTGTATCTGGATTGCCATCTAATAGGTTATTCGCTGCATTATCTTCAATGCCAACAATTTTCCAAGACTTTTTAGCAATATCAAATTTTTCCTCCGTCAAAGCACTTGTCTTTTTACTTTTTGGGTCATAACTAATACATTTAACGGCAACTTTTCCATCATCAGTTTTGATAGGCCCAGTATATTGATTCGATTTTAAAGTAGGCGTGCTACCATCTAATGTATAATATATTTGAGACTCGAAGTCTGCTGGAATAATTCGTACATCTCCCGAACGCTCACGAATGGCTACTGGTGGCACTAATATTTGGGGGGCATCATAAATGCCAATATTAGAAATCAGTGGGCATTCCTTAGAATCGGTTATGTTCAATCGAAGTTTTGTAGCTTTAACAGTTTTGAAACGTAGAATACGTTTATAGCCTATCGTTGTTTCTTTGGCTACTTCTTCCCATTGATTATTGACGAAGGCTTCCAAAGTAAACGATTTTACCCTTTGTCCTAATTTGATATACTCTTGTATCAAAAAACGATTAAAGGTAGTGGGTTTTGCAAAATTGAAAGTTAAGCTAGCAGACTTTACCTTATCATCGGTTGTCCAATAACTTTCAGTACTTACATAAATGGCCTTATTTGCTCCAAATTGTGGGTTGTTTCCACGCACATTAGACGCTACTACATTTGCCCCTTTGATAAGGTTTAGCGAAAATGCTTCTTTGACAGCTTTTCTAAAATCCAACACGGCTTTTTCATCATAAGGATGAATTAAACCATTGGGCATAATAGGAAAATTTAATAACAAAGTGGCATTTCTACCAATAGAATTGTAATAAATATCCATCAATTGAGGTAAAGTTTTTACTTTGCTATCTTCTTTCGGATGATAAAACCATTCGGGTCTGATAGATGTATTTACTTCGCCTGGTACCCAAGTATTCCCATTTTCTAATCCGTAACGAAGCATTTCTTCTGGTACATCACCCTTTGCATTTAATAAACTCCAGTTGGTTTCGCCAACATAACCTGCTTCCGTTCCAACCCAACGAAGGTCTGCTCGATCTCCGCCATCATTCCAAATTACAATCTTGGGTTGTAAAGAACGAACCAGTTTATACGTATTCTCCCAATCATAGTAAGTAGTACGGTCTATCTTGCGTGTTTCATTAGCTCCGCCATAATAACCAGAACCTCCGTTGGCACCATCAAACCAGACTTCAAAAATTTCACCATAATTTGTCAATAGTTCACGCAATTGATTTCTGAAATAAGTAATGTATTCTGGTTTTCCATAGTCTGGATGATTTCTGTCCCATGGAGAAAGATAAATTCCCAGTTTCAAACCATACTCTTTACACGCGTCGGCCATTTCACGCACAATGTCGCCCTTTCCATTTTTCCATGGAACATTCTTTACTGAATAATCCGTGTATTTTGATGGCCAAAGACAAAAGCCACTATGATGTTTTGCTGTAATAATAACACCTTTCATACCTGCCTCTTTACAAATTCTGGCCCATTGGCGACAATCTAATTTATCAGGATTAAAAATTTGAGGGTCTTCATCACCTTTTCCCCACGACATATCGGTGTAAGTATTGACCGAAAAGTGGACAAAAGCATAATATTCCATTTGCTGCCATCTCAGTTGGTTTGGGCTTGGAATCGGAAGAAGAGGGGATGGTGCTTTTACTTGGCCAAATGTAAAAAAGTTTGTATTGGCAAAAATGAAGCATGCTAAAATCAAGTTTTTATAGTTCATGTTATGATAAGAGTTAGACAACCTTATAGCAGTCTCTTTTTAAAAACAGCTTTTTGAATTAAAGTAAATAAACATAGAAAATACTTGATCAAAAGCTATTTTTTTCAAAAGAGCCAGTTTTCCAACAATTATTTTGGGCATTATGAGTTTGAGTAGTTTATAGATGGTATTTCAAACAAAAAAGATAAATGCCTGAAAACTCAATGTTCAGAGAGCATTAATACCTATCCTTCTGCTTGTCTTTTAGAGGGTGGTGAGAGCCTAAGGAACAAACTCTTAGACTCACTAGACCTGAGCAACGAAGATGATAATATATTCAATCATTTCATCATTGCCATCATTGATTTGATTAATTCCGACTTTTTTTCCAGAAATAATTTTTCTTGAATTTCTGAAGCCTTTTTGTTTTTATCAAAATCTGCTTTTATTTTGGCAATTTCCTGCTCTAAAGGATACGATTGTTCGGTTATATATTCAATTTTTTCAATTTGTGTAGTTCTGAAAAAATCCTCTGACCAGATAACCAAACCAGGCAATCCAAAATAATTGGATGGCCCACTCGAAACAGGTATTTTGTCTGTAAACCATACCGATATTAAGTAGTTTTTGTTCTTAGCTATAGCCTTAGTACAATCAAATCCAAGCATGTTTTTCTTTTCGTTAGTGATGCTCCATTCCAAATCTTTCATTCCTCCATTTGAATAAAAAGGTCTATTAAAAATACTTTCATATTTATAATATGTTTTGGGTGATGTTTTGATACAGTAAGCTAATTCATCATTTAGTTTTAATTCTACGGCTTCTTGCCCTTTGGGTTTATTGATGTTCAACCGCTCAAATTTATAGAGAGATTGGCTTGTTTTTGGGTTAATATACAGTGTATAGTGATACTTATATCCTTGTTTTAAGGCTATACTTGCTTTTACTTCATCTTGTGGACGAGAAGTATTAGCAGGAATTTGATACTGGCTCGTAGGGGTTGAAATATAGGATACCTTTATTATTTTATTTTCGGCTTGACCATAAAAAAGGTTGGACACCAGACATAAAACCACTGAAAATATAATGTTTTTTCTCATAGTAAATTTTCGTTAAAGATGTAATGATACTCCCAATATTAAGTAATTGATTCTGTAAAAATTGATATTTTGATTTAAGACGATTCCGTCTGAAAATTGATTTATTGCTGAAAAATTATCTTTGTAAATATTAAATAAATTAAATAGAGACTTGCCTTTTAAAAAAAGAGATACTGTATCGTTCAATTTATAGGTAGCTTTAATATCCATTAACGGAATACTAAAGGAAGATGCTAACGAATTATTTACTCTTTGTGATAGTGCTATTTTTCCTTCAAATTTTTCATGATTGGCAATCAAATCTATCGTATAAATTTGAGATGAAAATTGGTTTGAAAATTCGCTATCAATATAGATCTTTTGCGTATTGGTAATGTACGAAATATCAATTTGGGTTAGAAAAAAAGATTTGGGTTCAAATCCAATTTGGAAACTATATAATTGCCCATCTAAATTAAATTGACGAGCTGTATTGTCAGAATAGGTAGGATACCGTGATGACTTTGTGCTAGAATTAACACTAAACTCTATTCTATGTAATCTTTCACCGAAATAAAAACTTTTTCTTGCTCCAATATTCAAGCCAATGTTCTTTTTTTCGTCAATTAAATAGTTTTTATAATAAAATACGTTGCGTTCTACTTTATCAAAAATGGGTTCTAAATAATTGTTTTTTATTTCGTAGTTTCCAATGATGTTAAAAGACTGCGATTTGGCCACATTAGAATAATAATACCCCAATGTGGCTTTTTTAGTATTAGTTACACGAAAATTATAATCATTATTTCCCAAGATTCTATTGTTGAAAGATACCGCCAAGGTGTCTAGGTTTTTATACAAATCGAATAATGAATTATACTGATTATAGGTAACATTGAGGCTATTACTACTATTGATTTTGTAATTAATAGAGGTATTGATTTTTGCTATTGTATTTGCCTTAAAGTCATTTAAAGCAAACCAATAGTTATCATTACCAATCACAAAATAATAATCAAGTGCTTTAGTTTTTCCACTTCCACTTAGGTATATATTCCCATTGGTTCCATTTCTTTGAATAGACTGTCTATTTTTAATGATACTACTTTGATTAAAAAAAGCGTATTTTGAGCCTAGTTCTAGCGTAAAAAGGTTAGAAAACTTGTATCGCAACCCTAATTCTGGATTTATTTGGGTCTGAGTTAAATCAAAGTTTTGAGCTATTTTTCCATTTGTAGCATTCGGTGTAAAAAAAGAAGATTCAAAACTATTATTGGACTTTTCAGTTGAATAAGACAAAGTTGCAGTAAAAATCATTTTGCTAGACAGTAAGCTGCTCATATTTAGTGCATTATGGATATGTGTACTAAAAGCCGCGGTTTCATTATTCTCGATGATATTCGCAGCTACAGTGTTATAATTATTGATATTATTGATATCCTGATTTTGTTTGTGGACAGTACCAACCTCAAAGACATAATCTAGCACAGTTCTTTTATGTAGTTTGGTACTGAAGTAATATTTCAAAGAACCAAATTTTCCCAAATCAGACAGGTTATTCAGTTCTTTTTTAGCAGTAGTATTCGTAGCAAGTATCTGAGTTGTATTTTGATTAAGCTTAGTGGCTTCTAAAAAATTCAAATATCCAACAACTCCCATCTTATTATTATCTCCTTGTTTTCTAACAGTTAGGCTGGTGTTGGAGTTAAAGTTTTTTTGAAGGAGTTCATCTTCTACAAAAAAATTACTGAAATTATTTTTAAAAAAGCCAGACGATTTTTGAATAGATGATTCTGATATATCCTCAAAACTTAACTCTTTCTCTCCAATATTATTAGTATTATGAATTAAAAAAGCATTAAAAGCATCAGAAAAAAACATTCCTTTGGCTTTTAATTCATAACTGTTTTTGATACCGACAGCCCCATCAATTTTTTCCTTTAATACACCTTTAAATTCTTTTTTTGTTTTAATATTAATCACAGAAGTGGTGAAGTTATCGAAGTCGACTTTAAAATTATCTTTATAGTTATTAATCAATTGTAGTTTTTCCATCATATCAAAATTGAGGTTATCTAAGGCTATTTTATTTTGATTAATAAATACTTCTTTTTTATTAATCAAAACCTTTGTGATAGGAATACCCTGATAAGAAATCCCCCCTTCTTTAGTCACGATAAATCCTTCAGTTTTATTCAAAATGTCTCTCAAAGATGAACTTGGCGTAAGGTTTAGATTTTGGGTTTTAATATTCATGGTATCTCTTAAAACATCCGTTGTTACAATTACCTCTTTCAACTCTATAGAAGTTTCTTCTAGCATAAATTCTAGCGGTTTTTTTACTGGTAGAGATATTTTCTGAGTAATAGGACTAAATCCAAAATATGATACTTTTAGATAGACGAATAAAATGGGTTTAGGGATTTTTAACGAAAAAAAGCCTTCCTCATCAGATATATTGAAAGCAAGGGCATTTAACAAGGTAGAATCTTCAAACGCTACAATATTAGCATTAATAAGTGGCTCAGATTTAATATTTTTGACATAGCCTTTTATTATATCTTGTGCATTACAAAGGTGAGCACAGAAAAATAGGAAAAGGAATACACCAAAAAAGTAAGGTTTATATTTTAATTTCATTAGGTTGTAAGCGATAGAAACCAGCGATATTCCAAACTATTAATAGTGCTGAGAATGAATATAATCCAAGTATATAGGCAATACCAAGGTGCATTAGTACACACAAAGACAAAATCAGATACCGTGTTTTATCTATCCAAATAAAAATTGAATAGAGGGTTTCTAAAAGGACAGTACCAATACCCAGAACTAAAAGAATATAAGGTGGTATTTTGAAATAATCATTGTACACAGACGATATAGAACGCCAAAGTGACATTCCATTCCACCACTCGGGGTCTAAGGCTTTGGCTATTCCTGCAAAAAAATACACGATACATAAGTGGATTTGTATGATACGAATATAATTGAAAGCATAGTCTCGTGGTGTAAAATTAAAAATACGACTATCTATTGAAAAATACCTTCCGACAGGAAACCATACACAATAAAAAAGCGACATCGTTAAAAATTGGTCATAACCATAATTCAATTCGTTGAAGGACTTAAAAATCAGTAGTTGAAGGATTAGTGCTATAGAAGTTACAAATCGTGTTAAGAAGCCTACCATCATTAGGATTAGCATCGTGACATAAATAATTTTGATGTTTCCATAGAAGAAATCAACCATACCATACAGAGATAGGTAATGATTTATCCATTCAAACGAATCTCGATACTCACTAAAAAAGTACATTAATTCACGTGGAATAAAGGTTTCATCTTTAGAGAAAAGAAGAGGAAAGTCGACCCCCAATGCCAGTATATCAACAAGGGCAATGAATGAAACAGCAATCCTAAAAAAAGTAAGAAAAAACTTCTCTTGTTCAAAATCCTGAGTTGAATAAAAAGCTTTCCATTTAGATAAGGTCATATTGGTAAATTTTTTCGATGTAAACTACGTTTTTATTTAACTTCTTTTCATTCCATATACTAATAGGAAGCACAGTAATGAGGCTAATTTTATACGAATAAGCATTGGCAATGTGTTTGGATACACGCTTCCCTAGGTGTTTAAATACCTTCTCTACGTATTTATCTCTTAAATCTATTAATTTTTGATTTGATTTTTTATCTCTTTTCATTCTTCCTGTTTCATCAATAAAATTAGATATATGGGTAGGAAAACCATCAAAACGACTTTTACCGACTGTTGTTTGAAAATGAAAAGTATCATCTTTAAATATCACATTACAGTTTTTATCAAGTATTTCTATAGTAACAAATTTTTGAGTTGCCACACTTGTTCCAAAAAAGCCATAACCTGTATTTGTTCCCGTTAAAATACGATAAGTATTAAAAAGAGGAAGACTATAGAAAAAAGATGAAATACTACTAATGAATGGGATTGGTCGATCTATTTTTTCATTAACTGAAATATAGCCTTTAATGCACAAATGTGTGGCAAAAAAGAGAATGAATGAAAAATGTATCACTGCAAAAATTAGGCTTTTTTTCATTGTTATATTCATATTGTTTAGGCAGTTTCAAGCATTGAAACTGCCTAAAAATTACTAGTAATTAGAAAGAGCTTGATTCAATACATCTAAGTCTGAACCTGTCGCAACTTGTGTCCATTCTTTGTGATATTCGCTCCACACAACATCTTTATCCGTTTTGGTAGAATATGAATTTGAAAAAGATTTGGCTAAACCAGTATTGAAAGTATTCAATTCTGTTTGAATATCGTAAGTGCCCGTAGTTTTATCCGCATTTTTAAAAGAGAATGTCAGGAGGCTAAGAGCCAATAATGCGGAAGATAGAATGATTCTTTTCATGATAGTTAAAATGTTAGTTTTGTTATTTTTACCAATGACGTTACTAATAATTGGAAAGTGCGTGATCCAAAATTTCTAAGTCTGAACCCGCTACCACTTGTGTCCAGTCTTTATGCCATTCACTCCATACTACATCTTTATCAGACTTGCTAGTATGAGCACTCGAAAAGCTTTTTGCTAAACCAGTGTTCAACGTATTTAATTCTGTTTGAACATCATAAACTCCCGTAGTTTTATCCGCATTTTTAAATGAGAACGTCAGGAGGCTAAGTGCCAATAATGCAGAAGATAAAATGATTTTTTTCATGATATTAATAATTAAATAGTTAGACTCTCATTTTATTTAGCCTTTGGAGAGCTTTCTTAGGCTACATACATTTATATATTGGGTATGCTCCAAATATCCTTTATTTTTCTTTGGGTCAAAGGCATTATCCCGCAATTCGTAGCTACAAGAATATCTTGAGTGGTTATAAAAAAGATTGATTAAATCAACCTTTATCAAAGATATGAGAATAAGAAGAGAGAAGACAATAGGTAGCACCCTATGATTTTTTGAGTACCCATCCCCAATTTTGTCAATTTATTTATTTTTTTACGCTTTCAGTTAAAAAAACAGATAAAGTGGCTAAGTTGTGTTCAGTAGAAAGGTGTAATTTTTTACGAATATTTACTCTATGGTTTTCAACTGTTTTCTTTGAAATAAAAAGTGCCTCTGCTATCATATTTGAAGAATATCCTTTTGATAAAAGGTCTATTATTCTTTTTTCCATTTTACCTAAAGAAGGGTAATTCATGAAGGCAAGTTCTAAAACCTCGGAAGGAATAGAGTCGTATGGCTTGGAAATATTGATTATTTTGATGGCCTTCGATACAGCCTCTTCAAATCGTTCTATACTAAAGGGTTTGTACAAATAGTCTATGGCCGACACCTGTAAAGCGTCTATAATCTTTTCAGAATATCCCGATACAAAGATTACATTGATGAAGGAATGATGATGAACGGCTTGATACAATTCTATCCCTGATAATTTAGGCATATTAATATCTGTGATAAGTAAATCAACAGGGTTTTTTAGGAGGAACGAGAGTGCATCTAATGGTGTACGAAAAATCGCTTTTAATGAAAGGTGATTATTTTGTTCAAAATAGTATTTCAATAGCTCAAGGCTTGACTCTTCATCATCAACAATTACACAAGAAAGTTTGTTTTTCATTTTGTAGAAGTTGTTTAAAGGTATATTAGGTTATAGCATATTTATATGTTAAAAATAATAAAATGTAACTTTAAATACAAATTTATACGCTCATTTTTAAATTTATACGTATAATTAATATAATGGCTAAACGTAAAAATAATAACCTAGAGGGTTTTGTCAACATTAAAAATTCTTACGTTTATCGTCTTCGATTTATGGCAAAAATCGAAATTTGAAAGAGCAGTAGAACTGAAGTTTGTAATCAGACCTACTGCTCCCTGTAACAAATTAGTAATTTTATTGCCACACCATAAACCCTTCATAGGCAAAGTATATTACCGCTACATAAAAGCTGTATTTTAGGGCTTTCTTTACTACTTTGTAGCTTTTGAAAAGTATCGGATGATAAACTGATTTGTTAAACGGCACTTTTGTTGATTGTTCCATAGTATTGATTTTAATTGTTATGAAAAGTTGTTAGTTTAATGCTTTGCAAATAGCAATAACATTGCTTCGGTAGTGACTAAACGTAGCGTTTTATCGCAGCCATCAAGGTAGAGCTTCTGATTATTCCTCCAGATCTTGTCTGTTTTATCATACTGTTGGTTGTAACAGAGGTTTTAAATACAAGACTCATTTAGCATAAAGGCTTTCGATTTGGGCAGACCATGCAGCAATCGTTTCGGCATTGGCTCTGTCAGCTTTGTCAAAGAAGAAATGTTGCTCGATTTCAAATCCACAATAAGTAAAAATACCTTTGTCGGATGTGAGCGAAAGGGCTTTGTTCATTCCAATACTTTCATATTCTGCATGTGATTTTCCATGAGTATTGATAATGGTTGTTCGTTTGCCCGTAAGCAAACCTTTTTGAATACCTTGATCGTAACGATAGGCAAAGCCATAGCTAAAGACACGGTCGATAAAGCCTTTCATAATGGCAGGCATTCCTGTCCACCAAATAGGATAAATAAACGTAATATGGTCTGCCCACAAAATGTAATCCTGTTCAAGTTTTACATCATCTGCCACTTTTCCCATGCGTTGTCCATTCATATCTTCTAAGGAAAGCACAGGGCTGAAATGAAGCTGATACAAATCTCTTATTTCAATGTCGTGATTGTTGCTTTGCAAACTATCTACAACTGTCTGCATAAGGTGATGGTTCAGGCTGCCATCATTAGGATGAGCATAAATAATTAAATGTTTCATGGTCTTATCTTTTAATTTTGATAAGACAAAACTACAGTAACACCTTTTGCTAAAATTGTAAGAAAACGAAATGGAACTTATTCAGCTTTGGCCATACAAATATCTTGCTGGAACTTGATGTACTTTGTTGGGCTAATATTGATATAATGCTTAAAATCGTGAATAAGTTGGCTTTGGTCATAATATCCACATTGGCTGATGATTTCAAACCAATCAATTTTACTGGTATTTGAAGCAATGTTTTGAATGAGCTGAATGGCTTTCAAAAAACGTTGATAGCGGCAGATTTCTTTGGCCGTAAATCCTAAGGTTTTTTTATGGGTGAGTTGAATATTTCTTTCGGTTTGGTTTTGCTGACTGGCAACGATTTTGATTGGATTTAGGTTTTCGTTTTTAAGATTTGTCAACTTTTCAACGATTGTATGTCGTTGTTTTAAATAAGGTTTACAAAATTCAAGCATGAACTCTACTCGACGATGCGTATCATCTATTTTATTAAGTTCTACCCATAAAGCAGTAAAACAGTTTTCATCGAGCAAATCGTCGGGGTGGAGGGGCAAATGTTCGGCAATTGATGCGTTGCCAAAGAAACGATAGAAGGCGTCGTCTTTAAAATTGGCCACTAAAATCTCGGAATTGGGTGGCAAAGAATAATCAAAAGCCTGCTTAATTGGCCCAATAACAAGGCATTTATCAACGGCTAATTCAGTATTGTATTTGGAATGAAGTATTGCTTTTACGCCAAAATTAAAAATCAGGATAGTTTGAAACGAAGGTAATAAAGTTTTTGAAATACTATCAGAAGAATTGTTTTTAGCATAATAAAAGTGAGAAAATACTTCCTCATAGTCTGTCGGAACAGCTATTCTCAAGCTGATATATTTACTCTTGTGTGCTAGCATTTTTGAATTTTAGGTAAAAATACAAAAAGAAACTACCCAAGAGTAGCTTCTTTTTGATAAAATAAACCCTATTTACTGCTTAACTGATAATAACTTTAGCACAGCTTCGCCCACTTCTTTGGCTGATTGTGGATTTTGTCCTGTTACTACTCTTTGGTCAACAGCTACGTGTGGTTGCCAAAGCCCTGATTTTTCAAACTTTGCTCCACGCTCAATAAGTGTAGTTTCCAAAGCAAAAGGAACTACGTTCTCTAATTTAACTGCGATTTCTTCTTCATTGGTAAAAGCATTGATTTTCTTACCCTCAACCAAATATTTGCCTGTCGATAATTTAATATTTACCAAACCCGCTGGCCCGTGACATACTGCACTTACAATACCATTGTTCTCATAAATTTTCTGAGCAATAATGGCAAGTTCTTTATTATCAGCCAAATCCCACATAGCACCATGGCCACCTGCATAAAAAATAGCTGCATATTCTTTCGGCTTGATTTGGCTTGGTTTACGTGTATTTTCAATTTTGGTATGGTATTTTGCATTTTCCCAAAACTTTTTGTTTACTGTATCTTCCAAATTAAACCCGTCAACAGGAGCTTTCCCACCTTTGGGGCTTACAAAATCTATTTCATATCCAGCTTTGTGCAACACCTCCCAAGGGTGTGCCACTTCCGATAAATAATAGCCTGTAGTTTCGCCTGTATTTCCTTTTTTGTCATGGCTTGTTACCACGAATAGAATTTTCTTCATTGTCTTTGAGTGTTTGGTTTGTGCAAATACTTGATTGTGATATGACAAAATAGTAGTAATCACCACAATCATTATTGCGATTTTTTTCAATGCGTTTTTCATCTTTTGTATTGTTTAATATTGACAAGGCAAAGTTGACAACAAAGGCAAAAATCGTACAGGAGGTATGTCACAAATTTGATGTGATGTATGTCACATTATGAAGAAAGACGGCTTAGGGTTTCTCTGGAAACCCCAATATAAGAAGCGATTAGTGTTTTGGGAACTCGTTGAAAAAGGCTGGGGTAATTTACCAATAAATCTTCGTAACGCTCTTTGGCATTGTTGTTTAGCAAAGATAAAATTCTGCGTTGTAAGGCTATGTAGCCCAAATTTGATTTTTTTCTAAAAAAGTGTTCAATCTTGTGAAGTTCAGCACATATTTTTTCACGATTAGTAAGAGAAATACAAAGTAATTCTACTTCTTCAATACAATCAATTGCTAAAGTAGCTGTACTTTGACCAAAATAGGCTTGATAATCGGTAATCCACCAATCTTCCATCGCAAATTGCAAAATATGTTCTTTGCCATCGTGGTTGGTAAACGATGCTTTGAGTAAGCCCTTCACCACAAAATAATCGTTGATAACGCTATCACCTTCTTGAATAAGGAATTGATGTTTTTTTAGCTTTTTGGTGGTAAAATGAGAAAGAATATAGTCAAATTCTTGGTCTGTCAGCGGAGTGATTTTTTCAAAATGTTGTCTTATCACTTTAGTCATTTTTAAAGGAAATGTTTTGAGAATTATTACCGAAAATTGACACTTAGCTACAAGTATTGTTAAAAACGTTTCTTTGTTCAATAATACTTGTAGCTAGACTTTGTAAATACATTATAAAGTTTTTTAACGATTTCTTTTGTTATTTAATTTCAAAATTGTGCTAAGATATTGTCTTACCTAGCCAGTTGATTCTATCTTCAAAAATAGTATAACAATCGATTTTAAGTATTTTTTCACGGCTCATTTGGCAAAAACAGCTAAATAAGGATTACCATTTTTCTTGCTACCAATTTCAATGCAGTCAGCTCTGTGGCCACAACAGGCAGCCTTGAAAATTGGTAGCAATTTAATTCAAATGGTAAAACTTAATAAGCTTGAGAAATTAATGTTTTTGAAAATCTATGAAAAATGTACGTATCAAATTGAATATGGACTAGGGAACACTATAGCTGGTAGCGATGAAGTCCCAGAAGAACTCCCTTTCATCCAAGCCGACATAGAAAAGCTATCAAACACTAAAATGCTCAATAATTGGATTTTAGAGAATTGTCAATAAATAAGCCCATTTAAAATTATATCACCCAAATATAAACAACCTTTTCAGTGTGACATTACTGAAAATGCTACATTAACTCTAAGAGAAAAACAACCCAATAAATAGGTTGTCTGGTTTAGAAGAAAAGACGAAGGCGTTTTTTGATGTATGGGACATCGTTTTTTAAAATTATTTACTCAAATCAAGACCCGTTCTATTTCG
>VFQP010003915.1_pt1 | contig 14503 bp, 12 predicted proteins | sample 3512351 | NCBI WGS metagenome assembly VFQP01 (sample SAMN10412372, study PRJNA504923) | tailings metagenome | isolation source: Relicate 1 Philex TSF1 revegetated site | place: Philippines: Tuba, Benguet | collected 2017-08-29 | reverse complement strand
AACCGCTGACCTCTTGCATGCCATGCAAGCGCTCTCCCAGCTGAGCTATACCCCCGGTGTTCCGTCGAGAGCGAAGTGCTGTTCAAGCAGAGCCAAAGAGTATAGCCCAGCTTTCAAACGTGCTGCAAGGAGGCGAGCACCTTGTCGCGAGAGAACAGCGCCAGCACCGCGTCGATGCTCGGCGTCTGCGCACGGCCGCAGACCAGCACCCGCACCGCTGGCGCCAGCTGCGGCATCTTCAGCTTGGTCTCGGCCAGCACGGCCTTCATCGTGGCGGCGATGCCGGCCTTGTCCCAGGGCGTGACCGACTCGTCGGCCAGCCGCTCGCGCAGCAGCCGCAAGCCCGGCAACACGGCCTCGGTGACATGGGCCGCGCGCTCGGCCTCGGCCGGCTGCACCGGCACGAACAGCATCGCGCACCAGTCGGCCAGCTCCACCGTGGTGCTGCAGCGCTCCTTGAACAGGGCCGCGGCACGCGCCAGCAGCGGCAGGTCGTCGGTGACCACACCGCGTGTGGCGAGCTGTTCGCGCACCAGGCCGGCCAGCCGCTCATCCGGCGCCTGCTTCAGGTGGTGGGCATTCACCCAGGCCAGCTTGGCCGGATCCCACTGCGCAGGGCTCCTGGCCAGATGGCTGCCGTCGAACCACTGCACCATCTGCTCCAGGCTGAACAGCTCCTCGTCACCGTGGCTCCAGCCCAGGCGCGCCAGGTAGTTCAGCATGGCCTCGGGCAGGTAGCCGGCGTCCTTGTAGGCCGTCACGCTGACGGCGCCACGGCGCTTGCTGAGCTTGCTGCCGTCCTCGCCGAGGATCACCGGGCAGTGGCCGAAATGCGGCAGCTCGACGCCGGCGCCACCGATGGCGCGCCACAGGTTGATCTGCCAGGGCGTGTTGTTGATGTGCTCGTCGCCCCGGAACACGTGCGTGATGCCCATGTCCATGTCGTCGACGACGACGGCGAAGTTGTAGGTGGGCACGCCATAGGTCCCCTCAGGCGCCCCTTCGGGCGCGGGACGCTGGATGATCAGGTCGTCGATCTCCTCGTTGCGGATGGTGATCGAGCCCTTGACCAGGTCGTCCCAGGTGACGGCGCCGTCGACCGGGTTCGCGAAGCGCACCACCGGCTGCACACCGGCAGGCGGCGGCGGCAGGGTCTTGCCGGGGTTCAGCGGGTCGTTCGGGCGCCAGCGGCGGTCGTACAGCGTCTTCTCGCCACGCGCACGCTGGGCCTCGCGCATGGCCTCCAGGTCTTCCGGCGTGGCGTAGCAGCGGTAGGCCAGGCCTTGCGCGATCAGCTGCTCGATCACGGCCTGGTAGCGCGCCAGGCGCTGCATCTGGAAAAACGGGCCCTCGTCATGCGCCAGGCCCAGCCAGCGCATCGACTCCAGGATCTGGTCCACCGATTCCTGCGTCGAACGCGCCACGTCGGTGTCCTCGACACGCAGCACGAACTGCCCGCCGTGGTGGCGCGCGTAGGCCCAGGAGTACAGCGCGGTGCGCGCGGTGCCCAGGTGCAGAAAGCCGGTGGGCGACGGTGCGATGCGGGTGCGGACGGTCTTCTTGTCGGTCATGTCGGTTCAGCGAACTTCAACGGATCAGGGCGGACAGCCCGCGGTCGAGGTCGGCCTTGATGTCGTCCACGTGTTCGAGCCCCACACCCAGCCGCACCATGCCCTGGCCGATGCCGGCGGCCTGGCGCTGCGCTTCGCTGAGCCTGCCGTGCGAGGTGCTGGCCGGGTGCGTGACGATGGAGCGCACGTCGCCGAAGTTGGCGGCGATGCTGCACAGCTGTGTCGCGTCGATCACCGAGAAGGCAGCGGCGCGCGGATCGGCGCCGCCCTTCACGTCGAAGGACAGCACCGCGCCGCCGATGCCGTTCTGCTGGCGCATCGCCAGTGCGTGCTGCGGGTGCGAGGCCAGGCCGGGGTGGTAGACACGCTCCACGGCAGGGTGCGCCTCGAGCCACTGCGCCAGCACCAGCGCGGCTTCGCTCTGCGCCTTCACGCGCACCGCCAGCGTCTCCAGGCCCTTGGCCACGATCCAGGCGTTGAACGGCGACAGGCTCATGCCCGCGCTGCGCATCATCGGCACGAACTTCTGCTCGACCAGTTCGGTGCTGGCGCACAGCGCGCCGGCGTTCACGCGGCCCTGGCCATCGAGGAACTTGGTGCCGGAGTGCATGACGATGTCGGCACCAAACTTCACCGGCTGCTGGATGGCCGGCGAGCACAGGCAGTTGTCGACGACCAGCAGCGCGCCGCCCTCGTGCGCCAGATCGGCCAGCGCGCGGATGTCGCAGACCTCGCAGACCGGGTTCGTCGGCGTCTCGGCAAACAGCAGCTTGGTGTTCGGCCGCATCGCGGCCTTCCACTCGGCCACGTCGGTCTGGCTCACGAACGTGCTCTCGACGCCGAACTTGCCGAACTCGCTTTGCAGCAGCTTGATGGTGGCGCCGAACACGCTGCGCGAGCAGATCACGTGGTCGCCGGCCTTCAGCAGGCTCATGAACAGCAGCAGGATGGCGCTCATGCCGCTGCTGGTGCCGATGCAGGCCTCGGTGCCTTCCAGCGCCGCGAGTCGCCGCTCCATGATGGCGACGTTGGGGTTCGAGAAGCGGCTGTAGACGAAAGCCTCTTCTTCGTTGGCAAAGCGCCGCGCCGCGGTCTCGGCGTCGGGGTGCACGAAGCAGCTGGTGAGGAACAGCGCCTCGCTGTTTTCGCCCCAGGGCGAGGCCGGCAGGCCCTCGCGCACCGCCAGCGTCTCGAGGTGCGTGCCCTCGGGAAAGCGCTTCCTCGGGATCACGTGCGCTCCCCGCCGCCCTGCAGCGCGAGCCGCGAGCGGGCGTCGCCTTCTTCCTCTTCGAACTGCAGCTGGCGCTGCGCACGCATGGCCGCGAAATCGCCTTCGCTCACGTCGCCGGTGATGTAGTAGCCGTCGAAGCAGCTGGCCTCGAAGCCGGCCACCTTGGGGTTCAGCGCCGCGACGACACGCTTCATCGCGTCCACGTCCTGGTAGATCAGCCGGTCGGCGCCGATGAAGGCGCGGATCTCTTCCAGCGAGCGGTCGTGCGCGATCAGCTCTTCCTTCGTCGGCATGTCGATGCCGTAGACGTTGGGGTGGCGTACCGGCGGCGCGGCGCTGGCCATGTAGACCTTGCGCGCACCGGCCTCGCGCGCCATCTGCACGATCTCCTTGCTGGTGGTGCCGCGCACGATGCTGTCGTCCACCAGCAGCACGTTGCGCCCCTTGAACTCCAGGCCGATGGCGTTGAGCTTCTGACGCACGCTCTTCTTGCGCACGCCCTGTCCCGGCATGATGAAGGTGCGGCCCACGTAGCGGTTCTTCACGAAACCTTCGCGGTAGGGCTTGCCCAGGCGGTGCGCCAGCTGCATCGCGCTCGGCCGGCTGCTCTCTGGGATCGGGATCACCACGTCGATCTCGTTCGGCGGCATGGTGCTGATCACGCGCTGCGCCAGCGTCTCGCCCAGGTTCAGCCGCGCCTGGTAGACGCTGATGCCGTCGAGCACGCTGTCGGGCCGCGCCAGGTAGACGAACTCGAACATGCAGGGGTGCAGCTGCGGGCGCTCGGCACACTGGCGCGTGTGGATGTGCCCTTCAAGGTCGATGAACACCGCTTCGCCGGGCGCGATGTCGCGGATCAGCCGATGGCCGGTGCCCTCCAGCGCCACCGACTCGCTGGCCACCATGAACTCGCGGCCGCTGTCGGAAACCGCGTCGCCAAAACACAGCGGGCGGATGCCGTAGGGGTCGCGGAAAGCCAGCAGGCCGTGCCCGGCGATCAGCGCGATGACGGCATAGCTGCCCTTCACGCGCAGGTGCACACCGGCCACCGCCTTGAACACGTGCTCGGGCGTCAGCGGCAGGTCGCGCGCCACCAGCTCCAGCTCGTGCGCCAGCACGTTGATCAGCACCTCGGTGTCGCTCTCGGTGTTGATGTGGCGCCGGTCGATGTCGAACAGCTCTTCCTTCAGCGCCTGCGCGTTGGTCAGGTTGCCGTTGTGCACCAGCACGATGCCGTAGGGTGCGTTGACGTAGAAGGGCTGCGCCTCTTCTTCGCTGTAGGCGTTGCCGGCCGTCGGGTAGCGCACCTGGCCCAGGCCCACCTTGCCCGGCAGCGCGCGCATGTTGCGCGTGCGGAAGACGTCTCGCACCATGCCGCGCGCCTTGTGCATGTAGCACTTGGTGCCCTGCATCGTGACGAGGCCGGCCGCGTCCTGGCCACGGTGCTGCAGCAGCAGCAGCGCGTCGTAGATCAGCTGGTTGACGGGTTGGGTGGAGATGGCGCCGACGATGCCGCACATGGTGGGAGGTCTCGGTTCAGGTCGGGAGGTGGCGGGCCACGTCGGCCGGCAACAGGGGTTTCAGGCCGGCCAGCGTGGCGCCCAGCCAGCGCGCGCCTTGGGATGCGCGCCAATCCTGCGATTGTGAGGCCGGCGTGAAAGCCACCACGGTGGCCAGCGCCAGCAGCAGCACGCCGCCACGCAGCACGCCGAACAGCGCGCCCAGCAGGCGGTCGGGCAGCGACAGCGGCGTGGCATGGAGCAGCAGCCGGATCAGCTTGGCCAGCAGCGACCAGGCGATCAGCACCGCCACGAAGGCCAGGCCGAAGGCCGCCGCCAGGTCCAGCGTCGAACCCGCCGGGCTCGCTGGCAACCAGCGCGCGACGATCGGCGTGGCCCATTGCGCGGCGAACCAGGCGACGACCCAGCCGGCCAGCGACAGCAGCTCGAAGACCAGGCCCCGCACAAGGCCGATCAGCACCGAGGCCACCAGCACCGCCAGCAGCAGCCAGTCGACCCAGTTGGCCGACGCGGCGAGGGTGCCCAGTTCCACGGCCTCCACGGCCGGGCTCAAAGCGTGAGCACGGCCGCCTGCATGCCGGCGGCCTTGACCCGCGCCGCCACGGCTTCGGCCTCGGCCCGCTTGTCGAAGGGGCCGATGCGCAGCCGCGTGCGGCGGCCTTGCGGCGTGTCGACCTCCTGCGTGTAGGTGCGCAGGCCCATGCGTTCGAGCCGGCTGCGCGTGGCGCGCAGGCGCTCGAGGTCGGTGTAGGCGCCCACCTGGACGACGACCCGCGACTCGGCCGCCGGCGTGGCGGCGGCCACGGCCGGTGGCGGCGGCGTGCGGGTCTCCGGAGCCGGCCGCTGCGCGGGAGCCGGGGCTGGGGTCGGCGCTGGCGCTGGCGCCGGTGTGGGGGATGGTGCAGGGGCAGGTGCAGGTGCGGGCGCCGGAACAGGCGCCGGCGCAGGAATCGGACTTGGCGCCGGTGCCACCGGCTCCACGCCGGCGTCCTCGGGCAGCGTCGGCAGCGGCCGCGCCCCGGCCGTGACGGCCGGCCGCGGCGTGCGGCCATCGGGCGGCAGGATCGGCGTGTCCACCGGCAGCGGCCGCGGCTGGGTCTCGAACAGCCAGGGAAAGCCGATCACGCCGGCGCCCAGCAGCACCAGCGCGCCGACCAGCCGGCGCCGTGCCTGGGTGCGGGCCGCCGCGACGGCAGTTTCGCCGCCGGCCGGCGGTGGTTTCCGGGCACCGCCCTTGGGCCGCGCAGCCTCGCCGGCAGGGGCCTTGGGACGGAAAAACGGCAGGCGCATGGGCAGGGTCAGGGCGGACCGGCCGTGGGGCCGAGGTGGCGCCCGCCGAGAGCCGGCAGGCCCTCCTTGAGCACACCGCCCACGGTGTAGAACGATCCGAAGACGACGATTCTATCGACCGGGTCCGCCGTGCCCACCGCGGCGGCCAGCGCCTCGGCCGGGCCGGCGTGTTCGGCCACGGTGGGCGCACCGCCCACACGGCCGGCCGCGGCTTCGGCCACCCAGGCGGCCAGCTGGGCCGTCTCGGCGGCACGCGGGTTCGGCAGCGGGCACAGGTGCCAGGCGTCGACCAGCGGCGCGATCTTCGCGAGCAGCCCCGGCACGTCCTTGTCGGCCATGGCGCCGAACACGGCATGGGTGCGCGGGTAGAAGCCCATCGCGTCGAGGTTGGCCGCCAGCGCCGCCACCGACTGCGGGTTGTGCGCCACGTCCAGCACCAGCGTCGGCTGGCCGGGCACGATCTGGAAGCGGCCCGGCAGCTCCACCAGCGCCAGGCCGGTGCGCACGGCCTGGGCGTTGATCGGCAGCCGGCGCTGCAGCGCCAGCAGCGCGGCGATGGCACCCGAGGCGTTGATGAGCTGGTTCGCGCCGCGCAGCGCCGGGTAGCTCATGCCGGCGTAGCGGCGCTTCAGCTCGCCATGGTGGCCGGCCCAGCTCCACTGCTGGCGGTCGCCCTGGCAGCCGAAGTCGCGGCCCACCAGCCAGAGGTCGGCACCGATGGCCTGGCCGTGCGCCAACACGCTCTGCGGCGGCAGCGGATCGGCCACGATGCAGGGCCGACCCGGCCGCATGATCTGCGCCTTCTCCAGGCCGATGCTCTCGCGGTCCGGCCCCAGCCACTGCGTGTGGTCGAGGTCGATGCTGGTGATGACGGCGCAGTCGGCGTCGAAGGCATTGACGCTGTCGTAGCGCCCCCCCAACCCCACTTCGAGGATGACCACGTCCACATCGGCCATCGACAGCAGCCGCGCGATGGCCAGCGTGGTGAACTCGAACTGCGTCAGCGTGGTCGTGCCGCGTGCGCGCTCGACGGCTTCGAAGTGCGGCACGAGCTGGGCATCGAGCACCGGCTGGCCGTTGATCTTGCAGCGCTCGGTGAAGTGCACCAGCTCGGGCTTCTGGTACAGGCCCGTGCGGTAGCCGGCGTGGCGCGCGATACTTTCCAGCATCGCGCAGGTGCTGCCCTTGCCGTTGGTGCCGGCCACGGTGATGACGGGCACCTCGAAGTGGATGCCCAGCGTGCGGGCGACCTGGACCGTGCGCTCCAGCGACAGGTCCATGGTCTTGGGATGCATGGCCGCGCAGTGCGCGAGCCAGTCTGCAAGGGTCTGGGGCAGGCTCATGACAGGAAGACAAACGGGCCCGCACGGGGCCCGGTGAGGTCGGCGGGCGATGAGCTCAGGCGACGGCGTCGGCGCTCTGGCGCTGCAGCAAGGCCAGCAGGCGAGCCACCGTGGGCCGCAGCTGGCGGCGGTCGCAGATCATGTCCAGCGCGCCGGTGCCGAGCAGGAACTCGCTGCGCTGGAAGCCCTCGGGCAGCTTCTCGCGCACGGTGTTCTCGATCACGCGCGGGCCGGCAAAGCCGATCAGCGCCTTCGGCTCGGCAATGACCACGTCGCCCATGAAGGCGAAGCTGGCCGAGACGCCGCCCATGGTCGGGTCGGTCAGCACGCTGATGTAGGGCAGCTTCGCCTTGGCCAGGCGCGTGAGCGCGGCATTGGTCTTGGCCATCTGCAGCAGCGACAGCAGGCCTTCCTGCATGCGCGCACCACCGGTGGCCGCGAAGCTGACGAAGGGCACCTTCTGCTCCACCGCGGCCTCGACGCCGCGCGTGAAGCGCTCGCCGACCACCGAACCCATCGAGCCGCCCATGAACTCGAACTCGAAGCAGGCCGCGACCACCGGCACGCTCATCACGGCGCCGCCCATCACCACCAGCGCGTCGGTTTCGCCGGTGGCTTCGAGCGCGTCCTTCAGGCGCTGCGGGTACTTCTTGCTGTCCTTGAACTTCAGCGCGTCGATCGGCATCGCCTCCTGCCCGATCTCCCAGCGACCTTCGGGGTCGAGGAAGGCATCGAGGCGCTTGCGCGCGCCGATGCGGTGGTGGTGGTCGCACTTCGGGCAGACGTTGAGGTTGCCCTCGAGGTCGGTCTTGTAGAGCACCGTCTCGCAGGAGGGGCACTTGATCCACAGCCCCTCGGGCACCGCGCGGCGCAGCTCGGGGTCGGTGGGCTGGATCTTCGGCGGCAGCAGTTTTTCCAACCAGCTCATGCTTGGGCGCTCCTGGTTCAGCGATCGACGTTCAGCGATCGGGCTCAGCGATCAAGGGCGGCGCGGATCTCGGCCATGAAGCCGCGGGCCGCCAAAGCCGCATTGTCGCGGGTTTCGTTTTCGAGGATCTGGATCAACCGCGAGCCGATCACCACCGCGTCGGCCACGGCGGCCACGGCGCGCGCGGTGTCGGCGTCGCGGATGCCGAAGCCCACGCCCACCGGCACGCTCACGTGGCGGCGGATGCGCGGCACCATCTGGGCCACCGCCGCGGTGTCGAGGTGGCCGGCACCGGTAACGCCCTTCAGCGACACGTAGTAGACGTAGCCGCCGGCGATGCGGCCCACGGTGGCCATGCGTTCGTCGGTGCTGGTGGGCGCCAGCAGGAAGATCAGGTCCAGGCCGGCCGCCTTCAGCTGCGCGGCAAAGGCCTCGCACTCCTCGGGCGGGTAGTCGACGACCAGCAGGCCGTCGACGCCGGCTTCGGCGGCGTCGCGCACGAAGGCACCGTCGCCGCGCACCTGGTCGTAGCGCTCCACCGGGTTGGCATAGCCCATCAGCACCACCGGCGTCGTGGTGTTGCCGCGGCGGAAGGCGCGCACCATGGCCAGCACCTCGGCCGTGCCGATGCCGCGCGCCAGCGCACGCTCGCTGGCCTTCTGGATCACCGGGCCGTCGGCCATGGGGTCGGAAAACGGCACGCCGAGCTCGATGATGTCGGCGCCGCCGTCGGCCAGCGCCTGCATGATCTGCGGCGTGGCGTCAGCGAAAGGATCGCCGGCCGTGACGTAGGGAATCAGTGCCTTGCGGCCCTGGGCCTTCAGCGCGGCGAGGGTCTGCGCGATGCGGCTCATGCCTTCACCCCCATCAGCGCGGCGACGGTGTTGATGTCCTTGTCGCCCCGGCCGCTGAGGTTGACCAGCACGTGCTGGTCGGGCCGCATCGTCGCGGCCAGCTTCATCGCGTAGGCCACGGCATGGCTGGATTCGAGCGCCGGGATGATGCCCTCGGTGCGGCACAGCCGGTGGAAGGCCTCCAGCGCCTCGGCGTCGGTGATGCCGACGTATTCGGCCCGGCCGATGTCGTGCAGGTAGGCGTGCTCGGGGCCGACGCCGGGGTAGTCCAGGCCGGCCGAGACCGAATGGGTCTCGATGACCTGGCCGTTGGCGTCCTGCAGCAGGTAGGTGCGGTTGCCGTGCAGCACACCGGGCGTGCCGCCGTTGATGCTGGCCGCGTGGCGGCCGGTGTCCAGGCCCTCGCCGGCCGCCTCGACGCCGATCAGCCGCACGCTCTCGTGCGGGATGTACGGGTAGAAGATGCCCATGGCGTTGCTGCCGCCGCCCACGCAGGCCACCACGGCGTCGGGCTGCCGGCCGATCTGCTGCGGCATCTGCGTGAGGCACTCGTCGCCGATCACGCGCTGGAAGTCGCGCACCATCATCGGGTAGGGGTGCGGGCCGGCCACGGTGCCGATGATGTAGAAGGTGTTCTCGACGTTGGTGACCCAGTCGCGCAGCGCCTCGTTCAGCGCGTCCTTCAGCGTCTTGCTGCCGCTCTCGACCGGCACGACCTTGGCGCCCAGCAGGTGCATGCGGTAGACGTTCGGGCTCTGCCGCTTGACGTCTTCCGAGCCCATGTAGACCACGCACTCCAGGCCGTAGCGCGCGCAGATGGTGGCCGTGGCCACGCCGTGCTGGCCGGCGCCGGTTTCGGCGATGACTCGCGGCTTGCCCATGCGGCGCGCCAGCAGGGCCTGGCCGATGGTGTTGTTGACCTTGTGCGCACCGGTGTGGTTCAGGTCTTCGCGCTTCAGGTGGATCTGCGCGCCGCCGATCTCGCGGCTCATGCGCGCCGCGTGGTAGACCGGGCTCGGCCGGCCGACGAAGTGCGCCAGCTCGTGCTGGAACTCGGCGACGAACTCGGCGTCGTCGCGGTACTTGGCGTAGGCCGCTTCGAGTTCGGCCAGGGCGTGGATCAGCGTCTCGGCGACGAAGGTGCCGCCGTAGAAGCCGCGGCCGCTGGCCCCGGGCACAGGGCCGAAGTGCCCGCGCGCGTCGGGCTGCTGGTAGTCGATCATGGTGTCGGAGGTTCAGTTCGCGGCGGCGAGCCGTGCATCGGCTTCGCGCACCGCCTGGCAGAACCGGCGCATCAGCGCGGCGTCCTTGACGCCTTTGGCGCTCTCCACGCCGGAGCTCACGTCAACGGCCCAGGGCCGGACGCGAAGCACGCCATCGGTCGCATTGGCAGGACTCAACCCACCAGACAAAACGACCGGAACGGGCACGTCTGCAGGAATCCGTGACCAATCGAAGACTTTCCCGCCACCGCCGTAGCCGTCGACGAAGGCGTCGAGCAGCAGGGCCCGGGCCGAGGAGAAACGGGCTGCCCAGTCTAGCAAATCGACCTCTGGCGCCATGCGCACCGCGCGCAGGTAGGGCCTTGCCGCGGCGGCGCAATCGGCCGGGCTTTCGTCGCCATGGAACTGCAGCAGCGCGTTCGGCACCGCGGCCAGGCCGGCGGCCAGCTCGACCGGCGTGGCATTGACGAACAGCAGCACCGGTGTCACAAAAGGCGGCAGCCGCCGCGCCAGTTCGGCCGCCCGCGCCGGCGTCACGGCGCGCGGGCTCTTGGCGTAGAGCACGAAGCCGACAGCGTCCGCGCCGGCGGCGCAGGCGGCGGCCACATCGGCCTCGCGCGTGAGGCCGCAGATCTTGATGCGGGTGCGGTGCAAGCGGCTTCCAGGTTCAGCCCGGCGTCAACCAGGGGGCGCCGATGGCGCCCTCGGGCACACCGGCCTCGGCATCGTAGTACGGCCCCAGAAAGTACAGCCCGGCCGGGCTGAAGGTGGGCGCCGCGGCATCGCGGTCGCGCGCGGCCAGCACCTCGGCCATCCAGCCCGGCGACCGGCGGCCGCTGCCGACCATCACCAGGCAGCCCATCAGGTTGCGCACCATGTGGTGCAGGAAGGCGTTGCCGTCGAAGTCGAAGCACCAGTAGCCGGCCAGCGGCGCGCCGTCGAAAGCGATGTGGATGTGGTTCAGCGTCTTCACCGGCGTCGGCGACTGGCATTCGCTGGAGCGGAAGGAGCTGAAGTCGTGTGTGCCGATCAGCGCGGCGGCGGCCGTGCGCATCGCGGCGGCGTCCAGCGGCCGGAAGCTCCAGCCGACCAGGCCTTCGTCCAGGGCCGGCCGAGCCGCGCTCTCGCGCAGCACATAGCGGTAGCGCCGGCCACGGGCGCTGTTGCGGGCATGGAAGTGATCGCTCACCGGCCTGCACCACTGCACGGCGATGTCCGGCGGCAGGAAGCGGTTGGTGCCACGCACCCAGGAAAACGGTTCACGCTCGACCGGCACATCGAGGTGCACAACCTGGTTCACCGCATGCACGCCGGCATCGGTGCGCCCCGCACAAACCGTGGACACCGGCTGCGCGACGAAGGCGCCTAGCGCCTTCTCAAGCTCGTCCTGCACCGTGCGCCCACTCGGCTGGCTCTGCCAGCCCTGGTAGGCCCCGCCGCGGTAGCTCAGGCCCAGGGCAATACGAAAGACAGGCACATCCACACGATCATCCGACAGCACTTCCGGCCCAGCCCTCCGCGCGGATCCGGCTCCGCCGGGCCGCCGCGGAGCGGCCCCAGCGCAAGGTTCTGGGGGTAGCGAGCGCTAGCGAGCTTGGGGGCTCATCACATTCACCCAAGCCGATCCAGCATCCCCTGCGCCTTGGACTTGAGCGCGCCGTCGGCCTTGGCCACGACTTCCTCGAGCAGGTCGCGCGCGCCTTCGAGGTCGCCGATCTGGCGGAACTCCTCGGCCAGCTCCAGCTTGCGCGCCAGCGGGCCTTCGGGGCTGCTGTCGGCCGCCTCACCCGGCGCCGGCGCCTCGAGGCCGAAGTCGCCGAAGTCGAGCAGGCTGGTCTGGCCGGTGGATTCGCTGGTCTCGGCCTGCGGCAGCGACTCGGCGATGTCGCCGAGGTCGAAGTCCAGGCCGCCGTCGTCGTCAGCCGCGGCCGCCACCGGCGGCTTGCCCAGCGACACCGTGGTCGGCACCTCAGCCGAATCGGCAAGGGCGGCCGAGGCCGGCCGCTTGACCGGCACGGTCTTCGGATCCTCGTCCAGCGCCAGCGTGTCGTCCGGGCGGTAAGTCTCGGGAATCGTGGCGTCGGTGGCCAGCGGCCGGGTGCTCTCGGCCGGGGTCGGCGGCTTGTCGTCGCCGACCACGAAGTCGAGGTCCAGGTCCACACCGTCCAGCGTCGCGTCGGGGGCCGGCTCGAAGCTCGGCGCCGGCGCCGGTGCGGTGTAGGGCACGGTGCTCGCGCTCAGCGGCTCGACGACCTGGCCGCTGGAGCCCCGCACCTCTTCCGGCACGCCGCCCGGCTGGTACAGCGGGTTCTCGGGGTCGATGCCGCGGCCCAGTTCCTGCGCCTTCAGCCAGTCGTCGCCCTCGCCACGCGTCAGGCTGTACATCTGCGTGGCCAGCAGCTCGAAGCCCTTGGTGTCGTGGCGCTTGGCGTAGACCTCGAGCAGCTTGCCCCGCACGGCCATGCGCTCGGGGTTGGCGCGCATGGCTTCCTTCAGGATCTCCTCGGCCTGCAGGTCGCGGCCGTAGGCCAGGTAGACATCGGCCTCAGCCACCGGATCGACATCGCCGATGGCGTCGAGCTGGCTGAGCGAATAGCTCATCGACGAGGAATTGCCGCTGGTGCTGGCCGCGGCATCACGCGTGTCCACGCGCTGGCCGCCGCTGGCGCCGAAGAAGCTGTCGGGCTGCAGGCGGCTTTCGAGGAACGAGGTCTCGCCGGCCGGCTTCTTGAAGCGGCCACGCAGGCGGTACAGGCCCAGGCCGCCGAGCAGCAGCACGAGCACGCCGGCGCCGGGCAGCAGCAGCGGGTTGTCGGTGAGCGAATCCAGCAGGCCGCCGGACTCGGCTTGCGCCGGCGCCGGGGCCGGCCGCGGTGCGGGGGCCGGGGCGGGCGCAGGCGCGACAGCGGGCGGCGGGGGCGGCGGTTCTGCAGCAGGCGCCGGGGCCGGGGCGGGTGCCGGAGCAGGCGTTGGCGCAGCGGCCGTGACGGTCGGGGCCGGCGTGGCGGGGGCCGGCGCGGGCGCGGCGGCCGGCGCCGGGGCCGGGCCGCCGGCGGTGCCCTGCTGCAGCTTGCGCAACTCGTCGACATTGCGCGACAGCTCGGCAATGCGGGTGTTGCTGTCCTTGCGCTCGGTGTCGCGCGAAACCGTGGCTTCCGGGCCGCCCGGGCGCGCGCCGCCCTGCGACAGGATCAGCCGTTCCGGCGCCGTCGGGGCACCGGCGCGGCGGTCTTCCACCTGGGCCTGCACCTGGCCGGCGGCCTGGCGCGTGGGCGCTTCGGTCGGCGCGGCGCCGGCACCCTGGGCCAGGCGCTGGCGGTAGGCGCCGAAGTCGGCGCTCTGCGCGACGATGACCTCGCGCGCCTCGGCCGGCGTGATGGCCGAGGCCTCGGCCGCGGACGGCACGCTCAGCACCGCACCGGCCTTGAGCCGGTTCATGTTGTCGCCGATGAAGGCCTGCGGGTTGGCGCGGAACAGCGACACCAGCATCTGGTCCAGCGAAACACCGCCGTGCTGGCTGCGCCCGGCGATGCGCGACAGCGTGTCGCCACGCGCCACACGGACCTCGTCACCACCGGCGCTGCCGACGGCCGGCGCGGGCGCAGGGGCCGGCGCAGCCGCCCGCGGTGCGGGCGCGGCCGCGGGCGGGCGCGGCGCCGGCGCGCGGGGCGCGGCGGCCAGCGGGCCGGGCGCCGGAGCGGGCACGGCCGGCGGCGGGGCCAGCGGGCTGGTATCGGCCGGGCCCGGCGTGACCACCGGCGCCGTGGCAGGCGGTGCCGGCTGCCGCAGCTGCGGCGGGTCGAACAGCATCGTGTACTCGCGCACCAGGCGGCCGCTGGACCAGGTGGCCTCGACGATCAGGTCGACGAAGGGCTCCAGCACCGCGCGGTCGCTGCGCACCTGCAGCAGCTGGCGGCCGTTGCGCGTGACCAGTTCCACCTGCGTGCTGGGCAGCACGGCGTTGTAGTCGATGCCCGAGCTGCGGTAGATGTCGGACGGCGCCACACGCAGGCGCAGCGACGCGGCTTCCTCGGCCGTGATGCTGGTGACCTCGATCTCGGCCCGCATGGTCTCGCCGAGCGCGGACTGCACCGTCAGCCGTCCCAGGCCCAGGGCCCAGGCCTGTGAACCGACCAGGCAGGCGGCTGCAAAAGCGACGCCCCCGAGCGCAAACCGCGCCGAGGTGCGCGCCGTCGTGCGCGCCGTGGTGTTCGAGCGTTGATTCAAGGCGGATCCCCCAGGCCAGCGGGCCGCTCCTCCCTGCATGGGCAGCCCCGTATCGTGATGCGTTGGCTCACGCGCCGCGGCCACCGGGTGCAGACACCAGGCGGCTGAGCGGCGAAAACGCAACAGTATCAAGCATATAGGAGCCGAAGCTCACACAGTGCCTGACATTTGCCGGGGTGCAAGCCTTTGTTTCCGGCCTTCTGGGGAGCCGTTGCCGGCCGGCAACGGCTTGAAGGGCTCGGAAAACCGGATCAGGCCTCGAGCAGGATGCGCAGCATGCGGCGCAGCGGCTCGGCGGCGCCCCACAGCAGCTGGT
>VFQP010003914.1_pt1 | contig 14504 bp, 17 predicted proteins | sample 3512351 | NCBI WGS metagenome assembly VFQP01 (sample SAMN10412372, study PRJNA504923) | tailings metagenome | isolation source: Relicate 1 Philex TSF1 revegetated site | place: Philippines: Tuba, Benguet | collected 2017-08-29 | reverse complement strand
GCCAAGCCAAGATGCACATTAGCTTCGACAGCACGGAGTGGGAATGTTGCAACGTCCGAGGACCCCATACGACAAAGGGCTAGCCGAAGCTAACCCTTTGATTTTCATGGTGCGGAGACAGGAACAAAACATAGCCCTAAAAACCCTTATAAAGTCTTACGTCCATCTGTTACATGAAAATAAAAGGCACTCAAGAAGGCACTCAACTCTATTGCTCCTTTCGCCTACACCTATCAACCCCACCCCTAATCAGCCTCCACCTACCCACTGTGATAAGGCTGTGTTTCGCAGTGCAGCGACCTGCTAGCCCGTAATCACCAGTCACCCGCAGTCCATTGAATTAAATAGACGAGCGGTTGTGCACTCACCGCCGCAATCGGATACATTTGTTTCCACTATCACAGACGGATACATTTGTTTCCCATGACTACAATGCCTCCGCGTCGCCGCCAGATTCTTAATTTCATCCGCTCACATGCAGCCTCTGAGGGACACCCTCCGAGCCTGGCCGAAATTGCCTCTGCTTGTGGGCTTAAGACCCGTAGCGCTGCTCAGAAACATGTAAAGGCACTTGAGGCTAGCGGCGAACTTGAGGTGACCCAAGGAAAAGCCCGAAGCACCCGCCCCAAGCAGCGCAAGGTATCCGCAGCTGGGATCGCTCCATTCTTCGAGGTGTCTGTTCAAGACATAGTGGGTTTGAACGACAGCGACCTTCGTGAGTTGGTAGCACGTCTATGCATGGCAAGCTTGGCCGATGTAGGGCTCCCGCCCACGCCTGTTACTTGGGGGGGGGACCAAAGGGCTCCAGATGGAGGTATCGATGTAAGGGTGCAACTGCCGACAGGAACCGCTGCCTCTACCAGGTTTGCGCGTGCGGTGACCGGGATTCAAGTTAAGGCCACCAAAATGGGGCCCGGGGAAATTCAGCGCGAGATGTGCCCTAACGGTTTATTGCGCCCCTCAATCCAAGACCTAATTCGAGCCAAGGGCTCATATATCATCGCCACATCGGACTCAGCTGCCGACGAAGAGTACAGAAAGCGCGTCGCAGCAATGAAGGCTGCCGTCACCGCGGAAGCCGATCACGCCAAGGCAGACTTTGACTTTTTCGATGCCCGCCGCTTGGCCGACTGGACTAACCAGCATCCAGGTGTGGTCGCGTGGGCTCGAAACAGACTTGGCCGGCCTCTGCAAGGCTGGAAGCCGCATGGGCAATGGGCAGATACTCGCGGCGGCAAGCCCCAGCCCTTTCTTCCTGACGAAAAGAACCGATTCGTAGACCCACACGAACCTGAGCGCAAACTCTCGCTCTCAGAGGGGCTGACTCATGTGCGGAATGCCTTGCGTACTGGAGGTAGATCCGTCCGCCTCACAGGCCTGTCAGGCGTGGGCAAGACCCGGTTCGCCCAAGCACTGTTTGAAGTAGCCGCAGCCCCAGAGCCACTACCAGCCGATCTTGCAGTCTACACCGATACGTCTCATAGCCCGAACCCACCACCTCTTGCCGTGTTAGATGAGCTGCTCGCGTCAGGACGTCGGGCAATACTCGTGGTCGACAATTGCGCCCCACAGTTGCACAACCAGCTCACATCCCGCTGCAAGAGCTCCAGCTTGGTGAGCCTGCTCACGATTGAATACGATATTCGGGAAGATCTACCTAATGAAACAAACGTGTTTCATTTGGAAACCGGATCCTCTGATCTCATCGAGAACATCATCGCGCAGCAGTTCCCCCAGATCTCGCAGACCAACATTGGAACAATTGCAAAGTTCGCCGATGGCAACTCCCGTGTAGCCATCGCGCTAGCGAATACCATGGATCGGAACGAGTCATTAGCCGGGCTCAACGACAGGGAGCTGTTTGATCGCCTTTTCTGGCTAGGAAAAGACGTACAGAACGAGCTGATGATTGCAGCGCAGGTATGTGCACTGGTGTATTCCTTCGATGGAGAGGATCTAGATGGCGAGTTAGCTCAGCTGGGTAGATTGGCTGATCAATCAGTTACTGCACTCTACCGCCACGTGGTGGATCTTGAGGACCGCGGCTTAGCTCAACGTCGGGGTGTATGGCGTGCTGTACTGCCACATGCCGTTGCCAACACGCTGGCGGCAAGGGCTCTGGACTCCATCCCTTATCCGCTGATAGAGCGCCACTTGGTGCAATGCCAGGACCGGTTGCTGCGCTCTTTTTCTCGGCGTTTGGGATACCTGCATGACTCACCCAAGGCCATTGCCATTACCTACAAGTGGCTGTCAGCAGGCGGATTGCTCGGCGACATTGCCTTACTCACACCGCTACTCGTAGAAGTGCTGGTTAATGTGGCTCCGGTCGCTCCAGAAGGAACGCTGGAGGCAATCGAGCGCGCGGTGCGAGGCCCAGATGGCACGAAGGTACTAAGCCTCCAAAACGAAGCTCGTGTAAGTTTAGTTCGGCTAATACGCTTGATTGCATACGACTCCAAACTCTTTGAGCGGTGCATCGAAGTACTAATGGCGTTCGCGCTAGCCGAAGCTCCTGACAGTCGAGTGGACTCAACACGAAACGTCATTGAGTCGCTTTTTTCCCTATACCTCTCAGGAACACACGCAACAACCGCGCAACGCGTGAGCTGGGTGAGGGGGGCGCTTGAGTCGCCAAACCACGAGATCGAATCAATCGGCCGGAAGTGTCTATGCGCAGCATTGAAATGCGACCACTTCTCCTCGCATTACGGCTTCGAGTTTGGTGCACGCCCACGCGATTATGGCTGGTCTCCCCGAAGGGGCGAAGCTCAGGCCTGGTTCGCTAGCTTCGTCGGCCTGGCTGCTGAGATCGGACAAGGCGATAGTCATGCTGCGAGTTACGTTCGTGAGCTACTGGCTGAGCACTTCCGCTCTCTTTGGACAGTCGCCGGAATTACCGATGCGCTTGAGGCGGCTGCCATACCACTTCTTAACACTGGATGGGAAAAAGGATGGCTTGCCATTCGGCAGACGATTCGATTCGAAGGGAAAGAACTACCGCCGGCAAACAAGGCTAGGCTCCGTAGCCTGGAGGAGCGCGCAAAACCCAAAACCCTCGTGGGGCACGTAAAGGCGATCGTCGTCAGTGGATATAGTAGCAGCGTGGACTTCGCTGACGGTGAAGCCGCCTCGACTGGGTACGAACGCGCTGAACAACTCGCTTGTGATCTCGGCAAACAAGTTGCCGGTGACGCGGAAGTGCTTGCTGAGGTGCTACCACTAGTTGTTCAGAACGTTCAGGGGCGACTGTGGAGATTTGGAGAAGGCCTCGCAATTGGAACGGGCTCTCTTGACGCCTGTTGGTCTGCCCTTCTCATCGCTTTTGAGGCCATCCCAGAGGAGCAAAGGAGCGTTCAGGTATTACGCGGCTTCCTGAATGGGGCATTTCACCGAAAGCGGGCTACTTTCGAGCATATTCTCGACGCGTCGATGAATCGTCCCTCTCTTACTAAGTGGGTGCCAGTTCTTCAGTTAAGTGCACCTCTAGACGATCATGGTTGCGCCCGTTTGTTAGCCTCTATGGCTAATCCAGACGTGCCCGCATGGGTTTTCCAGCATTTAGGCTTTGGCCGAGCTACGGAGAAACTTTCCGACGACTTGCTAGCCCAGTTGCTGCAGGAGCTAAGCCTCAAGCCTGACGGACTTGAGGTCGCCCTCGATGTGCTATCTATGCACATATTTAACAACCCCAATCCTGTAGGTGCGCGAGTCAGGCAGGTCGCGCACGCGCTCCTAGCACGCGTCCCACTCACCCGGCACAACCAGCGCCTAGACTACGCGCTCGGCCGTCTGATTCAGTATTTCCTAAAAGGCAGCGACGGCGAAGCAGTGGCTCGAGAATTACTGAAGACGGTGCGCAATGGGCTCGACACCTACAATCTGTCCAGGTTTGACCTGACAGAGACGCTCGCAGCGCTTTTCAGCGCATACCCCAAAGTCGCGCTGGATCTATTGGTATCTGACGATCCTGAAGAAGGGAGCGCATATTACCGACGCAGCGCACTCGCTGGGGGAAGGCGTTCGAGTGCGCTTGCCCATGTACCAATCGAGACGTTGATTGCATGGTGCATAGAGGGAGGGCCGGATCGCTGGCCGGCTGTTGCGCCACTTATCCCGGCATTTGAATCCAGCGACGATAAAACAAAACTGAATTGGTCGGAAAATATACTTGCTCTCCTCAAGCGAGCACCAAACCCGATCAAAGTGGCCGAATCCCTCGTTTCGCTGATTGAGCCCATGAGCTGGAGCGGGTCACGGGCCGAGGCAATCAAGCAGCGTTTGCCATTGTTGGACGAATTAGCGGACGTGCTTGGGCCAGACCATGCAGCGCAGGTTACGGCCTGGCGGAGTCAGATCACCAAGACCATAGAGCGCGAGGCTCGGCGTGAGCTAGAAGAACACCGGACCAGAGATGAACGTTTCGAGTAGGCCACGATCTTTCCTCGTGAGCGGCATTTGCCCGCTCTGCAAAGGCAACCACTTACATGGCTTACTTGGGTCAGACCCGGAGCAGGCAGGTTTTCGCCGGAGGCTGGGGGATACAGTGCACGTAGGGAGTTGGTTCAGGTACCGGAGCTGAGTTGAGCGGTTGGAGGATGCCAGCGGTGTATGCCAGGGCAAGTAGCCCGATCAATAGGTTGATGAGTTCTGTTTTATTCATGGTCGTTTTCCTTGTTGACCATGTATTTAGTGTCGAGCCTCCTCTGAAACCGACGATTTCGAGATTTTTCTGAAATTTTTTTCATGGGCCTGTCCCCGCATGGTGATGCCATATCGTGCCGTCACGACGAGAGGCCATTCAGCCGGGGTTTCCGATTCGCAAACAAACCCTACAGGGGGTCGCCCTCAATAGCCGGCCTTGTCAGGTAGACTCGCTAGGCCAACGAGAAGGAACCCTCGCAATGCCTGAGCCCGCAAAAAGCGCCGATGAGATTCTTCGGCAGATGGAAACCGTGGTGGGGATCATCCGCGAAGGGGTGGAGCAGCCCCGGCAAGAATTGGGCTATGTGATCGGCACCTATAGCACTCTGGGTGCCTTGGGCCTGATCGACAGCCAAACACAGTGGCAGCTGATCGAGCTGGCCGAGCAGGCATATGAGGCGGCGCCCAACGGCGGGCCAATCGACGACTGAGCAGTACCGTACTAAATGAACAGGAAGCCCTCATGGCCACACAGGAGATAGCCTCATGAGCCAGACAGTTGCCGAAGCCCAAGCCGCATACGATGCAGCAAGATCGGCCTTATTGAGTGAGCTGGAGCGCGACATTGAGCGCCCCGAAGGTAGTGGTGCCCAAGAGCGCCGACGCGAAGAACATCAGCAGGCGCTGCGCGATGAGGAAGACCGTTGCAGGCGCGCTTTGGAAAACGCTAAAGCACGCGAAAAGCAGGCCCAGGAGATGGCGTCCGGCGAGTAAGCCGCCGACTGCGCATAACGGAGCAATTGGTAAATTGTCCCCCACAGGAAAGCCCGCCTCGGCGGGCTTTTTGCTGCACCTTGGCTGCCAGAGTCCCACCCCTCGGCGTACCATCGACGGCACTACAGGCTTTACGCTGCCCCCCGTGCCTCTCTCGAAAAGGAACTCCCATGTCCAAGACCCTCGATCCGTCCCGGCGCTATAACCTGGTCTGGCCTGGCCAGCTCGTCTATGGCTACTTGGAAGGTGGCCGTTATTACGACCAGGACGGCCGTGAATGCGGCCGCCTGGAAGGCGATAATTTCTTTAGCTACATGACCCTACCCGATGGCAGGCCATCCTTTCCCGATCATATCGCCGGCACCGTGAGTGGCTTGACTCTCGAACTGGTGGATGGCCGCCGCTTGGAATGGATTGAGGTCGAATAATGTCTACGATGGATTTGGATACCCGCGCCGCCCTTGAGCGCTTGATCGCTGTAGCTCAAGGCGATACCGTCCAAAGCCGCCACGTTGCCAACCTGTTGTTGGCATGGCTCAACACCTGCGAAAGCGGAGGGTTCGACCCCACCAGCCTGTGGGCCATCGATGACGCCCTGGTCACTGACAGCCTGCGCCTGATCACCTGGGTCGCTCGCAACCGGGCATACCCAGATGAATTGGGCTATGGCGACACGTTTGAGGCGCTCTGGCGTCAGTGGCGCGCCCATACCCCGCTGCTATAAGCACAGCTCAGTCATGCGTAAAGCCATCGACCAGGACACTCTGCAAGCGCTGATCGAGACCGGCGCCGTCCGTGAGTTCCGGGTCACACGTGGGCCAGGTGGGGAAGGCTGGACGCTGGCTACCCGCCTCGGCGCCACGTGGCTGCCCGTGCGCTCGCGGCGCGAACCCGTGCGCATCTGGGCCAGCCTCACTGCCGTGGAACGCTTCGCTTCCGGTATTGGGATTCGAGAACTCAACGTCGAACTGTAAGCCATAGGGGCTGTCATCCTGGATTTTCGCGCCTGCGGAAAGCACAGCGCGGCTCGATCCTCGGGCTGGTGGCACGGAAAAAAGGTACTTCGCCTTTCTGCAGGTTGTAGCGAGGCCCGCTACAGGGTCCAGATAGAGCGCCTTTTCGATCACCTCTTCATCATCCTCAACACACCATTTGGGTTTTTCCGGTGGCATGTTTTTTTGGAAATGGCAGCTTCTGGCACGCGCAAACGCACCAGAACATGGCCAACGCACGGACGGCACCAACGCCATTCACCGTGATAGAGACCAGGAGAGAAACGATGAAGAAAGTACGGATCGAGCTGAGGTGGGAATGGAAACTGGAAGGGGCTTGGGGAGCCACCATCGTCATGGTGGCGCTGCTGCAACTCCCCCATCTGCCACTGTGGTTTGGATTGATCTAGCGACGACCGGCGAGTGCCATTGGGCACTCGCCGCTCACAAGGCAGCTTGCTGTCAGGGCGTCACGGATTGACAGCCATCTTGCGGGCATAGTGACGATCACTGAGATCCTTTTTGGGGTCTGCCTTGGCCCAACGCATCGGCTTACTACAATCCATGCAGGTCAGTACCTTTTTATCTGCGCTGAGGGTGTACAGGTACGCGTCGGGGGCTGCGCCGATCTTCAAGCCGGCGTCTGTTACCTCGAACCCGGGAGTCTCGTACCCCTGGCGATCCATACTTTCGAACTTGAACGACCAGACCCTGATCTGTTTCTCGCGCCAGATTCCCATGATGGTCAACGGATCATCCTTCGTGGTGCGTTGATAGACCCAATCGCCTTCATAAAGTGTCAGTTTCGGGGCCTCTGAATTTCTGCGTGCCTGCTCCAAGGCTTCCTTCTGCATTTTTTCCAGTTCGGCATTCAATGCCTCTTCGTTCTTGCGGGCTTGCTCCTTGAGCATCTGATCTACGTCATACGGCCCCTCGGGGTCATATCTCCACACATGCTCATCTGTTCTCATGCCAAGTACCTTGCAATTAAGGCAGTCAAGGCTTCGCTCATCGACATTACGCCGCATCACCAGGCGTGTAGAGCTGTTCACGGCATCAAGAAGAAGCTTTTCGTCCTTTACCGATACCTTCATTTTGCCGAGCGGTTTGATACCGTCTTTTCCGAGGTCCCCAAAGAGTTCAGCTTCATCACCATGAACATTGAGAACCATGGTCCCGTTCATGCTGGAATCTTTGAATCGGTAAGCCCCAGTGAAGTCCTCTCCGCTGCAGCCAGAAAGGAAAGTTCCAGTAACAACGGCTGCAGCAAACTTAAGCATCGTACGCATAGCGTCCTTCCATTGGTTTCTATCGCCTTTCGATAGGCTGGGATTTGCATCAGCAAGTTGGCGTCATTTTGCCATCATTCATTAAGCTGACGCACACCCTTACGGTTGAGCTGCTCAATGAAAAGCGCGGCGCAACATTCATCCAGCCATAGCAGCAAGGGCATCCAGTACAGACGCAGAATGTTGCCGTCTCTGCCGATGAGCACAGGTCGCGTCTCGGAGACTGTCCACTGCATGCTAGGGAGCAGGCAGCTGACGACCATCAACTCATCTAGATCAGCCTGCATCATCGTCATGCCCCTCCCGCTGCTCCAGCCATTCCGCCACTCCCAACAGGACAGCCGACAAAAAGATCAGCACGCCGATAGCCCACAGCGGCACCAGTCGATAAGAGCCCAACCAGAACCCTCCACCAAAACACACAATCGACACCAGAAGCCGCGCCATAACGTTCACCTCTACTCATGACTAGCTGGAACGCTACCTCTAGATGTCCAGGTGTCATCGAGCAGTCAGGAAAAATCGTCGATTCCCGTACTGGGAATTGAGGGCGCCGCGGCGATACCGGGAGAATGGCCGTGGTACCCAGAAGAAACGCCACTACGCGGCGATGAATAACGGTTATTTCTCAGTGGTTTTTGTGGGTTTGTCAGTGGCCAGGGAGAGCAGGCCTAGGGGGCAGCATCGGTTTGGCGGCGCTTACTCAGCGCAGGGTCAGTGGGAATGTAGAATTCGACAGCGCTATTCCTGAGCGGCGCAAATGCCTGCCACAGGAAAACGCGGGTTTGCTGAGGGTTTTATGAGTTTTTCTGGTAGGGGTTGGGCCGTGCCGGCGTGCCCCACTAATGTGGCGTCATCGCCGGCACCAGAACGGTCGGCGCCGTCCCTCTTGCCCGAAACTAAGTAGGAGGTGTGGTAGGCGGGGTTGGCTTCTTGGGCGGATTAAGCGACTGCGACCCCTTTGCGTTCGCTCCGCCTAGCCTTCTGGTTCGAGAGCTTGCCGGAGTGAACTGCGTCATAACTATACGGGTTGGCGATGGAGCCCTGCTAGTACCTGCGACACCAGCAGCATTTCGAGAAGCGGTCTGCCCGTCTGATTCGCTACCTGGCCTACGCCGGCTCACGTTAGCGGCGCCTCCCATTCGGCCCAGACGCCCTACCAGCATGGCCATCCCAACAGCCTTAGATACGACGGCGCCCGCCTCACTGGCTGTCGCAACCGCCCCCGACAAACTCCCGGCCAAGCCGCTCAGCGAAACGCCTAGCATGCTGCCGGTGATCCACGTTGCGAAACCAAGGACGCCCGTAGCCAGTCCCGTCATCATCCCGCGCAACGCGTCGTAGTCAGCTCCAGCCCCCGTCCACCCGCTGGCAGCGCCGGCCTGACCAACCGCTACAGCCGCCATGACCATGGACGCCCCAAAATTCACAATCTGGGCCACCATCACCCCAACCACAGGCAGCAATAGAAGCGCCAGCCACTGAGCGATTATCTGCCCTCCCCGCAGCGGAACTAGTAGCAGGAACAATGGCGCAAGTAACAGAACAATCCAGAAAACCCAAGCCGCCAAAATTACGTACCCAGGTAGAAGCGTCTGCAGATCGAGCCAGCCTTTGAAATTTTTGAACATTTGAGCGCTGGCCAGAATGCCCCCGGCTACCTCACCTCCCTCAGCTGAAAGGTCGGTTGTGTGCTGTAGCGACCGAGCCATAAACCGCTGCCAGGCAACCGCCGTACTAACCGCACCAACCTCTGCACTAACGCGCTGGCCACCCGCGATGACCTCACCCGACTCGCGCAGCGCTTGGTAGGCCTGCTCAGCTCCGAGCTGGGCCACCCGATAGGCCTCGACGCAGCTGGAGGGCTGAAAATGGATTTCCTCGAATTCGGCGGGGGCGACCACGACACGTTTCTGGCTAGGTATCAGGCTGATCGGCAAGTACGTAGGCTGAGCCTCCGATTTGCCCGAAAATTTAGCGGCCCAAAAGTCCTGCGCCGGGAGCTTGTAGCGTCCTCCCATGAACGGTCCGACGTGTTCGAGCATACGCAGGCCTTCCTCACGCCTGGTCTGCATGGCTCGTTGATCCAACACCCGCTCCAATCCTTTGCGGGCTTCACCGCCTCCCAGGAAATACGTGGCCCAACCACCGGACACAAATGTCCAGGAAGCAGAGAGAGCCGTACGCGCCTGGGAAATCAGGCTAATTTCCTGATCTGGAATGCCCAGTCCGCCCCCGCCGAGCAACCCAATGGAATGCAGGGCCTCGATCTTGGTGGCACGCTCTGGTCCAGTCAGATTGTTGGTGTGGGGAACACAGCTGGCGTTGTAGTCGCGTATGAGCTGAGCCAGATCACTGCCAGCAAACACGTCTGCCGATCGCCCAACGATATCGTCAATCGCAGCCTGAGCCGGCACGATTGTCCCTGCCGCCGAGTGCGTATTCAGCACCGGCTCAATAAGCGACTGGAAAATTCTGTGCGCCGACATGACAAATTTGAGCGTCAGCGCCTGAGCCTCCACCATCTGCACAGTGGCGCCGCTGGGGAGCTGGACCGCCGCAGGCTTCATGAGATACGGCAGCACCAACGCGAAAATCAGAAGCCCGCCAGCCAGGACACCAGCAATTCCCTCGCGAACCCGCAGGGCAATCAAAAAACACCACGCAAAACCCACCACAACTATTAGCGCCGTACTGAACTGGTGTAGCACCATAAACACCGGCTCGGTGGCAGCAATGATCGTTAATGCAGCGCTATCCCACAGCGCAAAAACCCAGTTGAATCCCGCGAAATTTTCTGCCGTCGCAGTGCCCATCACTGACCTGCCCGACGCCATAGGCGCGCACGCAGACCGAGGAAGAGGCGGGTCAGAATCATAGGCACCCACAGCCACAACATGATCACACCCACACTGCCCAGGATATGCCCTAGTGGTAGGGCGAGGATCGAGCGCTCAGCCTCTGCTCGTGCGTATTGCTCCAGAACTCTAGCTGTGTAGCCGTCAATCATGGCTGCTGCTGCGATATGGATCATTCCAATAGCCAGCAACACCGCAGCGGTGCGGAATGTCCACAGTGACGCTCTAGGCAACCTCTGAAGCAGCCAGTCTAGTCCGGTAGAAATTTTGTCGATTTTCATAGCGGGCTCCCCCTAATTGGCTCACACCTACCGAGCCTAACGGTCACCCTCCTGCGCCTCCACTGAACTCCATGCACTTGCATCAACTCCTCAATTCGCCTGTTTGGAATTGAGGCATTGGTGAACCGTGGCACCCACTCTCTTTTCTGAGCCGCAGGCCAGAAAAGAGAGTGGGCCGCAGCAACTACATCAGGTTCGGTTGAATAGGGCTCGCGGCTTCTCGAAAAATGATCACAGCAGGTGAAGGAAATTTTCGCGCACGACTGATGAGCCCGGCAGGGCGAAACTCGCGACCGAGTCTCGTGCTAGTGGTTGCTTGATTCTCTGGAGCAACTGCCCTCGCGCTATCTGCGTCATCGCAGAAGCAAGAGGGTCACGTGGGTTTGGGCTGTCATCAGCCCGGCCTGCAACAACAGACCAAGGGCGTCCGTTCCAACGCCCTTGGGTCGTTGGATGGATAGTTGCTAATCAACGATGGAGGTGGTTCAAACGCTCGGCTTGGGGTCTCTTTTCGAGCGGGATGTAGTGATGATGATCCACACGGGGCGCCTAGCGCTTCCCGCCAAATGGGATGGACTGCCAGCGGGGGCAGACAGTGATAGTGGGTGTAAACCGCACTCGCCTCACTGGCACATACCACGTAACGGCCAGGAGGATTGGAGTCCTGGAGCGCACGTTGCGAAACCGTAGTAACCGCATCTAGGTGCGAGCTTGCGTTAATGGAGCCCCGACAAGTTCTTCATCGCTGCACGCTTGAGCATTGCTCGCGGCTCGATGGTGACGCGACAGGGTTAGCCAAACCGCAAGTCGGTATCAACGATGCAAAACCAGCCCAGCAGGCTGGCCGGAACCCAGATCGGGTTGTCCGCCCTCAGGGGTGCCTTTGTGTGCGGGAAACCGTGCTCCAGGCAGCAAGTTCGCTTTCACGTATCTCCATACGCGCACTTCACCCTAATCAGAGACACCAGGAGCAGTTATGGCCGGCTGGAAATCCTCACTGGCATCTGTGCTCAAGGAGCACAACGGTATCAAGGCGTCAGACGGAACAGTCGCCAGTCACGAGACGCAGCACAAGCGCGCAACCGTCCTCTACCAGGCGTTCACAGACCTGAGAGAGATGGGCTACAAACTGGGCGATGTCAGGCAGCTCAAAGGCCGCCATGTAGAAGCCCTGACCAAGCACTGGCTGAGCAAGGGGCTCTCTTCCTCGACCCTACAAAATCGTCTTTCCACCCTTAGAACGTTTTCATCATGGATCGGCAAAGAGGGCATGGTGGAGCGCACAGAGCGCTATTTCCCGAATCATGAGGCGACCAGAACATCGATCAACACTCAGGACAAAAGCTGGGAAGTAAACGGCGTTAGCGTTAAGCAAAAACTCGATGACCTGCGCGCCTTAGATGAACGTGTCGCGCTTCAGGTGGAGCTCCAACTTCGGTTTGGTCTGCGGGTAAAGGAAAGCATCATGCTGAGGCCGCATTTGGCGGATAAGGGCAGCTACCTGGCCGTCAGCATCGGCACGAAAGGTGGTCGGGATCGCACGGTGCCCATTGATACACCAGAGCGGCGAGAGCTGCTTGATAGAGCCAAAACCTTTGCAGACCGCCGTACGGCAAGCACCGCCGATCCGGGCAAGTCTCTGAAACAAGCGTTGGGGCACTACAGCCGAATTGTTGCCAAAGCCGGACTGACCAAGGCCCAACTGGGCGTGACGTCACATGGCCTGCGTCATGCATTCGCCAACGAGCGCTATACCCACTATTCGGGTAGTCGCTCCCCTGTTGAGGGAGGGAATCTCAGGTCTCAGAACTGGGAGCTGGATCGCTTTGCACGCCTAGCAGTTGTCGAAGAGCTGGGGCATTCCCGTGAAGACGTGTCCACGCATTACCTTGGGCGATAAAGATGCTCACCGGAACCAGATTTTCCAACTTTATCGAGGCGTCCCTACTTTGAATTTGAATATTGACCCTAGCTGGATCAGCAGCAGTCTGTTGTTCGTGATCGGCGCGCTCCTGATCGCGAGTACTGTGCTGGTACTGCTGCTTATCGAAGGCAACCAGGCGAGATTGCAGATCAAAACCACGCTGGAGGCCAGTGTGACTCGGCACAAAGCGATACTCCAGGAGCATCGTGATGAGCTTGAGGCAGTCGAGCAGCAACATTTGGAGAAGCTAGCCGCAACAGAAAGAGACCATCATTACGAGATGGAAACGTTACGGGGAATTCTCTCCATCGCTGATCAGGATCGCGACGAGGCGCTGAGAGCTGCGTCTAGAGCACAGGAGCAATGCAGGTTGATGCAGAACAAGATCGATCAGCTCAACGTAATGATGGAGTCCTGGGCGACTGGCACCGATGAAACAGCCGTGGCGGTGAGACATGCCCTCCGGGCAGAACGCACCATCGCCGTGAGCTAGCACTGATCAATGGCAAAGATTAGATCTGATTAAAAGCTGATTATCGCCTCAAGCTAAAAACCCTGCACAACCGATTCCGCCTGGGCTACAGACCATTTTCGATATCGCGTTTTGGGGGCGATAGAACGGTATCTGTAGGGGTTCTGGAACGGTATCGCAGGAGTGCTGGAACGGTAGTCAGGGGCGCTAGAACGGCATTGCAGGGGTGCTGGAACGGTATCAACTCTTTGCCAGATGTCGCCGCTGAGATGGACTAGGCGTGACTTTGACTTGTACTAAGTTACCCTCTATTGAATATCTGAAAGGCTGACCTGCTGCGTCGCGTGCCCTTCCCACATACTCCAGCGCCCGGCGCAAGTCTTTCTTGAAATCGGTTATACAGGCAGATCGGCTTCCACAAAGCCTATGTAAAGTCTCGATCTTCAAATCATATGGCCTTGCATGCGTCGCATAGAAACCGTGCAACCATTGTGCAAGTGGCCGTCCACGCAATGCCTGTCGAACAGACCAATCCACGTCCGTATACTGATCAGTAAGAAACAGTACTCGAAGTCTAGGATTCAATCGAATGACATAACTCCTAGTCTCATGATCGCGGTAGACCTCATGTATCAGGCTACCCTCATACGAGTGCCCACCTACTCGAACCTGCAAGGCAGTTGCATTCAATCTGCTGAGATGTTTGTCTAAGATTGATCGATTCTTCCCGGTGTCAGTTTTTCCGAGCTCCTTTAATAGTCGATAAGCAGTTACTCGACATTCCGAGCCTAATTCTTGCCTTCGAGCCAAGTGCAATACGGTCTCCCAAACATCCAAGTCACCTTGATCAAGTAGGGCTCCTGTGTAAATTATGCTAATTCCGCCAAGAGCGTTAATTTTCACTCGCTCAAAATAAGGTCGATACCCTTTACTGACAGCTGCAAACAACGCTGAACGAAGAGCAACGTTCGGGGTACGCCGAACTGAGTCTGACCAGTTTGGGAATAAGACAGGACAATGCTCCCCCTCATTTCCAGAAGAGCTTTGGCGAGCGCGAGACCGCTTTTGATTCTCTTCCAACCTTGCAAGGAGATTGGAAATTTGCATGTTCGCAGACATCGCTAACGAGCAGATGCGGAGATTTTTTCTTCAACCCAAGCATGTACCTGCTCAGCAGACCACGCCACAGAATAAGTTCCCAGCGAAATACTTGCCGGGAACTTTCCAGCCTTCATCAGTCGATAGATTTGAGATCTGCTCAGTCCCACCA
>VFQP010003912.1_pt1 | contig 14510 bp, 24 predicted proteins | sample 3512351 | NCBI WGS metagenome assembly VFQP01 (sample SAMN10412372, study PRJNA504923) | tailings metagenome | isolation source: Relicate 1 Philex TSF1 revegetated site | place: Philippines: Tuba, Benguet | collected 2017-08-29 | reverse complement strand
TGTGTGTGTGTGTGTGTGTGTGTGTGTGTGTGTGTGTGTGTGTGTGTGTGTTTGTGTGTGTGTGTGTGTGTGTGTATTCAAAGAGAGAGACTGTGTGTGTGTATAAAAAGAGAGAGACTCTGTGTCTGTGTGGGTATATGTGTGTGGGGTAATGGGTATGTGTTGAGAGGAAAGTGGGTTTTGCATGAATACACATGGATGATATGAAATATGATGTGAAAGGACTGCCTAATTATACTCAAGTACCACCCATGCGGCCAACACATCACCCCATACAAGACCCCAACAAACCACAACCACACCCACAATACCCAGGTGCCCATCCCCCACAATGGTGTGAAATTCCAGGGGGACAACAACCCCCGTGCTCCTGGGTATGCTGGCAACGTCCCCTTTAATTTCACATACGCTGCAACAGGGACCACGACCAACAGCACCCCACTGGTGGTCGTGCTGGGGGAGATTGGTGTGGGGGGGACATGGTATAGTGATCTCACGAGTGGTCTGGCAAACATGGGGTATGTTGAGAGGGTGGTGGTGGTTTGATGTGGTGGGTTTTGGTGCGGTAGTTTTTGTGTTGTGTTGTGTTGTGCTGTGGGTTTGGTTGGCATCATTGCACATACCATTGCACACACCCCTCACAGGTTTGTTGTAGTCACAGTCACCATCAACAAGTCCCTCCCATGGGATGTAGCTACAACACAGGACACATGGGGCGTTCCACGTACGTAGTGTGGGTTGTGGAAGTGTGAGTTGTGGTGTTTCTTGGTCATATTTGTTGATACCAGTGCACCTGTGTATGTGTTGTGTATCATTCCAATGTACGTGTTGCAGCACACACACATACGCATCTCCCCCAAAAATACATCCTACCCTCTCACTTCACACCATGCCCATTCATACCATGTCAACACCATCTCAACACAGGGGACACATGCTCCCAGTCGCAACTCCTCACAGCACCAGCCTCCCTGCTCTCCTCCCTCAAGCGATACCTAGATGCAAACTGGGGGTCACCTCAGCTGTCGTTCTTATCCAACACGCAACAGGATGCATGGGTGGTGGTTGGACACGGTGTGGGGGGCGCAAGCGTGCTCAATGCAATAAATGGTGTGTGTGAAAACCCAGGCCCCGTTATACAAGGCAGCAGGCCCCTGCGAAACCAAACGAGGGCCCGTCTTGCGGTGGTGTATGGGTGTGAAAACAACGCACGGGATGATGGGACCCCCACGGGGCCCTTTGTGGCGGTGCAAGATGTAATAAAAGGGGTGGTGGTGTATGAGCCGGATGTATCAAGTATGTGTGCAGGGTGTGTGTGTGTGTGTACGGGGTGTATTGCATGTATGTTTTGAAGCACACACATATCTGTACAACCATGAGCACACTACATATGAACACCCATTCCACATCCAAAACACACCCGAAGAACACACCCAAAGATCACACGTAAACAACACCCCCCCCACACACACAGTGATTCCCCAAGCCGACCTCACCCTCTCCACTGACAAGTTTATTATCTACATTGATGGTGCATATGGTACACCGGGGCGGGAGGCATTTGTATCAACACGTGCAGCATGCAAGCATTATGTGCGGATGAAGATGGCCAATCATTTTGGACCTGTCAATTGGAATGAACAAACACAGGGGGCACCACAGGTACGTGTGTTTGGGGTTTGGGTAGGTGGGTGGGTGGGTGTGTGGGTCAATATGTGTGTGTGTTGTGTTTGTGTACATCACCCTCCTCAAAAATCATCCCTCCTGTTCACACACAGACGGCAGCATGCTCTGCACTCGTGCATCCACCAGATGATGCATCGTTTACAATAAGCAAAGACGCGCAGGACAATGTGGTGTCTATTATTGCAACAGTGACTGGTAGGCTGACACGGGCAGTGCTCCTCAATGACACAGTCTCAGCAGGCGTGCTGGTGCAGACCCTCCAGAATAATGGATTGGGGAACGCAATGCTCAAGACGGGCTGCTTGGGGTTGTGATATTGCAGGGTGGGTAGGGCCTATCAGGGAGCAGGCACGGGCACAGTGTAGCAGGTTTAAATCATCCTCACCTTCCTTAAAACCTACCTAGCTGTACAATGAGTTATTGACCAACAAGTAAGATTTGCCCCGATACCCGTTTCCAATTCATTCGAACACCGAACAGCACCTGAACAAGCAAAAAGCACAGCGACACAGGTGTTTCCGATGCCCGCACAAAGCAAGCTCCCACCATTGGCCCCTGCAACCTCAGCCAAGGTTGCTAAGAAGAACTCCTTTAATAGCAATGATGAAGCGTGGAAGGCCAATATCAGGTATGGTCACCACTGGTCAATCTTTGTCGATCTGCAGCCCAACAGAGCTGCCCAACAGGACGCTTGCCATGAATAACATAGGAATGACGAGTCCTATGAGGGGATTCGACCGGCGTGGTGGTGGACTGGACGCAGCCCCCACAGCGACTGCCCAGGGATGCAAGCAGATGGCACAATCACATCGCTCCCCCTTCCGAATCTTGCAACTGTGACTCGCCAGCAGGCATTGGATTACTTTGACAATACGTGGACCATCACTGAGGTATTGTTCTCCGCATTGCAAGGTATGAGAGTTGTGACGGCCTGGGCGTGATGGTAGGGGTCGTGCTCCATCCTCCTTGTTGACACCCACAGGAGAAGAGGCATTTTACAGGCCACCATACCACAACCTACGACATCCATTCATATTTTATTATGTTCACCCCGCAGCACTCTACGTCAACAAGGTATTGTTCAGGGTTGTGTTGATGGCGATGGGTGTGTTTTCATAAACACAACATGGTGCATACAACCCTCGCACACCCTCGCACACAGTTGCGTGTGGCTGGTATACTAGATCAGCCTGTCAACCCCTATTTTGAGCGCATTTTCGAGACGGGAGTAGATGAGATGTCATGGGATGACCTGTCAAAAAACGACATGGAGTGGCCATCGCTCAAGGAGGTGTGTGTTTGTGTGGGGGGTTGGATGTGGGTGTACATAATACACAACCTTGCACACATCACACAGGCAACAGCATATCGCAAGACAGTATATGAGCTTGTACGCAATGTCATCAACACACACCCCGACTTTGACAACCTGCCAATCACATGGGTACGTGGTTTTTTTCCCCCTCTTTTTTCTCTGTCCGTGTATCAAGCGTATGTGTGCATACATTCACAATCCTTCAAGCACACCCCATCCTGTGTGCTACACAGACACCCAACAATACTCACACCCATCCTGTGCATGACCCTCCATCACACACCGAATAACACACCCACACACACACCGACACCCAGCTGCACACACCCACACATATACACCCCCTACCAACCAACCGCACCACACAGGATTCCCCATGTTGGGCATTATTCATGGGATTTGAACATGAGCGCATCCACGTAGAAACCTCCTCTGTCCTCATGCGTGAACTCCCCCTGCACCTCCTACGACGCCCACCCCAGTGGCCACACCACCACCCCCACGTCCCCCATGTCACCTCCCGTGTGCATGACACATCAAATCATACTTCTGATACATCCGTTGATTCCACCCCCATACCCGTCGATCCCACCCCCATACCAGTAGATCCGACTCATACCCCTGACAACCCGCTCGTGCAGGTCCCAGCAGGGGCGGTGGTGGTGGGCAAGGCACATGATTGGCCGAGTTTTGGATGGGATAATGAGTATGGGTGTCGGAAGTTTGAAGTGGGTGAATTTTCAGCATCCAAGTGCTTGATTAGGTGCGCGTGTGTGGTGGGGTGTGTGTGTGTGGTATATAGGGGGGGGGGGGTTGAGTTGTATTGATTGGCATTACAATACATACGCTACACCCCGCTCCACACAAAATACACCCCACACAAAATACACCAAAGCACACCCCACACAAAGCACACCCCACACAAAGCACACCCCACACAAAGCACACCCCACACAAAATACACCCCACACAAAGCACACCCCACACAAAATACACCCCACACAAAATACATCCCACACAAAACACCCCCCTACCTCACACAGTAATGGTGAGTACCTGCAGTTTGTCAAGGCAGGTGGGTATAGACAAGAGGGATGGTGGAGTACAGAGGGGTGGCACTGGAGGACGTTTAGGAATGCCAAGTGGCCTACCTTTTGGGTGCTTGATGGTCCTGCAGGTGTGTGTATGTGTGTGTACGTGTTGTTTTGTTGGGTGTATGTGCATGTTTTTTTCACTACAATCTTCACTCCAACCCCCCCCTCTCCACCCCCACCCACCCTCCCAAAGGTCTCCATCAATACAAACTACGCATGCTGTTTGAAGAGGTCCCCCTCCCCCATGCCCTCCCTGTGGTGGTCAACCATCATGAAGCAAAAGCATACTGTGCGTGGAAGTCAACGCAATTAGGGTTGACCGGGGCGGCAGCGCTACGACTGTTGACAGAACCAGAGCATCATCGCTTGCGTGAGGTATGTGTAGGGGGTGTGGGTGAGGTATATATGGGGGGGGTTGGGGGGGGGAGATGTGGGGATGTATGTGGTATGCAGATGGCATGGATAATGATCATGACACAGACTTGTGTTGTGTTGGGAAGAGCATACACAGACACACCCACACACTTCAATCTCTCTCACACACACCATACACATCCAAACACCCCCCACCCCTCCCACACACAGACAAAGCAGGTGGATGCAGAGGGTCGAGCAGCCCATGACCCAATCATGCATCACACAGGAGTTGCTATGCGTGCTATTACAAATACTAACATGGCCTATGGTGGGGAGTGTCCGGTGGATGCATTGCCACCTACTCATGCTGGGTTTTATGATGTGCATGGCAACGTGTGGCAGGTATGATGTGGTGTGCGTTATTTGGTGTATGTTTGAGTGTGTGATGTGGTGTATGATGTGGTGCATGATAGGGTGCTTGGTATGATATGGGTGATCTTTCTTGTATAGATTGTGTGTGTTGATCTTATGTGTGTTTAGCACACCCCACTCCAACCCAAACACACACACTCACACTCACCCCCCAACACACACCCAAACACCCCCCACACACAGTGGTGTGAGGACTACTTTGCAGCCCTCCCACACAGCAAGGGTGTACACCCATTATACGATGATTTCAGCACCCCATGTTATGATGGGGAACACAACATCATCATGGGTGCTTCCTTCACAAGCACGGGGGATGAGGCATCTGTGTTTTCCAGGTTTCATTTCAGGCCGCATTTTTTCCAACATGCTGGGTTTCGTGTGGTGTCAAGTACAGGTGTGTGTAAGGGTGTGTGTTGAGGTGGGACTGCGTGTGTGTGTGTGTGTTCATGTGGGTGTGTGTGGGTGTACATGTGCATACATGTGTGTGTGTATTCATTTGTGCATGTACATATGGTAACAGTGCACAACTGCGTGTGTCCCCCATCATTCTTTCTTCCCCCCACACCCTTACCCACGCCCTCCTGTATACAAACCCACCCCCTCATTGATCCACCCCCCCCACACAAACCCACAGCCCCTCTCCAGACAAGCTGCATGGACTCACCGGGCCCCCATGTTGGTTCATGGGACCCCTCTGTTACCACTGCAGCCACCAACAAAGCCACACAGCGAGCTGATGCACTACAACAGCGATTGTTGTTGCATTACGGGCAGCAGCATGTGTTACCTCTGGGGTTGGGGGAGCATGTGTCAGATGCATGTACGTGGGGGTGGGAGTGGTTGGGGTGCACGGGTGGTCAAGGTGGTGGGGAGGTGGTGTCCTTTTGTTTCTTGTTGTGTGTGTGAGAGAGAGAAAGAGAGAGAGGGAAGGGAGAAAGAGAGAGAGCGCTCCTTCCCATAAACCCATCACCAACTCCAAGTCCCCCCACAAACACACTCACACACCCAAACACACACAAACCCAAAAACACACACACAGGGTCTGACATGCCGGGCACCATAGTAGACATGCTCCTCACCACAGCACGACAATTAGGTGTCAACATTGAAACAGCCCTGGACATTGGGTGTGATGTGGGTGGTGTAGCGCTGCGCCTGGCACAACACCTGCACAGTGTGTTGGCAGTGGATGGGAGTGCGGATGCTATAGCAGTGGCGAATGGTGTGAAAGAAGAGGGGAGCATGGATGTGACGATCAAGGTGGGTGGTGATGTGTAGTGCAGTATGTGTACAGTGCATGTACTGTAAGTACATTATGTGTACCAACACACACACATATTATATATATTTATGTATGAGAGAGAGAGAGAGACTAAAACATACACAAACACACTCTTAACACACCCAAAAAACACAGCGTGAAGGACACATAACAACCAAGGTGTCCCTACAAAGTGGTGTTGCACCAGAGCATCGTGCACGTGTCACCTTCAAGCAGATGGATGCATGTTGTTTAGCACCAGATCTCCCATGCTTTGACCTTATTACCATGGTCAACCTACTGGTATGATGCTTTTGCTGTTGCTGATGAGGAGGAGGAGGAAGAGGAGGAGGGTTGGGCATGGCTGTTGGTTGCTGTTGGTTGATCATCATTGGTACAATACAACACCCGCCATCACCCCTCTACACCCTCCACCACCCCTCCCTACACCCTCCATCCTTCCCACCCCACACACCACAGGATCACACAGTGTCACCCAAGGCCCCCCTGGGACGACTCGCCGGCCAACGGGCCCTCCTTCGACAGGGGGGCCTCCTTGTGGTATCATGCGCATATCAGTGGTCTGACCGTGTGGCTGACCCTCAGCTGTGGTTGGGGGGGACTGCTGCCGAGCAATCCGCTGCCCAAGGCCTTGCCAGGGCCCTGGGCCCCTCCTTTCGGCTGGTGCGTGAACAGGAAGTGCCCATGGTGATGCGTGTCAATGATAGGCGGTGTGAGGTACACATGGCACACACCAGTATATGGCAGCGTGTGGAGTAGCAGAGGTTATGGGACTAGCAGTTGATATGTGTTGTTGTTTGTGAGGGGGGAGGAAGTGGTAGATGTGTGAGTGTATGTGTTGGTATAGCATACACGTGTGTGTTGTTATGTGTGTGTTGTCGTGTTTGTGTGTTGTTGTGTGCGTGTTGTCGTGTGTGTGTTGCAGGCCACACTGCAGTTGATCTATTTTCGGTTGTGTTGTTTTTTTCATTTTCTTCAATTATCATACGTATGTTGGAATTATCAGATGAGTGTGTTGTGGTCGGTGTGCATCAATGTGTACACTGTGTAGAAAAAACAACGACCTCAGTGAAAATACATGTAGGGAAAAGTAAAAGCAGATGGAAGGGAAAAGTTGATGGTAGTGAAAAGAAAAAGCAGATTGTGGGAAAAAGTAAAAGCAGATGTACTCAACATTCACAGCAATATACAAATATACCTGCATGACACTCACAAAACAAAGGCAAAACTTGATTACCATGTTAAAAACAGTAGAAACACTCAAACTACCGCGCTTTTGACACAGAAAATGTCTCAACACTTGAAATGTGTCAACACTTGAGAGAACAACAACAAAACCATAGTTACACACGCCCTTGTCGACGTGCCTTCCCACACAATCCCATCCCTGACCACACACCCCGATCACCCCACCAGTACCGCGGGTAGGTGTGAGTGGTCAACGTGTTGTTGACCGCCAGTGCAATGGCTTGCATGACCAGTGTGGATATCATGATTGCTACCAAAAACATATACCCTGCACCTGGAGCAGGATCCAATGCACTCGCAGCAATCAGGGCAGTCGCACCACCTGGGGGGAGATTGTCATGAGATGGATCATCGTGTGTTGTATCGCCGTGTGATGGATGACAGGGGAAACACACACAACAGGAAACAACAAACTCGAGCGCACATCATCAACAATGTTTTGTTGTATCAACATACGCCACCAATGTTGTTTTGACCACCATACCTGGTGGATGTGTGGTGGCGGTCAGCTGCATGACGAGCAGCGCCAGTGACATGCCCAATGGTGCAGATACCCAGATGACCGATGTCGGCATGAACGTGCGCACAGTGACGCCAACAAGTGCAGACAAAAACTGTCCACCAACAACATTGCGGGGCTGTGCGAGTTTTGATTCTGGTACACCAAACACAAGCACTGCTGTTGCGCCCAAGGATGGAATGAGAAGGGTGGTGTCGATCGACGGTGATAGTGCTTGATTTATCCCCGCAATGGCAAATATGGCAAGAAATGCACCCTGTTGAGATGGTTGTTATTAAGTGATCCTGTCCCAACACTCATCATTCTCAATCATCATTCTCATCACCATACCAGCCATGCCACAAACAGCTCGAGCACGCCTGGCACGGGCATGCGCTGTTCTTTAGCACCACGCAGCTTGCTCAAATAACTGACAATCCATCGCCTGGGGCTGCACAGGTGGTCTTGGGAGGTGTTGGGAGCAGAGGGTTGCTCGACTTCGATACACACGACTGCATCCTGGGTTACTGCATCCATTGCATCCTGCTGACCAAGGTTTCGTTTGACGGCATCATCCATGTCGTGGTGTTCTGTGGCTGCATTGGAGAGTGTGACAGGGCCAGCAACTATGCTTAAAGACACGGATCGTTGGCTATGCACGCTCCCCTCCAAGTCCATGCTGCTCGGTTTCGTCTCCAGACTCAACCAAAATCATTGCAATGTCACATTGCAGGTTTAAATGAAATTGTAAATGTGTTGGAGAGCTTGTGTGTTCACGTGGTCAAGTGCCCAGCGCGACCGCGAAAAAAGGAAAATTTTGCAATGGAAACTTTGGGCAAGGGGCTTGACAAGTGACAATCATACCCTGTGCTGTTGCAGTCATTTGGTGTCAAATGCACGAAAGACATATTCATACTGCAAGATGGCAAACATAAACCACATTGCGTTGCTTTTGCAGCTTCTGACAACAACTGCCCATGCAGCACGGACATTACGAACTGCACCATCAAATATAACAGTTGCAAACACAACCAGCCTTCTTGGACTCGATAATGGTACTCATCGTATGCAAGATGATGGCTCCTTCTCACACAGCAGTCACACGTGTAAAACATCACACCAGGAGGCATTTCACACATCTCACAAAATGCCCACCATCAACATGCCCATCATTATGCAGTCATATTTCGTCTCGCCCTCCTTGGCCTCCCAGCCCAAGGCTTTCCCTCGGCCCGTCAGCTCGCCCTCCTCGACCTGCTGGCGTTCCACAGTGGCACAGAACGCACGCTCTGGTCCACGCGGGGCTTGCGCAACCCAGGAACTGATGCCCCACCCACAGCACCAGATCCCCCTGATCTCCAGTGGCACTGGCACTTTGAGGTTGTGAACGCCCATTATTGTGTAGCAAAACACATTTACATACAAACAAGTAGCATCTCATTGTAGCCCCTCATTCATCTTCATCATCTTCTTCTTCTTCCCCACATTCCACCAACATCCTCCCCCCCCACGTTCATCATCCCCCCATCACCACACACAGGCTGCCCCTTTTGCAAATTCCACCATCGCAGAAGACCTGGCAGCCAACATTAGCAGTGTTATACGATCAGGGGCCCTGCGTGTGAGTGCAGCAGGCGTGGGGGTCCGCTTTCGTACAGCACAGTGGGCCCCTGGGTACCCCATGGTTGACAAGGTGGTTGAGTCTACTGTTACACGTTATACCACACAACTCGCATGCATACTTGGTATGTACATTGTGTGTGCTGAGTGTGGGTTGCCACATACATGCTGTTCAACAAACATTTGACCAACACATGATCAATTTGAAACCCGGTACACTCACAACCAGTCAACCAACCCCCCCACACGCACAGTATTCCTTGTGTTTCTCATTTTCTTTTCCATTGCCTTTGCATGGGCCCTGCACCTCTCAGCTGACCCAGCAGCAGTGCGACGCAGGTCCTCTGATGGGGCCCGCAGAGCCGCCGCCATGCTCCAGGCCCTGCGAGAGGGGGCCCTTAAAGCGGCGGCACGCATCAGCGGGGATGGGGGGGATGGCATGGTGCGTGCCGGGTGGACGCCCCATGGTGGGGGGTATGGGGGGGGGCTGGAGGGTGGGGAGGGGGGCAAGGGACCTGGTGGGGGGATGCACGGATGGGGGGTGTATCCTGGCACGGCAGTGCCACGGCTGCGGAAATCTACTCGGCACAGTGAATAGATGAGAGGTTTTTGTTGTTGTTGTGTTGTGTGTGTGGCTTTTTATGCGTATGTTTTGACAACACACAAGTATTGTTGTTACACAGCTCGGTGATGATGGATGTCGTCGGTCAACACTTTGTCAACAGCAGAAAGTACCAGCAAGGCATTGTTTGTTGATGTGAATACATATAAAATAATGCAGGCAAAACTGAGTGGCTATGGAGAGAAACAACCCAAGTCCCAGTTCACTAATGAGGGTGTTTGCACAAGTGCCATGCACCTGATTTCATCCTTGGTCACACACTTTCCCTCAATCATGTTTGCTTGTGCCATGAGGTTTGGGTGATGGCGTAGCATCCTGTCCCAGGTCACTTATATATCGGCGAGCAAACACCTGGGGTATTGGTAGTGATGGTGTTGCAGTGATGGTTGGGGTACAAGGCTGTCAGCGGGGTATTGTGAATATCATGTGGATGTGTGCACGGGCCACCATCACAACACGTACACCATTCATCCCCCAAACAAAAACATCCCCCCAAACACCACCCCACACCCACACCCACACCTCAAAATAGTAGTTGGCACCATTGACTGCTGCAATAACAAACATGATTACTATAAATGCACTGCTTGCCCAGTAGTTTGACCACCACAGCGTGCACAGCGCCATGGTCAACATGGTCATTGCTAAATGGAAACTCATATACACCAGGGGCTGTGTGGAAAAAGAGGGTGGGTGGGTGGGTATTGACAGTGTGTATGGTATACACAAACAATTAACAGTGTGTGTGGTTTACAGGTATGTAGGTGACAGATTCGTGTGGCACTACACCCACTCTCTGTACCCCTCACACAGAATACACCATCACACACAATACACCCTCAGACACCCTCACACTGTATACACAGCACCCACCTGGAGTGCTGCTGGTGCTGCACTGATGAGTTGCCCATAAAAGCTGGGTTTGGATGTCACATATTTAAATAAGGTATGATACCCACGCTCACGAATACGATCAGATGAGACAACAAATATCTGTGTGTGTGTGTGTTTGTGGGTGGGTGTTTTTGTGTGGGTGGGCGGAGGTGTGGAGGTGGGTGGAGGTGAAAAGGATGTATACGTTGGTGTATATGTTGTCTTGCATGTGTATGATGCATAGTTGAGCATCACAGACATAGCGTATATACATTGAAACAGCACGCAACAGGCAAAACAAACAACAAATATCCATACAAAAACCAAATCACCCTGCTACATACACACACATGCCCCCACCCACATACCCACCCACACTCCCCACAACACACCTTCAAGTAGTACAGCACACCCCAAAGCAGGTATGGTAGCATGGGTATGATCACTAGTTGTGTAACACCAGCATTGTTCCACTGTGTGGCAAACTCAGCATCCGTGTCTAGTCGTGCTTGTACCTGTTTTGTGTATGTAGGTGTGCGTATGTGTGTGTGTGTTAATGGTAGTTGTATGTGCATAGTATTGTATGTGCATGCGTGAGAGGTGTGTGCATGGTGGTTATATGCATGCATGCATGCATCATCATCATCTCATCATCATCACCATCCTCCTCCTCCTCCTCATCATCATCATCACCAGCATACCAAGGGGGAGGGGTACCACCTCGCAGCCCACGTCACACATGCAGGGTAGAGGTGCAAAAACAAGGTTGTTATCTTCTCAACACTGTGATATACAAGGCTGTTGCGGAAAGTCAATATTGACCATGCAAGTGGACCCAGACTGAAGGCAAAACATGCCTGTGTGTGTGTGTGGGTGGGTGTTGTGTCTTGATGGTGTATCTGTGTGTGTGTGTTGTGTCGTGGTGGTGTATGTGTTATGTAGCAGTGGTGTGTGTATGTGTTTTGTCGCGGTTGTATTCATGTTTGCTGAGCACATGTATGCAACCGTATATATACAACAGAAAACCTACTGCATCACTCTATACACACCACTACACACCACTACACACCACCACATCACACCACCACACCTTGAGTACAGGTATGTTGAGGGGTAGACATTTGAGGCCCACCATGAGCATGATATTGGCACAGTAACACCAATCATACAAGTAGTAGTGTACTGTGTGTATTTGCATTTGTGTGTATTTGTATTTGTGTGTATTTGCATTTGTGTGTATTTGCATTTGTGTGTATTTGCATTTGTGTGTATTTGTATTTGCATTTGTGTGTATTTGTATTTGCATTTGTGTGTATTTGTATTTGTATTTGTGTGTATTTGTATTTGTGTGTATTTGTATTTGTGTGTATTTGTATTTGTGTGTATGTGTATTTGTGTGTATGTGTATGTGTCCTCGCACCACACACATCATCCGCATCACCCGTACCCACACATACATTTCTTTCTCTTCCAATCAATCCATCGTATGCTAAACAACACAATGGCTTTCCACATGTACAAGGAAACAAACGTATAGGGGCTCTTACCCAACCAAAACGCACTCGCCCTGCAATGTGGTGATGATGCGGTGGTATGTGGATGTGGTGATGTGCATATGTGTGCATACATATGAAATCACACGCATACATATGAAATCACACACAAACACACACTGGTAACATCCCAAGGCCGTATGTGTACATGCAATGCCAACAAGGCCTCCTTCACACACACACACACACCATAAATCACACGTCCCCAACACAAAGAGAATCTTGTCCCTCAGTTTCACACGCTTGGGCTTGCGCTGCTGCGCAATGACGTGCCTCAACAATCGTTTCAAGCTGCTACGCACACTCTCATCCAGGTTGCCCACATCCAGTTCCTCATATTCATCCAGCAGCTTGTTCACCTCAGCCTTGACGAGCTGGGATTGGGATGCGATGCGCTGAGGTTCAGCCACGCTGCCATCGTCACTGAGCACCTCAGAGGGTGCCTCATAGAAAAACTCGAGTGCTGGAAGCTCCAATGGTAGCTCTGTGAGGATTGTGCCAGCGAGGTTGGTGATGTTTTCCAAGGTGCTGTTGTGGGATGGCTCGGGTGCCTCGAGGGAAGAGTCACTTGCACCACTGGGATGGATCCCATTTTGAGGGCTGTTTTGTTGAGGGCTGATTTCGTCTGGGGGCATTGGTGCGGTGGTGTGGTGAGTTGTTACAGGGTTGTTGATGGGTTGTTGATGATGATCTGAATTTTCTTCAACTGCGTGCCGTGCTATTGTGATAGGATTATATGTGGTGTGTTCATGGTGTGTAGTATGGCAGTTTTGAGTTGCATGGGTACTATGCAACCCAAATAATGTTTCGGCACGAAAACCCTCAACAATAGACGCACAACACATTGCCTTAATCACTTCTTCGCCATTCTGACCAATCTCATATCATCTTGTATCACATATTGTTTCAGATTGCCAAGCGTTGACTAGACGTTGCAGCATGCTTGTACACGCCCACAACGTACTGGGGTTTACGCAGGTGCGTGGGGCGAATTATGAACACATTATACAAACGGTCAACAGCACATATAGTATACTGGGTGTCTTCACAGAACTTGGCCACTATCAACCCCAAGATCACACCATCTCGCATCGCACGCCCTGCAGCTCGCAACACCTCGCCACGGGTATGATATGGGTTGGGAACGCACCATGTGTACACAGACATATCAACCCCACCACCACCCCCACCACACACACACACAGGCGAGCAGTGCCCCTGTGACGGCAAACGGCACCACTGCATCATCCAGTGACAGTGAAAAAAAGCTATGGGGTGGGCGCTTTACAGGCAAAACAGATCCACTGATGGAAAAGTTTAATGAATCACTCCCCTTTGACAAGCGCATGTGGGCAGAGGACATTCGGGTATGGTGGTGAACGTGTTGTTGTGGTGAACGTGTTGTTGTGGTGCATGTGTTGTTGTGGTGCATGTGTTGTTGTGGACTCCCCCCCTGTTAATGTACCCACCAGTCTCTCCCCACTCTCCCCACTCCCCACCACATCCTCTCCCCACTCTCATCACTCCCACCACTCTCCCCCACATCCTCCCCCATATCCCCCATCACCTACAAACCCTCCCCCACCTACACAAACAGGGCAGTCAAGCATATGCCAAGGCATTGGCCAAGGCAGGCATCATCACAGAGGAAGAAGCCACACAGCTGGTCAATGGTCTTGATGCAGTTGCAGCAGAATGGGCAGGGGGGAGTTTTGAGATCAAGGCAGGGGATGAGGATATTCACACTGCTAATGAACGACGCCTGAGTGAACTGGTGTGTGTGGGGGGGTGGGGTGGGGTGGGTAAGTCAGCTGGTGGGGGGGGGGGTGTATTGGCGAACTGGTGGTGGGGGGGGGGAATTAGTGAACTGGTGTGGGGGGGGGGGGGGGGCAAGGAGGGGGGGGGAGGGGAGAGCGGGGGGGTCCCCCT
>VFQP010003911.1_pt1 | contig 14511 bp, 26 predicted proteins | sample 3512351 | NCBI WGS metagenome assembly VFQP01 (sample SAMN10412372, study PRJNA504923) | tailings metagenome | isolation source: Relicate 1 Philex TSF1 revegetated site | place: Philippines: Tuba, Benguet | collected 2017-08-29 | reverse complement strand
CACACCCTCATGTACCTCAATAACACACCCTCATGTACCTCAATAACACACCCTCATGTACCTCAATAACACACCCTCATGTACCTCAGGCTGGCAATGCAACCCGAAGGTTTTGAGATACAATTACAATAATTTCCTGCCATCTACACGCGTGAAAGTAATGTCACACATGTGAAAGGAACGTCATTGCAGTGCCTGTATCAGTACTGCTTTCTATTGTGATTAATTACATGAATAAGAATCACGTAGATAAATAACAACCACGTACATGAAACTGCGTGTGACAGTACCAAGTGACACCAACACATACACCAAACACCAACACATACACCAACACGCCAGAACCAACCAGTGAGCAACACCACTATCACGCAACACCACTATCACGCAACACACACCACAGCAGCAAAAACCATTCCTTCATGCTGCAGCTTGTGTTGTGTGAGCAACATCATTGCTGTGTTGCATGATGAAATCCATTGCTTGTACTTCTACAGCCTCCACCAGAGCCGGATTGTGTTGGAGGAATGGTGCATCACGGTAATGTACCTTGTCAGCAATGCGTAATTGTCTATTTTCCATATAATACTCCTGTGTAGAGATAATGCATTGGTGCTTTGAGAGAATATACACTGCTTGGAGAAAAAATAAATCCAAGTGGATCTTGTGACGAAACTCATCCACGTGCATTGCCCACAATAAGTACACATATGTGCATGCCACTGCACCCCCTTGTGTATACATCTTCATCCACACCCCACACCCCACACCACCATACCACACCATACCTTGCGCCATGCAGGCAATCCCTCCACCCCAGCAGCATCACTCAAGTACTCCAAGTACCCCCACTGCGCATCCCCCAATCGATGCACATGCCTATCCTTCACACCCCGTGCTCTCCTCTCTGCCTCCTCCTCCTGCACACTCGCAACCATGTCTGTGGTGCTCGGCAGGGGGACCATCCCCGCCCATGCACGGGACACCCATGCTGCCTGCAGTTGCATCAGCGGCATGGGTGCTACTTCCCAGGGTAGCCCCAGGAACGCCAACGATGGTGCTTCTGGTGGGAGGATGTGCCGGTAGAGTGGGAAAATGCGTGTCCCGTCTGTTTGTACAACATCCGGGTCGTGCAGAAATGGGAGGGTGTATTGGTAGCCGGTGCAGTAGACCACAGCGTGCACGTTGTCTACTCGAGTGCCATCGGACAGGATGGCAGTGTGGGGGGCTTGCAGGCGGGTGAGCATGGGCACGGGGGTGATGGTGGTGTTGGGGAGGGGGGTATGGTAGAGGATGGTGTCTTGTCCTTTCCAGTGCAGGGCGCTCCACAGGAGCTGTGTGTGGGTGTGTTTCAACTGACAGGGGGCGTATATGGGTGTGTGGGGGTACATATATAATGTAATACTACTATATTTAAAGAGAGTACTATATAATAATATAACACTGAATGATGCGCAGTGTACAAATACGATACACATACAAACCCCCTTGTTCTCCACTTGACACAGTCACCCACCCCCTCTCAGTCAGTCACACGCCCTTGTTACCCAGTAGCCCCCTCAAGTTACCCCAGTCATCACATACCTCACTAGCCACCCCCCCAATCTCAAAGGCAAGGTCAGTGCCTGAATTTGCTGCACCCACCACCATGACCCTTTTTCCCACAAACATATCCGGCGTACGATAATTATGTGCATGCATCACAAGACCTTGGTACCCCTCATGGGGGACGTCAGGGTTGCGAGGTGTGGCGTAGTGACCATGACACACCATCACTGCATCAAATAGCTCCTGGTGCTGCTCCTGGTTTTGCTCCTGGTGCTGCTCCTGGTGTTGCTGTGGGCTGCTCTGTGGTGCTGTGCTGGTGATGTGCATGCTGTCACACTCAGGGTCATCATCATGCTGCATGCCATTACTGTAGGACTTCAGGTCTACACCATCATCATGTCTGTTGCTCTGTACACCATCATGTCTGTTGCTCTGTGCAGTATTGCTCCCCGTGTTACCCTTGCTCCCCTTGTTACCTTTATTGTCACCCTTATCTATTGCTGTAGTTGTGTGCACCACTCTCCATTGGGGCCCCGGGGCATGCCTTTCTTCTGCCCCGGGCTGTTCTTTTGCCCCGGGCTGGTCAACAACACGTGTGAGGGTGTTGACACGGGTATTGAAACGAATGTGGCGCAGCAGGTCATACTGCTCTGCATATGCTTCCAAGTATGCCTGTACCTGTGTGGTGATACAATGGAGTGGTGATACAAGAGAGTGGTGATACAAGAGAGTGGTGATACAAGAGAGGTGGTTGCATCGACAAGCATATCCATCATGCATATCCAACATGCGTATCCAAACCCGACACACACCTCTTGGTGGCCACAGTATCGTCGCGCGTCGACAGAACGCCCACGCATGGCTTTTGGAAGAAATGGCAAGTCTAAATAGCCCATTATTTCCCTTGGTAGATTCACTCGCAGGTTGGCATACAGGCTGGAGTGCACACGACGCCCTGCATCTGGTCGCACTCCGAGGGGATCATCGAGCTCGGTGTGATCAGTGTAGAGCCAAACGCCTCCTATTGTACTCGCTTGCTCAAAAGCAACAGGCTGATGTCCTGCTTTGAGAAGCTCACGTACAGCAACAAGACCTGCTGCACCTGCACCCACCACGGCAACACGGAGGGATGCACTTGGTGGGGATGGCAGTGTTGGCAGTGTTGCTATGGATGGTCGTGATGCCATTGCGTGGTATGATGGTGGTAATCAACGGAGGTTGAGGTACGAGGTGCTGCACAATCGATGTGGAATTGCATGCGCAGATCGAATCGAGCCAAACTGTGGGTTCAATGTGCTGCACAGGAGTTTCAATAGTGGATGAAAACTACTATTTCTGCAAAGAATATAGAGGGTAATCACAGCTTCTATACAGCTCCATCAAGAAGGGTGCGTTGGGGTGTGTGTTTACAACATGATGGATTACACACCATGAAATGAATGCGTAAAAAGATCACACAATGAATGAGAGAATCAATGTGCACAGTATCACACAAACAATATGGAAACAAATTCAAGGAAACAGCAGTTGCGAGAGTCGACCAAGTGTTTTGCTTCCCAGCAGTTTCCCCCTCGCCCCAGACGAGGCTATACCCCGCTGGTATACACTATTGTAATGTGAACCCCCCCAGAATGATAAATACACAATCTTTTCACTCGACTGTTGCCGGGGCACCACTTCAACGACCTCACTGTCACGCCAACTCGTCAATACCAATATTCGCACTCCATATGCATCTGCAGCTGCTTGCAATGTGATGTGGTCACCCCATGTGGCCAAGTACTGCATGTTTGCACAGTATTCTGCATAGTTGCCGGCAACGTGAGGCTTGTAGAGATCAGGAAATCGGTACATCTGGGTGTTGAGGAGGGGGGGATGTTGATGATTGAGGAGGGGGACAAGGATGTTGATGAATATTCGCAGACAATTTGCCAAGGTGAAAACACACACAAACACCCCTTCAACAAATACTACCTGATGGCACACATTTGCACGCACGCGTGTGTGCTCCTGTTCAGTGCCAAACAGCTGGTCTGCTATCGCTCGAAACTGACAGGCGCCATCCCCCTTGATACGTTTTTCAATCAACTGGTATTGTGAAAGCCGCTGTGCAATGCGCTGACGTGCCACAGCAGTGCTCTCATGCTCACTGGGAGCCTTGTATGAGGGGGTGAGTCGGTCTGATGGCACTGGCCATGATGACAAGCGTTGGGGGGATGGGGTCGACGAGGATGACGATGCATACGTGTTGGCTGTGTAGAGGCGATTTTAGATGTGTTTAGGTGATATTTTTTTACAGGCGAAGTTGAGTCTAACATCGTCAGCATCCGACCCCCCAAACAAACCTGCACGCCTTTGCTGCCTCATTATTTCATCCTGTTGTAGCGTCCATGCTATCTTTGCGTCGCTTGAGGACGCTTGAGACGTATACTGCGCTGGCTCGGTATACATCGAAGTTGGGATGCAATCGCTCAATACTTGGCTTCCTCTAACGATGCCTACTAATTGGATTCGCTTGTACAATTTGTGTAGCAGACACAATTTGTGTAGCAGACATTAAGAGTTTATATTGTCAATGTTATGATTTCCCACATTCCCAGGTAAATACACAAGGTCCATACTCACCCACCGAGGCCACTTGCTGCATTACCTGCTGCTGTGTTGAATGTGCATGTCTGTTGTCCGTTGGGCATGCTACTGTGATTGTTGCTGCTCATTGCTGCTACCTACCAGCTATGCCAGCACCGCATCTGGCAGATCTCCAACAAGGGTGGGGGGGGCCACAGTACTCGCTGCGTATGTGTGCATAGCGCATGGAGTGTGTGCAGTGTGTGCAGTGTGTGTATAGTGGCTTGAAAAGGGTGCTTGCTAGTAGTCATGGCTAGTAGTCATGGCTAGTAGTCATGGATACGCAAGACGACAGAAGACCAGAAGAGACAGCGAGGCAGCGAGGTAGGGTCGATGCAGGCGCCAAATCATCAGTCATCCATTTTCTCACACGGATGCCACGCGTACGTTGTTCATGCAGGGCCATGCATCACCACCCCCACCAAGCCCGTCACCAACCCGAAGCCCTTCACCACGGTCCAGTCCTTCTGCACGGCATTCTCCGGGGGTCCTGTCACTGCCGCTGGGCGACGGCTGTTGGCACCTGGTGTGCCAATGCCACCTGCCCTGAAAACAGCACCCCAACCCATAATCCCAGGCCTGTGGTGCAGGAGGAAATTTTGAATGGTGGCACGCTGAGCAGTGTGGTGCTCGTGGCTGTGTATGGAAGCCGAATGTTGTTGTTGTTGTTGTTGTTGTTGTTGTTGTTTGTATGTATTTGCTTGTGACCAAGTATGCGTGCGTACCGTGACTATTGTTTTTGTGACTATTGTTTTTGTGACTATTGCTTTGTGCTTGGAGGGGAATTATATTCGCCACCTCACACAACTTGGGAGTTGTACTGGGAGAATTGATGTATGTCACAATGCATCTCATATGAGAGACACTATTGCCTTTAGGGAACCAATATGAGAGACAATACTGCCTTTAGAGAACCATACTTCATAGCGATTGTGTATTACCAACAAGTATGTTGCAACAATACATTACAAATAATGAATAATAAAGTGCCATGCACCAAACGCTGTTGCATAATCAGCATGCATGCTCAGCACACAGCATGCATGCTCAGCACACGCAAGTAGATCATCACACCCAAGTAGATCATTACACCCCAGCTGCTAAGAATGCAACGACCTGTGCAACACCATGCTCTTCTCGCAGCTTATCCGCCATCTCCCTTGCAGCGGCTGTGTATTCCTCATGCTTGTGAAGGCCTTGTTGGATGACATGACGCCATGCAGTGGCCGTCATTTGGTGTAGGGGGGCACACTTGGGGCCCAACCCCTGTGTGATATGTGTATGCGTGGTTTGGGTATGGACGTGTGTGTGTGGTACGTGTATGTGTGGTTTGGGTATGTGTACAAGGAGCACTGTTTGTACAATGATGACCGTGTGCACACAAATGCAGGCTCCCCACACCAGCCAGACATCAACTACATTGCCACGCACACAAGCTCTCACACATACTCTCACACATACTCTCACACATCTCTCTCACCTTGCGTACGAGTAGGTCAGCCCAAAACCCCTGATCAGAGGGGGACTGACATGGGCATGCTGTGACTGGGGCCCCTGCAGCCAGCGCAGTGTGTATGGTGCCCACACCACCATGGGTTATTACAAGTTGACATCGCGGGAAAACGACTGCATGGGGGAAAGAATGGTTGATGACTACCCCAAGACCCTCCTTCCTGTGTGTCAAGGGTGTGGGTATACATTGTATGTGTAAATTGTGTATGTGTGTGTGTATTGTGTGTATACATATTGTGTGTGTATTGTATGTATATATGGAGTTTTGCATCAGTTTTGCATGACACCACTGGGTGAAAGTCAATGGTCATTGACGGTCCACCCATCACATACTTGCAACACACACACCCCACCACACAAACACAAACACACACAAACGCACACAAACAAACCCATACCAAAATGCTTCTACTGTTTCTGGTAGGAAAGGAGAGGGGTTGACGGTCCCTGTACCCTCCCCTGTTTGTATAATGCACTTGACAGGCATGCGAGCCGCTACCTGGAGTGTGATAAGAGATACATGTCAACGTGTAAAGATACAGGTCAATGTGTAGTTGATACACGTCAATGTGTAGGTTGATGCAAAGATGTGTAAAAATAAAAGTCATTGTGTGGGTGGATGCAGGGATAAGCAACACCTCCCACCCACCCACCTCTCTATACATTGTATATATACTATATACACAACATATACACATGTATATTGTCTATATACCACCCACCCACCGCACTTGTCTCATGGCATCCAACAGCAGTTGTCCCACAGTAGCAGCAGCATCAGGACCAGTAAAGGCCTCCAGCATAGATGCAAAGCCTATGTACACCACTGCATACCCTTGCTGGAATGCATCATGCAGGACGACATCAACACCTGTGCGTAGAGAGGAATGATGGTTGGGTGTGACAGGGTGGGAGAGAGATTGAGAGGGGGTGCTGGGAATAGGACATATCTTTGTCGCAAAAAACACCGAAAAACAAAAAGGTATGAAAAAAAAAAAGATACATATGCAACAACAAACCATGCACATGCAACAAAATGAATTGAACACGAACGTCCCCTTGTTTTCATTTGACCCACCATCAGGAAAGGGCCCATCATAATCTGCGCCAGGTAACAACATCCCCCCCACTACTTTACAATTACTCGGCCAATCTTTCGGTTTGGGTAAAAGATGTCGTGAATATGCATACAGATTGGTACATGCAGATTGGCCAAAGTCGTCAGGGAGGGGGGGGGGAGGGGAGATGTGTTGGAATGCTGCAACCCATTGCACAGCCTGTGTGGATGTTTTGTTTTGCTATGCATATACATACAGCACTGTATACAAACACAACGTACTGTATACAAACACAACCAACTCACATACCTCGAGTGCAAGTTTTCTATACAGCCCCTGCAGCACCATGCGCTCAGCCAGCCACCATGACAACAGGTTGAGGGGTGCTAATGAAAAGCCAACACCAGTGGTTGCAGTGGGTTGTGCAAATGCACTTGTTCTTGTGCCAGGAACCAGATGTATAAAGTACACCTGGGGTATGGGGATGGTGGTGTTGTAGAGGGAGGTTTGTGGAGAGGGAGGTGGTGCCTTGTGTGTGTTGATTGTGTCAGCGACAGGGGTTGTACACTATAGGTATGCAGATACACTCCTTGTAGAGTGCATACATTCGATAGACTTGGAAACACACACACACACACACACACACACACACACACACACGCACCTTGATGTGTGGTTTGTTGCACAGTGTTGGGAGTACCACCCCCCCCGCCAGCCACAGCCACTGTGTGAGCACTATGACATCAGCATCATGATGTTGTGCCCATGCAACAGTCTCTTGCAACCTGAGGTGTGGTGAGGGTATTCATGGTCAACCAAGTGCATGGTGACTTTGAGGGTATTCATGGTGGCATTGAGGTTATTTATGGTCACTGAGTGACACTGAGGGTAGCAATGGTCATTGATTATGTACTGCATGTCAACAGCACCATGTGTACGACAGCACCCTCTATATATAAGTACAGGAGAAACACACAACACCCCCGACCCTCCATAGAAATGCATGCCACCCTCAACAGCAATACATGCCACCTCCACCAACCACACGCCACCTTCCCTCTCACACTGCCTCACCATGTCTTGAAGAGTGGTTGAAACAATTGACCAGTGTTTTCTTCAAGGGTGGCCTGCTCATATGCAGCATCCCCTTGTTGCAGCGTTTGACCATCTTCTGTGGTCAACGCTGAGACCTGTGTGGGTTTTGACCAATTGGATTGATGGGGCCTTTGCTACCTCAGCTCAACACACACCACCTCTCAACACACACCACCTCTCAACACACACCACCTCTCAACACACACCACCTCTGCACACACCTGCATGGATTTGGTGTATGGCTGCACTGGTATGTCGTATTCAGCAACATAGCTGAGGTATTCGGGTGGCACCAAGAGCAGTGGTTCATCCTCTGCTGCCAACAAGCCCAGTGCCAATGCAATAAAGGGCTGCACATCTCCACGTGTGCCCATGCAGCAGATCAATGGTCTCACCATGGTTTGTGCTGGTCGTATGGAGGTTGATGGGACATGTCGTTGCGTTTATTACGACAGCCTCAACTGTCGAGCATGTATGTTGTTGGTGTACACCGTGTGTTATACGGTGTTGTAATAATGTGTAGGGGCACGCACGCAATGGCTGAGGGTGTTGTGTTGGTAGTAACTGTTTTGCTGTTTTTTATGTGGTGTTTTGTACACCGTTTGGACACAACAACTATCAGTTACAATCCAATACCAACCAATCAATAACAACAACCAGTCAGTGTCCAGCCGTGCTGTGCAGATAATCTCACCACAACGATTGCATGCTACAGCCCCCAACCATATAACAAGCCATGGATCTCATTGCAAATTACAGGTATTGAACTGAGCAGCAAATGAGCAGCTCGTGGATTGCAGCACAAAACACACACACACCCACACCCATGATGTTGTTGCAGGGATGAAGAAGAGGATGAGCAGGCTGTCAAGTTGGGTAGTGTCAATGCAGCTCCAGCGGTATGAGTAGAAATTTTGCTGTTGTTTTGAGAGATGTATGGTGCATCAAAAGAAGACAAGCCCATTCCCATGCATCTTTCACACAGGTGAGGGTCACTGGCCTCACATTGATAGATGACAAGGCTGTGTTGAAAAGTGAAGCAAGGCACTTGCATGGTATGCATGTTTTGGATAGGTGCTCGCATGATGTGTCGTCAGGCGTGCACCCATAATCTCTTCACATCTCACAGATTCCACTGCCACGATGGTGTACACCAACTTGCCCGTTGATCAAATGCATGCTCCTGTTGCTGGTATGGTTGTGTGCAACAACACGCACCACCCAATGCACATATGAATTACGCAAACTCTCTTACACACAACGCAACCCATGCACTCCAAATACACCTCCCAACACAGGCCCAGCACACCCATATCGCAAGGATGCTATAGTTGCAGGTATACGAAACCACAGGGCGGGGCATGTGGAGGACACCAACCTCCACTCGTATCACTTTGATGAGCAATACAACACCTACATGCAGCATGGGTATGCAGTGGCACCCAATGGAGATGCAATGGTGGGCAATGTACATGGTATGAGGAGAGAGAAAGAGAATGGGGTGCATTGTGGAATCGTTGGTGAGGTGGACATGTGGTTGTGCGTGAGAGGTGATGGGTGCATGGTGGGTGCTTGATGTATACATGATTTGGTTTGTGTTGTCCATGTGAGTATGTGTGTTGACCAGCTTATCCATTATGTGTGTTGACCAGCATATCCATTATGTGTGTTGACCAGTATAATCGTCTACACCTAGGTGATCATGGATTACCAGCAAAACGAAGGAAAACAGCAGAGGAGCGTCAGGAAGCAAAAGCACGACGACAGGTGTGTTGCTGTATATGGGTTTTGGTGTATGATTTGTGGATACATATACAATATGGGCATGTACTCTCCATACATGTGTGTTCCATCAACAACAATGTGTGAATACACACATACACACACACAGGCTATGCAGGAAGCAGTGGTACCAGATCAACCATTCCAATTGCTCAATCGCATGCCATGGCAAGACAAGGAAGTGGCCCCTGCCAAGCTCACTCCTGAGCAACAAGAGTACCTGGATAGCTTGAAGAAAGACAAGGTGTGGGCGTAAGAGGGAGGGGGAGGCGTGTGTGTGAGGGGGAGGCGTGGGGGGGGGGAAGGAGATGTGTGGGAGGGGGAGATGTGGGTGAGGGGGAGATGTGTTTGTGTGCTGATGCGTGTGTATGGATTTGTGTGTGGATGTATAAAATCACACCAATGCATGTACTTGTCTACCCTCCACATCACCAATGCATTCCCCCCACATCACGCACTCATTGCCTCTCCTAACCCCCCCCACAGAAGGAGGAGGAGGGCACAGGGGAGCAGGTGGTGGATGCAGGTGCTGAACCAGCTGAACTCAAAGAGGGGCAGCAGTGCAGGTCATTCTTTCATGGGAAACAAGCATCAGACTTTCAAGGTGTGTTGGGGTGTTGTGTTGTTGTTGGGGTGTTGTGTTGTTGTTGGGGTGTTGTGTTGTTGTTGGGGTGTTGTGTATCGTTGGTGTTGGGGTATTGAATACATTGGTGTTGGGTTGTTGTGGGGAATAGGGCTTTCCACATAGTATACTTGTTGTTGTTCTGTTATTGTTTGATTGTCATTGTTTGCGATAAGGGAGGACGCACACACATGTTGCACTGGATATGCACACACACACCCCTCCACCCCCCCTGTGTTATGTTGCCCTCAACCCCCACCCCCACCCCAACCCCCCACCACACATCCTCAGGTCGATCGTGGTTGGACGCACCAAGAGACATCCGGCCTGATAATGATAATTGCTATGCACCCAAACGATGGCTACACACATGGAGTGGACACACCAAGGGTGTTAATCAAATTGAATTCTTCCCCAACACCGGGCATTTGTTGTTATCTGCTGGGTTGGATGGCAAGGTGAAGATTTGGAATGTACATGGGACCTACAAGTGCATGCGGACGTACATGGGGCACACCAAGGTAAGGGTGTGTCGGGGGAGGAGGAGGAGGAGGAGGGTGGGGTGGGTTTGTTTGTGTGGGGGGGGGGGGGGGGGGGAGGATTGTTTTTGGTAATGGTGCTACAATGTCAGGAAGCAACCTTTGCAGACTCATGTGCCATCACACACCCATACACACACATGCACACACACACACACGCACCACGCCTCTCATCTCCCTCAGGGTGTTCGTGGAGCGACCTTCAGTGTGGATGGGCGTCGTTTTGCCAGCACAGGATATGACAAGGTGGTACGTGTATGGGACACCGAGACAGGCCAAGTGCTGGGGAGTTATGGAGAAGGAAAGATGCATTACTGTGTACGGTTTCATCCTGAGCAAGAAAACACGTTGTTGGCTGGGTGTGGGGATAAGAAGATATATCAGTGGGATACAAGCACAAGTGAGGTGACACAGGTGTATGACTACCACCTCGGTACGTATGTGGGTGGGTATTTGTGTGTTGTTGTTTGCATGAATGTGTTGTGTGTTTTTGTGTGTTTTTGTATCTGTAGGTGTGTTGATGATAATACTTGCATGCATGAGAGGTGTGCATGCACACAACATACACCTGCTCACCCACCCACCGCACCCACAAACCCACCCACCCACCCACCCACACCACCTCCTCCACCCACTCATACAGGTGCAGTCAACACCGTCACCTTCATAGACAACAACCGGCGCTTTGTGTCCACCTCTGACGATAAAACCATTCGTGTGTGGGAGTTTGGCATTCCTGTGCAGGTCAAGTATGTAGCCGATCCGGGTATGCACAGCCTGCCTGCTGCCTCGCTGAGTCACAATCAGCAATGGTGGCTGGCGACATCGCTGGACAATCAAATTGTGACGTATTCGGCCAATGATCGATTCAAGTATGTATATGATGTAATAAGTATGATGTATCTGGGGTGTGGGGTGGGTGTTGGTGGTGGGTGTTGCTGGTGGTTGTGTGGAGGGCAGGATATTGTGCACACTGTGTTTTCTTCTGGTCCTGTTGTCGTTGTACATACACATGGTTGTATATACACATGTTGAGACACGTACTGTGCACACACACACCTCCACACACAACATACACACACACACACACTCCTGACACCTCTGACAGGCAAAATAAGAAAAAGACATTCAAGGGGCACACAGTGGCTGGGTATGCATGTGCAGTCAGTGTGTCGGGTGATAACAAGTATGTCATCAGTGGTGATGGTGGGGGTAAGCTGTTTGTTTGGGATTGGAAGACAACGCGCATATTCCGTTCCATCAAGGTATGGGTGTGTTGGGTGTGTGTTGGGTGTGTGTTGGGGGTGTGTTGGGGGTGTATTGGGGGTGTGTTGGGTGTATATTGGGGGTTGTTGCGTGTGCATGTTTATGTCATGTGTGCATGTGTCTGTCTGGTGTGCATGGTGTTGAGTGTGGGCATCTGTCACCCTTGGGTGTTGTATGCGACATCATCACGTGTGCGCATCATCACACACAGGCGCATGACAAGGTGTGTATTGGTGCAGCATGGCACCCACTGGAGAGCAGCAAGGTGGCAACGTGCAGTTGGGATGGGTTGATCAAGTACTGGGAGTAGTTGGGAGTAGTTGGGAGTAGAGGAATAGTTTGTTCTGGGTGTGTTCACGCTTAGTCTTGTGTGTTTGCAAACAACATCTTGTGTGGCAGCGTTTATCTTTATCCAAGCGCACGAAAAGCAATAATTCTTGTAACAAACAATTGATCAGCGGTGTGCAGCAACAACAGTGTTGCTGCTGCAGTAGATTGGGATCTGTTGTTCCAACAAGAAGCAGGCAGTACCTCAGCCGTACCCCTTTTCAACAATATTTCACTAGCATACATTCATAAACAAAAGCACAGCTCTATACCACCAGAAGAAAAACTGCTGGTCAACCATGGTGGTGCAGCATGTGCAGCAGGGTCTTGCAGCAGGCCCATGCTGTATTATCCACCATCGCGTACCGCAACGACATATGCATAATATACCGTGTCTATCAAAGCCACAACATAGTGCACACACGTGTCCAAAAAGCCGATCTGCTATTCGCCGTGCATGCAAGCCCCCATCCGCACTTGCAGAAGAGGCATTTCCAGGTGTGGGTTATTGATAGCATACCATTCACACATCACGTCCTCGAAAGCAATGCTGCAAAATGAAACACCGTTTTGCAACACAATCCCACATCATGCACATCCCGTCCCTGCACCACCACAGACGTCCTAACAGAAGACCTCACAGCAGACAGCGAATTCCAACGATTTGCAGACGCAGCACAGCAGGGCAACCTCGTGCCCCTCTACGAGCGCGTCATGAGTGACCAGCTCACACCTGTGCTCGCCTACCGTTGCCTGGTTCGGGAGGATGATCGTGATGCCCCTTCATTTTTATTCGAGTCAGTGGTCAATGGGGATCAGCAGGGGCGGTACAGTTTTGTGGGGGCACAGCCAAGTCTGGAGGTGGTGGCTACAAAGGGGCAGGTGGTAGTGTTGGATCATGAGGCAGGTACCCGCACAGAAACACAGGTGAGCATGATAGGGTGGTTGTGTGTGTGTGGGGGGGGGGTTGACGTGGGTGGTTGTACGTGGGTGGTTGTGCTGTTGTTATTTTCATGTATGTACTCTCTATGTATACATACCATGTGTGTATATATATCATGTACAAGCACATTCCCACCTGCACACTACACCAAAATAAAAAACAAAAACAACAACCATGGTCCCACACACAGGAGGCAGACCCCCTCCAAGTCCCTATAGCGTTGTCATCCAAGTGGAACCCTGTACCAGTGGCTGGCCTCCCCTCTGTTTTCACAGGGGGCTGGGTTGGGTTTTGTGGTTATGACACCGTGCGATATGTGTACGGAGGTATGTGTGCGGGTGTTTTGTGTGTATTGTTGGTGGTATGCGTTGGCGGTGTGTGTTGGTGGTGAGACTGGTGCCATCACACAACCATCACACACCTCCTCCTCTCTCATTGCATCCTCCCCTCTCATTTCACACCAATCCCCTGTCATTTTTCACCCCCCAGGCAAGCTACCATTTTCAAGTGCCCCCCCCGATGATCGCAACCTCCCAGACATGCACCTCGGCTTGTATGAAAATGTGATTGTGTTCGATCAAGCAACAAAACTTGCATATGTGGTGTGTTGGGTACATACAGACAAGTATCCTACCCTGGAGCTGGCGTATTTGGCTGGTAGGTGATCGGGGGTTGAGGGATAGGTGATGTGATGGGGGTGGTGTGATGGAGGTGGTGTGATGATGGAGGTGGTGTGATGGAGATGTTGTTGACAAAGATACCCATGCATGTGTGTGTGAATTTTCTTTGTGCATTGTGTTCCTGGCTTTGTGTATGATGTTACTTGTGCACACACTCACACAATAAATGAATATATAAACATATACACATACACAATAATATACTTCACTACACAGGCAAGCGCAAGTTGGAGCAGTTGTCAGCACGCATCACCAATGATAGGGCACCACAACTGATGAATGGCAAAGTATGGTTTGAGTTTTTATGTGTGTATATTAACACTGATGTGTTGCGTGTGTGTTGACAATGATGTGTTGCATGTGTGTTGACATTGATGTGTTGCATGTGTGATATTCTTGCTGTATTGACAAGGCTCGACCACACCCACACCATGTTCACCCACCCACACCACGTTCACCCACATGCACACCCTTTCCAACCCCCCCCCCCCCCCTTTCCCCACATCCTTGT
>VFQP010003910.1_pt1 | contig 14514 bp, 15 predicted proteins | sample 3512351 | NCBI WGS metagenome assembly VFQP01 (sample SAMN10412372, study PRJNA504923) | tailings metagenome | isolation source: Relicate 1 Philex TSF1 revegetated site | place: Philippines: Tuba, Benguet | collected 2017-08-29 | reverse complement strand
GAGGGAGCTTGGTGGGAGGCCATCTATGCAGGCGGTGGGTGAGGAGTGGCAACTCATGCGCGCCTGGTGCAGGCGTGGTGGCCGCGAGCGTCCTCTGTGGCAGCAAGCGGCGGCTTCGCAGACATGCCGCACAGACATACAGCTCTGGGGAGTGAGCCTGTGGGGGGTCTTGCTGTGGCCCGACGCTCGCGAGGTGCTCATCGGGGTACGCAACCCTGGGGGGCGCTTGCGGCGCCCCCCTCGTCTGCATCCACCCAGCGGGCGCCCAATGCATTCGACTGGTGACATGCATGCCACACCTTCTCCCATCAAGGCTTGAGCTCGCTGCCCACTCCGGATCGCGGCCGCAGGACGCGGACGCCCCGCGGCCCGGCGAAGCGGTTCGGCGGCGCGAGCAGCCTTTCGCCAAGTTGGGGACAGGCGACGCACGCTGCGGGTAGCGGCTGTGCTTCCTCTCTTTCGCGCGCGCTGCATCATCGGTCGCCAGCGATTGTTGACGGCCCTCACTCTTCGCGTGTGTGGGACCCCACCCACGCCCACAAAATGAGAGAGCGGCTGCGAGCAAAAGGACGAACGCGACACAGCACATAACACACAACGACAGATGAACAGAGATGTCGCAATCGCAGCGCTCGCGGCGTTGCTGCTGGCGCTTGGCTTCTCAAGCGTGGAGGCTCGCACCGTGGAGGAGCATCCAAAGTCGAGCTTCAGGCTGCCGAGCCGTGGGATGCTGACAGCAGCAACGGGCGCGCAGATCACCGTCAACACCACCGAGTTCACGGCCCAGCGGCAAGCCGTGCAGGTGAGGGGGCATCGCGCGAGCGCCAACCCTACGGGCCATCCCTCATCACCAACCTAAAGCTCTCAACTCACACTGCACACGTGCCGCGGCAGGTCACCTGGTCCGGCGTGTCCTCGCCCGCGCCCGACGACATGATCGCCCTGTACGTGCCAGCCGACGCCGACGTCACGGCCACGGTGCCCGTGGAGTTCCTGAGCTGCGCGCTCGTCGCGCCAGACTACAACAAGACGGGCAGCGGCAGCCACGTGTTCAACCTCATCAACATGCGCCAGAGCTTCAGGTGCAGGGCACGCGCACAGAACTCCCTGGCGCTTCCCACTCGCCGCCTTGAAGCTCAACGGGCGCACATGAGGACGTCCCACACGCCAAGCCCACACCGCTCTGCTTGGCATTGCACCCGTTCCTTCCACCAACACAACAGGTTCGCCCTGATCAAGGGCGCGCTGACCAAGCCCACCGTCGTGGCCCAGTCCCAACGCATCGACAACCTCATCCCGCACCAGCCCACGGGCCTGCACCTGGCGCTGCACGCCGACCAGCGCTCCGTGGTGGTGCAGTGGGTCACGGGCACGGCGCGCCCGCAGCAGGTGCGCTTCCGCCCGCTGGGCGCGCCGCCGTCGGCCGACCAGCTGGTGCAGGCGTCCTCGGCGCTCAAGTACGCCGCAAGGCAGATGTGCGCCTTCCCAGGTGCGCTTCCTCTCTTCCGCTCTGTGTACAGTGCTGCTCGAGCAAGCTGTGGCCCAGCTGGGAGGAAGACGAGGGGCGCGCTCATGCCAATGGCCGCACCCCCGCCGTCACTGCATGTGCTCCGCGCAGCGAACTCGACGGGGTGGCTGGACCCGGGCTTCACGCAGTCGGCCGTGCTCCCGGCCTCGGCCCTCAGGCCCGGCCAGCGCTACGTCTACCGCGTGGGCGGCGAGGAGGTCGGCTGGAGCACGGAGCACTCGTTCCTGGCGCCCGTGGGCGCCGGCTGGGACGCCTCGTCGCCAGAGCCCTTTGTCTTCCTCAACTTCAACGACGTCGCCATGTCCAACCCCGTCATGAAGGCCTCCGCCGCCGGTGCGCCCCGCTGCAGCCGGCGCTGTGGGGTGTGCGCTCGCCCCCGCGCAGGTGCTCATGCCACAGCGCCGCGTGCTGGCCACGCACTGCAGGAGTGAACTTCATCGACACGTACGGCGAGAACTCCACGCTGCTGAGCTCTTGGCTTGGCCGGGGCGCCGAGGCCGGCGCGCACCTGGCGCTGGTGGCGGGCGACCTGAGCTACGCGCAGGGGTACGGCGCCGATTGGGACTACTTTAACGCGCAGTTTGCAGACGTCTTCACGCAGTGGCCCGTAGCCACGACGAATGGCAACCACGAACGGGACCAAGCCATGACGGGCGACGCGTTCAACAACACTGCGTCCGACTCTGGTGCGTGGGGGCGTCGGGGGGCCTGGGGGGACCTAGGGTTGGGCTCCCAGCCCGCCACGCGCACGCCCCTGCCCCTTACGCCGCGCCCTCGGCGTGCCAACGTGCCCACGCACTGCATGCAGGCGGCGAGTGCGGCGTCGCCTACATGTACCGCTGGTACACGCCGGCCAACGCGCACCTGGACCCCGACGTGGCCTACTACGCCTTTGCGCAAGGCCCGGTGCACTTTGTCATGATCGACACGGAGATGCCCACGGCCCCCGGCACGCCGCAGCACACGTGAGTCCCCGAGCCAGCTCCTCGCAGGCCAAGGCCACGTGGCCGCCCGACGCGCCCTGCGGCTCAGCACCACCCTGCCCCTGACCGACCGCCCCCCCCTCCTGCAACCTGTCGCACGCAGGTTTGTGGCCGAGGCGCTGGCGTCGGTGGACCGCTCGGTGACACCCTGGCTGGTGGTGGCCATGCACCGCATGATGGCGGCGCCCAGCACCTGGTCTGCGCCCTACCAGGGCGACCTCGAGGTCATGGCGCGACTGCAGAGCGACTTTGAGCAGCTCTTCTTCGACCACCAGGTGGACGTGGTGCTGCAGGGCCACGAGCACGCCTACGCGCGCAGCTGCCCCATGTTCCCCGCCGGCACCTGCGCCGCCGCCCAGGACAACAACGGCACCACCGGCGGCGACGCCACGTCGCCGTACGGCGGGCCGGTCTACATCCTGGCCGGCCACGCCGGCGCGCGCGCCACCAACGTGTTCCCGCACCCGCTGCCCAGCTGGGTGGCGTTTGGCGTCGAGGCGGTGCCGGGCTACGTGCGCGGCTCGGCCACGCTCACCACGCTGCGGCTTGAGTCCATCCGCTCGGCTGACGGGGGGCTCATGGACGCCGTGGAGCTCAGGCGGCCCCCGGCCGTGCCCCTCATGGCGGTGGACCCGCTGGACGCGTGGGCGCCGGTGGGCCTGGAGAAGGGAGGGGCCCCTGAGGGGCGGCGGCGCCTGGCGGGGGCCAGCAGCAGGAGGGCGCGCCCCCGCCGCCGCCATGTGTCGCGCCGCTCTCTCGCGCTTTGATTCTGTTTTGCTGCCGGTAGTTGTGGTGTACAGCGTTGGGGGCGTGGCGGCATCCCTTTCTTTGCACATAGCGAACCCCCGACTTGGGCTGCAAGAGCAAGCAAAAGTCGCCCCCCACCCAGGCACTACTGCCACGACATGCACGAGTCCACGTCGGGCCCCAGGATGAGGCGCACCACGTTGTCCTCGGGCGCCACCTTGCCATCGCCCACGCGCCCCGCCGCCGTGCCCCCTCCCGCGCCGCCCGCCTCGCCCGCCACCGCCACCCTGGCCTCCCCGTCCGCCGCCGCCTTGCTGTCGTCGCCCGCGCCCGCCACCACCACGCACGTGGCGCCCGCCCTCCCGCCCGCCAGCAGCCCGGCAAAGCTCGTCGGCTGCGCCGCCGCCGCCGCCGCCCCGCCAGCGCCCGCTGCTACGCCCGCCGTCCCCGCCGTGCTCTCCTGCAGCGTCCCCGACAGCGACACCTCCATCGGGGCAACCAGCACCGCGCCCCCTCCTGCCGCGTGCGCCGCCGGAGGAGGAGGAGGCGCGCTGCCCGCCGTCACCTGGCGCGACGCCGTGCTGCGCTTGGGCCGCGGCTCCTTGCCGGCCTCCCGCTCCTCGCGCTCCTCCGCCTCCACCTCGTCCGCCCAGCACGCCACGCCCGCCACGCCGCGCGCCGGTGGCGGCCCCGCCGGCGCGTCAGCCAGCCCACCAGGCACGTCCTTGATGTGAGAGCCGGCGGCGGCAGCGGCGGAGGGCAGGTCGCTGTTGAAGGCGCCGCGGAAGTCGCGCTTGACGCCGGCACGGTAGTAGTCGGGGCCCAGGTATCCCTCGAGCGACCCCTGCACAGTGAGGGAAGGGGGAAGGTTGCACAGCCACCCAGGATCAGTCAAGGGAAGGGTGCTGCGGCACACCAACACGTGAGGAGCGCCAGCCAGACGAGGAAAATGTCGCACCTGGCTGTCGGAGCGGTCACGCTCCACGTCCTGCGGCTGGTCCCTGTCCGACGCACCGCCCGCCGCGCCGCCGCGCAGCCGCCCCCCCGCGCCCTCCTCGAGCCCCTCCATGCGCGCGCCGCCGCCGCGCTCGCCCTCGCCCTGGCGACGGCCCCCGCGTTCGCCGCCGCCCGCGTCCCTCCCGTGGCCGTGATGGCGCCGCGCGCTGCCCGACCCACCGCCCCCTCCGCCGCCGCCACCGTTGCCGCCGCGCTGAGGGTGCCTGGAGGGGCGCTGGTCCCGCTGCTGCTGCTGCTGCTGCGACGGAGGCGTGTCACGCTCCCTGGGCGTGCGCTCCCTGGGCCCCGCGTCGCGACGCGACGCGTGCGGCGTTGCGTCGGCGCGCGAGGGGTGGCCGCTGCTGCCCGGTGGCCCGGCGGGGCGCGGCTTGTCGCCAGGCGTGGTGGTGGGCGGCGGGGCGGCCGCTGCGGCAGCGCCTCCGGGGGTGCCTGCTGCCACGCCGCTGGCGGGGCCGCCGCCGGTGGTGTCGTAGCGGTGCAGCTGCCTGCGCCACGCCTTGACCTGCACGCGTGTGTGTGTGTATGTGTGAGCAGGTCATCGCCTGACTTGGGGTGTGTGGGGGAGGTGGTCCAGCGTTTCGTGGGCTGCATGCGCGGCCAAGGTGATAGGGGTGGGCCGCACCTGGCCGTCGAAGCATCGCTTGCTCACGCGCTGGTGCACGTCGGGCGTGGCCGGGTCGCGGTGCCCTCGCCTCTCCCTGAGGAGGGCAGGGTGGACCAAGCACACAGCACGCGCAGCGTGGCGCCCTCAGCATCAGCTTGGCTTTTCATGAAGGAGGGGAGCTGTCGTGGAGACTCCGTGATGCATTGTTTCATTGCCAAAGGTGCCTAGCACGAGTCGCTCACTTGGGCACGAGCTGCAGGTAGCGCTGGTACCCCAGCGTGTTCTTGCCAAAGTCCACCTGCTTCTGGCGCTGCGCCAGGCGGTGCGCGTCCAGGGGCTCCGGCGTGTCGCCGGGGTCCTGCTGCTGCGCCTCGTCCGCGCCCGGTGTGGGCTGCGCGCCCTCGGCGGCGTCCCGCCCCGACGTGCGCGGCTGGCTGCGCCCTCCCTGCCCCTGGCCTGCAGGGTCAGGGTGAAAGCAAGCGGCAAAGGTGGCGGCGACCAGCGTGACGCGCAGCCGCTGGCCCAGCTGCCCAGCTTGCCCGTGCGGGCCCCTTGACTGGGCGTCGCGACAGGCACCGTCGCGGCGCCCCCGCCCCTGCTCAGTCAAGCCCACCCACCAGGCGTGGTGCACAGCATGGCGGCGCTGCCTGCGGGCACGTCGCCCTGCGCCTCCTCCTCCTCTTCCACCAGGAACTCGTTCGTGTGGTCCACCGCGGCCATTTGATTTGAACAGGCGCAGAAATAGGAGGAGGAGGAGGAGCGAGGAGGAGGAGAGCCGGCGCAGCACGCGGAGCAAGCACGCGGATGATGCGGCCGAGCTCGCGCTCGTGCCCATCGTGCACGAATGGGCACGACGGAGAGCATGGACTAGGTCTTGAGGCTTGAGGAGCTCAAGCTGCGCAAGTGCTCCACACGATTCACGCAGCACGTCGACGCTTCTACATCCCACAGTGCTCAGAGCCACTCCGGAATTCTGCGTGCGCACGCATCTCCCACCCAGAGCGCAGCACCAAGCAGCTCTCTTGCGCTCACTACGACGAGCGCAGCAGCGGCACCATCGTGCCAGGCGGCTGATTCTGTTCCAGGAGGCAGGACTTGCACACACGCGCGCGTGGCGGCCGCCACGTGCTGTCCAGCTTCTCTGGTGCGGGCGTGAGCAGCTCCAGCAAGAGCCGGCGCTGAGGACGCGCGCAGTGGCTCTGCCACATGCCTGCAAAGCAGCAGGCCAAGAAGAAGGAAGTGAGTGCCGCGCCCGTCGCCCGCCACTCATAGATTCCGCTGACGGGCCCAGCGACGGAACTCGCGCGCAGCGTGCGTCATGCCATGACACGTCCTCAGCTGCTCCTCAGCAGCCCACACTCGTGACTGCACGGCTGCCACACTCATGGACTGCACGCAGGGCGGCTTGTTCCTGTGTTGCTTCGCTCCTGACGCCGACGGCCCCACCAGCGGCAGCTTCACCAACGTGGCGGTGGTCGCGACAGCGCCGTGAGTGCCGGCAGAGAAGCGCTGCGCACGCACGCCTTGAGCAACGCAGCCCACAGGGCCGACGTGCGTGCACGGCATGCGTGCCTACCTGCCACGGTGCAGGGCGCCCGACGGGCCAGCCGGGGACGCCAATGGCGCAGCAGAGCCCACCAAACCTGCGCTCCTGCAGCCAGGGTGCGTGCGGACAGTGCTCCCACACACGTCCTCAGTGTCCATGACTCGCTGGTCCAAACACGACGCCTTGGGGCCCTCGCGCGGCGTGTGCTGACCGCAGGCAGGTGATGCCGCCAAAGCCCCTGTTGCCGGGCGCGCACAGCATGACGTTGCTGGGCGAGCCGTCCAGCCTGCTCACGCCCGACCACGTCAGCGCGCTGGCCAGCGTGGTGCCGCCCCTGGAGCGCCTCCGCGACTGGGCGCTCTCCTACAGCACCAGGTGCGAGGTGGCTTGCACTCTGCACAAGGGGAGAAGCCGATGCACAGCGGCGCAGCGTTGCCTGGCCCTGCTGCCGATGGCCCTGCTGCCTGGCTGCGGCCCTGCCACACGCTGGTTCGTCTAGCCCTGCGCGTGCTCAAGGTTTTGCGTGCGCGTGTTGCATGGTGGCGCAGGGTGCATGGCACGAGCCTGGCCACGCTGTTCCGCAAGATGCGGGCCGGCGGCGGCGCGCAGCTGCCCACGCTCACGCTCATCCAGGACCACGGGGGGCACGTGTTTGGGTGCTACACGCCCGAGGGCTGGCGCATCGCCCCGCGCTACTATGGCAGCGGGGAGACCTTTGTGTTCCAGCTAGAGGTGCGCGCGGCTTGTGGGGCAGGATTCACAGTCCTGGCCGTGCGAGCGACGCTGCCAGGCGTGTGCGCGTGCCTTGGAGCAGCAGGCGTCGTGCTCATCAACGAAACGTGCCTGATGTGTGCGTGCCTTGTTGCAGCCGACCCGCGCCGCGTGGCCCTGGCAGTCGCTGAGCGTGGAGAAGAACGACTTCTTCCAGTACTCGACGCCCAACTGCCTGGCGCTGGGCGGCGGGGGGCACTACGCCATCCACCTGGACCAGGACCTGCTGCACGTGAGCGACGGGCACTGTGCTGCTGCTCCGTGCTGCTCCGTGTGGGCACCAGCGTCGCCACGCACAACGCCGCGTTGCGTGGTGGCTCTGCTGCACTCGCTCCGCAGGGCTCCAGCGACGTGTGCGGCACGTTTGGCAGCCCGTGCCTGGCGGTGCGGGAAGACTACAAGATCGTCGTGGTCGAGGTCTGGCAGTGCGCCTCATGAGCCAGCACCGTCGCTGCCCGCCACGCTTGCATCGCTAGGTCGCTTAGCACGTGCGCTCTCATTGACTGTGAATAGTTGACGAATGCAAGAATGACAACTGAGCCGGGGTCACCGCCGTACCCTGCCACGCCGACCAGCAGCAGGCCCTGTTGGTGGCTCCTCCTCTTCCTCCTCCTCCTCCTCCCACTCGTCCTCCCCTTCCCCGTCGTCCCCGTCGTCAGCCAGCAGGTCCAGGTACAGCTCCTCCAGCGCGCACCCCTCCTGCAGCTTGCGCTGGCACTCTGCCACCGCCGCCAGCGCACCCATCAGGGCCTGCGCCTCGCTTGCCATGGCCAGCAGCGCCGACGCCTCGGCCCTGCGCCACACCAAGTGCAGGCGCCCACGGCTCAGGCTCAGAACCTTCCGCACGCTTTGGCCGTGCGTCAACAACGACCAGGAAGGGCCACACACAGCGCCTCCCTCCTGCAGCTCACCTGCAGTGCGGCAGGGCAGCGCCCAGCTCTGCCGTGCCATGGCCGCCCTCCTCCTCCCGCTCCCTGGCCGCCGCCGCGTCGCGCGCCAGCGCCAGCGCCGCCGCCGGGTAGCGCGCGAGGCGCGCCTCCATGTGCGCTTGCAGCGCGCCCAGCACGCGCGCCTCCACGTCGCGCGACGAGGGCTCAGACAGCCGCCCCATCACCCGGCAGGCCAGCTCCACGTCGCCCGCGCCCGCCTTGACGCGCCACCCTGCGCCAACGCAAGCACGCATGCGATAGCACCCGCTTGGCGCCCGCTGATCCGCTGCAAACGGCCGGCCGCCTGGCGTGCAGTCACGCACGCACACCTCCCAACTCACCGGCTCGGATGAGCTCGGCGTCGGAGCAGAGCGCCGCGCGCACCCACGTGAGCAGCGTGAGGTCGGGGCCCTCGCACGTCACGGGCACCAGCACGCCGCTGCCGCCCTGCTGCTGGCCACCCTCCTGCACGCGCAGACGTGCATGGGGCACCAGTATGGCCATGGCGATTGAAGGGGGCGTCGTGGTGCGTGGTGCGTGATGTGAGGGCGTAGGGCCCAAGGGCGAGGTGGCGCACCTGCAGCGCCGCTGCGGGCGCCGCGCCGGCCGTGTGCAGCTTGACCATGGCGGCCAGCAGGTTGCTCGCCTGCTTGGAGCGCGGCGCCACTGCGCGCGCACACGGGGCGAGCGCACACGCCGTGGGAGCAGCGGCACCTTCCGGCACTCCTTCGCCTCACCGCCCCGCCACTTGAGGGCCAAGGGAGCCTTGTGCGCGCTCCTCACCCACGGCGGTCGGGTCGAGCTCCATGCGGTGGTTGCGGTTGGCAGGGTCCACAAAGCCCCAGTCCAGCAGCAGGTGCGAGGGAGACAGCTCCGGGCCGTACCTACAGCCATTGCCACACCACCCGCCACCAGGCCGACCTCAACGCAGGCCATGCAGGAGCTGCTTGGCGCGCTTGGCCGTCAGCATCTTTGAGGTGCGTGCTGTGCCTCATCGCAGTGTGCACGTTCCTCCAAAGCGCCACTCACGAGTCAAACACGCGCTGCCCTGGAGCGTACGGCTGGTGCGCCAGCAGGGACGCGGCCTGCGCGCGCGCAACGCGAGGGCGGCAGCGAGAAGCTGGCCCACGCAGCGTGCTGGGCGGCACAGGCAAGCGGCGCGAGGGCACTTTACCGCGCACCTGGTCCGCTGCGCTCCACCGCAGGCAGGACTCTGGCCCTGCCTCGCTGCTGTGGTCCAGGCTGTCGGCCCACGGCACCAGCGCCAGCACGTCCTGAGGCCACCCGCCCCCGGCCATCGCCGCCGCCAGCCCCCCACCTCCCCCACCCGCAGCCACGCCCTCCTCCTCATCTCCCTCGCCCAGGCCCTCTGACTCGTCGCCGTCGTCGTCCTCTGCCGCCATGTCGAGGGAGAAGGCGCGGCTCAGCAGGATGGAGGCGGCCCACGTGACGCTCGCCACCGTCACTAGCTCCTCACCCTGCATGCATAAGGGCGCAGGGTGGTGACCAAAGGAAACGGCGTGGGGCGGCGCAGCGCACCCGGTGGGGCCGCGGCAACCACACACACGCCCGCTCACCTTGTCCCGCTGCCACTGCGTGGCCGTGGGGAGCTGGTTGGCGCCCAGCACCTGAAGCACCTCGCAGTCGTCCCGCACCTGAACGCGCAACACGCGGCCACAACGGCCCCTGTTCAACGCGGACCCCAGGCCGCTGCCCAAGCACCGAAACCACCCACGGCCACCACCACAGCTGCAGCACAAGGGGTCCCACCCTTGATGGTGCACCTGCTGCTGGCGCGCGGTCAAGGTGTCGAGCATGGAGGAGCCCTGGAGCCACTGCAGGCGCTCGGGGCCCCACGCCAGGGGGTGGTCGTCCTGCAGCGGCAGGGCAGGGCCAGCAATCCGATTTGCGCGGCGCCGGGCAGCATTGCTGACGACCTGACCCCCCCTTGCAGCAGCGCCTCACCTGGGGCGGCAGCACTGCCAGGTACGGCGCGAAGAAGCCTCGGTCTCCCCTGGCCCGCTCGCACAGAAGCGCCAGCAGCAGCGCCTGCCACTCGCTGAGCGGCCCCTCGCGCACCAGCGGGCCGTACTCGGGGTCAGCGGCCGCGCGCTCGGCGGTCAGCATCAGCGCGCGCGGCACGCGCACCAGCGCCTGCGCATGCAGACGAGCGGCCGGGTGCCAGCCTGGTGAGGAGGGGCGCCGCGACACGGCGCGGAGAGTGTGGCGCACGTTGCCCGCGTGCGCACCTGCCCAGGCTCCACTGGCGCCAGCGTGACCATGCTCAGCTGCCTGCGAGCAGGTGGCAGCGCGCACGGCAGGTGCAGCGCCTGTGGGCGAGGTGTCCTCCTGAGGAAGGCCGGACGCGCGAGCCGTGCGGCGCATACCCTGTGGCCGGGTCGACGACGCGTGGCTCCAGGTCCGCTGGCTGGCTGCCATGCGCCAGGACCCACTCCTTAAGCCTCTGGCCCCTTGTGTCGCTGCTGGAGGCGCTGCCGTGTTGCTGCTGGGCCACGGGCGGCGCGGCGGCGCACGCTGCGACCGCCCTGTGGCGCCTGCGGTGCGCCTTGGCTCTCCCCAGCACACCACCATGATGTTGCTGGCAGAGGCAGGGCTGATGCAGCGCTTGGAGCGCAGCTGGTGGCGCGATGGCTGCGCAGCTCCGCCGGCTGCAGCTGCCAGATGTCCACGCTGGGAGCTGTGTCTGGCCGCTCAGGGCGTGCATTTGTCACCGCACACAGTACCAGGGCATCGCCTTTGCGCCCTGTTCACGCTGCGGGCGCGCAAGCCTCCGGCCGCCATGCCGTGCGCCCCGTGCGCCCCGGCTGGATAGCAGGTGGGCGCCAGCAGCACGCAGAGGTCCAACATTTGCGCAGAATACGGCAGCTTGGCGGTGGAGCTGTGCGGCTTGGCAGCTCAGACAGGGCCTGGGGCACCGCGTCCCATCTCCACTTTGCGCGAAGGGCGGTCCGCACGCAGTGCCCCGCTGGAATCAAGGCGCCAGCACAGCCCTGGGATGCTGCTGAATTCAGCATAAGCGTCGCAGCTCGAGACAACACACTCGCAGCAGCTCGGAGGGCCTCCGAGCCGAGCGCACGAGCAAAATGGGCGACATCCACTACATCGTGGACAAGCTCAATGCGCCTCCCTTCCAGTACAACCTGACGCTGCTGAGCTTCAGGTACGCGCTTCGCAGGGAGGGGCTGCAGCGACTCGTGCGTGCCAGGACCGATGCCTCACCGTGCACCGTGCCTCTGTGCTGCCCCGCAGCGAGAAGACGCCGCAGGAGCTGATCCAGCTCGTCTCCGATGTCTTTGCGCTCATCAGCCCTAAGCACCAGGTGCGGCGGGGCCCTGTGAGAGGCTGCCCGGGCGCGTGCACCCGCGCATGGCGTCCAGCGCGGCTCACGAGCGTGTGTGATCTTCGCAGAGGATCGACGTCTCCAAGGAGGACCCCGACCAGACAGTGGAGCGCCTAGTGAGCTTCCTCAAGATCATCAAGTACAAGCCCAACTACGATGCGTGAGCGCGGGGCGGGGGGCGGGCACGCTCGCTGCCGCAGCCGTGCGCCCTCCCCTGAGGGCACACCACGCTGCAAAGGGAAATCCCAAAGCAAGCAACGTGGGCACGCCCCTCCACCACGCCGTGCGCAGCGTGTCGTTCCGCCAGCTGCTGGGCGCCGGCGACAAGGACGTCATCTACCCCATCCTCAAGTGGGTGGTGCCGCAGCCGCAGCTGCTGGAGAAGCGCGCCTTCGTGGGCTACTACCTCAGCTTCCCAGACGTGAGTGACTGGGCCACCTCTCCTGCTGCCCCCTGCTTCAGCCAGGGGGCCCTTGGGAGCGGGCGGCGCGCCAAACTGGGCAGCACGCGCGAGTGGGCCCTCCTGCACGCGACGGGGCCAGGCCACAGAGAGGCAGCCCCAACCGCCGGCCTTGCTGTGCTGGATGGGAGGATGACAGGCTGGCGCCGCACAGATGAGAGAGGGAGTCCCCTCGCTCGCCGCCCACACTTGCGCCCGCGTGTGTGTGCGTGCAGATGCCCGAGGACCTCAACTACGACCCAGAGATCATGGAGCTCAAGGAGGAGATCAAGGCGCTGCAGGGCGACTTTGTAGAGACGCACAAGAGCAACGAGGCCGTCAAGGCACTCAACAAGTGAGGAGGGAGGACCTTGGGGCGGCAGGGGGGAGGGGGGGGCTGGGGCGGAGGGGATTGGGGGGGTTCGGGAGGTCACACTTTGGGGTCAGGCAGGAGGGCCGGCAAACGCCAAGACGTCGGCGAGGCCAGCTGAGGCGTCGCACCTGCTGGCGCAAACAGCGTGGTTGCTCAAACACCTGCGCATGCGTGTGTGTGCTCGTTGGTCCGCAGGGACGCGCAGGCGCTCAAGGCGCGCATCAAGAGCCTGGAGGAGGAGAAGGAGCGCCTGGTGGACAAGGTGCGCCCACGCTGCGTGGATGGAGCGTCTGCCAGCGAGGGCATCGCGTGGCGCCTCGCCGCGGCAGGCGCACGCTCTGCTGGCTGCTCCGCTCGCACCTGGTGTGCGCGCCCACCGGCCATGGCCGCGTGCGCGCCCGCCTCGTCCCACCCTCTCCCTCCCTGTCCAGGTGGAGCGCGCCAAGGCGTCTGTGGACAAGGTGGCGGACAAGGGCTCCTACCTCGAAGTGTGCACGGCGCTGCGCCAGCAGATGGACAAGGAGGTCGAGCTCTCGCAGCAGCTGCAGGTGGGCCTGACGCAAGGGTGGTGGTTGGGTAGGGCACGCGCCTGGGTGGGGGGGGCAGCAGCACCGGCCCCTGACGCACAGGACCTGTCTTTGGCTCGCTCGCGCCCTCTCACCAGGCCCTCGCACCGCGTGTGCGAGCGCTGCGCTGCGCGCCCTGCTGAGCCGTGGTGCGCTCACGTGTGCCTTGCCCCTTGGCGTCTGTGCCCTGCCCGCACCAACCTGCAGTCCCAAAAGGCGTTGCTGGAGAAGGCCGAGGCCACGCACGCCAAGGTGGCCAGCCGCCTCAAGGAGCTGAGCAGCAGCTACCAGGAGGGCAGCTCGCAGCGCCTGCTCGAGAGCCTGTCCGAGGACGTCAAGAACCTGCGCTTCCAGGTGCGGCGCTCACCCAGGACGCGCCTCGCGGCGTCACCAGCCCGCAGCGCTGCTCCCTCTCCGTGGGGACGCTCGCCTCCCGCCACACCTGACGACGCCACAGCTGCTGTGTCCACAACTCCCTCCCCTCGCACCGTGTGTGCGCCGCCCCTCCCGCACACACACACACACGCCCCCTCCGCCGTGGTGGTGGTGGTGGTGGTGGTTGGTTGCCGGCAGGTGAATGAGCGCTGCCCCAAGGAGCTGGAGAAGCGCCAGCGGCGCGCCACGGCGCTGCAGGAGGCCTTCACCAACGGCGTCAACACCGAGGTGGACCTGCAGAGGCTGCAGGCGCAGGCGAGTGCACACACGCATGCCATGCCACGCGCGGCGGCTCCCCTCCTGCCTGCACGCGCGCTTTGGCCTTTGGGATCCACGCTCCGCCGCCAACTCGGCTGGCGCACGCCTGGGCGACCGATTGCAAACGTCAGGTTGGTCCCCCGAAGCAACACCTGGAGAGGCAGCTGTCGTGCTCATTGCGCCCCTCCCTGCCCGTGCTCCTCCTGGTGCGCAGGCCAACACGCTGCACGGTCAGATCCAGGAGATCACCGAGCGGCGGGCGGCGGCGGACAAGAGCCGGGCGGGCGACAAGAGCTACATGCAGCTGAGGCAGGCGCAGCAGATGGCGTCGGTGGTGAGCCGCAAGCGCGACGACCTGGTGGCCAAGCTGGAGAGGCTGCAGGTGCGCCGCTCGGCCTGGGCTCTCACGTGCTCTGTCACGCGCTCTGCGTGCTGCGCTACCTGGGGGGAGTGGACGGAGCGCAGCTGTCCGCCAGAAGCGTCGCCGCCTTCTTGCTATGGGCGCAGCCGCTGCAGCTGGCGTGCAGAGGCTGCGGCATGGTCCACAACGTCCGCGAGGGGGTGATGGTGGTGGTGGTGGTGGTGGCCGACCGTGCGCCTGGCGCGTGCACGCTGCGTGCGCTGCGCAGGAGAAGAAGGCGGCGCTGACGGTGCAGGCGGAGAAGCTCACGGCCGCCGAGGGATCGGGCATCCAAATGGTGCGCGCACGCGCGCGTCCTCCTCTGCCTCTCCTGCTTGGCTTCTGCGCTCCGCCGCGCCATGCCGCATCGCAAACCGGGGAGCGCATACACACCCTGTGTTGCCACGCGGACGCGACGTGTGCCCTGCAGGTGAGCGAGGAGGAGTGGCGCGCCAAGTACGAGGCCATGAAGGCCGCGCTGCCCCAGTACAAGAAGATGAAGAAGGAGCTCGGCGACATCGAGGTGAGCCGACCCCCCCCCCCCCCCCCCCCCCCCG
>VFQP010003908.1_pt1 | contig 14515 bp, 12 predicted proteins | sample 3512351 | NCBI WGS metagenome assembly VFQP01 (sample SAMN10412372, study PRJNA504923) | tailings metagenome | isolation source: Relicate 1 Philex TSF1 revegetated site | place: Philippines: Tuba, Benguet | collected 2017-08-29 | reverse complement strand
GAATCGAGATCGTCGATGCCGATATTTCCACCGATATCACGGCGTGGCTTCCGCCATTGATTCGCGGCATCGTCGCCTATCTCATACACGCAATACCCATGGCGCTTGAAATCCGTCGCCGCCGCCCAGCGATCGTTCACGCGTTTCTGCCCGGCCCCTCAACCATCGCGGGGATCGCTTGCGCCCTGGCGGGCCATCGGCCATTCATCGCTAGCCGGCGGGCTTTGAACTTCTATCAGGCGTCCAATCCGCGAGCGGCCTTCCTGGAGCGGCACGTCATGCGCTATGCGGATGCTATTCTCGGAAATTCGCGCGCGGTAATCGACGATCTGAAAAGCGAGGGCTATGACCCGGATCGGCTGGCGCTTATTTATAACGGCGTGGCGCCGGCGGGCGAGGTTCTGCCGCGGGCGGAGCTGCGCGTACGCGAAGGCTGGGCCGACGACGAGGTGGCGATCGTGATCGTCGCGAACTTGCTTGTCTATAAGGGGCATCTCGATTTGATCGAGGCGCTTGCTTTGCTGCCGTCCGATTTACCGAAATGGACGCTCAATGTCGTGGGCCGCGACGACGGCGAAGGTCCCGCAATCGCCGCACGCATGCTGTCGCTCGGATTGCGCGACCGTATACGCCTGCTCGGCGCGCGCGACGATGTCGCGTCTATTTTGGCGGCAAGCGATATCGCCGTCTCGGCGTCGCATGAGGAAGGTTTCTCGAATAGCGTGATCGAAGCGATGGCGGCGGGAATGCCGGTCGTCGCGACGGCGGTTGGCGGTTCGATCGACGCCGTCGAGGACGGTGTGTCGGGCTTTCTCGTTCCGATTCGCGATCGGGCGGCGATGGCCGATGCGCTTGGCGCGCTGATCGCCGATGCGGAAAAGCGGACCCGGGTTGGCGCCGCCGCGCGTGCACGCGTGCGCGACAAGTTCTCGCTCGAAGCTTGCGTCCGGAACTACGAGTCCCTCTACGCCGGACTTGCTTTGGCGCAGCATGTCCGCCCGGCGGATCTGGTATCCGCGCTCGATCTCGACGGAAAACCGGAATGAGCTTTCTGGCGCGCATGGCGTTGGCGTTACGGGATCCGCGCCGGGCTGCGATATCGATCGGCCGGCGACTGTCCTCGCCGCTTGACCGCATCTATGCCGGTGTTCTCGCCAGGCTATTGCGACGGCCGGCGGGGAGCGTCGCTGTATGGAATGCGTTGCGGGCGAATACCGAATGGACACCGCAACCTAATCTGACCGTTGCGGCGGAGATTCTACGACGTGTGCGCTCGATTCCCGACCCCGAAGGCGCCAATCGTTATCTTCCGCATCGCTGGCGAATGATCTTTCGCGAGATGCGAGAGCTGACCGCAAAGGATATCGACTGGTCCACCGGTCCGGTCTTTCTTAATTTCGGTGCGGGCGATCGACATCCGATGGGGTTGCCGTTCCTGGCCGTGCTCGCGGGCGCTTCCAAAGGTATCGCCTTGGAGCCCGGCTCGCTGCGCGACGAGATCGTCACGGCGACCTTGCAGGAAACGTTATGGGACGTCGTGCGCAATCCGGCCGCCTATGGATTGACGGCGGCCGATCTCGGCCGGTTGAGAACGGTCCTCGACGCCGATGCGTTGTGGCGCGGCGATCCGCTGCCGTTGGTATTGTCGAAAGGATGTCTCGAGCTCTCGCGCTCTGCGGGTGAAAGCGCGGGTTTTACGCCGGAGTCGATCGATATCGTCTATTCGCGCTCGGTTCTCGAACACGTGATCGAGATCGAAGCGGCGATGGCCGAGCTGGTTCGCGCGCTGCGGCCCGGCGGCGTCATGTTCCACGATATCGGGCTCGACGCGCATGATACGCGCGATCCGATTGGATTCTACTATGCCGAGCGCGGCCGCGCAGCGGATGCGTATTCGGGACTCAACCAGTTGCGTTTGGGTGATTTCGTCGCACTCTTCGAGAAGCTCGACTGCACGGTGGAGATCGCGGCGATCGAGACCATCCCACTATCCCGAATCGACCGACGCCGCCTCATCCTGCGTTTCGCAGATCGGTCGGACGACGATCTACGCACGATCGGCGCCAAATTGCTGATCCGTAAGAAGCGCGGTTCGCGCTAAACCGCACGCGAAAATCGCGCGGCCAATTCCGATCCCGAATAGCTGGGAATGCCATGCTTGGCGATGGTTTCCATCGCGCGCATGAAGGGTGGCTGATCGAGTACGTGGCACGGGTCCGCGTACCATGTCAGAATCGCCGGAACGCGCCGTCCGACGAAAAGGTCGACGGTCTCCTTCATCAAATCGAAATAGTCGCTGCCGAGCGCATAATGCGTTCGATCGGTCAGATAGGTCCAGGAATCGAGAATCGTTTCGAGATTCCGGATCGATCCGAAGCAGGGGAACTCGATCATGCCATCGATATCGATGGCTGGGCCCCGCTCGAGACCGTAGGACGGCATCGTCGTCGAACAATAACGATAGCCGAGCAATGCGGCCGTGCGATGCAGCAAGGCGATCTGGTCCGGCGCCTGATAACAGCCGAAATGCGGCGCGCGAAAGCCGAGCGGCGGTGTACCGATGACGTCCGTTACGATCTCATGGCCGCGCCGGATATCCGCTTCGACGTCGGCGGACGTCATTTTGTCGTAGAAAGTGATTCCAACCCAACTGTCTCCGGCAAGCTCTGCGTGCGGCAGTCCGCCGTGATTCATGAATTCCGCGCCGCTTTTGGCGAGACGGCGATAGGCCGCTGGATCCTTCAATAATTGCGCGCCAGGAACCGCATAGGTCGCCTTAATCCCCAGCGTGCGGAGAAACTCATGGACCGGCGCAATCGCCGCCGCATCGAGATCCGTGTCGCAATCGAACGACAGAAACAGGCAGGGCGCGTCCAAGCCGATGCGCCGGCCGGCCTCAGCGTAAATCCCAAGTCTGCGGATCGAATCGGCCGGCGAAAAACCGGATCGATCAGGATTCAGGCGCGCGCGCGCGAAGTCCACCAGACGTCGAAGCATGGAGAATTATACCGCTTTGCCGCCGACGATCCACAGGCTCCAACCCCACCGCCGCGCTAGCGCCTTGCGCCAAGCCACGGGCATGCGATACCCGAGGCCGGGAAGCCACGTGTTCAAAGCCTCGGGCACGTCGGTGCCGAGGGTTCGGATCGATACGTCGCGGCACATCGCCAGCAAATCCCGCCGAACTTCGTCTTTCGTGACGGGCCAGGTATGGGGATTGCCTTCCTGACGTCCACCGTCGCCATAGCGACTGGCCAAGCCCAGCTCGTCCAGGAAATTACGTTCGAAATTCACGCACCCTTCCTGATACGCCACGAAATAGCGGTACAGGATCGACTCCCTATTGTAGAGCATCAGTGCCATGTTCCCGCCCGGCTTCAGGACGCGGTACATTTCCTGTGCCGCGCGCCCGATTCCGGGTGTGTGGTGGATCACGCCCCAGGAAAAGACGAAGTCGAAAGTCGCGTCGGCGAAAGGCAATGTCTCGCCATCGACTTCTCGAATATCTCCCGAATAGCCGAAAATCTCGAAGCGTCGGCGCGTTTTCTCGACGGCAACGGGATTGATATCGATTGCGGTTACATCGGCGCCATGCGCTGCCCAGTGTCCGGCCATACAGCCCATGCCACAGCCGATTTCGAGTACTTTCGCACCGCGATAGCGCGCGTAGTCGAAGATGCGACCGAACTTGCCGGACGCGTCGTGCAGCGGTTCGTTCCAGCGGTGGAAAACCGAATCGGCGAGCTCGTAGAAACGGCGTGTGCCGATCTCCACGCGTTCCATGGTGCCGTCCGGCAAGCGATACTCGACGTGACCGTGATCCTCGGCATAGGTCATCGGCGCTTCCGCCCACCATTTGCGGATCGCCTTCTTCTTCTCGCTTTCCGAAGCGTCGTGCATCGAATTCGTCACGATCTGCCGCGCAGTGAATCCCAGATCGCCAATCCGGCGGCGACCGGAATAATCGCCAATCCTGCCGCGATCTCGGGAATTCGGGTACAGGCAAGTAAACGCCGCCAACGCAGCGCTCGCCGTGTTCTCTTATCGAGGGCGAAGATACGCCGACGGCCGTTGAGAATATATGTGCGGTCGGCGGGCAGACGGCGTTCGAGCGGCGACCAACCCAATCCCAGCGCGTCGGGATAAACGACAAGTATCATCTCGGCGGCGTCGGGATCAGCGGCGAGCGCATCCGCCTCCTTAACTTCCACCGGGCCCAGTTCTGTAACGCGGGACACGACCGGATTGTCCGCAAGTTTGCGGTCAATTCGAATCCGGACATCGGAAGTTAAAGCTCCCGCCAGCGCTTCCTCGACAAGGCCGATCTGGTATTCGAACGGCCGGATATTCGCGAAGAAGTCGCGATTGGCGGCGACGAAGCCTCGAAAAGCCAGTAGCGTCAATCGATCGGCAATCTGGGCGAGGCGGCCGAGATAGGGCGCGCGCGCGTAAACCGAAAATGGCGGCGGATTGCCGATGCCGCCGCGATAGCTGCATAGAAGAACGAGAAGCCGTCCGCGCAAAGGCGGGGCAAGCGTTCCGATGGGTGGCGTTGGCGGCATGATTGCGTTCGGTCCCTATTTCGTCGCCAGCAAATACAGCGACGAGGCTTGCTTGGGCAACACGATCCGGCCGACGCGTTCGAAAAGATCGTCGACCCATTTATGCTGCCGCCACCGGCCATCGAGGTCCCAATCGGGCGGTCCCCAGCCCATATGCTCGACCTCGAAAACCCGCAGGCCGGCGCGCTCCATTTTTCGGCGGATCGTGTCGCCCGTGTAGAAATGGACGTGATCCGTCGTCCGCCGGATTTCGGGCGCGCGCTTATAGGCGAGTTGCCACCACCAGGCACCTTCGTTCGGTGTACCGAGAACGAGCAGGCCGTCTGGCGCAAGAATGCGCGCGACCGTCGCCAGCGCGGCGTCATCGTCGGAAATATGCTCGATGACGTGGTTGAAAAAGATCACGTCGAACGCACCGTCGTTGGCCGGATAGTCGAGAATATCGGCAAGGAAGAGGGTTGCGTCGGGCGTACGCGCGCGTGCGCGCGCCAATCGGACGATATTGTAGTCGCTGCCGTACAAGGAATCCGTGTGCTCCGCGAGCCACAATAGATTGTTGCCGTCGCCGCAGCCGAGATCGAGCAGCTTGTCCGCACGCACACGACCGCGGCGTGCCAGTTCCCGGCGAATGCGGGAGATGACGTAGAGGCGCCTCTTCTTCAAATGGTGCCGCCAGGGGCTCGTATCCTCGGGCGATTGAACCTCGCGATACCATTCTGGATTGATCTCACGGGCCTGCGACAATTGAGCCTCGTGGCTCGCCAAGTCGGGTACGAGCAGTGGGATGCCGTTTTCAATCGAAAAGCTCGCGCCGCACGCCGGACACGCGACATCGTCGGCGAGACGCAGCCGTGGCGCGCGGCACGACGGGCAACGAAGCGGCGAGATGTCGATCATTTCCGCCGCTCCAAAATGCTGCGATAGAGTGCGGCCACGCGGGCTTCGGTGACCGACGGATCCCAATTCGTGCGGGCTTGGGCGAAGGCGCGGCGGCCAAGCGCGGCACGCGCGTCGTCGTCGGCAAGAAGCGCACGCAATGCGTCGAGATAGCTTTCGGGTGAGTTCTCGACCATTCGGACGAAGTCGCCTTCGAGTTCCGGAACGGGTTCGCCCTTGCGACGGTTGATGACGACGGGAAGACCGGTCAACAATGCCTCAAGCACCGATTTGCTGATTTCCCAATACTCGGTGTGGACGGCGAAGATATCCTGTTCGGCCAGCATCTCGCAGAGCACATCGTTCTCTATAGCGGGACGAAAGATCACGCGCTCGCCGAGCGCCAAATTCGCGACAAGCGATTCAAGCCGCGGACGGATCGGACCATCGCCGACGATCGTTAATTCGGCGGTGGGAATTCCCGCGATCGCGCGAATGATCGACGTCGGATCCTTCTCGTCGAACAAGCGACCGACATAGATCACCCGCGCCGGGCGGTGCAGCGCATAATCCGTCTTGGCGCGTAGATGGTCGCCGTTCAGCACATTATAGAAAACGTCGACATGCGCGATGCCGAGTCTCCGCAAATAGGGCACGATCGGCTTGTAAACCGGCATAACGAGATCGGCGTTTGATAACCCGGTGCTCTCGATGTGCTGGTAGAAATCGTTATGTCGGATTTCGGCATCGGACAAATCGGGCTTGACGATTCGCCGGACCGGATTGATGTCCGGATTGATATGAAGGCTGACGACGTAAGGAACACCCAACGCCGCTTTGATGCGGCTCGCGAGATAGGTGTTCCAATCAGCGCCATGGCAGCGGATCAGATCGGGCCGGATCCGTCGTGCCAATTCTACGCCCTTCTTCGCCCAGCGGCGCAGGCGATAATTGCGCCACCATGCCGGTCGGTAACCGACGAGATTGAGATCGTCGGGAATATTGTGGACAAAGAGTTTGGCGTTACCGACCATTCGCTGCAGAACGTCTATCGCCGGACGATCGTCATTCGTCATGGCAATATGCACTTCAGAGAAAACTTCGCCCGGATTGTAGTAACGAGGCTGGATTTCGCCTTTGATCAGGATGTCGCTTATCCGATCCGGAACGATGACCAACAACCGGGACATATCGAACCCTTGAGCTAGAATGTGCTGAACCGACGGCGGCGCGCTGCCGGACGCAATTCATTTACCAAGCAAGACGAAAAGTTCGGGCGCGATCACCGCCGCCGCTCTGCGTTGTCCTTCGGCACGCCAATGGCTGTCGAAGTCGTAGAATGGTGGGGGAAAAGGCTTTTCACGAAAAGCCGGAAGCAGCGATAGGTAAGTGACGCCGAGCTGCCGGCAAATCTCCCGGATGATCGCGTCCGGTCTTTCCCAGGCGAAACCGTCGCGCTTGAGGTCACGCGCGTAGACTGGATTTTCCTTCGATCTGTCGAAGCCGGAAATTTCGCGGAAGCTTCCCATCATCTGCGCCTTCGACGGCAAGCCGACCACCAAGATGCCGATCCCGCGGGCAGCCGCGGCGTCACGAATATTCATCAAGGCTTGATTCGTATGCGCAACTGCTAGGGACGCTGCGTCATCTGGCTTCAAACGCAGGAAGGCCATCTCGCCGATGGCGTAGTTCGCGAGCGCCGGCATCGAGGTTTTCGCCGGGACGGCCTGCCGCCATAGCCATCGGCACAAGGCGAAACGATGACAACCCAGCCCGGTCGGTCCTGCCGCAACTTCGTCCTTATCCAGGCCGCCATTCCACGGTGGCGCGTCGACGGGGCCGCCGAACCAGTTGTCGCGCAGGTCGTTGCCCAGATAAACCATCGCCACGACGAGTTTCAGATTCGAAGCATGATGAATTGTCTGCTTGAGGAAATTCGCCTGCTGAAAATTTCCCGCGCCATCCATACCGGCATTGTACGCGTTGATGCCCAATGCCCTTAGCTCGCCGACTAAAGTCTCGTTCTCAACAGTGTTGTCGGCGGCAACGAACGAATCGCCGAGCACGATTACTTCAGCATTTTTCAGGCTTCCCGGGCGATTGCGCATCCCGAATTCGTCGGTAGATATCTCGACGACGACGCCATCCTCGTTCTCGAACGTCATCGTGGAAAGGCTTCGGAACGACGCCCAGCCCGCGCGGATGCGATACTCGAGGGAAGATTTGACGGGTGCCGGCTCCAAATAGCGCGCCGCCAACTCGGCGAACACCAACGAACAAGCCACGGCGCCGACGAATAACGCACCATTCGCCGCAATCGGGCGTACGCGCGTGGATATTCGTTTCAGAAAACGGACACGGCTTAGCGCCGAAAAAACACGGATCATGCTGCTTTTCTTGAGCCTAATACGCACGCGTGACGATACTTAGTGGGGGCTACAATGTCAAATTAAATCATTGAAAATACATACATTCTAAGTCTCCATACCAAAGCCACCGCAAATGACGCGCGCGGCCAATCTCTTGCGCTAATTCCGAAACAACACGCAAATTCCATCGGCAATGGGCGAGAGGAATCCGCCGAATCGTAATCGTTGCTCGATTGGCAGCCTGTCAATCCAGCCGATACCCGACAAGCCTTGGCCGAATGTCGCTCCGACCGTTAAGCCAAAGCGGCGCCCCAATGCTTTGATCTCGCCGGCCGCGTATTCATGAAAGTGCTGCGAGTCGAGATACTGGATTGGCTGACGCTTGAGGATTCGCAGGACATTCGACAGGCGCATCCGGTTCGGCGTGAAAATGGCGATATGCCCACCCTTCTTGCAGACGCGCAACGCGCTCTCGAAATACGCTTTCGGATCGTCGAGATGTTCGAAGACTTGCCAGCTTGCCACCAGATCGTAGTTCGCCGACGGCAAATCCCGAAGATCCGCCGTCGAACGGCGAATCTTCGGATCTGGGTATTCGCGCTCGGCGGCCTCTATGCTTTTGCCAGAATAATCGATGCCGTGGACTTCACGCACGAACGGGTAGCGCGCCATTTCCTTATCGTGGAATCCGCAGCCACAGCCGATATCCAGCACCGTCGCAGGCTCGATCCGCTTGAAAAGTTGCGCAACCTCGTGGCGGCGCAGCGCATCCCAATCTGCCGAGATATAGCTCGGCCACTCATCGGTGATCAGCGCGTCGAAGAATGCGCGCTGATCGGCGAGGTAAGTGGGATGTCGTTCGTGAACTGCCATATCAACTCACCTTGAGCCGCGCGTCGTGCCGTTTCTCGCAAACGAGAACTTGACGGAATGCGAAGCGGTTGAGCAACGGCGCGCCGGAAATCCATTCGTCGATCATACGGCCACCCAAGCGGATCGACATCAAGCGCTTCCACCCCGGGTGCAGCAGCGGCCATAACCATCGCGGCTTGTCTGCCCATAACGGCAAGAGCTGAAACGAGCGTCGTTCGATGATCTCCAGACCGTAACGCCGGCACATCGCTTCCATTTCGGCAACGGTAAGATGAAAGGTCGGTGGCAACTCCGTATAGGCCTTCACGCAAATAGCGTTGATCGACCGCGAATTGCCGAGATCCAAGACGCATCTGCCGCCGGGACGAAGGACACGCGCGATCTCTTCTATCACGCGCTCCACCCGCGGAATCGCATAGAGCGCCGAGAACGAATACAGCGTTGCGATGCTATTTTCGCTTAGTGGCAAGCTGGTTGCGTCCGCCACCGCGAAGCGGACGTGACCAAGATCGAGCGCCACCGCACGCACCGCAGCGGACGCGACGAAGGGACGGCTGAAATCGAGGCCAAGGCACTCGCCAGATAGATCGGCCAGCGCAAAAAGATGCGCGCCAGTCGCGCAGCAAAGATCGACAAGCAAGCCATCGACGCAATGTCGGCGGACGAGCTCGAACTTTGCGGCCAAAAGCCGATCATGGTACTCGCGCGAATCGGCGCGAAGTCGATGGCAAATTGTGCCGGTCTTGTAGATGCTTTCGGCTTCGTAAGTTTCGCGAATCGTCCGTTCGAGCCGTATTTCCGGCGCCGGGTCGCCAATCTGATCGTCCCGTTCCATATCAAGAAATTTTCCGGGCAGCATGGATCAGCTTCTCGAGGGTCCGCCGGGCGAAGCCCGGCGCGGGCGCGGATGACGACACCGTCTCGGGTTGTTCGATATCCAACTCGCCAAAAAATGAACGATGCGCCGTTCCTCCGAATCGCGTCTTGAAATGCGTAAGTCCCTTCTGCTTATTGCTCTCTGAAGCGGGAAAAATCCAACCTGCATCGTACCATTCTGCGCCGGCTCTCTTCGCATCGAGCATCGCTTCCCAAAAGAGAAGGTAGTTGGCGCCAGAGTCGGAAGCGGTATTTGTAGAACAGCCCGTATGGTAATAACCCGCCTTGCCGAAGCGCGAGGAATTATGGAACGCTACCGATGCGCCATCCTCGGTTCGAGCGACGAACAGCCGCGCATGCCCCGACTTTGAAAGCTTGTTCGCGATTCCGGCGAAATATTCCTTTGGATGGGGGGCGGCGCCCGTCCGGGTATAGGTCTGGCGATGAATATCAAAATACGAATCCAGGAACTCGATCCAATCGACGGCCAAAGCCGAATAACCGCCTTTCTGTGCCTCGCGAATTTTGCGTTTCGCTAAATTGGAGAGATTCCCCCACAGTTCGCTTTCGGAGCCCGTAAGGTCGATTATCTGACTTAAACGTGATCGATCCCGCATTCCGATCAGCTCGAACGGGTTCACACCCCAAGTCGCCGCGATCGACGTTCGTGTCACCGGCGAACACGAGAACTCGATCGCGCGCGCATCGCAGGCGCCGCTCAGTGCCGCTGCGTGATCTAACGCCGATTTTAAAACCTGCCGACGCTTCCTCTCCGACAACATGTCCGAAAGGACCGGGCCGCTGCCACCCCAGCCGCTAGACATCAGCTTCCGAACATGCGGGCTGTACTGCAGCGGCACCACGGCGATTAGCGCGCCATGCTCGCGTATTCCGAAACTTCGATCCTGAAGCGCCCACTTCGGAACGCCTAAAATCAACTCCTGCCAATCCCACAGAGAGAACACCCAGCCGTCGGGCGATGTGCCGACGAGCTCGTCCCATTCATGCGACGCGATATCCGTCCGGGAAACGAAGGTAAAGGTCATAACCGAATTTCGATATCTCAACCGTCCGCGTCGAGTATCCGCCATCGGCTGCGCTGCGCCAATACCCCCTGATTCTGCTTTAGCCCCATCGGACCGAGATAATCCGCCAAATCCACACGAACTCGGGTCGCATCCGGCACGCAATCGATGAATTTGATATGGCCTTCGGCGACACGCCCGAAATCGATCGTCAGACTGTACTCGCCGCTGACCAGCCGAAGATCGTCGATCCGGCATTCGACGATGCCGCCCATGCCGAACTCGATATCCGTGCGATCATGAAGGCTGTAGGCGACCTGAACGCGATCGCCATATTGGTCGATGAAAAACACGGTGAAATAAGCCGGCTGAACTGGCGCTTCAAGGGCGTACCCAATTCTCACCAGCATCGTGTCGCCGGTTTTGAAAACCCGGGTCGGACGGCCCCGTTCGTCACAAGTCTCGATCCAGAGCAGAATGGTCTGCGGCCGGGCATCGTCCCAACCCGGCGCGGCGGTCAAATCGACGCGTGGCGGGCGGTCGATCACGCTCCCATTGGATGTTTCACTGAGCCCGTGCAAACTGCGCATATAGTGATTGACGACATCCTCGATCGGTCCGCGCATTGTCATTCGCCCGTTCGCCAGCAACATGCCGGTGTGACAGAGCCCGCGGATCGCGTGGATATTATGGCTGACGAACAGAATCGTCCGGCCGTCATTGGCGATTTTCTCGATGTTTTTTTGACTTTTTTCGAGGAACGCGGCGTCGCCGACGGCTAGCACCTCGTCGAGAATCAGAATGTCGGAGCGCAATAATGACGCGACGGCATAAGCCAGCCGGACATACATGCCGCTCGAATAGCGCTTCACCGGCACGTCGATGAAGGTCTCGATGCCCGCGAAATCGACGATCTCGTCGAATTTCGCGGCGATCTCGCGCCGTTTCATCCCGAGCAGTACGCCCGACATAAAGACGTTCTCGCGGCCCGTTAGATCGGGATGGAAGCCAGTGCCGACTTCGAGAAGCGATCCGACGCGTCCGCGCAAATACGCTTTGCCGGTCGTCGGCTGGGTGACGCCGGACAGGATCTTCAGGAGCGTACTTTTGCCCGATCCGTTCCGGCCGAGAATGCCGACGATCTCGCCCGGCTTCACTTCGAAATCCAAATCGCGCAACGCCCAGAAGAAATCGCGCTCGTCGTCGCCCAGAAACGGGAAAAACTCGCGCAGATGGGCGGCAAGATTCCGACGCTTATCCTTGCTTCGCTCGCGATGCGGCAGGACATAGCGCTTGCCGAGGCCTTCCACCCGGATCGAGAATTCGCCGTCACTGGACATCGACGGCCATCTTCTCGGTCGCCGAGAAAATCAAAAGTCCACCGCCGATAACGGCCGCCGACAGTCCCAGCGACCAATAGAAGGGCGCCGTGATCTCCACCGTTTTATCGAGCAACGCCCAGCGCGATAGCTCGGTGATCCAGTACATTGGGTTCATTTGGTAAAAGACCCGGATGCTTTCCGGCACGAGCGCGGGTGAGTAAACGATTGGCGTGGCGTACATTCCAGCTTGTAGGGCGAGGCCCAACATCGGCCGTATGTCGCGGAATCGAACCATCAAACTGGCGAGCCACAACCCTATGCCAAGACCAAGCGCGGAAGCGAACAACAAGAGCGGAACCAACGCCAATGCCTTGACGCCCGGCGGCCGGCCATAGAACGCCGAGACGATCAACAGCGGGACGATCAGCAGCGCGATATCGAATAACTCCTTCACGCACGCGGCGAAGGCGAGCACCAATCGCGGAAAGTAGACTTTTGAAATCAATGTCATGTTGTCTTGCAGGCAGCCGGCGACCGCCATCAGCGTGCGGCTGAACAGCCACCATGCGGCAAGGCCGGTAAACGCGAACAGCGGATAGGGAAAGCCCGCCGTATCGACCTTCAACAAAAACCCGAAAACCAAGGTCAGCAATAAAAGCTGCCCGAGCGGTTCGAGAAGCGCCCAAAGAATGCCCAATAGCATCTGGCGATAGCGCGAAGCGATCTGTCGTTGCGCCAGCATTAAAAGCAATTCCGTCCGGCCGAACGCCTCGCGTATCCCGAAGCGGACAAATCGCTGGGGTTCGATGACGCGGATATCGGCCGTCATTGCCTTGCCTTTGTCGGGCGGCGCGCACCCGAATCGATAAACTTCATCCGCAATATCATAACTTAGTGATCCGTTCCGGACACCCGTTAAGCGGGTTGCCGGCCATGGTAAACCGCAATCGATTCGTCGATCATTCGATCGATCCCGAACGCACCTGCGGCGAAGATCGGCGCGCCCGCGCGTGCTTGCGCCATCCAGTCCGGATCCGACAGGCAGCCGACGACCGCTTCGGCCAGTCCAACCGGGTTGTCGTTTTGGACGACGATGCCCGTAACGCCCGGGTTCAGCGTTTCCCTGGCGCCCCCGCGATCGACCGTGACGACCGGGACGCCCGTAAACTGCGATTCGATCAGAACGTTCGGCAAACCCTCCACACGCGACGTCAACACGAAGATGTCCATTGCGGCGAGTGCCGCAACGACATCCCGACGATGGCCCGGAAAATGGATTCGGCCGTCCAACGCGGGCCGTGCCCGCATTTCGATTTCCTCGCGCATCGGCCCGCCGCCGACCAGCAGGAAATGGGCGTTCGGCATTCGGCGTACGATCTCCGTCGCCGTGTCGATCCAAAGGTCGGGTCGCTTCTCCTCCGACATTCGCATGATCGAACCGATCACCGGCACGTCGGCGGGAATATCAATCTCGCGTCTAAAGGCCGTCCGCAGCCGCGCCGCATCTTCCGCGCGCGGGAACGTCAACGGATCAAACCCATTACGGATGACATGAATGTTCAGATTCGGCGCGTCCAACCAGCGTTTGTAGTCGTCGGCACCCGCCTGGCTGTTGTTGAGGAACACGACCGACGGGTGCTGCGCCAGTAGCCGATAGATCGGCCGCATATAGGGCTGCAAAAAAATGAAGTTCTCTGGGGAGAGACTGCGACAAGACAGCACGATGCGGGGAACGCCCACCAGCAACGCCGCCAGACCGGCGATCACGTTCATGTAATCGAGCCAGATATGCACGACCGCGGGCCGACGGTCCAAAAACGCCTGCGCATAGGCGCCGACCTCGGCGGCAATCTCCCCGAGGGGCATCAGTCGGCGCGCCAATTCCTCGGTGACATTGGTCGATTCGCTGTAGCCGACGAGATCGACTTGAGCGGCCGGAATACCCGCCGCCGTTAGCGGCGGAAGAAAAAAATCGTTCGGCGGCAGCATAGGCGTGTAGTGAAGAAACTGGATATCACGGCGCCCGCGAGCATCGAGGCCGAGCATCGTGTTTGCGAGCTGGCGCTCGGCGCCGCCCGGGCCGAGCGATCCACCAACCATCACGATACGATCCGACCGCCAATCCGCCGGCGCGCCGGCCACGGGAAGCGGCGGCATTTCAATCGTTTGCAGGCGTCGGGCGAAGAGCGTCTGCTCGATCCAGAATTGAATGGCGGCCAGGGTGACTTGAAAACCACCCCCAACGGGACGGCGCGACACTTGACTGAAAACCGTTCTGACCAAGGATCGAATGACGACCTCGGCCATTGAAAATGTAATTCTCGGATTATAGCGCGGCACGATATGAAGCTTGCGCATGCCCGACTGCCAAGCTGCCCATGCGGCACGTGCGCCGAGTTCAGACCAGCGCCCGACGACGACGAGGTCTTCCGCCAGCATCTGGGGCAGCCGGAGCACATTCCGTTCATCGGCAAGGAATCCGACGCGTCCCGGATAGGCGTGCGGCAATTCGGTGTCATCCGATATGAGGATAACGCTCCGCACAAGCGGGTGCGCGAGCAGGAAGTCGATTTCCGCGCGCGCGAACACGATTCTAGGGCACATCAGGACGA
>VFQP010003907.1_pt1 | contig 14517 bp, 10 predicted proteins | sample 3512351 | NCBI WGS metagenome assembly VFQP01 (sample SAMN10412372, study PRJNA504923) | tailings metagenome | isolation source: Relicate 1 Philex TSF1 revegetated site | place: Philippines: Tuba, Benguet | collected 2017-08-29 | reverse complement strand
CCGGAAGTTATTTCTATTTGTCGGGGAAACGCCAGTTGAAAAAATGGTTGTCTGCGGATCTGACCGGGCGTTTGGTAATGGATCAGGGATACGATTTGTATCGCCTGGAATTGGGCTTGAAAGTCAAGAAAGAAATCAAGGACTTTAAATTGGCGTTTCGTACTGCCGGTTTTCGGGAAGTGAAAACTTACGTGTTTTCAAGATACTTAGTGAAGTCGCCCTATTTTTTCTGGAGAAACCGGGTGGAAGTCTCGTGGAACCCGTTGAAAAAATGGGAATTCGGAGCCTCATTCGAAACATGGAATTTGTTCAACTACCGTCATACCGGAAAACTGGATAAAGCCTGCGTTATTTTGGATGTTGAATACAAATTATCCAAGCGCCATTCTTTTGTTGCTGCTTATCAGAATCAATTCGATATTCAGCAGGTCCGGAAAGTGGATTTAAACATGTATTGTCTCGGTTATGTTTATACTTTCAAAAAGCTGAGGAAGAAAAAGAACTAGCCTGATCAGAATGGATTCGTAATTGGGAAATTCGCCATTCGCAATTAAATCCCCTATCTTTGGCACAACTTTTAGTGCTTCAATCACAAAACGAAACCCGGAATTTCATGCGCCATTTTTTCCTTCTAACTGTTCTTTTTACAACTTTGATTCAAAGTTCTTTTGCCCAGGAAGCAGAAAAACTAAAGAAGTACCAATCACCGCTTTCCAAACGCACTTACTCGAAAGGTGATACGTTGTTGGTGGGAGAAACGGCTAAAAATGTCTTCAGTTCGAAGAAAAAATATGCTGCTATTTTCATCAAAGACAAGAAAAACGTTTGCGGATACAAAGAACTGGATTCTGTTATTGCGGGAACTCCATGTGTGATTAAGAACATTCTGTCGTTCGGAGAACATTGCACCTTCGAGTTCAAAAATGCCGTAGTGTTCGAGCTGCAGGGACCTAATAACTTGACCTTGTTCATGCCGATCGATAAGGCTTTGCAGGGAAAGGAAGTGATTGTTTTCACGAATCCGACGAAGAATAACCGAATTGAAGTGCTTGATGAACGAACGGTTTTCCTGCTGAACCTCGAACAAACAAAAGGAAGTTCAGCCGATAATGCTTTGAAATATTGTAAAATTGTTGATCCTGCCAAAGGAAAAGCATACGAACAAAACCTGAATCAGTTCGAGAAAGAAAAGAAAGAGTGGATTCAAAAGCTCGATGCCGCGCGAAAAGTAACGCAGTTGAAAGATACTTTTCTCATTACGCTTCCGGCCTTTTTGAGCAAATATGCCTTTGATAAAGGCGAATTCCAGATTGTGGATAATCCGATGGTTTATGGTTCCAAAGCATTGAAGTACTCCGGAGACAACAAAGTGCTGTTCGACAACTACAAAAGCTTCACAACGCTCAAATCACCGAAAGAAAATGCTGATTTTTTCCAGAATGTAAACACAGCAGATTACAATGGAAACCGGAAGGCATATGCGCAGATCAAGGCGATTTGTACTTCCATTACGAAAGAACCAGTTCCCGGCGGAGCAACGGCGGATAATCCCGGGAACAACATTTTCCATTTCACGATCCTGGAAATTTCCATGGTGGATTCGGAGAACCAGAATTACAACTTTATCGGGTCGAAGAAATTGAAATAAATTCCAATATACTGAATTTCCCCAATGAATTCCCGGTTTGCCATTTGGCAAATTGGCAAAATTGAAAACAGAGAAAGATTATCAGACAAGAGGTGGAAAAGATTGTTTTCCTGATTGAAACAAGAATGTTTTCAAGGACACGGGTGCGAAAAAGGCCCTTACGCTGAAAACCATGGTAAACAAGCAAGTGAAGCGAAAAAAAGCATTCGGTGTTTGAGTCCGTAGGACGAGTTTTGAATGCTTTCGCGTAATGCCGCGTAGTTTACAGGTTTTCGAGTACTGGCCTAGACCTTTTTGCTTACTTTTTGGGGCGATGCCAAAAAGTAAGAGAAACTAAGCAATAACGTAAGATGTACCGCTAATTTCCGGTTCGACTTACGAACCCCCTTCTCCCGTAAAAACTTCAGCCAACAAAAAACGCGGTTCAATGATAAACCGCGTTTTTTATTCTGATATTTCTTTTACTGTTTAATAAACGGAACAGTTTCCGAACCTTCGCTTCCGCTGACCCGAACCAAATAGTATCCGTTCTGCAAATCATTTACCTGGAAATCGACACCGTAACTTTGATTGTTGTTGTTCACGCTCTGGCGTTTTACTACCCGCCCGTTCATGTCGACAATCTCAGCCTGTGCATTCGCCCCTACATTTCCAACCAGTTCTACCCTGATTTTATCAGAAGATGGATTCGGGAAAATAGTCAATTCATTGGTCAATACTTTTTCGTCCAGTTCCAAAGCAAATCCAACAGAGAAATTGTAGCGGTGGTATGATCCGAAATCTCCCGGGAAAGTTTCCACGATAGAACCTCCGACTTTACGAACACGGAATGAACCGGCAGTTTCACCTTCTGTTTGTGCAGAATACCAGAAAGCCAAACCGTCATTATCGCTGTCTTCAATGATCAGGGAATAACAACCCGGAGCCAGGTTAAACGTATCCTTGTAATCTGTAGAATTTGCAAGAGACGTGCGCTCAAAAAGAGTACTTCCGTTTTGATCTACCAATTTCCACTTATTTTCAGCGGCCTTGTTATTTGTCACAAACCAAACAAAGAAAGGTCCGTTGATAACTTCAGGAGCTGTGTATTTCGTTTTGAATTCATTGTTGTTTGCATATTCATCCAGTGAAGATGAACCGTCGATCTCAATCACACGCGCATAGAATCCGTTGGTCGGATTTGCCCCTAACCAGAAGTGCTGATCTGCGATCGGAATTTCAACGATTTCTTTTTGAAGGAATCCTAAATTCCCGGTCCAGTTGTAATCAACAAAGTTCCCGTATGTAACCCAAATCCGGATTTTACAAGATGTCAATGGTAACGCTCCGTTGTTTTGCAAAATCACACGCGGATTGGAACAAGTCGGATTCCATTTCTTATAATATTCATAGCTGTTCGGGTTCAAAATATCCAAAATAGCCGCATCGTGCTGGAAATTCGGCGCCGAATACGAAACCAGGTCGATTGCCGTAATAAAGTTTCCTCCTGCCTGCCCCGGATCTCCTGCAGGTACATCGCTGATATCGTAATCAACAGAAAGTGTATCTCCCGGCTGAACAAAGGAAGACAATTCGTGATCAAATTCTCTTACCATGTCTCCCGGGCACCAGCCTTCCCGTGCATACGGCCAGGTTCCTCCCTGTGCAATATTCGGATTCTTTCCACAATCATCTCTCCAGATACTCCAGCTGAAACGTTCCACTCCGTCAATAATAATTTTGTGCTGTTTGTCCTGCCATTCGCAGCAAGCACCGTTTCCAACCTGTCCGTGACCGGTCAAACGCGTTTTGATCTTGAAGTTTTGAGATGTATCCGAAAGAATCACCTGTTTTGCCTGTAAAACCACATCGTTCGCCATTTCAGCATAATTGTAAGATGTCCAGTTTTTCCAGATCGGTTCAATATTGTGCACATCTCTTGCCGGAATTCCTTCCACGAAAGCAAATTTCAGATCAATCAATTCCTGCGTATTGTGCGCCGCTAAATCGACCATTCCATGCAGGTATTTCTGGTAATCCGTCACATCATAAATCCAGGTAAATCCTTGTGGGCCCAAATCAAATCCGATTCCGTAAGGCGTAATATAACGACCGATTTCCACATCATTGATCAATTCGAACGGTTCCTCGTAATAGAAAATCGTATCATTCAAATCAGTTGCGTCAATTGGGCTAGTTGCTGATCCTAAATTCAATCCTGTTGAAGAAAGGGTATCAATCGTTCCCTGCGCATATGTTTTCTGGTTGGAAGCAACAATAAAACTGTTATCACTCGCAACATAATTGAATTTTACAGAAACTGCAGGAAACAAAGCTGTCAGCACGGAATCCTGGGAAGCCGTATTGGATATTCCCTGGTCCAGTGAGAAAACCGGAATGTCATTGGAAGAAATTGTTCCCGGAAGAAAGGTGTTGGAAGAAACAACCGTATTCGCGGTTGAAGCCATTGCCAAACGATTGTGTGTTGAACGGTCGATACACGCTCTTTCACCGTCGAAATCGTAATACACTTCAAGATCTGCATAATTCGGGTGAGCCGCAGTAATTTTTTTGTTCATCCAGGAAGTGATATCCGCAGCATTGATTGCTGTTGACCAAACACTAAATTCATCAATATCTCCTTTATAGAAGTTTCCTTCAAATGCATTTGCACCCAGGATGAATGTTGCAATTTTTCCTACCGGTCTGGTTTTCCCTGTTCCGGAATGCCACAAAACACCATCCTTGTAGATAAACATTTGCCCGGTAGACGTTTTCTTCACAAATGCCCAGTGATGCCAGGTATTGTCGATATCTGCAGCTGTTACCGCTTTTGAAATCCGGTCATAACCCGAACCTGATCCTGCATCGAAATAAATCGAATTGTCGGACCACGGCATATGAATATTGAATACCCTGTTTCCTAATGAATCAAGTGCTTCGAGAATCGATGTATTTGTTCCGAAGCTCCCGCTTCCTTTTGTCCAGAATGCAACAGTGACATCTGTTCCCAAATCCACATTGCTCAAATTCACATCCGTAAAATTGGAACCACTTGCTCTGAAAACACCTCCTGCATTATCGTAAAACAGGGATTTATTTGTTCCCAAAGTCTGCATCGAAAGCGCGCTGGTTGTTGAAGCCAAATGCGCATCTTCATAAGTCACTTCGATAACGATATTGTCTGTTCCATTATAGGAAAACGGTGCAGAAAAATGAAATACGTTGGCTCCGTTCACGATATTCGCCACATCGTCATTGAAAACGGAAGTAAACCCGCTCGTTTCCCAGCTTGTTAAAGTAGACAAAGAAGTATGTTTGATCTTAATCGTTACATTTTCCAGTTCTGAAATTCCCTGGGAGAACATCAGCTGCAAGGCCTGGATGTTCCCCGGAGTTACTCCGTTCGCAGCAAGATCAGCTGCTGAAACAATCCATTGCATTTTCGCTCCGTTTGATCCTACTCTGACGAAATCGATCGCTGAAGCTGCAGAACCGGAAACAGCATGCAGATCCGGAGTTTGTGCCGTTCTCCTGGAAACCAATCGATACTGCTGATCGAAATAAGCTTGATTGGAGTAAGCATAAGAAGCCGGAGCTTGCGTATTTACTTTGAATTTAGGTCCTTCTACTCTTACTGAGTCCCAAATATTCGTATGGTCAAAGATTCGCGTATATGTCAAATAATCCCATTCACCACAATTGTATTGGTCCCAGGTTGTTAACGGCGAACACTTCAATTTGTAGTACATCAGCACTTTTTCGAAGCGTTTGTTGTCTAAACTTGCCGGAAATTGGAAATTTGCCCTTCTTGTCGTAATGGTATCAAACGTATAAGTCTGTACCCACGTCGTATCCTGGGCAAAGGAAAACAACGCACTTACTCCAAAGAAAGCGGAGAGAATCAGTCTTTTCATCATTTTTGTTCGTATAGGTTCGTAAAGATAACCCAAAGAAAAAGGATGACTACAACGTTTTTGCGACATTTACGGGACAATTGTCCGATTCTCTTGCAATGCTAACTAAGTCTCTGGCTAATAGACTTTAAAAACCGGAAGCCGGTTAAAGGTTCTGCTTTCGAAATTCGGGCTGTTCTGGTAAATAAAGAATAATTGTGCCCGGGCATTTTTTGCAAACTCCGGATCTTCTTTCTTTTTAGCCAAAAACTGTTCTTTCAGCTTCGGGTTTTCTTCCAGGAGTTTTGCTGCGGCATCTTCAAAAACGTATGCGGAGAAATATTCTTTTTCCTGCACATAACTATCCATGAAATTCCAGGCAAAATAGGAATCTTCACTTTCCGGCTCAAGTACGGATACGAGAAAATTCCGTTTCGGCTGATTGGTCGGAATCCAGACACTTCCTTTCGGTAAAGAGACTTTCTCTGTTTGCTCCATGATTTCAACTCCGCGATGCAGGTAATGTCCTTCGTACGGCTTCGAACCGGATTCAAATTTGAGCACGCGAATAGAATGAACTTCTTTTTCTGTCCGAATGTCCGTTTCCTGCATTTCCACCCCGTTACACTTCAAGCGCTCAATGATGGCTGTTGCTTCGGCAGAAATATAGTATCCGCTTGGAATCCGAACCGAATCTTTCGCCACGAAGGTTTTGTAATACGGAATGTATTTCGTGAAAGGTTTTGTACGGTCATAGAACAAACGCTTCTCCCCGCTTACCGAACTCGGCTTGTATTCGTGTGCAAATCCTTTAAACAGAACCGAATCTTTCTTCGATGTCAACTCATAATTGATCGGGTAATAGTTTTTCCCAAGATCTCTTTTAACTGCATCCAAACGTGCATGCTCCAGTCCCTGCGAAGCACTTTGAGTCCAGCCGATTAAAAAATCCAGGTAATCTTTCGTTGCCTGTACCCGCTGCGGAAAAGGTTTCAGCATGTGCGTTTCGATCGTCACACTCAAGGCATGAAACAAGGTTCCGTAACCCTGAGCATATCTCGGTAAATCATTGAACGCCTGCAAACCGGATTCCGGAGTTTCTTCCATTGTTTCCACGTACGGCGACCAATCCCAACCTTTTTTCTTGAGTGTTTCTGTCAGGTACGGAATGTATTTCTGATCCATCAGGCGATTGAGTTCCGGGTCTATCCGCTCTTTCATGGAATGAATCAAGGTTAAAGTATATTGATAATCCGCACCATTCGAAACGTGCGTATCCACGAAAACATCCGGATCCAGTGCATGATAAATCTTCGCAAACGTAAATGCATTCGGAGAATCCATTTTAATGAAATCACGGTTCAGATCCAGGTTTTGTGCATTTCCCCTGAAACCGTATTCTGCAGGTCCATCCTGGTTAGCTCTGCTGGAAGAAGACCGGTTGAACATTCCCCCGACATTATAGGCCGGAATAATCGCAATAACCGGAAGATTACTCGTTTTCTTCCCTTTTTTGATCCATTCATCGATCCACAGCAAACAGGCATTTACTCCGTCGGGTTCACCGGCATGAATGGCATTATTGATCAAAATGGTTGTTTTTGCACGTGCTTTCTCAAAGGTTTTCACTGAATCCTGTGCACCGTTAATCACCACCAGGTAAATCGGGTATTCCGTGTCGGAAGTTCCCATTTGAAACAGTTCAATTTCAGCATGCGCGGCATCCAATTTCTTGTAACTATCAATCAACTCAGGATAGGTCGGAGTTTGATTCTTGTCCCACTGGGCAAACAGAAACAAAGGGAAAAACAAAAATGTGATCGTTGTTTTCATGTTTAGTATATCTTACCTTTTTAAAATCTAAATCCTGTGCTCAAATCAATTGATTTCTATAGAAAAACCGTTAGAGAAGTTCAATTGTTCATATTTCGACAGGCTCAGTATGTTTGTTTGGTTCAAAAGTCTAAAAGTAATCAATGCAGCAGAATTTGCTGTTTTCATTCCGGAGAAGTGTCTGTGATCTTCAGAGATGAACCATTTCTCTCTCAAAATTAAGTGCTTTTGAGTACTGTTTTTTGATCGCATGAGATACTCATACCTTTGCGTTCTTTCATTCTTTGCGGTTAAAATAGGGTTCCATTTATAAAACGCAGAGAAGAGAAAGCACTGCTTTCGATGGGTTAGAGCGCAAAGATTTTAATGTCAGAATCTAAAGGCATTTTTTCAAAAACAACCTATTTCAGAGATTACCTGCTTTAAATATATCCTGCTTTAAACAGCCATTTTTTCTTCCTTACTCTCAAGAATAATTCCTTTGCGGTGATTCATTCCCCAACGAATCATACTGTCCATGACATCACTCAGCTGCCGGGCAGATTCCGTTAATTCGTATTCCACCACTACCGGCATCGAATCATGCACCGTGCGTATGACAATTCCATTCAACTCCAACTCTTTCAACTCTTTGGAAAGCATTCGTGGAGTAATTTTAGGGATGTTTCGCTGAATTTCCGTAAATCTCATTTTTCCGAAGAACAAGGATGCAATAATGGGCATTTTCCATTTCCCTGAAATCACATTCAGCGTATCATTAATGGCCAAAACAAATTGTGTCGGGCATACTTTTATTTCTTCAAAATTGATTTTTTGTTCCATCATTTAAATAATTACTCAAATGCACGTAAACCAAAGTACATTGATATACAAAAGTACACCACTTCTTTTTATATACTGCCTATTTCTGCTTTTGATATCTGAATCAAAATGAATTTAACAACGGACAGAGAATTCCGGGAAATCAAAATAATTGCTTAAAATTGAAACAGAGCAACTTACTATTTTATGAGAACAACCATTTCAATTACCCTTCTTGTACTTTCAATACTTGGGTTCGGATCTTGTAAAGACAAAGAAAACCCAAAGATTGAATTTCTTTTTCCTGAAGAAGACATTCATCGAAGTTATGGACAGTATTTAATCTTCCGGATAAAAATTTCAGACGACCGCGGACTGAAATCTTATGATTACTATGTCGGTGATGAATCAGGAAATTCCCTTCCCGGTTTTTCCAGTAATGAAAGCAGCAGTACTGAAAATAGGGAAAAACGCATAAATCTCGAACTGGAAACTTACCTTACCGATACACTCGGACCATTTTACATGTACATCAAAGCCATTGATAAATCAGGAAAATCAACAACTCATTCGAGACGGTTTTATGTAGATCCCTGAATAGGAAATTTGCATCTCTGGAATTTTTCTCCCTATTTTTGGCTCACTAAAAATTAAATCTGTTTTACTAAAATCAACCCTTCATTTATGATGAAAAGATCTTTTCAACTTTTACTGGCCGTTTTTGTCATTTTCAGCATTTCTTCCTGTAAAGACAAAAAACACCCGACCATCAATATCCTCACTCCGACGGAAGATTCTCATTACCAGGTTCAGCAACAATTCACAGTTCATGTAGAAATGGAAGACGATCGCGGGATTATTTCTCACCGTTATTACTTTGGGGATGCCGCGGGAGTTCCGGATCCTGATTTTATCAATTCCGGTTCAATCAACCTGAAAAAGAAAGAAAAAAAACAAACGATCAACACCAATTTCCCATTGCCGTATGCAACCGGGGAAATTTATTTACATGTTGAAGTAACTGATGATACGGGGAAAACAACGAAGCAATCCCGACGTTTTTACATCAATCCGTGATGGAAATTGATTTGTTTCTGATAAAACACAGCAAAAAGCCCCGACGATAAATGTCGGGGCTTTTTTGTTTATCTCCCTTCCCTCCGATCAATCGATTCAAATGACATTGCTTATATTTGGTTTCGATTCATTACAAACGTATGCCACAGCCTTTAAGTAAACATCCCATCATTTTTTACAATGTCGAAAACCTGTTCGACACCATTGACGATCCGAGACTCCAGGGAAACGAAGAGTTCACTCCCGAAGGAGATAAGGAATGGGATCATGAACGCTATTCTGAAAAGTTAAACCGGCTTTCGGAAGCTTTGCTTTTGGCAAACGGGGCAACCCCACTTGCCTTTGGAATGGCGGAAATTGAAAACCGAAAAGTGATCGAAGACCTCATCAGAACTGAAAAGCTAAGTTCTGTTCCCTACAAAATCGTGCATTTTGATTCGGAAGACCGTCGCGGAATTGATTGTGTCTTTGTCTACGACAGCCGCTTTCTGAGAACCCAGCTGGAAACCAAACTGATTGTACAAGTCGAAGATGAACCGCATTTCAGAACCCGTGATATCCTGCACATCAAAGGATTAGTTTCTGGTCATGAAATTCATTTTTTTGTGAATCACTGGCCATCGCGAAGAGAAGGAATCCGGGAATCTGAAAACCGCAGACATGCTGCAGCGCAATTGCTTCGAAAAGAAATCGATGAAATCCTGGATTTCAATGAAGATGCGAACATTATTATCATGGGCGATTTCAATGATACCCCGGAAGATCAAAGTATCCGGGAAATTCTTCGCGCCAAAGGTCAACATGAGCAGAAGCCAGGTGATTTGATCAATTTACTGATCGAAGAACAAAAAAAAGGAGAAGGAACGGTTGTTCACGAACGTCAATGGGATGTATTCGACCAATTGATTGTTTCCCAGGGCTTGTTGCAGGGTCAATCCGGACTCGAGATTGAACGTAACAATGCATTTATCGTGCGGAATCCGAAACTTTTATACACATTCGAGGACGGAAACCAAAAACCGAATTCAAGTTACGGCGGCGATTACTACCAGGGAGGTTATTCCGATCATTTACCCGTTTATCTGAATCTGAACGAAAAGTAAAACCGGGGACAACATATTATTCAATCTTTAACAACAACGAACATGAATAAATTTTTAATCGGTCTTGTAATCGTCATCGTTGGTATCTGGGCAGCAATTCGAATTTTCGGGTATTACAATTCCAGGAATATTTTAAGCAACCAGGCTGTTTTCAGGGTTTATACTGACCTGGAACAGGATGAAATCGATACCTTTTTTCACATTGAAAAAGGAACTTTTGATCCGCAAAGACATGCAATTGTTTGCCGGCTGCCTGTAAACACAAGCGGATTCAAATCTTCTTACCTGGTTTTGCCGTTTAATAAAACCGTTCATTGCGGGGAAACATTCAACAAGGATATTCATGTGAAATATGACAATGCCGAGTTGAACAATACCGGGCTTGTACTTTATATTGTCAATAAAAACATGCCGATTGTTGCTCTTGATTCGCCGGCTAAAAACACGGTGGTTGCCTCCCGGGGATTTTCCTACGAATACAAGAAAGGCCGGATCAATCACATCATGATTTCCAGGCAGAACGTTTACAACTATTGCGATTAATTTTCCCTGAAAGATGAATGCAGCACAGGAATTTTTAGCCGAATTCAGAACACAGCGGGATTTTAAGTCAGCTACTGCTCTTTTGGCAAAGGATACACAACTCCGCACAGCTATTTTTGAAGAAATTGCTTCGGAGCAATATCCTTTCCCGGAATATTCCTCGTGGATTGCCTATCATTTCTTTGAAAAACATCCTGAGCTCATGAGCAAAGAGCTGTTTGAGTTAATGGTTCGGACACTCCTCAGTACAAACAATCATTCCGTTCAGCGGAATTTATCCAACGCTTTGGTTTATGCTCCGTTTTCCTGCTCGGAGAACGGGGAATTGCTGGATAAACTTTTCCAGTTTCTCCACGATTCGGAAGCTCTTCCTGCATTAAAGTACCACGCATTGCGCATGATCGAAAAACATTACCTGGAAACGTATCCCGAACTGGTTCGGGAACTGCGAACCGTTTTCGAGGTGATTTCAACACATCCGAAAGCTTCCATGCAGGCAATGTCCAGAAATTTTGAAAAAAGATACCGCAAACATCCGTATTATGAATACTAAAGCCTTTTTACTTTTCTTTGTTTTACTCGTTTTTTTTCATGAAAGTTATTCTCAAACCATTCGTTTGGAAGAAATCATGAAAGGTGAAGAATTCGTCGGGTTTTCACCTCAGAATATCCGTTGGACGATCGACAATGAATCGGTTGTTTTCGACTGGAACCCCGAAAGAGCTCCCGGAAGAAGTCAGTATGCCTACAATCTGAAACAAAAGAAAACGGTCAAAGTACCGGTCGTACATGGCGAATATTCCTGGAGTCCTGCTTTAAACAATCGCATAGAGTCAGTTCCTGTTCATTACTTTACCGAATCCGGAAATTTGTTCAGGTACAATTTCAAAACAAAAGAAAAAACACTTGTTTACTCAGGAACAGAACCTGTAGATGATGTTTTTCAGCTAAAGAATTCAAACCTCATCTATTTTACGCTTCATTTGAATGTTTTTGCCTACAATCCACTTGCAGGAAGTATTACACAAGTCACCAATTTTGTGCAGGGAAGCAAACCTGTTGAGAAAAGCGACTCCAGCTTTCTAATTCAGCAGCAGAAAGAACTATTTACCTACATCCGGTGGCAGGATACCAAAAAGGAATGGAATCAAAAACAACCCAAACGAAAACTTCCTTCCGGAATTTACTTCTCTAAAAGTGAATATGTTTCCAAAATCAATGTCAGCGAAAACGGCCGGTTCATTTCGTTTGTGCTTACAACCGAATCGGATGCTCCGAATACCCATTATGAAGCCCACATTACCCGGGAAGGATTTACACAAAACCGGGAGGCACGACCAAAAGTGAGCAGCCAGGAACCTGCCACCCGGATGGGAATCTTTGATGTTGAAAAAGACAGTGTTTACTTTGTAAACGCCTCCTCTCTGAGTGATATCCGTCAAAAGCCCGCTTACCTGGCTGAATATGGTTCTGGCGGTTTGTTTCCAAACGACCGGGAACTCTGCTTCCACCGGGCGATCATGAATCCGCAGGAAAACAAGGCTTTGGTCGATATCCGTGCTTTTGACAACAAGGATCGCTGGATTTGTTTACTCGATTTGGAAACAGGAGCTTTAAGCGAATTGGATCATCAACACGACGAAGCCTGGATCGGCGGTCCGGGAATTTCCGAATGGAACGAAGCTGACGGGACTTTAGCATGGATCAATACTTCCGAATTCATTTTCCAAAGTGAGGAAAGTGCTTATTCGCACCTGTATTCGATGAATAGCTCTTCCAAAAGCAAAAAAGCATTGACTTCCGGTAAATGGGAAGTTCACGAATGCTTTTTATCCAGGGATAAGAAATCACTCTATTTCATCGCGAATAAAATCCATCCGGGAGTCCGAAACGGTTATAAACTGGAGTTGAAATCCAATCAAATCATTCCTTTATTCGAAGGGAATTTCGGGATTGAATGGGTTTTGTCTCCGGATGAAAAGACATGGGCAATCCGCTATTCGACGACAACTCAACCCTGGGAATTGTGTATTGTTCCGAATCTCCCGAATCAAAAATTGGTTCCCGTTACCAAAAGTACATTGCCTGAATTTGATAAACTGAAACTACAAGCTCCGGAAATCATTCAAATCCCTTCTTCTGACGGTAAAAGCATTTATTCACGTATTTACAATCCGGTGAAATCAAACGGGGCGGCAGTTTTGTTTGTTCACGGGGCGGGATATTTGCAAAATGCGCATCATTACTGGAGTTATTACCAGTGTGAAATGCTTTTCCATCAATTACTCATTGAAAAAGGATATACTGTACTGGATGTCGATTACAGAGCCAGCGAAGGTTATGGCCGCGATTGGAGAACGGATATTTACCGCGACATGGGCAACCGTGATCTGCACGATTACATCGATGCGAAAAGTTTCCTGGTAAAAAACTATGCGATCGATTCCGGTAAAGTCGGAATTTATGGCGGAAGCTACGGAGGTTTCATTACCTTAATGGGCTTACTCAAAACACCGGATGCGTTCAATTGCGGAGCAGCATTAAGAGCTGTAACCGATTGGGCACATTACAATCACGAATACACGAGTAACATTCTGAATTATCCTTCCACGGATCCGAAAGCCTACAAACGAAGCAGCCCGATTTACTTTGCGGAAAACCTGAAGAAACCGCTGCTGATGCTGCACGGAATGGTAGACGACAATGTGCAATTCCAGGATATTGTCCGGTTGAATCAACGCTTTATCGAATTGGGTAAAACCAACTTTCAATTGAGCATTTTCCCAACCGAGGCGCACGGATTTACCTTTACTCCGGCGTGGATTGATGAATACAGAAGGATTTTAGAGTTGTTTGAAACGAATTTGAGATAATTACGAGTTCCTAATTCCGAATGCATAATGAACCAAAATTCGTAATTCGTAATTCGTAATTCGTAATTCGTAATTCGTAATTCGTAATTCGCAATTCGCAATTCTAATATTACTTCGACTCAATACTTCTTAATTCATCGCGGATCAATTTTCCGCAAATCTGTATTTGATCGACGATTTGAGAAACCAGTTTCTTTATTTCATCCTTACTCAACTGGAGATCTTTTTCCAGTTTCAGTAACAGATCAGCAGTAGCATGCATTCCGAAAAGACGGGCCGGACTTAAAATCTGATGTGCTTGTTTCCGCAGTTCATCCCAGCTTTCATCTTCAAAAAAGTGAATCAGTTCGATGGAATATTCAGGCATCATTTCGAGATAAGCACCGTACATTTCCCGCAGGTATTCCTCGTTTCCTTCCGCACGTTCTTCCAGCAAACTCAAATCCAGCAATCCTTCCGCCGCATGATCCGTTTGTTTTGTTTCCGAGAAAGCCAGGTTATTCTGGTATCCCCATTTCACCAGCAACTGATACAATCTTTCGGGATTAAACGGCTTCGAGATATAATCGTTCATTCCCGCGTTGATAAATTTATTCTGATCGCCCACCATGGCCGAAGCCGTAATGGCAATAATCGGAATGGAGCAGGTTGGCTCCGGAAATTTCGAGCGGATAAAGCGAGTTGCTTCCATTCCGTCCATTCGCGGCATGTAATAATCCATCAGAATCACATCAAATGTCTGGTCTTTCAAAATTGAAATAGCG
>VFQP010003906.1_pt1 | contig 14518 bp, 16 predicted proteins | sample 3512351 | NCBI WGS metagenome assembly VFQP01 (sample SAMN10412372, study PRJNA504923) | tailings metagenome | isolation source: Relicate 1 Philex TSF1 revegetated site | place: Philippines: Tuba, Benguet | collected 2017-08-29 | reverse complement strand
GCGAGCCCGTGGTCGAGCCGCTGCCCGTGGTCGTGCCGGCCGCACCGGGCCCGGCCGTCCCGGAGACGCCCGCGCCGGCTCCCGCCCCCGCCTCGGGAGCGGCGCCGGCACCCGCACCGGCTGCTCCACCTAAGCCCGCACCCCCGGCTGCGGCGAAGCCGTCGCCGAAGCCCACGCCGAAGCCCGCGCCGGCCGTCCGGCCCGCACCGACGCCCGTGCCCGCGCGACCGGGGCCGCCCGTCACGCGCCCGGCTCAGCCGAAGCCCGACCGTCCCGCACCGCGGTCCGACGAGGCGCGCGGCTCGTCCCGGCCGGGGACGGCGAAGCCGCAGCCGCAGACCCGCGACGACCGGCGCACCGACAAGGACGCGGGCCGGCAGGACCGCGGCCACGGTGGCGGCCGCGGCGGACGCGGGTAGCGCTCGGCGGGCCTCCCGACGGGACGGGCACCCCCGACGGCGGCTCTCCGCCGCCGAGGACCCCGCACGTCCCGTGCGGCGCGTCAGGGCCGCGCGTCGAGCCCCAGCAACGCGCGGGCGCGCGCCTCGCCCCCGGGCGCCCCGAGCGCGGCGGCCCGGTTGTCCGCGGCGACCTGGTCGACGATCTCGGCCCGGTGGACCCGCACCTCGCGGGGCGCGTCGATCCCGACGCGCACCCCGTCCCGGCCCACCGACACGACCGTGACCACGACGTCGTCGCCGACGAGGATCCGTTCTCCCACCTTGCGTCCCAGCACCAGCATCGCCACGTCCTCCTGACGTCCCGCGTGTCATCCTGACCGTTCGGATTACCTATGCGGGCGCGGCCCGGGTCAGCCTGCGGGCCGCAGCTCCGGGAGCCCGAGCGCGAGCACGGAGTCGGGCGTCGTCGTCAGCTCGCGCCCGACCACGACCATGGCGCGGACCAGCACGAGCCGCTGCACCTCGGCGACCCAGCGCTCGGTGTCCGCGGGCTTGCGCGAGGCGTCGACCACGACCGCGACCTGCTCGGCGCCCAGCTCGTCGAGGACCCGCGCCACCCCGGCCGCGTCCACGCGCACCCCGACGGCCACGACCGTGGCGCGGGCCGCGCGGACCCCGCGGGCGCGCGCCTCGGTCGCCGCGCGGCGGTCGTCGACGCGCACCGTGTCGCCGTCGGTCGCGCTGCCCGCGCAGGCCGTGAGCAGGCCCTCCCGCTGCGCCAGCGCGCGGGCCGCCGCGACGACGTCCGCGGCCAGCCCGACGAGCGCCACGAGGTCGCCCGGCGCCGCGCGCGGCAGCGGCGACGCGGGCACGGGCGGGGCGGTGACGGCCGCGGGCGGCGGCTCCGCCGTCTCGGCCACGAGCTCGTCGAGCAGCGCCGCGAAGTCGTCACCCCGGGTCGAGACCTCGACCGCGGCCGACGGCGCCGTGCGCAGCGCGTCGCCCTCGTCGGCGTCGTCGAGCAACGCCGCGATGCCCGCCCGGCGCGCGGCGGGGAACCGGACCGGCCCGACGGCGGTCCGGGGCGGCGCGTCGCCCACCTCGACGACCGCCTCGTAGTGCTGCCGCCCGAAGAGCCCCTTGAAGCCGCCCGTGATGACCCGCTCGGCGGAGACGATCCGCGCGTCCGGGCCGTGCAGGCGCCGTGCCTGGGCGAGCACGGCGTCGAGGGACTCACCCTCGAGCCGCAATCGCCGGGGCATCGTTCACCACCCCGACCGTCTCGATGAGCGCGTTGCCCGCCGTCACCTCGGTGTACGACAGCACGGCGAGGTCGGGCACCTGCGTCGCGACGAGGCGCCGGACCGCCGCGCGCAGCGACGGCGCGCACACGAGGACGACGTCCTCGCCGGTGGCCCGGGCCGCCTGCACGCGGTCGCCCACGGACGAGCGGAACGCGTCGAGGCGCGCCGGGTCCACGACGATCGCGGTGCCCTGGTCGCCGCCGGGCTGGCGGCCCGCGAGCATCGCCTGCTCCAGGGCCGGGGCGATCGTCACGACCCGGATCGTGCCCGCGACCGTGTGCCGGGCCGGGATCGCCGGTCCGAGCGCCGCGCGCGCCGCCTCGACGAGGTGCTCGGGGTCGGTCGAGCGCTTCGCGGCGAGCGCGAGCGCCTCGTAGATCCGGGGCAGGTCGTTGACGGCGACCTGCTCCTCGAGCAGCCCCTGCAGGACGCGCTGGACCTCCGCGAGCGACAGCAGGGCCGGCGTGAGCTCGTCGACGGCCGACGGGTTGGTCCGCTTGACCTCGTCGGTGAGCACGCGCACGTCCTCGCGGGACAGCAGCCGCGCCGCGTTCGCGGCGATGAGGGCGGACAGGTGCGTGACGAGCACGGAGACCCGGTCGATCACCGTGGCGCCCGCCATCTCGGCGCTGTGCCGCATCTCCACCGGGACCCACTTGCCGTCCATGCCGAACACCGGGTCGACCGTCGCCAGCCCGGGCAGGGCGGCGAGGTCGTCGCCGAGCGCGAGGACCTTGCCGGCCGGCGCCTGGCCGCGACCGGCCTCCACGCCGGCGATCCGCACCGCGTAGGTCGACGCCGGGAGCTCCAGGGAGTCGCGCGTGCGGACGGGGGGCACGACGACCCCGAGGTCGGTCGCGATCTTGCGCCGCAGGGCGCGGACCCGTCCGAGCAGGTCGTCGTGCGCGCCGGTGACCAGGTCGACGAGGTCGGGCGCGAGCAGGATCTCGAGCGCGTGCACGCGCATCTGCTCGAGGAGGTCCTCGGTGCCGTCGCTGCGCGTGCCCTCCTTCTCGATCTGCTCGGCCGCGGCGCGCGCCACCTCGGCCCGCCGCTGGCTCGCCTTGATCTGCTGGGCCGCGATGATCAGGCCCACCCCGAGCACGAGGAACGGGAGCTTCGGCATGCCCTCGATGAGCGCCATGGCGAACGCCGCGACGCCCGCGATGGCGAGCGCCTGCCGCGACTGGACGAGCTGGCTCGACGCCTGCGAGCCGACGTCGCCCTCGCCCGAGTTCGAGCGCGTGACGATCATGCCCGTGGCGACCGCCATGAGCAGCGCGGGGACCTGGGTGACCAGACCGTCGCCCACCGTGAGGATCGAGTACGTGTCGACGGCCTCCATGGCCGGCATGCCGTGCATGACGACGCCGATCACGATGCCGCCCAGCAGGTTGATGAGCGTGATGACGATGCCCGCGATGGCGTCGCCCTTGACGAACTTCGACGCGCCGTCCATCGCCCCGTAGAAGTCGGACTCCGCGGAGATCTCGGCGCGACGGGCCCGCGCGTCCTGCTCGCTGATGAGCCCCGCGTTGAGGTCGGCGTCGATCGCCATCTGCTTGCCGGGCATCGCGTCGAGCGTGAAGCGCGCCCCGACCTCGGCCACGCGCTCCGCGCCCTTGGTGATCACGAGGAACTGGATGACGACGAGGATGAGGAACACGACCATGCCGATGACGAGGTTCCCGTCGACGACGATGTGGCCGAACGCGCCGATGACCTCGCCCGCGTAGCCGTCCCCGAGCACGAGCCGCGTCGAGGCGACGTTGAGGCCCAGCCGGAACAGCGTCGCGACGAGCAGCAGCGACGGGAACACCGAGAAGTCGAGCGGCTTCTTGACGAACATCGACGTCAGCAGGATCACGAGCGACAGCAGGATGTTGACGATGATGAGCACGTCGAGCAGGGCCGCGGGGATCGGCACGACGAGCAGCAGGACGATGCCGACGACGCCGAGCGGCACGGCGATCATGGCGAGGGATCGGTTCTTCACGCGGAACGCTGGTCCTTCCGGGTCCGGGGCGTCGGCGGCTGCTGACGCGACGTCCTATGCAGGTCGTGGCCGCCGCAGCGCGCGCCGACGGCTCGGCCGGGCGAGGTCATGCGGCCCGCGCGTCGTCGGCGGCGGGCCACTCGCCCGGCGCGATCGCCGGGCGGGCCATGCGGTGCGGGACGGACGAGGCCGCCGCGCCGCGGCGCGTGAGCGCCATGACGAACGCGAGGACGCGCGCGACGGCCATGTAGAGCTCGACGGGCACCTCCTGCCCGACGTCGCACGCCCGGTGCAGGGCGCGCGCGAGCGGGACGTCGCGGACCATCGGCACCCGCGACTCCTCGGCCTTCTCGCGGATGCGGGCGGCGACGTGGTCGGCGCCCTTCGCGACGACGCGCGGCGCGGAGCGCCCGGGCTCGTACCGCAGCGCGACGGCGACGTGGGTCGGGTTGACGACGACGACGTCCGCGTCGGCCACGGCGGCGAGCATGCGGTTGCGCGTCATCGAGCGCGCCATCGACCGGCGCTGCGACTTCACGAGCGGGTCGCCGTCGGTGCTCTTGTTCTCGTCCTTGAGCTCCTTCTTGGTCATGCGTGTCTTCTTGCGGTTGCGTCGCGCCACGACGAGCACGTCGAACAGCGCGAGCGTGAGGCCCGCCGCCGTCGCCCAGACCAGGAGCGAGCGCACGCCGGAGCCCGCCGCCTCGAGCAGCGACGCGATCGGCAGGCCGCCCGCGGCCAGGAGGACCGGCATGAGGGACTGGACGACCGCGTAGAGCACGACGCCGACGACCGTCGTCTTGAGCAGGGCCTTGGCGCCGTTCCACAGCGCCTGCGCCCCGAACATCCGCTTGAGCCCGCTCATCGGGTTGAACTGGTCGGCCTCGGGGCGCAGCCGCTTCAGGTGCAGGCCGCCCTGCGCGACCGACGCGAGCAGCACGGCGACGGCGATCGCCCCGAGGAGCGGCAGCATGGTCGGCACCACGGAACCGAGCGCGTCCTGCGCGAGCTGGAGCGCGACCGCGGGCTCGGGGTTCTCGATCACGGTGCGCAGCGACAGCACCTGGTCGGTCGCGGCCCGCGCCGCGGCGCTCACGGTCAGCGGGATCACCGCGCCGGCGATCCCGACCCCGACCCAGGCCGTGAGGTCCTGCGACTTGCCGAGCTGGCCCTTGGACCGGACCTCCTTTATCTTCCGGTCGGAGGCCTGCTCGGTCTTCTCCTCGGTGGAGTCGGCCATCAGCCCACCCCGCCCATGCGCTCGACGGCCTCGGCCGTGAGCACCGAGACGACGTGGGGCAGCGCGACGAGCACCGTCCCGACGAGCGCGAGCGTGAGGAAGATCTTCAGCGGGAAGCCCATCGCGAACGCGTTGAGCGCGGGGGCGACCCGGTTGACCAGGCCGAGCCCGGCGTCGGCCAGGAAGAGCACGACGACGATCGGCCCGGCGATCTGCAGCCCCGCCACGAACGACCCGGTGAGGGCCTCGACGAACGACGCCGCCGGGACGCCGGCCAGGCCGCCCACCGGGACGGCCTCGTAGGAGCGGGCGAGGCCGAGCACCATCAGCTGGTACGCGTCGGAGACGAACATGAGCACGACCGCGAGGAGCGCGAAGAGGCGCGTGAACTGCGACCCGTTGACGTTCGTCTGGGGGTCGTACGCCATGCCGAGCGAGAACCCGCCGAACAGGTCGAGGTGGGCGCCGGCGGCGGTGATCGCCGAGAAGACGACCATGACGAGCGTCCCGAGCATCGCCCCCGTGACCGCCTCGGCGACGAGGTGCGCGAGGAACGTCGCGGTGCCGGTCGCCTCGTACCCGGGGGCGGCACGACCGGAGACCACGAGCCCGAGCGACACCGCGAGGATCGCGCGGACCTGGCGCGGGATGGCGTGGTGCGAGAACGGCGGCGCGATGGTCATGAACGCGGCCATGCGGACGCCCGCGAGCATCGTCGCCTGGAGCCACGCGAGGTCGATCTCGAGCTGCACGGGACGTCAGCCCCCGTTCAGCAGCGACGGGATGAGGTCGAACATCTCGTGCGTGAACGTCACCATCTCGCCGATCATCCAGTTGCCGCACACGACGAGCGCGACGGCGACCGCGAGCGCCTTGGGGACGAACGAGAGCGTGATCTCCTGGATCTGCGTGACGGACTGCACGATCGAGATGGCGAGCCCCACGACGAGCGACGTGACGAGCACGGGGGCCGCGAGCTTGGCGGCGAGGACGAGCGCCTGCGTGGCGACGTCGAGGACGGCGGCGGTCTCCACGGTCAACCCATCCCGTACGAGCCGATGAGCGAGGTCGTGATGAGACCCCACCCGTCGACGAGGACGAAGAGCAGCAGCTTGAACGGCAGCGAGATCATCGTGGGCGGCAGCATCATCATGCCCATGCTCATGAGGGCCGCGGCGACGACGAGGTCGATGACGAGGAACGGCACGAAGACGACGAACCCGATGATGAACGCGGCGCGGAGCTCCGAGATGACGAACGCGGGGACGAGCGTCGTGAGCGGGACGTCGACGGGGGTCGCCGGGTTCTCGAGGTCGGCGGCGCGCGTCATGAGCGCGAGGTCCTCCTCGCGCGTGTGGGCGAGCATGAACTCCCGCAGCGGCACGGCGCCCGCGTCGAGCGCCTGGCTGAAGGTCGTGGTGCCGTCGAGGTAGGGCTGGACCGCGGCGTCGTTGATCTCGCCGAACACCGGCCACATGACGAACAGCGAGAGGAACAGCGCGAGCCCGGCGAGGACCATGTTGGGCGGCACCGTGGCGGTGCCCAGCGCGTTCCGGGTCAGGGCGAGGACGACGAAGATCTTGGTGAACGACGTCATCATGAGCAGCAGCGTCGGCGCGAGCGACAGCAGCGTGATGCCGACCAGCGTCACGAGGGACGACGACGGCTCGCCGTTCGGCCCGTTGATCTCCACCGAGAGCGTCGACCCGCCGTCCTGCGGGTCGACCGGCTGGGTGGGCGGGGCCGGGTCGGTCGGGTCGACGACCGCGGCGCCCGCGTGGGGCGCGAGCAGGACGGTCGCGACCGCGACGAGGAGCAGGACCGCCCCGACGAGCACCGCGACGCGCAGCGCGCGGCGCGACGGGAGGGCGCGTGTCACCGGGCACCTCCTCGCACGACCCGCGCGGCCTTGCGCCACGTGTCGGGCGCGAGGAAGGTGCGCAGGGCGCTCGTCGGCGCGGCCGGCGCGACGACGACGGCGGTCCCGGGGGTCCCGACCCGAGGCCCCGAGACGGCCGGGGGCGCGGCGGCGGGCGCGCCGGTGGGCACGTCGGTGGGAACCGAGCCGCGCTCGCCGTTCCACGCCGGGGCGTCCCCGTTCGCGGGCGGCTGCGCGAGCCACAGCCGTGCCGCGGTGACGGCGTCGTCGAACGACGGCTCGTCCGAGGTCGGAGCACCGGGCGTCGCGTCCGCGGCGGTGACCGCGGTGACCGCGGTGGGCGGGACGTCGGACGGGACGGGTGTCGGGCCGTCGATGACGGTCACGGACGACTCCGTCACGCCGAGGAGGTACCGCCGGCCCCCGGCCTCGAGCAGGACCGCGGCGCTCTTCTGCGACAGCCCCTGGCGCGCGACCACGGTCAGCTGCTCCTGGCGCCCGCGCGGCGCGGAGCGCGAGGTCTTGCTCGCGACGCGGTACGAGACCCACAGGAGCCCGAGCACGACCGCCAGCGAGAAGGCGACGCGCAGCACGGTGGTGACGTCCATGCCGGTCAGTCGTCCGCGTCGAGGATCTTGGTGATGCGCACCCCGTAGTCGCCGCCGTCGACGACCACGACCTCGCCCTTGGCGATCGTGCGCCCGTTGAGCTGCACGTCCGCCGGCGCCCCGGCGGACCGGTCGAGCTCGACGACGGCGCCCGGCTCGAGGCTGAGCACGTCCCGCACCGGCATCCGGGTGCGGCCCACGATCACGGAGAGGCGCATCTCGACGTTGGAGATGCGCGCGAGCCGCGCGCCGGTCACGGCCTCGTCGGGCAGGCTCTGGAGCGCGCGGCGCGTGCGCACGACGAACCAGCCCGCCGTCGGGCCGTCGTCCGTGGAGAGCTCGAACACGACGGACTCCGGGTCCTCGAAGAGCGCGGTCGCGTCGGCGACGCGCACCTCCCCGAGCACGCCGACGCCGGTGGTCGCCCCCGCGGCCTCCAGGGCGGGGCGCAGGACGTCGGTGACGTCGAGCGCCGCCTCCTGTGAGGCGTCGGCGAGCGCGTCCTGGTCGATGAGGGCGAGCGCGAGGTCGGTGCCGGAGTCCCCCACGTACGAGGCGACGACCGCCCGTGCGGCCTGCGGGCCGACGGGGGCGCCCCCGCGCAGGGCCGCGCGCAGCGGGGTGCTGGTCGGGACGAGCTCGACGAGCGCGTGGGCGGCGGCGGACGCGGCCTCGACGACGGACTGCTCGACCGGGGTGGCGGTGCTCATGGGTCAGTTCTCCTCGGTGGTGACGATGCGGCAGGCGAGGCGGGAGCCGGACGAGCCGACGGCGCCGCGGGCCAGGACGTGGCCGTCGACGATGACGTCGAGCGGGCGGGACTGGGCGTGGGGGACGTGCACGACGTCGCCGACGGCGAGGTCCAGCACCTCGGTCGGCGTCATGGACGCGCCGGTGAGCTCGACGGTGACGTCGACGAGCGAGCGCGCGACGTGCTGGCGCGTGCGCCGGGTCGCGTCGGCGGGGTCGTCCGCCGGGTTGGCCTCGCCGAGGTGCGGCAGCAGCGCGACCGACGGCACGGCGAGGGTCGCCCGGCACGCGCGCTCGCCGACGCGGAGGTCGAACTCGGCGACGATCATGAGCTCGGCGGTCGGGGCGGCCTGGGCGAACTGCGAGTTGTGCTGGATCGACGAGATCCGCAGCGGGTTCTCGAGCAGCCGGCCCATCGAGTGGCGCAGGTCGCGCAGCGTCTCGGTGAGCAGCGACGTCACGAGCGTGCGCTCGACGTCGGTGAACTTGCGGTCGACGACCGGGATGCTCGGTCCGGCGCCGAGCATGTGGGCGATCCACGTGAGGGCGTCCGTGTGCGGGAACTGCAGGACGGCGCGCGGGCCGATCCCCTCGAGCTCGCACACGACGAACGTCGTCGTCACGGGCAGCTCGGCGACGTAGTCGTCGTAGGTGCGCATCGCGACCGCGGCGAGGTTGACCTGGCTCACGACCCGCACGCGGGCCGTGAGCTGCGTGCCCCACTGGCGCGCGAAGCTCTCGAACGCCATCTCGAGGATGCGGTGGTGCTCGCGGACGAGCGTCGTCGGGCGGCGGAAGTCGTAGACCTCGACCTTGCGGCTCGGTGCGGGCTGCTGGACCCGCTCGGGTGTCGTCGTGCTCACGACCGCTCCTATGCGGGCGCGCACGACGCGAGCCTGCGCGACGCCGCGCAGGCTCGACGGACCCCGTCACTCCCCCGGTGCGCCCGCCTCTCCCGCCGTCTCGGCGGCCCGCGCGAGAGCCCGCGCGTCCGCCTCCGCGGCCGGGACGTCCGCCGCGCTGAGCTGCCCCGAGAGCACCTGCGGGATGAGCGCGCGCACGGCCTCCGGCGCGGACGAGAGCACCATGATGTCGACGCGGCGGTTCGTCGCGAGCGCCTCGGGGCTCGTGCCCTCGGCGAGCGGGCGCGCCGAGCCGAAGCCCACCGCGGCGATCCGGTGCTCGGCGAGGCCGTCCTGCTCGACGAGGTGGCGCAGCACGGCGGTGGCGCGCGACGACGACAGCTCCCAGTTCGACGGGAAGACCGACGTCACGGTCGAGGTGTAGTCGGCGTTGCCCTCGATGCGGATCTCGTGCGCGGTCGGCGCGAGCGCCGGGCCCACGACGTCGAGCACCGCCCGCGCCTCCTGCGTGAGGTCCGCGCTCCCGGGCGAGAAGAACGTGTCCGCGGACACGAGCCGCACGGTCAGCCCGCGCTCGTCGATGTCGAAACGGACCGTGTCGGCGCGCCCGTGCGCGGCGAGGTCGCGGGCCATCGCGTCGCGCAGCGCCGAGAGGTCCGACACCTCGTCGAGCGCGCGCTCGAGGTCCGTCTCGACGTCGACCGGCTCCTCGGCCGGGTTCTCGACGACCTCCTCGACGACCGCGGCGTCCTCGACGTTGCCGAAGCCCTCCGCGAGGGAGGACTTCAGCTCCTGGTACTTGCCCTGGTCGACCGAGCTGATGGCGAACAGGACGATGAACAGGCACATGAGCACGGTCACCATGTCCATGTACGACACCATCCAGCGGCCGGAGCCGCCCGTGTCGTGCCCGCCACCGCCGCCCCCGCCGCCGTGGCCGCCCCTGCGACGCCGCGCCATCAGGCGGCCTTGTCCTCGGGCAACGACCACTCGGGGACCATCGTCTTGAGCCGCTCGTCGATGAGCCGGGCGCGCGAGCCCGCCTGGATCGACATGTAGCCCTCCAGGAGGACGTGGAGCCGCTCGATCTCGAGGTCGGACAGGCGCTTGAGCTTCGCGCCGATGGGCAGCCAGATGAAGTTGGCGGAGAGGATGCCCCACAGGGTCGCGATGAACGCCGCGGCGATCATGTGCCCGAGCTTCTCGGGCTCGGACAGGTTCTCCAGCACGTGGGTCAGCGAGACGACGGTGCCGACGATGCCGATCGTGGGGGCGTAGCCGCCGATCGCGTTGAAGAAGTCGTACGCGACGGCGTCCTCGCGGGCCTTGGTCTCGATCCGCTCCTCGAGCAGGGTGCGCAGCTGCTCGGCGTCCGAGCCGTCGGCGAGCGACTGCAGCGCGCTGCGCTGGAACGGATCGTCGGTCTTCTGGGACTCGGCCTCGAGGGCGAGCAGGCCGCCGTCGTTCTGGACGATCTCCGCGGCCCGGACGACCTCCTCGATGGCCTCCGCGGGACGGGGCGCCTTGCCCGTGAACGCGCGCGGCAGCGTCTTGAAGGCCCGGACCGAGTCCTTGAGCGTCCCCGACGCGACGGCGGCGAAGATGCTCGCCCCGAAGACGAGGATGATCGGTGCCGGGAGCAGGATCGAGGTGATCTGCGACCCCTCGAGATACACCATCGCGATGAGCGAGCCGAACGCGACGAGGATGCCGATGATGGTTGCGGGGTCCATGGCCTACTTCGTCCTCGTGTCGGGCAGGGGGGCGAGGGCGACCGGGCGGTCGCCGGGGGCGGGGGCGTCGTCGGGCGCGGACCGGACGACCTCGAGCGGCGCGCGCTCGGCGGGGGCGGGCAGGGAGCGCGCGAGCGCGAGCACGCGCGCCTTGTGCTCCTCGACGAGGCGGATCACGACCTCCATGGGCTCGGTCACGATGTAGCGCGAGCCGTCGATGAGCGTCACGCGCGTGTCCGGGTTGGTCTCGACGCGGGCCACCAGGTCCGCGTTGATCGCGATGCGCTCGGAGCTGAAGCGCGTGAGGACGATCACGGCTCTCCCTTCGGGTGGGACGGGTCCGGGTCAGGTGCGGACGGGTTCGGGACGGAGGTGCGGGTCGGAAGGCGGTGCGGGGTCCAGCGCGGGATTCGGTGGGGTGCCTCCCGGTCGGGCCGGGAGGCACCCCACCGCGCCCGGGTCAGCGCTTGAGGTTGACGAGCTCGGTGAGCACCTCGTCGGACGTCGTGATCACGCGCGAGTTCGCCTGGAACCCGCGCTGCGACACGATGAGGTTGGTGAACTCCTGCGAGAGGTCGACGTTCGACATCTCGAGAGCGCCCGCGGTGATCGAGCCGAGGCCCGGGTCGCCCGCGGCGCCGACCAGCAGGTCGCCCGAGTACTGCGTCGCCGCGAAGAGCGAGTCGCCCGCCTTCTCGAGCCCGCCGGCGTTGGTGAACGTCGCGAGCGCGACCTGACCGAGGACCTCGGTCCGGCCGTTCGAGTAGCGGCCGACGATCGAGCCGTCGCCGGAGACGGAGTACGACGTGAGCGACCCGGCGGCCCCGCCGTCCTTGCTCGCGACGGCGACGTTGGACAGCCCCGCGTACGAGGTGAGCCCGTCGAGGCCGACCGTCACGCCGCCGACGGCGAGGGACCCGCCGCCGGTCAGGGCGCCGCCGGTGAACGTGAGGGCCTGCGGGCCGGCGACCGTGGCGCCGGTCGCGCCGTCCCGGGCGCTCACGGACCAGCCGCCGCCCGCGGCCGTGAAGACGAGCGAGAGCTTGCTGGCCCGGCCCGCCGCGTCGAAGACCTCGACGTCGCGCACGAGCTCGGTGCCGTCCGCTGCGTCCGAGGGCAGGTTGCCCCCGAACGTCACGCCCGTGGTCGCGCGGGGCGGGATGACGTCCCCGACGGGGATCGTGAGGTTGCCGAGCGGGCTGCTCGTGTTCACCACGCCGTCGGTGGCGGTCCAGCCCTGGACGAGGTCGCCGCTCGCGTTGACGAGCCGGCCCGCGCCGTCGAACGTGAACCCGCCGTTGCGCGTGTAGTACGCCTGGCCGCCCCGCTCGACGACGAAGAACCCGTCGCCGTCGATCATGAGGTCGGTCGGGACGCCCGTCGTCTGCGCGGCGCCCTGGGTGAACTGCGTCGTGATGGCGGCCGTCGTGACGCCGAGGCCGATCTGCGCGGGGTTCGCGCCGCCGACCTGCTGGTCCGGCGCGACACCCGCCGCGACGAGCTGGGACAGCGTGTCCTGGAACTGGGTGCGCGAGGACTTGAAGCCCGTCGTGTTGACGTTGGCGATGTTGTTGCCCGTGACGTCCAGCATGTTCTGGTGGGCGCGCAGGCCGGAGATTCCGGTGTTGAGGGAGCGGAGCACGAGAGTCCTTTCGGGTCAGGCGGCGGAGCTGCCGTGGTCGTCGGTGGCGCCGTCCGTGGCTGCCGGGGTCCCGGTGGCATCCGTGCTGACCGAGGAGGTGACGGCGGAGACGTGGTCGAGGTCGACCGTCACCCCGCCGATCGTCACGGTGGGTACCGCGTCGCGGTACGACACCGCGGTGGCGGTGCCCGTGTGCTCGACGCCGTCGGCGTCGAGGTAGGAGACCTTGTTGCCCAGGAGGTCGGCGGCCGACTGGCGCATCTGGAGCGCGAACGACTCCTCGACGAGCCCGCTCATCCGCGTGAGCGCCTCCATCATGGCGAGCGACGTCGTCTGCGAGACGATCTCGCCGGTGTCCATGGAGCTGGACGGGTCCTGGTTGCGCAGCTGGGTCACGAGGAGCCCGAGGAAGAGCTCGCTGTCGTACTCCTGCTTGGGCGCGCGCACGCTCTTCGTGGCATACATCGATGCCGGCGCCGGCGCGCTCACGGGTTCGACGGGCACGTGGTTCCTCTCCTCAGACGAGGACGTCGAGGCGCCGGGCGGCGCCGTACGTCCTGCCGACCACTGTCGGCTCGGTCTCGGGCTCGGTGGCCCCTCGGTGCGCGCGGGCCGGGCCGCGGTCGTGCGCGCCGGGCTCCTGCGGGTCGCGACGCGCGCCGGACCCGTCGGCGGTGGCGCCGCGGCCGTCCCGACCGTCCACGGCCGTGCCCGGTGCTCCCGCGTCCGCGACGGTGACCGACGACGCCCCGCCCGCGATGCCCGCGAGGTCGCGCCGCAGGTCGGCGACGATGGCGCGCAGCGCCTCACGGCCCGTGTCGTGCGGCGCGTAGAGCTCGATGCGCAGGTCACCGCCCGCGACGTGCGCGCGGACCGTCACGGGCCCGAGGTTCTCGGGCGTCACGGAGAGCGTGAGCACGTGGTCGCCGTCGCCCGCCTCGGCGAGCCGGACGACGGGCCCGGTGACCTGGGCGTGCAGCGGCTGTGCCGGGTGCGACGCCGCCGCCGGGGCGGTCACCGCGGGCGCGCCGGCGGCGGCCGGTGCGGCGGGGGTCGGGACGTGCGCGGCGGCGAGGAGCTCCGCGGAGGCCCGCGGCGCGGCCTCCGGCGCGAGGGCCGTGCCCTCCGGGCCGGTCGGGGCCGGGGCCGTCACGCGAGGCCCGCGGCGCGGCCTCCGGCGCGAGGGCCGTGCCCTCCGGGCCGGTCGGGACCGGTGACGTCACGCCGTCCGCCTCCGCCGGTGCAGGGGCGACGGCGACGCCCCCCGAGCTGGTCGGCGCACCCGGCGCGGCGGGGACCGGCGCACCCGGTGCGGCGGGGACCGGACCCGGCGGCGGGGTCGTGCTCGTCCCGGCCCCGGGCCCGGCGCTCGCCAGGGATCCGGCCGTGGCGACGGCCTCTCCGGCAGCACCGCTCGCCCGCGTCGCGGCGGGCACGGTCGCCGGGCCGGCCGCCGTCGCCGTCGGGTCGGACGACCACGGCGCACCGGTCGGCCTCCGAGCCTCGCCCAGGCCGGCTGCTGAGGCGGTGCCGACCGCAGTGGCTGTGCCGGCCGCCGGGGCTGCGCCGGGTGCCGAGGTTGTGCCGGGTGCGCCCGGGCGGTCGGCCGTGGCCGGAGCGGGCGCACCCGGCGCCGCTGTGGCGTCGGCCGACGGCGCCGCGCCCGCCGGGCCGTGCGCGTCGCCGGCCGCCGCGTCGTCCGCCACGGCGGCGGGCGCCGTGCCGTCCGGCGTGGCCGTGACGGCGAGCGCGCCGTCGAGGCCGACGGGCGGCGCGTCGGGGAGCACCGGCAGGCCCGGCAGGCCGACGGGCACGGGCGGCCCGGCGGGCTGGTCGTCCGCGGCGGTCGCGCCGTCCGCCGAGGAGTCGGCGCCGGGGGTCCCGATGGTCGCGGGCCCGTCGGTCGAGGACCCGTCGGTCGAGGGCCCGGCGGTCGAGTTGCTGTCGTTCGAGGACCCGGCGGCGCGCGTGCCGTCGTCGACGGCCCGGTCGGCAGGGGTGCCGCCGCGAGGCCGCGCGAGCTCCGGGCGGCCGCGGGCCGCCTCGCCGAGCGCGGCGTCGAAGCTGCGGCCGAACGCGTCGGCCGACGCTCCGGACGCCGC
>VFQP010003905.1_pt1 | contig 14519 bp, 19 predicted proteins | sample 3512351 | NCBI WGS metagenome assembly VFQP01 (sample SAMN10412372, study PRJNA504923) | tailings metagenome | isolation source: Relicate 1 Philex TSF1 revegetated site | place: Philippines: Tuba, Benguet | collected 2017-08-29 | reverse complement strand
GATGAGCGAGAAGTTCCGCGAACTTGGCAACCAGATCTACATCGACAAAACCTGACCCCCTCGCGCCTGAGGCAAACCAAGCGTCTGCGCGGCGCCCAGAAAAAAGGCGCCGCGCAAACGTTTACAATAGCGTGCCGCCGAGAATGACGAGCGCCACGCTGAAGTAGATGACGAGCCCGGTCACATCGACCAGCGTCGCCACAAAGGGAGCCGACGCACTGGCGGGATCGAATCCCAGTCTTTTCAGCGCAAACGGCAGCATCGACCCGGCCAGCGATCCGAACGTCACGATCCCGACCAGCCCCATCCCGACGGTCAAGGCGACCAGCTCCCAATGCGGGCCATAGTCGTAGATGCCGATCGTCTGCCACAGGCCGATCCGCACCATACCGACGAGCCCGAGAATACCGCCGAGCATCATCCCGACCGGCAATTCGCGCACGGCCACCCGCCACCAGTCGCGCACCTTCAACTGTCCGAGCGCCAGCGCGCGAATGATGAGCGAGGTCGACTGCGAACCGGAATTGCCGCCCGAGCTCATGATCAGCGGGATGAACAGCGTCAGCACGATTGCCTTGGCCAACTCATCTTCGAAATGCTGCATGGCGCTGGCCGTCAGCATCTCACCGAGAAACAGCGCCGAGAGCCAGCCGGCCCGCTTGCGGATCATGCCGAGGAACCCGATTTCGAGATAGGGCTCCGGCAACCCTTCCACGCCGCCGAACTTCTGCACGTCCTCGGTGCTGATCGAGACGATCGCATCGAGCACGTCATCAACGGTCACGATGCCAAGCACCTGCCGGCGCGCGTTGAGAACCGGAACCGACAGCAGGTCGTGGATCGAGATCAGCCGCGCCACCTCCTCCCGGTCCGTATCCGGCGAGACCCAGATCGGCACGCCACCCGCCCCGACCTCCACGATCTTCCGATCCGGCTCGGCGGTAATGAGCTGACGCAGCGTGACCACGCGCACCAGCTGGCGGCTCGCCGGATCGAGCACCAGTATCGTGTAAACCGTTTCGCGAGACGGCTCGACGGCACGGATATGGGCAAGCGTCTCGGCGACGGTAAACGTCTCCGGCACGCTGACGAATTCCGTCGTCATCAGGCTGCCGGCGGTTCCTTCCGGATAGGCCAGCAGCAGCTTGAGCGAGAGTGCGGTCTCGAAATCGACCCGCGCCAGCAGCTTGGTGCGATCATGGCCGTCGAGCGCGCGCAAGGTATCGGCCGCCCGATCAGCAGCCATCCCCTTGAGCACCTGGCCGGAAAGCGGCGCAGAAAGCTCGAGCATCAATTCGCCAGCGCGAAACAGCTCCGGTCGGTCGAAGATATCGATCACGCGCTCCAGCGGCAGACTGGCGAGCAGCAAAGCCCCATCCGCAACACTGAGTTCGTTGATTTGTGCAACAACGTCGGCAACGTGCTCTTGGCGCACATCGCCGCGCAGCACCGACCCTTCCGCAACGCGGATTTCGTTCATGGCTCACCTCACGTTCCGCCGTTCGCGGAGGACCGTGAGAAGCCGACACTACCTTAGCGTCGATTCACGAGCAGCCGCGACGGCAAACACAATCGACTACTGTCGCTTGGCATGACGTCTCGTTTCCTTTTGAGTTTGTGGGCGCGATTAGCCCACGAAGGGCATATGCGCCTCTGCGCTTCCACCGTCAAGTAATACGCCATCTGAACTTTTGGACAGGTGATCGGACCGTCTGATCTGGACCGTCGCAGCCCCGCTCCGGCGCTAAGCCGCACGCGCGCCGTTGATCCCCGCATACAAGCGGCAGACGACATTGAAGAGCCGATTGTCGGCGTAGACGCCGAGCTCCTGCAGGTCCGTGAGAATACCCTCGACATCGGCGAGGGTGGCACGACCTTGCCCTGCGAGCCCCGCGACGACCGCCAGCCGCTCGGCATGGGCTTCCACCTGGCAACGAAGACTTTCGGCCCGGCCTCCCAGCATGGCGACGGCTTCCGGCCGCGAAAACGATTGCGAGGTCGCGTGAAAATAGTCCGAAAGGGCCGAAATCGCGGCCCGGCGTTGTGCGCAATGATCGAGGTTCATGGGGCTCCCAACGAGCGAATCGAATGGAAGCAAAACATAGCCGCCGTGTTGGGCTGCAATCGGGCCGCGCCGAGGCCGAATGAAGCCAATCGACCAGCCACGTTCCACACGCTAACGTCACGCCCGACATCTCGGGGAAACAGGGGAAATACGATGCGTTTGAAGGGCTACCAGATCGGCGAACTGTTCGGAATCCTGCTACTGCTCGCCTCGACCGCGACACAGCTCTTCTATCTAGAGCCGCTCAAGCGCGAGATCGAATGGCGGCTCGTCGCCTTCAACACGCAGCAATCCGCTCAAATTCAGCTGCGCTCCACCTTCGACAATCAGATCGCCTTGCTGAAGGTGCTGAACGCGCCCTCCGAGCAAATCCAGCAGACCGAGGCCCAGCGCGACAAGACACTCGCTGACTACAAGAACTCGGACGCCAACATCTCCGATTTCATGATCGATAAGGAGAATGTGGAAGGCTACATCGAGCTGATCGTCATCGGACTGTTCGCCCTCGGCACGCTGCTCGCGGGGCTTGGTCGCGCAATCGAAATGCAGGCCGCGCCGGATTGAAGCCGCCGGGTCCCCGCAACGGCAACAAGCGGGCCAAAGTCGCTAAAAAATAAGGTTAGTAGCGGCCCGTCCGGACCCTCGCGCCTGGTTTGCGTGTAGAATGGGGCATATTCCACCCACAGAGAGAGGGCTGGATCCATGCCCCTGATCCGCACGTTCTGTTGCTCCGCGATCGCCGCCGCCGTCCTGATCGACGCGCCGCCGAGCGTCACCGAGGGTTTCGCGGCCGACCCGAAGGAAGTGTCGAAAGACATCATCGCGGTGCAGATCCGCAAGCAGGGCTTTGCCTGCAAGACGCCGCTCAGCGCCGAACGGGACACCACGACCGGGAACCCCGACGATCCGGTCTGGACGCTCAAATGCGACGACGCGAGCTACCGCGTCCATCTCATTCCCAACATGGCCGCCCAGGTTGAAAAACTCGCGAGCGAGCAGACGGCCGAACCCCAACCGGAACCCAAGAATTAGGCCACTTCCGGCAGCGCCGGAATGCCGCTCCGATCGTCGCGGCCCCTATCGGACGCGGCGTGAATCGGCAGCGCCAGAAAGTCGCTCCGATCGTTGCGCCCCCTACCGGGCGCGGCGTGAATCGGCAGCGCCAGAAAGTCGCTCCGATCGTCGCGGCCCTTACCGGGCATTGACCACGCCCCGCCCGGCCTCGATGCTCGCCTTCTCCCAGCTACGAGGCCGGATCGAGAGAATGGACAATACTGAAAGCCGCGCGCCATTTGCCATCGCAGCCGCAGAGGCGCCACGCCGCACCAAGCCATCCAACTATCCGGAACCGTATTTCAGCCGCATGGGAAAACGCGAAAAGCGCCCCCTCGGCGATCTCTTTGGGCTCAGGAATTTCGGCGTCAATCTCACGACCCTGCACCCCGGCGGCGAGTCGGCGCTGCTGCATCGCCACTCCAAACAGGATGAGTTCGTCTACATCCTCGCAGGCGAACCTACGCTCGTCACGGATACTGGGGAAATCACGCTTCACCCCGGCATGTGCGCGGGCTTCCCGGCGCAGGGTGTCGCCCATCACCTCGTCAATCGCACCGATGCAAACGTCGTCTATCTCGAAATCGGCGACCGCACACCCGGCGATGAAGGAAGCTATCCGCAGGACGATCTCAAGGCCGCGCTCGGCGCGGACGGCACATGGACATTCACGCACAAGGACGGCACGCCCTATTGAGGGCCTAGCTCAAGTCGTTCCGAACCGCGCCTCGTTGCGCGCCTTCGCTTTCTGAGCCTCAACCTCACGATCCCGCGGCGGCGCCATCGTGACCAGCGTAGCGAGCAGCTCGCGCGCGGCCTTCGTCACCTGATCGACGGCGTGATTGAACGCGTCCTCGTTGGCCTGCGAGGGGCGATTGAACCCCGAGAGCTTGCGCACGAACTGCAGCGCCGAGGCGCGGATCTCATCCTCGGTTGCGGGCGGCGAGAAATTGTAGAGCGTCTTGATGTTGCGGCACATGAACCAACTCCTTCACCCTAGGACGCAGAAATAAGCCTCGGCCCGACACGCCCCCTACTCCGCCGCCGCCACCTTCGGCTTCTTGAGTTCGGCTTCGACGGCTGACACCAGCCGATCCGCGTCAGGCGCCGTCACCGAGAAGAAGCTCGTGACCAGTTTGCCGTCGCGCCCGACCAAATACTTGTGAAAGTTCCACTTCGGCGCATTCACCCAGCCGAGCTGCTCACGCGCCCACTTGTAGAACGGATGCGCGCCATCTCCCGAGACGACGTTCTTGTCCGTCAGCGGAAACTCGACACCGAATATCCCCTCGCAGAATTCCTTGATCTCACCGGCGGCTTTCGGCTCCTGCGCACCGAAATCGTTCGACGGCACGCCGATCACGGCAAAGCCCTGCGGCTCGTATTTCGCGTGCAGCTCCTGCAGCGCCTTGTACTGCTTCGTGAACCCGCAGAACGACGCGGTGTTGACGACGAGCAGAACCTTGCCGCGGAAATCCGAAAGCGGCATCGGCTTGCCGTCGATGGACGTGAACGAGAAATCCCACGCCGTCTTCGGGCTTTCGCTGCCTGCCGGCGCTGCGCCCTCACCTGACGGCGCCCCATCCGCGGCAAACACGGCGGAGAGCCCGAGCAAAGTCGCTGAAGCGGCAATCGTGAGACGCATGGCGCCCTCCATTCGAGTTGCGGAAACGTCGACGCGTCCGCAGGACCAGGTTGGTTGTAGCCTCCCGAGCAAGGCAACGGCAGCCGGAGCGTTCGGCTTTTTCAAGGCCTTTGTGAAATAGGCACGCCCAGCCGGTTGCACCAGCTATCTAAATCGTAACTTTTCAGATCGCGCGAAGCATGGCAGCATCCTCCTATCGTTCAACAACTGGAAGGAGGTGATCCGATGTCGAGTGGGATCTTGAGGACGGCGATGTCGCGGTCGCAGGGTTTCAAGCTGGATCTACCTCCGGTAGCCGGCTGAACCCAGCGATTGAGCGGCGCGGCGCAACAATCGCCGCATAACGCCGCCGAAATCTCACGGGGGCTGTCCTTTGGGCAGCCCCTTTGCTTTTGCCTAGCGCGCGAACCGCAGCGCCCTACTCGTTTCCAGCCCCGCCATCCAGCATCTGTTCGCCAGGATCCTCGACCGGATCCGGCGATGACGTGTCGAGCGGATCGCCAGGCGGCGCAGCCGGAGGCTCGCCGACCACTTCGACAGCCACGCTCTGCGTCTTTGCCGGCTCCGCCGTGCCGCCCCGAACATACTTGAAGACCAGCGTTGCCGTGCCGGGCGCAACCCCGGTGATCAGCACCTGGAACTTCTGCGGCGCGCCGAGTTTCGGCCGCTCACCCGGAGCAAGTTGGGGCTTCGCATAGCCCAGGAGATCAACCGTCACGAGGTTGGGAACGGCCTCGGGCAGCCACGAATATCCGGTCGAAGGATTGCCATCGAGTTGCACGGTCGCCGTATCGCCGACACTGACTTGCAGATGCGTCTCCTGCGCGAGGCTCGCCTGCGAAACCGCCACGAGCAAGAGCGCCCCCGCGAGTGAGGCCGCAGCAAACCGGCTCATTGCAACTCTCGACATTCGCGCGCCCTCACACCCCTGATGGTCCGTCCCAGCTTCGCACGCGGTCTCGACCACGTCCATTGCACCGACAGAGCATTGACGATCCCCCATCCGTTGCGGCCTACTGCCTGCCACCCTCCCTGCGGACCGCTGCCAACCCCCCGAGCCCATCCCATGCCTCTTCTTCGCTTCGACATCCTGGAAGGCCGCTCCGACACGGAGCTCAAGACCCTTCTTGACGCGGCCCACCGCGCGATGCTGGCCGCCTTCAAGGTGCCCGCGCGCGATCGCTATCAGATCGTCCATGAGCATAAGCCCTCGCGGCTGATCGTAGAGGACACGGGGCTCGATATTCCCCGCACCGAAAAAATGATTTTTCTTCAGGTCACGAGCCGCCCGCGCGGACGCGAGGCCAAGGAGAACTTTTATCGCCTGCTGGTCGACGAGCTTGAGAAAAGCTGCGGGATCGCACCAAGCGACGTCGTCGTATCTTTCATCGAGAACACCGATGAAGACTGGTCTTTTGGCTATGGCCGCGCTCAGTTTCTGACCGGCGAACTTGGCGCAAAGCCCGAAGGGGACTGACGCGGTTAATTCGCGGAAACGATCGCGACGCGCGGCGGAAATGCGCCCAAGAGATGGCGACACCGCGACAATTTCGCGGGCGTTCACCCAACGAAGACAAATTTTCTCCATGTGAAGGTGTTTGTGTCCATAGTGGATCGACGTTGTGAGTATTGAGTATCAGGGGAGGTAAGCGTGTTCAGCCGCGGCTCTAATTCCGATTCAGGTCTGCCCAAGCCACCGGGGCTTCCCGCCCTTCCGCAAAACGGATCGGCAACGCCGGCACCCTCGAACGGGCGCTCTTCGCCTTTCGGTGCTGCGTCCTCGATGGGAACGTCGGTCATTGGAACCGACCTCACCATTCTCGGTGAAAAGATCACCATCATCTCGCAGAACAGATTACAGATCGATGGCGACGTGCGCGGCGACGTGAGCGGCAAGCAGGTCGTGATCGGCGAGGATGGTTCCGTGATCGGCACGGTCTGCGCGGAGCAGATCGAGGTGCGCGGCGGCGTCCGCGGCGCCATCAAGGCCCAAACCGTCACCCTGCATCCGACCGCCGAGGTCGAGGGCGACATCTTCCATCAGACGCTTTCGATTTCCGAAGGCGCACAGTTCGACGGCCGCGTGCGCCGTGCGAAGGATCTCTCGGAAATCACGCCAAACCTGGATGTGAATTCCTACCCGAGCACACAGCAGCACCAGCAGACGGGCTGAACCAGCCTCATCCGCTTCAATGCAGCCAGACATCCGAGCCCTTTCGCGACCTCCGCGAAAGGGCTCGTTTCATTTTGATTACAACGCCCAGCTCTCAGAAACCGCGACGACCCACGCTGTTTGCATCGATGCAAGCAAGATGGATCCGGTTGTCGCGTCCGATGTGCTGGCAGATGTTGCGTTTAAGGTTTGGGTTTTCACGGATCGCGGCAGCCGAAACCTTGATGCCGCGCTCACGCGCGACCCGCGCCACCATTTCATCCTGACAATACGGGGTCGCGATCTGCGATCCGTTCACGATCTGAAATCCGTTCACACAGCGGATGCCGGCCTCTGCCGGCTGCGTGCCGGAAAGCACCGCGAACGGCACGGCCAAAGCAACCGCAATCAGAGCTCCTGCGCGGGCACCGACGCCGAATTGCGAGGGGGAAGCCATGGTAAATCACTCCTGAATATAAAGACGCCGCCATAAAAAGCAGACGGTGGGCCATGAGACGGCGTGGACCCTACGTCTGGGAGGGCCGAACGAGCAGTTCCCAAGATGACAGTACGCCGGTGGCGGGCGGGCCATACCGCGACCATGCGGCTTTGCTGTAAGGTATGGGGATCCGCCGAGGGAGTTCAAGGCGGCAAGGGGACGAACATGCTGACCACCTACGACACGACAGGCCATAGCCTGTCGAAGCACGACGAGACGACACCGATCACCGCCAGTACCGTGTGGTTCGACCTCCTGAACCCGACCAAGGAGGAGGACAACCACGTCGAAACCTTGCTCGGCATCTCGGTCCCGACCCGTGCCGAAATGCGCGAGATCGAAGCGTCGAGCCGCTTCTACCAGGAGAACGGCGCGAGCTACATGACGGGCTTCATCGTGCACAACATCGACGAGCAGACGCTCGGCACCTCGACGCTCACATTCATTCTGACCGGCAACGCCCTCGTCACGGTCCGCTACACCGATAGCAAGGCCTTCCCGGCATTCCTCTCGCGCGTCGACCGGGGCGATGCCTCGTGCCAGACCGGCGCGGCCATCATGATCGGCCTCGTTGAAACGCTGATCGAGCGCCAGGCCGACTTGATCGAGCAGATCCAGGACCGTGTCGACAAGCTCGCGAAGGGGATCTTCGATCTCGGCACGCGGCGCGCGCGCGCCAACAAGCTGGATGTCCTGTTGAAGGGTACCGGAACCCAGGGCGATATCGTCGCCCGCGTCACGGAAAGCGCGACCTCACTGGAGCGCGTCCTTCACGTTCTCAAGAACACCGCACAAGAGCGCAATTGCGAAGGTAAGGTCTTTCAGCGGATCGAAACCGCCGATCGCGATCTCGCCTCCCTCGCCGAGCACATGCGCTTCCTTTCCGATCGCATCGGCTTCCTGCTCAACGCCACCCTTGGGCTCATCTCGAACGAGCAGAACCAGATCATCAAACTGTTCTCGGTGATGGCGGTCATGCTGATGCCGCCGACCCTCGTCGCTTCGGTCTACGGCATGAACTTCCGCCACATGCCCGAACTCGAGTGGATTGGCGGTTATCCGATGGCATTGGGGCTCATGCTGGTCTCGGCCGTGATCCCCTTCGTCTATTTCCGCCACAAGGGCTGGCTCTGAAGCCTCGAGCCGCGAAGCCTGGGCGGCCGCATTCAGTGCGCCGCCCTTTGCGATTCAGTCCGCCACAAAACCGCTAAACGGACGACACATTTCGAACGCAATTCCATAGGGTTGCAAACGAAGGATAAGACGCCGTGTGTGCGACGTGCCGTCGCACTTTTCGCCGCGTCGGCTGAAAAGCGAAGCGGAATCAACGCGAGCATTTTTCACTTCGAACGCTGTTCAGCATTAAGCGTTGATTCCGCCCGGATCGGCTGATCAGGTGCCCCCACCAGAACGGGGTGGACGGAATGAAGCCTCGTATTTTTGAGTGACGGAACACGTTCTGGGGTTGCGCTGAGGTTCGCTCTTCGCATCGGTAGCTCATCCTTCTGTTCAGGAAAGAAATCCGCCACAGGCGGACAGCCGGCTTCTCCCGCGGGGACTATCAAGCCGGACTGGAGCACCGCTGGAGCAGGGCTTCCGACAGGAAGCACAAGAAAAAGAACCGCGGCACCGTCGCTTTGAAGATCGGAGAATTGATCATGCGATTTATTGCTCTCGCAGCACTCGCCCTTATGTCGGTTGGCCTGTTTGGCGCGCTCCCGGCGAGCGCGGCCCCGAAGCACTGCAACGGCGACTACGCCTGCAAGCACGCGAAGAAGGTTGCGTACAAGAAGGCCAGCTACAAGAAGGCCGCCTACCGCACTGAGAAGCAGCGCGCTCACAAGACCGCCTACAAGACCCGCAAGGCCAAGTACGCCTATTCCACGAAGCCGACCAAGCGCGCTGTCGCGCACCGCAAGTCCGCTGTGAAGGCAGCGTCTTACGGCGGCGGCTCCAACGGCGTTGCCTCCTACTACTGGCAGGGCCAGCAGACCGCCTCTGGCGCCCGCTTCAACCCGAACGGCCTGACGGCTGCTCACCGCACGCTGCCCTTCGGCACCAAGGTGCGCGTCACCAACCAGTCGAACGGCCGCTCGGTCGTCGTGACGATCAACGACCGTGGCCCCTTCATCAAGGGCCGCATCATCGACCTGTCGCGTGGTGCTGCTTCGGTGATCGGTATGACCGGTGCCGGCCTCGCCCGGGTTTCGATCTCGGTTCTCTAAGCGAGAACATCTTCGAGTTGCAGAGGCGAGTCGCGCGAGCGGCTCGCCTTTCTTCTGTCTGCGGACGGAAAATTGGTCGCCCCGCCAAAAAGAAATCGAACACTCTTCACCACACCCGCGCTTAGAGCTTGGGGTGCCAGCAAAATTCGGTATATTGCGGAAAGTTGTTATCCGGGGCCGGGCCGACTTCCGTATGAAATCGACACCCAATACCAAAGAGCGCGCCGCTGCGGTTCAGATCATCCGCACCGCGATGGTCGAAAAGAAATTGACCCAGGCCGAGTTGGCGGACGCCGCCGACTGCCACGAAAAGACCATCCAGAACCTTCTGCACGGCAAGCCGGTCCGCGAGCAAACCCTGTTCGACGTGGCCATGGTGCTCGGCCTCGATTACCAGCGCCTCAAGGAATCCTGGTTCGGCTCGATGTCGACTGCCCAGCCGATGGAGCTCAAGGGCGAAGGCGGCGTCGTCGCGCCGGTCTACATGGGCGCCTACACGCGCGCCGCCGTCGATCACTACATCGGAAGCTATCTCACCATTCGGCCGGCCTTCGCCAAGTCCGACGCCATCGTCGCCTACCGGACGGACATCGTCTGGGACCCCGAATGGCCAAGCCTTCTGTTCGAGGAGCGCGAGCGCCCAGACGCCCCCTTCTCGCACCGCGGCCGCCTCTATGTGCCGGCGTCCTCCATGTACATTCACCTGGTCTCGCTGACCAAAGGCGCCATGCGCATGGTGCTGATCTCGCAAATCGACCAGAGCGGCGAGATGCGCGGACTGATCACCACGCTGAACAAGCAGCGCGCCACGTTCGTCCCCGTCTCGGCGCCGATCGTCTATCTGAAACGCCAGGAATTCAAATCTCTGGCGCTCGGCGAGATCACGTCGAAGACGCCGGAATACAAGATCTACAAAGGCCTGCTCGAAAACTCCGTCGAGGAAGGCTACGCGCGGCTCGTCGGCCCCTGAACAAGCCGCTCCAGCTCCGCTTTTGAAAAGCAATCACGCTCTCTAGACGCGAGAGGAAACCGCCGGCACGGCTGGCTCGCCGCTCTCGCCATCGTCAGCCGGCGCCTCGGGTCCATGAAACCGCTCCGCGAGATCGATCGTCTCGCGTCGGCCCACGTCCTTGAGGTGCTTCGCGATCCATTTGTGGGTCTGCGTACGCCCTGCCGAATGCAGGTAGGAAAAGAGCCCGAGATCGGGCTTGAGCTTGCTGTCGTCCGAAAGCGACGCCGTATAGCGCCCGGCTTCGATCATATGAAACCGATGCGCGGCCAGCGCACCCTGCCGCCCGCGCCGCGCGCCAAAGCGGCCCTTTAACGCCTCGCGCACCGCCAGGATGTGCTCCACATCCCGCAACAGCGGCGCGTTGAACGTCAGGCGATTGGCGGTCCCTGCAATCTCACGCGCGCCTTTCGGCACCTCGCGGCGAACCAGCGGATTGATCTGCACGAGCAGCGTATCCGCGACCGGGCTTTCCATCGCCGCGGTGATGAGATCTGGGTTCTTCGAGAACCCGCCGTCCCAGTAGCCGACGCCGTCGATCTCGACCGTCCGGTGCAGCGTCGGCAGGCAGGCTGACGCGAGAACGGCTTCGACCGTCATCTCTCCGCGCCGGAAAATACGCGGACGCCCGGTCGCGACTTCCGTCGCCGCGATCGCCAGCTCGACCGAAGACGACGCCCGGATACGTCCGAAGTCGATCGTCTCCGCAAGAAGAGATCGCAGTGGATCGAAGCCGAGCGGGTTGAAGTCGTACGGCGAGAGCAGGCTCGCGACCTGCGCGAACGTATTCGAATTGCTGAGGCCGAACAGGAACGGATTGAGCCGCAGCAGATCAGGCACACCCGCTTTGTGGACGGCTTCCCACACCTGGCGCAGCTTGGCCCGCGCACCTTCTCGCCCGCCTTCCGCAAGCCCGTCCGCAAGCGCCACCGCATTCACCGCGCCCGCGCTCGTCCCCGAAACCCAACCGAACGAAAGATGCTCTTCCTCGAGCAAGCGATCGAGCACGCCCCACGTGAACGCGCCGTGCGCACCACCGCCTTGCAGAGCCAGATTGATTTTGATGTGACGTCTGAAGCGCGGCAAAAAGGATGCTCCTGGAGTGGTTCCGGTTGCATGAGACCACGATCTGCGATTTCAAATGCTAACACGTTTGGAAAGTCGGTCTGCCCACGCAATCGGCCGCATGGCACAAAATACACACGCCAAAAGGCCAGCAGAAATGAGACACCTGTCATGACTCTCGCCGCCGTGGATCTCCGCAGTATTGCAAGCGGCCGCGAGAACGAGGATCGCGCGGGCGTGGAGCCACCTTTGGCCTGGGTCATCGACGGCGCAACCGATGTGATCCAAGTGCCACTCACACCCGCGCCGACTGATGCCGTCTGGTTCGCCACGGCCATGCACGACACAGTGCGGGGCATGGCCGCAACACCCCCGCCGTCCCTGATCGACATTCCGCGCATCGTCGCCGACCGCCTCGCTCCGCTCTTCCTGGCCGACGCGAACCGTCAGCCAACAGGCCCCGAGGAGCATCCCTCTGCGTCCGCCATCGTGATCCGACGCACCGCGAGCGGCGATCTCGAATTCGTCAGCCTCGGCGACTGCACGTTGCTTATCGACGACAATGGCCGCTTTACGGAGATCTGCGACGACGAAGAGAACGCCGGCGACCAGTGGGTGGTCGACGCCTTGAAGGATCTATCGAAAGATCCTGCGCACCAGCCGAAGCCGATGACGCGTGCGGATCTTTATCCGCTCCTTCGCGCGCAGCGAGGCCGCATGAACACGCTGTCGGGCTACGGCATTTTTTCGATCACCGACGCGCCGCGCCCGCTCATCCGCCACGGCACGCTTCCGGTTTCCGATGGCGCCCGCATCCTGCTCGCGTCCGATGGCTTCATGCGCCTCGTCGACGTGTTCCGCCTCTATGACAGGAGGCGCCTGTTCGAAGCCGCTTGGTCCGGCGGGCTCGCCCCGCTTTTCGACGAGCTGCGGACGCGCGAAGCGGACGACTTCGACTGCACGCGCTTTCCTCGCGCCAAGACCAGCGACGACACCACCGCGATACTGCTGCGCGCGAGCCCTACGGCATGACCAGCTCGCGTTGGCCGAGCTTCACGATCGGGCCATCCCCGGCCGCGAGCCCCCGCGTTTCGCAATGAATGCGCACGACGCCGTCTTCACGACGAATACGCAGCAGATAGTAGCGCCCCATCGGCTCATCCTTGTGGGAGCGCGATGCCGACGCCGATGCCACGCCGAGAACCGGAATGCCGCGGCCCGAATGCGTGCGCCAGGACAGCATCTCGCGATGATTGTGCCCATGCAGAACCAGTTCCGCACCGTAGCGATCGAGCACCTCGGCGAGATGGCCTGCGTCCTGCAGCGCACGCCGCGGCGGTGCCTGTCCCGGAAGCGGCGGATGATGGATCAGCACGACACGGATGAAGTTTGCTTCACCGAGCCGTTCGAGCGCAGCCGCGAGCTGAGCGATCTGCGCGTCCCCGAGCCGCCCCGCGGCAACGAACGGCGGCGTCGGAACCGCCGAGTTGAGCCCGATCAGCGCAATCGGCCCTTGGATGCGCACGTAAGGAAAGCGCACTGGCTCATCGGCTTTCCAGCTCTCGCTGTTGCGCATGAAGGGCGCCCAGCTTTCGAGACACGACGCGCTTCCGATGCGCCCGCTGTAGATGTCGTGATTGCCGGGCACCACCGAAACCCGCTGCGGGTCGCCCAGCATATCGAGCCATTCACGCGCCACCGCAAATTCACCCGGCAACCCGAGATTGGCGAGATCGCCCGTCACCGCGATATGGTCGGGATTGTGCGCCAGCGCATCGGCAGCAATGAGATCCGCCAGCTGCGCGCGGTGCACGTGGCGCCGGCCGCGATGCCAGTTCAGTAGCCCCAGCGCCCGCTTCGTGTTCCAATGCCGCGCATGAAAACCCGTGATCGGGCCCAGATGGATATCCGACATATGGACAAGAGTGAAAGTGTCGGTCATATGCCCTCGAGCCTTACGATCCTCTGCTGGCGCGCGTTCCCGTCCAACGCGAACGGCGACCATGCCCCGGGAGAAGCCGCGTGTCGCCTGAGAAGTTGATCCGCAAGGTTCTGCAGCGCTATTGGCGCCACTCTCGCGGCTTGACGCTGGGCGCGCAAGGCGTCGTCCTTGATAACGAGAACCGCGTGCTTTTGATCCGCCACACTTACCGGCCCGGTTGGCATTTTCCGGGCGGCGGTGTCGAGAAACACGAAACGGTGGAGGACGCGCTTCGCCGCGAATTGCACGAGGAAGCGGGCATCGAACTGACCGGCCCGCCGGAGCTGTTCGGCCTCTTCGCCAATCATCGGCTGTTCCCGAACGACCACATCGCCCTGTTCGTGGTGCGCGCCTGGCGCCAGCCGGCCATTCCGAAGCCCAACGCCGAAATCGCCGAGCAGCGGATGTTTCCCTGGAACGCGCTGCCGGAAACCATCAGCCCGCCGACACGTGAGCGCATTCGCGAGATCGTCGAAAACCGCCCTCCGTCGCTCCACTGGTCGCCGTAAGGTCGCCAGCCTAAAACCGCCACATCGGCCGGTTTTGGCTAACGAATTATGACAGGGGCAGCATCTGGACCCGCCCCGGACCCCGTGCTAAAGCCCCGCCACCAATGAGTACAGGGACCTATGAGCACACGATCCGCCAGTCTGAGTGAGATGCGAACGCGACGAGCGCGCCTGCCGCGCTGTGCGCGTTGAATCGCTCGTCCGACCTCAGCCCAGGATCCCGTCCGATGCTTTCAAAAGTCGTCACCCGGCAAGCCACGCCGGAGGATGTTCCTCTGATCTCCGCCCTCCATGACCGCGTTTTCGGCCCCGGCCG
>VFQP010003904.1_pt1 | contig 14524 bp, 9 predicted proteins | sample 3512351 | NCBI WGS metagenome assembly VFQP01 (sample SAMN10412372, study PRJNA504923) | tailings metagenome | isolation source: Relicate 1 Philex TSF1 revegetated site | place: Philippines: Tuba, Benguet | collected 2017-08-29 | reverse complement strand
CCTCCACCGAATCATACTAATTCCCTGCTGATGTGCAAGAAAAAAGTAAGCAATAGGTAATGAAGCACTAGCCAGTCCATTCAATACCAAAAAGCTGTACAAATCTGTAGAAGAATAATAAGCAGCTAGCAGTTTAATGGTATTGATAAATACAGTAGTCAGTGTATTGATTTGGGCTATTTTTTGAGGTATTTTTCGGGCATCAAAATAAAAATATACTACGTGCAAAGGCGTATAAAAAAACATACAACCATAAATACCGATGTAATGCCATTGTTCTGTATTAAAATGCCCAAAAACAACATAACATCCCAAACAAATACCATAAGCCATAATAGAGCAGCCTACCGAAATAACCCATGCCGAACCCAGTATTTGTAGGGTATTTTCTGGATACAATACAAGCTCTTTTATCACAATATCTTTGAGCCAAATCCCAGCAATTACACCAAAAATGGCTGTATAAGCCATTACGTAGCTTAACTCTCCTAGCTTGGTAGCACCTAATAAACGAACTAAAACAATATTACTTAGCAGTGAAACCAATAACTGTAATACCTGCCATATTAAATACGTAGATAAACGAGCTTGTAACAAGCCCTGAATGAAAGCCCTAAGCTTGGTCATTTTACCAAAAGCTAGGCATTTATGGGCAATTGTGTATATCTAGCCAAGTCTCTATCCTGATACCATACAATAGTTCGTTTTAATCCTTCCTCAAAAAGTACCTCAGGCATATAATTAAGGATATTCTTGGCTTCGCTTATATCAGCTTTACTGTTTTCAATATCGCCTGTGCGTGTTTGGGCATAAACAGGTTGAATATTCTTCTGACAGAAATAATTAATATTCTTCCAGAGTGTATTCACCGAAACGCTTTGGTTGCAAGCAATATTAATGGTCTTTAATGTATTGCTTTGGGTTTTGGTAAAAAGGGCTTTTATATTGGCCTGAATCACATTGTCGATATAGGTAAAATCACGAGTTTGCTCGCCTGTACCATGAATAATCGCAGGCTGATTATTGAGAATAGACTGAATAAAATGAGGAATTACAGGAGGATAAAGCCCCTCTGTGTTTTGTCGTGGCCCAAATACATTAAAATAGCGTAACCCTAAAATATCAAGCTGATGTGTTCTGGAAAATAAGTCGGCATAAATCTCATTAATCAATTTTGAAGCGGCATAAGGCGAAAGTACCTCCCCTTTATCTTGTTCTTGCTTGATATTGTTTCGGCTATTTCCATACACAGATGATGATGAAGCGTATACCATCTTTTTTACTTGTGTAGGAGCATTTATCATTGCTGTCATCAAATTCATAAATCCTGTTACATTTACGGTATGGGTTGCATGAGGATCTTTCAATGACCTTGGTACAGAGTTTAGGGCTGCTTGATGAAGTACATAATCAACGCCATCAAAGGCTTGCTGACATGTGGCTAAATCACAAATATCGCCCTTTATAAAAGTAAAATTGGGGTATCCTAAAAAAGATTGGATATTCTGAAGTGAACCCGTAGAAAGGTTGTCTAACACCACCACTCGATGAGCCTGATGTGATAGTAAAAACTCTACAAGATGAGAGCCAATAAAACCAGCTCCGCCAGTAACCAAAAAAGTATTTTGACGAATAAGGTCGTAGTAGAACGTTGTTAAACTCATGGTTAAGGGTAGTTATTAAAATGATTATAGATTTTTAGAACATGTAAAAACAACTTGTGTACTCTTAACTGCATATAAGTTAACAAAACTACAGGAAAAAACAATATTTTTTCTTTTTTTATTAATAATTTATTAAAAAGTAATACAAGATGAAATTGATGAGTAAAAAAAGCCCGCAACAAATACTTTCTCATACGCACCTGCAAGGCGCGGTTTTCGGTATCTGTACGATTAAGGCTTAACGCTTTTCTGCAAACCAAATAGGCAGAATACAAGAGAGGATTATTGATTTGATTAAAACGTGATGAAGCCGAATTGTTGACAATACGCACTATAGTAAGCACTTGGTCTTGATATTGATATTCCCAATCACGAGCTGAACGAACCCAAAAGTCAAAATCTTCGTATGCAAGACTTTCATCATAACCTCCTAACTGCTCTAATACGCCTCTTTTTATCATCATAGATGGAGCTGCAAAAAATGACTTTTTTAGCAAATCACAATAAATGTCACCACTAGGAGGACTAACTTTCTTTTTTAGTGGAAAATGATATTTTATGAACCCTCCTTTACTATTTATATACATTACATTACTATAAATAACCCCAACTTGTGGGCGAGTTTTCATCAAGTATTCTACTTGTAAGCTGATTCGTTGAGGTAATAATAGGTCGTCGGCCGAAAAGTCTATGATATATTCGCCATGCGATTGGTAAAAAGCCTCATTGAACGACCTGCATATACCTTGGTTATTGTGATGTAATATAGCCTGGATTTGAGGGTGTTTCTGACAAAAAGACTGGATAATTTGAGGGCTGTGATCGGTACTAGCATCATCCACAACAAATATTTCGAGTTGTGGATAATGCTGGTTTATGATAGATTGTAGGGCTTTTTCTACAAATAATTCGTGGTTGAAACAGGTGCAAATTACTGTAACTATTGGATAGCTCACAGGCATAAGTTGTTGAGGAGAGAACTGTATTTAGCAACTAGCTGTGGGTTCATGACAAATGAATAATTTATTCAATATGCTCGCTATTTTGTACACTTACCCAAGCTAATATATCTCGAATCTTTGGATATATCAATTAAACAATTTTGACAAATTAAGACTTTTAAAGAAGATATACATTACACTAATAATACCTCCTAATATCACAAATGCCATTACTAATACCGAACGTTTGGGTTCGCTTTTCTTCAAGGGAATTTGAGCTGGTTCTAAAATCTTAAAAACAGGCGTTTCTCTATGAATCTTCACCTTAGATTCTTCTAGTTGCTTGGTTAGCTCAGAGTACAAATTGTACGACAGGTCTACTTCATACTGGAGTTTTTTGCCTTCATCACGGGTTACGTTCAAAAACACCGCTCTATTTCTGTCCTGATAATTAGAATAATTGAACAACGCACTATCGTATCTTTTCTTGGCTTCTTGTACCCGGGCTTGTAAAAAAACCACATCGTTTTTGGTTTTTTCGGTACGGTACCCAATAACATATTTGGTCAGATAGTCTTGCGAAAACTTCACTAACGACGCTGCTACAATAGGGTCGGGCATTTTGGCACTCATACTAATTACCCCCGATTTTTTATCTAATGATGCAGTGATTTTTTCTTTTAAATCTGCCAATGATAGCAATTGTTGTTTGTTGAGCAACAAGGTTTCATTGGGAGCTTCTTTGGGATTAATTTTAAATAAATCGCTATCGGATTCCCCAAAAAGTTTGTAGCTAATAGTTTCTTTTCGCAATTTTTCGAGGTATTCTGAAAGAACTAGCGTTTTTTGTTCTTTTGCCACAAAAACCTTCAATTGGAGGGCATCCATCAAAAATGGTGTACTTTGCAAAATATTAGGATACAAATCAGGGCGAATAGCCTCGGTTGAACTCAAGCTACTTAAATCAACACCTGCCAAGCCAGCCAACGATTTGAATTTACTAAGACCTCCTATATCTTTTGAATCTAATTCTGGCAAAATTTTCACTTCGGAGGTATATAAATTTGGTAGGCTAAGGGCATATACAGCCCCCACCACTGCAAAAACAAAGCTCGTGATAAGTATAATCCATTTACCTTTAATAATGGATTGCACTATTTCAGACAAGTCTATTGTCAATTCTTTTTCTTGGGGCTTTCGCCCTTGTAAATTCTGTGCTTCCAATTGTCTGAGAATTTTCTTATTTCACGGTATTGATGATATTCACGATAATATAGGCCAAGGAACTAATCGCTCCTAAAATGGCAATACGCTCGCCTGTAGAAAGTTTAGAACCACTTTCTTTGGGCGAAGACGGCACTATAATCTCTGCACCGGGTTCTACACTTGGATAACTTTTAAAAACAAAAAACTTACGTGTTCTGTCAGACAAACCGTTGGCGTATTTTACAAAAATTCTACCTTTAACGGCATTTTCGGTAAGCCCCCCAGCCTGTGCCAAATAATCACGTACACCCAACCCCTCACGATAGGCCACTGAAACAGGATTGAGTAATTCACCCGACAATTTCACCGTTTCGAGGCGGCGAGGAATCATCAATTTATCGCCATCTATTAGTAATAAATTTTCTGATTTTTCAGGTTGTTTCAAAATAATATCTAAGTCGATAGCCACAATAGCGGTATCTCGTTGAAATGTTGCCCCTTTTGGAAAAGCCCCATTTTTTAATCCACCAGCCAAACGAATAATATCGGTAATGCGTTGTGTTTTGTCTTTGATAGTATAAGTACCCGGATACGCCACTTCGCCTTCTACAAATACCGTTTTTTGTTCCTCATATCTTGGCGATTTGCGTATATTAAGCTTATCGAAAGGCTGTAGTACATAATTGGCTGCATTGGCTGCAAGTTTCAAATCTTTATCTATATCAAAAACAATAATACGAACATTTTGGCCTGAGGCTAAATCAAGGGTATCGTCTTTTACCCTTCTCGACAACTCTAACTTAGCATAACTAGCCCCTTCGGTAAATCCTTTTGCCAATAAAATCAAATCGGCTACGGTCATTCCCTCGATATAGTCAAAGTTACCAGCATTATTTACTTCGCCATCGATACGTACAATGCGTTTTTCTTTCAAGCCAAGCACCGAAAATATCGTTAGGTGGTCTTCTCGTTTGAGCGGAATGTCATCTATTGCCCCAGTCATCAATTGGTTGAGGTCGATACCCACAAGTTCAAACTCATCATTATCTTTTTGTCTTTTGAGGGTTGCTCTATTTTTAAAAGCGTCAGGTTTAAGTCCTTCGGCAATTTTAATCAATTCTTTTACGGTTGAAACACCTTTTTCTAAAGCGTATTCGCCTGGACGAAATACAGAACCCGATATTTTCACTCGATTTTCGTAACGCTCAAGAATTGTTCCAATCGTATATTTATCACCGCTTTTAGGAATAAAAGTGGCCACTTCTTCCTGAGCAACATTGATAAGTTTTAATTCTTTGGCTGTATTTCTTTTGAGTTGGATAGCATAAGTATATGCTTTGTCGGTAAATCCTCCTGCAAAACGGAGAATATCCTTGAGGGTTTCGCCTTTTTCTACTTCAAAAATAAAAGGTCGTTTTACTTCGCCCGACAATTCTACTCGGGTATCATAATCGGCAATTCTGATTACGTCTTGGTCTTGTAAACGAACATTATCTTTTTGGTCGGCACGAAGCAAGAAATCATATAAATCTAGGATTCTCACTACTTTGTTATCACGAATCAAGCGGATATTACGATAAGAGCCGTTTTCGGAAGGGCCACCAGCCATATACAAGGCATTGAAAAGTGTTGCCAAAGATGATACCGTATAAGAACCCGCACGAGCTACTTCGCCCGTTATAGTAACCTTGATACTACGCACATTCCCAAGGGTTATTTGAGCCGACACACCACTTCCTGGTACATTAATACCTTGGTATAATTGACGTAAACGTGCTACTATACGCTCGGATGCGGCTTCAATAGTAAGGCCATTGACATAAATAGGACTCAAATTCAGGATTCTTACTGTACCTTCAGGGCTAATTTTTAGCTTATAATTGTCTAAAGCATTGCCAAAAATATCGACATTCAGTTCGTCATCGGGGCCAAGCTGATAATTTCGTGGCGTAGGAATACGTAGGTCGGGCTCAAAGGTGAGGCTTTCTTTACTAAAAAGTGATGCTCCAAACACCTTTGTTTTTTTTACGAGAACACTATCCTTTTTGTTGGTATCGGTAGAATCGGTAAATGTTACTTTCGAGAGTTTAGTACCTTTTTGGGCTCGACCAGCAATAGGTTTTTCCTCCGAAATTTCAGACTGATTTGTTTTTTTACCCTCTTCTTGCTTTATTTTTTCGATTCTTTCACGCATTTTAGCTACATCGGCGGGGGTAAAACCCTGTAATATAGCGGCTTTTTCTATCTGGCTTTCAGACATACCGCTAGATTGAGCTTTTTGAATAAAAGCTTTTACCTGTTCATCGGTCAAATCTTCTACCTTCTGTTTTTGTCCAAAAGAAGACCATGAAATTAATAAGCTAAATAGTACAAAAAAAAGTACTTGAGAAGGGTTATGGGTTGCCGAGCGTTTTTGAAGTCTCAGAGTGTTTAGGAATGGTAAATTCATTTTAGTGTCGCTTCAATGCCACTTTGGTTAGATAAATGACTGATAAGGTTAGTATTGACAGGTGAGTTACAAAAATACAAAGAAATACTATACCTTCATATCAGGTATAGTATTCTAGTTATCTAACGGTTAAAGACGTTGCATTAATTTAACAACCATTTGGTCTTTCCATGCCCGGAAAGTACCAGCAATGATATGCTCACGAGCTTGTCCAACCAACCACAAATAAAAGGTAAGATTGTGTACACTGGCAATCATAGCACCCAATATTTCTTCGGCTTTTACCAAGTGACGAAGATAAGCTTTGGTATAAAAATTACTGTTGTAGCTATCCAAGCCTGGGTCTATAGGAGAGTAATCATCTTTCCATTTTTCATTTTTGATATTGATGATTCCTTCTGTAGTAAATAACATTCCGTTGCGGGCATTGCGAGTAGGCATTACACAGTCGAACATATCTATTCCTAAACCTATTCCTTCCAAAATATTGGCAGGTGTGCCTACTCCCATCAAATACCGAGGCTTGTCTTTTGGCAAAATATCGGTTACCATATCGGTCATTTCATACATCATTTCGGCGGGTTCGCCTACCGAAAGCCCACCAATGGCATTGCCTTCACGCTCGAAGCTAGCAATAACTTCGGCCGACTTCACCCTCAAATCTTTATAAACACTGCCTTGTACAATTGGGAATAAAGTTTGCTGATAGCCATATTTAGGCTCGGTAGCATCAAAATGTTCACAGCAGCGTTTTAGCCAACGGTGCGTCATTTCCATCGACTCGCGAGCATAGCCATATTCACAGGGGTAGGGCGTACATTCATCAAATGCCATAATAATATCGGCACCGATGGTTCGCTGAATATCCATTACTTTTTCTGGGGTAAAAATATGCTTTGAGCCATCAATATGTGACTTAAAAGTTACGCCTTCTTCTTTGATTTTGCGACCAGTACCCGCCAAAGAATATACCTGATAGCCTCCAGAGTCGGTGAGGATGGGTCTGTCCCAGCCATTAAACTTATGCAAGCCACCAGCCTTTTCCAAAATGTCTAATCCCGGACGCAAATACAAGTGATAGGTATTCCCCAAAATAATTTGGGCTTTAATATCATCTTTGAGTTCTCGCTGATGCACCGCCTTTACCGACCCTGCTGTGCCTACAGGCATAAAAATTGGTGTTTGTATCTGTCCGTGGTCTGTTTGAATGACACCCGCCCTAGCTTTACTATTGGGGTCGGTGTTATGTATGTCAAATGTCATAATACTATCTTGGGAAATTAGCGTTTTTCTTAATCTAAATGTTTTCTTTGTCGAAAAGCCTGCAAAGTTACCAAAAACTAGACACTTATCAGCACTCACTACTTAGGAATCACTATCTTTGCGTTTTCAAAAACACAAACAGTTTGTTTCGCTTTGATACCATTTTTACTTATCATCTTTTTATTGGCTCTAGGTATTCAGTTATTTTATATCATTTTTGTTTTAGCGAAAATCAATAAATATCCGAACCTCGAAGAAGAGCCACCTGCAAAACTTCCTGCTGTATCAATTATTGTGTGTAGCTGGAATGAGTTATCGAATTTGCAAGAACTCATCCCTTTGCTCAACTCACAAAATTACCCAACCTTTGAAGTAATCATTGTGGATGACCGCTCGCACGATGGCACTTACGATTACCTTTTAACTGAAAGCCATTGTTTTGAAAAAGTCCGTTTTTTGAGAATCGAACAAACCCCCGAACACCTTTCGCCTAAAAAATATGCTTTGACATTGGGTATAAAATCGGCCAAATATGAGGTAATACTACTGACCGATGCCGACTGCCGCCCTCAATCAGCTCTTTGGATTCAGGGAATGGCACAGCTACTAAATGCTCAAAAAGATATTGTACTGGGTTTTTCGCCTTATTTTTCCAGCAAAGGTTTTCTGAATAAACTGATTCGATACGAAACCTTTTTGACAGCTCTACAGTATTTCTCATTTGCTCTTTATGGAATGCCATATATGGGCGTGGGGCGTAATTTGATGTATCGCAAATCGTTATTTTTTAATAATCGAGGGTTTGCCAAACATACCAATATCCTTGGGGGCGACGATGACTTGTTTATGAACGAAGTTGCCAATGTACATAATACAGCGGTATGTCTTGAGCCCGAAACATTTATGTATTCTATACCGAAAGAGACATGGCAAGACTGGTATCGCCAAAAAACAAGGCATATCTCTGTGAGTAAATATTATAAAAAAGAAAATAAAATAGCACTAGGGCTTTGGGCTAGTTCCCAAATTCTTTTCTGGCTGTCGCTCATAGCTTTAATTCCTTTTGTATTTTTTGACTTATTAAAATACTGGATAATAGGGCTATTCTTGTTACGACTGATTGTCCACTGGGTAGTACTGGCCAGTGCCAACAAACTATTAGACCGTACGATTTCAACAATAAGTATCCCTTGTTGGGATTTTCTGATAACAGGCTATTACTTATGGATGGGGCTCAACAATATTGTACCAAAGCGTAGAAAAATGCGTTGGAAATAAGTAATTTGACATATTAAAAACAACCAATAATTAAGCATCATGACTAACGATTCAAGTTTGATAGAAAAATATTTTCCCCAACTTACCGACAAACAAAAACAGCAATTTGCTCAATTAGGCGAGTTATATCGCCACTGGAACGAGCAAATTAATGTTATTTCACGCCAAGACATCGACAATATCTATGAAAAACATATCTTACATTCTTTAGGAATAGCGAAGGTGGTCAATTTCAAGGATTTTAGCGAAATACTAGATGTTGGTACAGGGGGTGGCTTTCCGGGTATTCCATTGGCTATATTATTTCCGTATTGTCAGTTTCATTTAATTGATAGCATTGGCAAAAAAATCAAGGTTGTTCAAGAAGTATCAGCAGCCTTAGGTTTAGAAAATGTAAAAGCCGAACAAATCAGAGCCGAACAGGTAGATGGCGAATACGACTTCATTGTAAGCAGAGCCGTTACACGTATTACACCTTTTTATGGATGGGTAAAAGGCAAAGTAAATATCAACTGTTATAATAAACTAAAAAATGGTATTTTGTACCTAAAAGGAGGTGACCTAGATGAGGAGTTGAAAGAATTAGGTAAAAAAAGTAAGACGTATGAGCTTTTCAACTACTTCAACGAAGAGTTTTTTGAGACAAAAAAGGTAGTTCATATACCAATGGTATAAAAAAATGAAAAAAAGTTTTCATTGTAAAAAACTGAAAATCAAAGTTTAATGCCAATGAGAATATTTTTTTTAGTTTTTTTTGCAGAAAACACTTGCGTCGTAACAGATTACCGTGTAATTTTGCATCACAATTCAGGAACAAAGAAACACAAAATTGTGAAACAGATTCCTTCTTAGCTCAGTCGGTTAGAGCACATGACTGTTAATCATGGGGTCCCTGGTTCGAGCCCAGGAGAGGGAGCAAGACTAACAACACTATTGTAAAGCCACTTTTTAAGTGGCTTTTTTTTTGCTCAATATTCTAGTGTTGTAACAAAAATACTTCCAGTTAAGTCTGTTTTGTGTGCCAATATGGATACTATAAAGCACATAAACAACTGTTTTATATAATAATGATGTTATATAGAGAAATCAACAACCCTCTCACTAATTCCCCTGCATATTGCCTTATATGGCTGAATAGTATCCAAGACAGACATAAAGGTCTAATTCATAACGGGTATTCAATAAATATCTAAGAAAATAATATCACCAAAATACATTTTAGATCATGTAAAAAATACTTATATCATTCATTAATGGCTAGTTATATATGATACTCTACCAAATTTTGCCATCGAATTAGCGAAGTTAGAAGCAAAGTATATGCAACAATCATAAAACCATACTACTTGTCTGGCCCAATTACTAGACAGAAAAATAGGTGACAAAAATGGTAGCAAAATAAAACGCCTAAGTACATATTTTCTATCAAAACACAAAAAACTACTTTATGAATTAAACCATTTTTTTCTGTATTTGTCGAAATCCATAAAAAGGTGGTTTTTCTTTTAAAAGTCTTTGCCTAAAATTCGGAATGACTTATATCGTATTTTACTCCTATCTATTATCGTTTTCATCAAGCATAAACGTAGGCACAATAGATTTGTCAAACAATTATCGCCTTTCTTATCAAAACCACACACCTAAAATGTTTTTTCCATAGGTTTTATTAGCCATTGATGGCATTATTGTATCTTTTTGGAGAAAAAAAGGTTTCTTATTTTTATTGATTCTAAATAAGCCTTAACTTGCATCCCATCTAATAAATCTATTAAAAAATGGTGTATTCTATTGATATTATTAGGTATTCCGAGCTTACATATTTTATTTTTGCTATAGTATAACCTTATTGAATGTATAGTAAATAGAAATTCAAAGAAAATTTCATTATGAAAAAACTCATCGTTGCAGCAGTTGCCTTGTGTAGTTTTACGGCAAAAGCTCAAAAGAATACCCTTTTAGAACAATCTTTTTGGAGAAATCAACCTAGTGTTGAAGTCGTAAAAGCCGAAATAGAAAAAGGTAATAGCCCTTCGCAGCTGAACCCTATGGCTTTTGATGCTGTAGTGATGGCCATTAATGCACAAGCTCCTAATGAGACTATCAAATATTTGCTATCTCAACCAGGTAATACGACCGATAAAATAACGCATGATAGCCGTACATATTTGCACTGGGCTGCTAACAGAGGGAATGTCGAAATTATGGAGTATTTGGTGGCTAAGGGTGCAAAAGCCAATGTAGAAGATAGCCACGGCTCTACGCCATTGAATTTTGCAGCACAAGGTGGTCAGACCAACACACAGGTATATGATATTTGTTTGCGTAGTGGGGCAAATTTGAAAAAAGACCTGAACCAAGATGGTGCTAATGCCTTGCTATTGGCGGTGGCTAATGACAAAGACCTCGTGTTGACCAACTATTTTGTATCGAAAGGACTTGATTTGAAAAGTACCGATAAAGAAGGCAATAACGCTTTTGCTTATGCTGCACGAAGTGGCAATATCAGCTTACTAAAAGCTTTGTTGGAGAAAGGGGTAAGTGCTACAGACGAAGCTTTTATTGCTGCCGCTCAGGGTAGTCGCCGAGGAGCTAATACTTTAGACGTATTTCAATATCTTGAAAGCTTAAAACTCAAACCAACGGCCATCAGTAAAAGCGGAGAAAATGCTCTTCACTTTATTGTTCGTAAACCCAAGCAAAATGATATTATCGCTTATTTCTTGTCAAAAGGCGTTGATGTGAACAAGGCCGACAACGAAGGTAATACGGTATTGATAAATGCCGCAGCAACCAATCGTGATACTCCAGCCTTAGAATTATTGCTTCCTCTAGTAAAAAATATCAATCAGGCTAATCTTAAAGGTGTAACTGCTTTGGCAATGGCCGTTCGTAGCAATTCGCCCGAAGTTGTTCGTTATTTGATTAACAAAGGGGCTGCTATCAATGTTGTAGATAAAAGTGGCGATAATCTTGCTGCATACTTGGTTCAATCATATAGCAACGGACAAGGCTCTGGCCCTAAGGCTGAAGATTTTGATACTAAATTAAAAGTACTTCAAGATAAAGGTTTTGATATAAAGGCTGCTCAAAAAAATGGGAATACTCTTTTCCATTTGGCGATTGCTAAAAATGATTTATCATTGCTAAAACGTATCGAGACTCTTGGTATAGATATAAATGCTAAAAACACTGAAGGGCTTACGGCATTGCACAAAGCGGCTATGATTGCAAAAGATGATAATATCTTGAAATACCTTTTATCAATCGGAGCGAAAAAAGAAGCTGAAACAAACTTCAAAGAAACAGCTTTTGACTTAGCAAACGAAAACGAAACTTTAGCTAAAAATAAAATATCTATCAACTTTTTAAAATAAGTTAGTATTGAGAAAGTTGTGAATTAGTGAATTGTGAATGAGTGATTAGTATTTAAAATATTAATTATCGAATTTTTAAGGTAAATAAAGCCTGTGTCTAAATTGCATTGATTAATATAATAAATGATTTATTCACAATTCACTCAATCACAATTCACTAACTCACTAATTCACTCAATCACTCAATAACAACTCACTCAATAACACATGCGTAATTTCTGTAAAATTGGCTTTTTTGTTGTGCTATTAAGCCTTGTTCAATCCTTTACTTCCTCAGCACAAACTACTAAGTACAAATGTATGATTCAGATGACCAATTACATGGGCGAAGGAGCATACATCGTGGTATCTATCGTAGATGCAAAAGGTGGCTACGACAAAACTTTGTACGTGTTGGGTTCTGATAAAAAATGGTACAAAACCCTAAAAGAATGGCATAAAGCTTACTTGAAAAAACCAAGTAACATTAGTGCCATTACGGGTGCTTCGGCAGCAGGTGGCGATAGAAGTGTGGTAGAACTTGAAATTGAAACTTCAAAACTGAATGCAAACTATAAATTACGCTTTGAAAGTGCCGTTGAAGACAAACCATATTATGTAAAAGACCTTGAAATTCCGTTGACTACGGAAGGGCTTTCGGCCAAAAGCGAAGGTACAGGGTATATCCGCTACGTGCGTTTTAGTGCTAACTAATCAGGTATCAATCTATGACAATTTCAATCTGGAGATACGGCCACTTAATACTGGCTGTATCTTCTTTTTTATTCCTTGCTCTGGCTTCAATAACGGGTGTAATTCTTGCTTTTGAACCTATCGTCGATACTGTAAATACACATCAAGTTGCTGACTTTAAAAGCATTACTTTATCACAGACGCTTCCACAATTAAGAAAGAAATATCCTGATATTAGCGAGTTGAGTGTAGATGCTCATCAATCGGTCATCATCAAAGGCAGTAATATCGATGGCAACAATAAAGCTGTTTATGTAAATCCGCTCGATGGCAAAGTACTGGGCATTCCTTCGCCAAAAAATGAGTTTTTCCAGTGGACAACCGATTTACACCGCTCTCTTTTCATCCACGAAACGGGTCGTTTTTTGATTGGCTTAACAGCTTTTTTATTACTCCTAATTAGCATTTCGGGAACGATACTTATCATTCAAAGACAAAGAGGCGTAAAGCGATTTTTTACCAAAATCGTCAAAGAAAATTTTGCTCAATACTATCACGTAGTGTTGGGACGCTTGTCGCTGATTCCGATATTAATAATCGCTCTGACGGGAACGTATCTTTCTTTGGTAAGATTTGAACTTATCAAAAGTGAAAAAGTGTCCCTACAAGTAGATTTTGATGCCATCAAATCTTCGCCCGAACAAAAGCCCGAAGATTTTGCCATTTTTAAAAATACCAAACTGTCGGAAGTAGAAAGTATTGAGTTTCCTTTTTCGGAAGACGTAGAAGATTATTATACTTTCAAATTAAAAGACAGAGAATTGGCGGTCAACCAAATTACAGGTGAAATTTTGGCTGAAAAAAAGTATCCAACGGCTCAGTTATTGACCAATCTTAGCCTTGATTTACATACGGGCAGAACAGGTTTTCTGTGGGCAATTATCTTGGCAATTGCTTCTTGCAACATTTTGTTTTTTATTTATTCTGGCTTTGCGATTACTTTTAAACGAAAAGCAAAAGGCATCAAAAACAAGTACAGTGCCGAAGAAAGCAAATTTATTATTTTGGTAGGTTCTGAAAACGGAAGTACTTTACAGTTTGCTTCGTCGGTGCATGAGCAGTTGATTCAAAGCGGTGAAAAATCATTTTTGGCTGAAATGAATCAATATCAAGTTTATCCCAAAGCCGAACACTTATTGGTAATGACAGCCACTTATGGCTTAGGCGACGCTCCGACCAATGCACAAAAGTTTGCTTCATTACTCACAAAATATCCACAACCCAATCCAATTCGTTTTTCAGTGTTAGGTTTTGGTTCGCACGCTTATCCAGATTTTTGTCAGTTTGCTTTTGAAGTAAACCAATTATTGAATCAACAAAATTGGGCAAAACCTTTGGTGGGCATTCATACCGTTGCCGACAAATCGCCAGCCGACTTTGGTTTATGGGCTGAAGCTTGGACACAGCAAACGAACTTGCCTATTTCTTTGAAAATTGAAAGTCCTAAAGCAGAAGAACAGAGTACTTTAAAAGTGCTTCACCATACAAAAAATACTTTTTCGGAAGATACTTTTATGCTTCGCCTTGTTCCGCAAGAAAAAGTAAAAGTTACTTCTGGAGATTTATTGGCGATTTATCCAGCCAACGACCACCGAGAAAGATTGTATTCGATTGGAT
>VFQP010003903.1_pt1 | contig 14527 bp, 8 predicted proteins | sample 3512351 | NCBI WGS metagenome assembly VFQP01 (sample SAMN10412372, study PRJNA504923) | tailings metagenome | isolation source: Relicate 1 Philex TSF1 revegetated site | place: Philippines: Tuba, Benguet | collected 2017-08-29 | reverse complement strand
CTGAAGCGCAGGTGGGCCCGGACGATGAGGGCCCGTCACGCTGCTGTTGTTGTGCGACCTGGCCGCGGCACGTGCACTGAAGCGCAGGTGGGCCCGGACGATGAGGGCCCGTCACGCTGCTGTTGTTGTGCAACCTGGCCGCGGCACGTGCACTGAAGCGCAGGTGGGCCCGGACGACCAGGGCCTGGTTCGCAACGCGCTGCTGGAGCTGCTGGTGCACTGCTGCAAGCGCGACGCCTTCAACGTGCTGCGCACGCAGCAGCAGGTGAGGCGCCGCCTGGCCAGGCCACACGGGCACGCGGCGCTCGCCTCTGCCGCAGTCGTGGCGCAGCGCGGCGGAGGTGCGGCAGGGCGCAAGCAGCAGGCGCCTGTAGCGTGGACGCGTGAGGGCGGCGTGCCTCGTGTGCGAACCCCGCGCGCGCAGCTGGGCTACGTGGTGAGCCTGCACAACGGCCAGGAGCTGGGCGTGCACCACGCCGAGTTCATCCTGCAGGTGCGGCGATGGTGTTGGCCTATGTATACATATGGCAGGGTGTGGGTATCGAGGTGCAGAGCCCGTGCAGGAGAGGCAGGTCGCTTTGGGGAGGCTTGTGCTGCAGCGTCCCGGGCGGCTCACTCGCTTGGCCTGGATGACCCGCGAGTGTGCGACTCGAACGCCCGCTCTCTGTCGGCTCTCCGCCAAACGCGCTGTCCCTGCTGCTGGTGCGCCACTGCTCCTTGCGCGCAGTCCAACGTGCACAGCGCGGCGCACCTGGCGTCGCGCGTCGACGCCTTCGTGCTGCAGGCGCTTGGTGAGCTGCTGCCGGCAAAGTGCGGGCTGGCCGCGACGAGCGCCGCAGGCCAGGCGACGGACGGCGAGGCGGCGGCGCGAGGGGAGCAGCAGGACAGGGGCACGCAGCCGCCCGCCGCCGAGCCCTCTGCGACAGGTGCGCCCGTGCGAGCGTTTGGCCTTCTCCCTCTTTGCGCTCGTCCCGCACCAGGGCTCTGCGTGACGTGCCCGTTCGCGTGTTGCGGCTTCGCGAGAACAGGCGGCGCGGGCGGCAGCGAGTTCGCCCGGGCGGTTCAGGAGCTGTCCAAGGCGCTGCTGGAAAAGCCCAAGCGGCTGGGCGAGGTGGCGCAGCGCTGGTGGAACGAGGTGTTCTTCGGCACCTACGTCTTCGACCGGCGGGTGGGTGGGCGTGCTGGAGGTGCTTGGGCCTGCACCTTGCACAAGCGCGGTGGCAAAGTCGTGTTTGACCGAGTCGACCGGCTTCCTCCTCGCGGCGCCCTCGTTCATTCGCGCAGGAGCGCATGGTGGCGGCACTGCAGCAGCTGCGCCCCGAGCAGCTGCTCGCCTTTGCGCACGAGGTGCTGGCCGACCCGCAGACGCGGCGCAAGGCCGTCGTCGCCATCCTCGCCAACAAGCCTCCGCCGCCGCCACCTTCACCCGAGCAGCAGCAAGCGACGCCGGCGGCAGGAGCAGCCTCCGAGCCGGTTGAGCCGCCCGCCGCCCCGCCGGCGCAAGAGGCGGGCGCGGCGCCGCCAGAGTCGGAGCCGGCAGAGGTGCGCGTGGGCGACCTGGCGGCGTTCAAGCGCGGCTGCGAGGTGTGGCCGTCGCCGGCGGGGCTGTGGGCCAGGTGGCGGGGCGGCGAGGGGCTGCCGGGGCAGCGGGCGGCGGCCAGGGCGGACGGGCAGGCGGCGGCGAGCAGGAGGGCGGCAGAGGCGGACGCGGCGGCAGCTGCGGCCGCCGCCAAGCTGTGAGGCTGCTCCGGGGCTTTCAAATGACTGTGCTTGTGGTCGCGCTGCGGTGGCTGCTTCAGCTCTCGCTCTGGGACGACCGCGTTTGCAAGTCGCGCTCTGAAGCAGAGAGCCGCTTGAACCATGCATTTCTGGCGTGCCTCGGCACCGGCGCCATCCCCAAAGGCCACGCAAAGCTGCGGCGGGCGCGAGCGACGAGGGAGCCTCACCGGCCGCCAGCGAGCAGTTCACTGAGCCTCAACCCTCGCCGTCACGTGCAGCCTGGGACGCAGCGTCGGTATGCATGTACACGCGAGCCGTTGAGCGCAGACGCGCGTCAGGGTCAGTCATGTTGTGTGTGTGTGCGTCTGGGTGAGCAGTCCTTCGGAAGGCGTCAGCAGCAGCAGCGGCGGCGTGGCCAGTCCCTTTGCTGTTCCGAGAGCCTCGTTGGGGTCGTCCACCAAACACCCCAGCGGAAGCCCCACCCCAGCGGAAGCCCCGCCGTCCCGCGCTCCTCCCCGTCCCACCATCACGCGCACACGGTTCGAGAGTCGGCGGCATCCCTTCAAGACGGCTCCCTCCAAGCGCCCTCGTCCCACGTCACGCAAACACGCCCTTGAAGCCCAGGGTCAACAAGAAGAATCGCCATCCCACTGCGTGCGGCAGCGCCACCGTCACGCAACAACAAGTCCTCGCCGCGGCCAAAACAACCACAAGTGAGCGCCCCACCCGCTCTCTCTCGTCCTCTCAAGCCGGAGCCGCCACCACCGCCGCCGGCGCCGCCGCGCTGCCCACGCCGGCGCCGCCGCTACCCGGCGGCGGGAGAGCCAGCGGCTCCTCCGCCGTGCCCTCGCCGCACGCGAGCCGCGAGCCGCCCACCTCCTTGCACGCCGCGCCCGCAGCAACCTCCACCTCCATCCCCTCCTCCGGCCGCTGCCGCTGCTGGTCCCGCTGCGGTGGAGGCGGCGGCGCCAGTGGCAGAGGCGCAGCCGCGGCCGCGGAAGGGACCGCCTCGGAGGGTGCCTTGCCTGACGGCGCTGCGCCTGGCGCCGCCTCCACAGGGGGCGGGCCGCCGGCCGCCGCCGCCTCGACCAGCGCCGCCGCCGCCGCCGGCGCCACCGCCAGCAGCGGCTGCGCCAGCGCCTGCAGCGCCTCCCACGTGCCCTCCTCCACGCCGCCCCATGGCGCAGGCGCCTTGCCGCCCGCGGCGGAAACGTCACGCGGCGCTTGCTCCTCCAGCGGGTGCGCTGCAGCCGCGGCGGGCAGCTCAACCGGTGCGGCCGTCGCCACGCCGTTGCCGTCGCCGTCCGCGTGCCCGCCGCCAGCGGCAGCGGCGCGCGCGCCGGCCGCCGTCCCCGCCGGCGAAGGCGCCGCCAGCAGCTGCAGCACCGCCGCCGCCGCCGCCGCCACCTCGGCCGCCGCGCGCACGCGCCCGGCGCCGCCGCCGGCGGCGGCCGCGTCGCAGGCCGCCAGCGCGTTCCGGGCCGCAGTGACGAGGTCGTGCAGCCGCTCAGGCACTGGCACAGCGGCGCCGCAGCCGCAAGCCGCGCCGCCCTGGCATTGCAGCGACGGGTCGGGGCAGCGGCCACCGCTGGGAGGCGCCGCGGCAGTGGCGGCGGCGTCGGCAGGTTTGCAGGCGGCCAGCGCCGCCACCATGAGGCGCGTGCACACCGCCGTGGCCTGCGCGCCGGGGAAAGCAACACACGCCGTGGAGTGCGTGAGCGTCCCGGCACGGCGGGTTGGGTGGGGGCAAGGCACGCAGCAGCGGGCAGATGCGCGTTGGGTGGGAGGTTTAGGGTGGGGAGGGACACTAGCGCACCTGTGCTCGGAGCGCATCGAGCGGCTCCAGCACGGCGGGGGCCCCGAGAGCAGCCGCCGCGCTGGCCGCCGCCGCGCCGCCGCCGTCGACAGCGGGAGGCGGCGTGGCGCCGGGCGCCCGCGGCGGCAGCACGGCGGCGGCGGCGTGGGAGAGGTGCTCGGCCACCGCCCTCAGCTGGTGCGCGTCGGGCGTCTGCAGTGCAGTGCATCACAGCACACACAGCACGCTCTCGCATCGTGCGCTTCGGCTCGGTCGAGGCTTCAATCTCTGAAGCGCCCCGGTGCGAGCACCGCTGCCAGCCTGCCCAAAGGGTTCCCGCACCTGAGCGCGGACCAGGGGCGCGTCCAGAGAGGGCGTCGTGGGCGCGCCGGGCGTCAGCGTCCCCCCCGCCGCTCCGCCGCCACCCGCCGCTGCCGCAGCGCCCACCGTGCCGCCGCCGCCCGCGCCGTCCACCTGCATCTCGTCCGCCGCCGCCGCCGCACCGCCGGCGCCGACGCACAGCGGCCACGCCAGCGGCGGCGCGGGGCGCTGCTGCCCCCCCACCACCGACCCCCGGGCCAGCTGCGCTTGCTCCCGATGCCCCGCAGGCGGCGCCGCCGCTGCCGCCGCCGCTGCCACCGTGTCGTCGCCGGGCCTCCCGGCCCGCCCGGTATCCCCGTCACCACGCGGCGGCGGCGGCAGCGGCGCCGTCGTCGCGGCGCCGCCGGGCGCGCCGCCGCGCAGCAGCTGCAGCAGCCGCGCCAGCCCCTGCTCCACGCGCCGCCGCCGCCACGCGCCGCCGTGCGGGCCCTTGCCGCCCGCGCGCCCTGCCGGTGACGGCGGGCCGCCGCGCCGCGCCGACGGCGGCGTGCGCGCCGCCGGTGCCACCGCCGCCGCCGCCCCGCCCGCGCGGGCCACCCGCACCTCCACCAGCAACCCCCCGCCCTGCGCCTTGCCGGCATCAGCGTTGGCGGCCCTCCGCCAAAACAGGCCGCCGGCGGACGAGGGGACCGCAGCGGCGGCGGCCGCCGTCGCGGGCCTGGCGGCGGCGGCCGGCGGCGGCGCGTAGGGGCTGGGCGCGGGTGCGCCGCCGTGCTCGCTGTCGTCGTCTTGCGGGAGCGCCAGGAGGCCGTGGTGCCCTTCGGCGGAGGGTGGCTGCTGCGGCCACGGGCTGTGGAGCGCCTGGTGGTGGTGGTAATGGTGGTGGCTTGGGGTGTAGGGCTTGGGCGGCTGCAGGCACCCGAGGTTGGCGCCGTGGAACTCTGCCCGCGGCGGCGGCGGGGGCGGCTGCGGCGGCGGCGGGGGCTGCGGCGGCAGCATCAGCGCCGCGCCGTAGCTACCCTGCCCATGCGGCCGCTGCTGCTGCTGCTGATGCTGCGCCCTCATCGACGCGTGGTGGTAGTCCACGCCGCCGCCGGTGCTGCTCCGCTGCAACGACCGGTCGCCGCCGCCGTTGCTGCTGCTGCCGCCGTGGTGCCGGGCGGCGGGCCCGTGCCACGCGCCGCCGCCGCCGCCGCCGCTGTGCCTGCCAAACGGGTGCGCGCCGGCGTCGTGCCCACCCAGCGCGGTAGGGCTCAGCGGCGCTGACGTGCGGCCAAAGCCGCCGCCGCCGCCGCCGCCACCCCCGCTGCCGCCGCCGCCGCCGCAGCCCATCGGGTGCCAGAAGGGGTCGGCGGGGTTGTACGGCGTCGTCCGGGACGACCACGCCGGCCGCTTGCTCGGTGGCAGCAGCTGCTGCTGCTGCTGCGCTGCCGCCGACGCCGTGCCGCGCTTGCCGTTGGGCGGGTGCTGGTTGTGGTGCTGGTTGTGGTGGTGGTTGCCGCCGTGCGGGTGGTTGTGGTGGTTGACCAGCTGAGTCAGCGCGGCGCGGCCGTTGCGTGCGTCAGCGGGATCGGCGCCGCCGGCGGACGACGAAGACGGCCCGCGCTGCCGCTTGGACGCGGGCGCGGGCGCCGTCGCCGCCTCCTCACCGGCACTGCTGTTGTGCCGGCTGGGGCCGCCGTTGGCCGCCGCCGCCGCCGCCGCCGCGGCGTCCGCCGCGCCGTCGCCGCTGCCCTGCCGCTCGCGCTTGCCGCCCGCCCGCGGTGACGACGGCGCCGCCGCCGCTGCGCCGCCGTTGCGGGCGCCGGTGCGTCCGCCGCCGCCGGGCGCAGCAGCAGCCGTGCTTGCCGCCGCTGCCGCCGCCGTCGCAGCCCCTCCCGCCGCCGCCGCCACGCCCGCCGCCGCGTCCTTCGGAGGGCTCGCCGGCGCCCCCAGGCCCCCGTTCAGCAGCAGCTGCGCGGCTAAACTAGGGTTGTACATGGCCAGGAGCCCGGCGCTGGGGCTCCGAAGCGACGCTGCCGCCGGCGGCGGCACCGCCGCCACGCCGCTCCCGCTCGCCGTCGCTTGCTGCTGCTGCGCGGGCTGCGAGGTGGCGTTGCCGTTGGCGCGCGCGAGCGGCGCGCCGGTCACGTGCAGCAGCGCCGGCGCCGCCGCCACGCACAGCAGAAGCTGGTGCGTGCCCACCACCTGCCAGCCCTCCACGACGGGGTACGCGCCGAGCGCAGTGCCGCCGCCCGTGGCCTCCGCCGCCTCCGCCGGCGGCGGCGGCACCGGCATGAGCTGCTGCAGCACCGCCTGCAGCCCGTACACGTGGAACTGCAGCGGCTGCTGCTGCGGCGGCGATGTTGGCGTGGGCGACGCGCCGCGCGGCGGCGCCAGCTGCCCGCTGCCTGCGCGCTCCGTGGGCTGCGAGGCGCCACCAGCCGCCGCCGCCGTCGGCGGCGCCAGCGATGCCTGCAGGGACCCCGCGCACGTGAAGGGCAGCAGCGCGCCGTTCACACGCAGCAGCAGGTCGACGGGCGTGGACACGGCGGTGGGCGCCGCCGGCGGCGGCGACGCCGGGCCGCCGCCGTCGCCCGACGGCGGCCGCTTGCCGCCGCCGGCGGCGTCGGCGGCGGGCGCGGGTGCGGCGGGGGCGGCGAACGGCGGCCCGGCGCGGTCGAGCATGCGCTGCGCCGGCTGCAGCGCGCGCGCCACTTCGTCGGGGACGGGCACGGCGTGAAGGTTGCCGGGGTGTAGCGGCGCGCCGGCGCCGGGCTGCGGCTTGCCGCCGCCGGCCGCGCGGCGCGCGCCGGCGGCGTGCGGGTGGTGCGCCGCGCCGTGCAGCGGCCGCGGCGCCGCCGCGCACAGCGCCAGCAGCGCGGCGCGGCCGACGCCGCCGCTGGCGCCAGCGCGCGTGGTGGAGGCGGCGGCCAGCTGCGCGGCGCCCTGTTCGCCCAGCGCGCACAGCGCCAGCGCCTGCTGACGCCGCGCCAGGTCCAAGGACGTCAGCTGCTGCCGCGCCGCGTGCTCCTGCTCAACGCTCAGCGGCTGCGCCTGCGACGCGCAAAAACGCGGCGGCGCATGTCATGCGGCAGCGAGCGACGGGCTCGCCACCACTGAGCCAAACAAGCAAGCGTCGGGGTCACTCACAGGGAGGTTGCCGCGCGCCAGCGAGCGGAGCCACCCCAGCACGTCCCTGGCCTCCACACTGCGCACGTCGGCGGCCGTGGCCAGGCAGCCCTGTAGGTACTCTGGCCAGGCCGGCACGCTGCCCGCCGCGCCCGCGCCGCCGCCGCGCGCCGCCGGGGGGCCTGGCCGCGGCGGCCCCGGCGGCACCAGCGACGGCAGCGGCGAGCTGCCCTGGGCGGCGGCGCCGCCGCCCTCGTGCTGCTGCTGCAGCTGCGCCACGCGCTGGCTGCTGCGGCTGGGCGGCGTGGGCTGGTGGGAGGCGCTGGCTGCGGCGGCGGCGCTTGAGCCAAAGGAGCCAGGGGGGCTCAGCACGGCGGCGGCGGCGGCGGCGGCAGAGGGGCCGCCAGAGGTGCCGCGCTGCAGCGCCAGCAGCAGGGGCTGCGCCCGTGGGTGCTGCTGCGCGCCGAACAGCACCTCGGTGCTGGCGGCGGGCGTGCAGCCGGCGTGCGCCGAGAGCTGCATCGCTGGCTTGCCGCTCGCGGCGCCCCCGCTGGTGCTGGTGGCGGCGGGCGCGGCCGCTGCGCCCGTGGTGCTGCCCGGCCGGCCGCTGCTGCGCTGCCGCGCCTCCAGCGCCTCGCTCACCGCCTGCTGCCACGCCTGCACCAGCAGCGGCACGCACTCGGCACCAGCCTGCTGTCCCTGCTGCTTAAGTCGAAAACCTGAGCCCCACGAACGAGCGCCGTGCAGGTTGCTGCGATGCGCGACGGCCCTCAGTGTGTGCCAGTGTGCGATGCAGTGCTGGCGCGTGCGAGCTGCCCCAAGCCCCAGTCGTCGCCACAGGCGCAGACGCGCGCGCTGGGGCGGGAAGCACGACCGTCCCTGCGCTGCTCCGAGTGCTGTCGTTGGTGCTGCTGCTTCTGCTGCTGCTGCTCGCAGGCCTGGCGCGCAGCTGCGATTGATCGCAGGTGCGCAGAGGGCGGCTCGCCCACAGCCCGGTGCCCTCACCGTGGAGCCCCTGCTCTTCTTCGGGTAGGCGTCGAACTCGATGATGCGCGAGCTCGGGAGCCACGCCCACTGCGAGCAGGAGGTGCGGGCGGTCAGCGCGCAAGTCTTCGCAGCGAGACCGAGGCGACACAGGCGCGCGCGGAGCGAGCGTCGCCTGCACCTGCACGCCATCAACGCCAAGGCCTCCGTGTGACGCCCCACCAAAGCTCGCTGCCCAGCCAACTCGACGCGCACCTTGGGCATCGGCCCCCCAAACAGGCAGACGAGCGTGTGGCCCGGCGTCTGCTTGCAGAGCGCCTCGTCACTGGCATCCGCCAGGGCAGCCACCTGCGCCGGCCACCAGCGCCCGTCCTCGCAGCCAGCGACCCGGGCGAACACCAGGTCGCCGCGCTTGAGCCTCATCGCGGCTGCCGACAAGGACCAAACGCGCTCAGGTCGTCGCGGGGATGCACCATCGGCGCGTCATGGCTGCTGCTACGCTGCTGCCGCTCCTGCGCTTTCTGCGCAAAGAAACGCCATGCCAGGCCCGCGGAAGCGCAGGAGCGCAAGAGAATTCTGCAGCAGTGCGCCGCAGCTGCGATGGCGCGCTACGGCGTGTGGATGCTGGAGCGGCTGGTGCTGCGGTACTCTGAGCACGGGGGCAGCTCGCGAGGCATGAGGTGCGCCCCCTCCGTGCACGTCCGCGGCACGGCCCTGCGCAGGGGCCGCTGTCCGTGAAGCAGCGATGAGCAGGCGTGCCATCGGGGTGTGTGTGTCTGCCACAGGGCGTTTGTGGACGAGGCGCTGCCGGCGCTCCGAGCCGCCAACCCGCAGACGCAGATCAAGACGCTGCGGCGTGCGCTGGTCCAGTCTCACCCCTTTCTGCTGGCCTACTATCGTGAGGAGACCTCGCTGGGGGCCCACAGCAGCAGCTCTGGCTCGAGTGGCAATGCCATGCGGCCAGGCGCGCATCTCGCGATGGCACGCCTGCTGCCGGGCGAACGTGCGCGCAGGCAACGGTCGCCAACGGAGCGTGCCGGTCAGGAACATGCAGCCGGGGCAGATTGCCGAGGAGATTTACTGGCTCCGCAACTCGCATGGGAGAGGAGAGGTGTGTGCATGCGTGTCGGTGGGTGGGCCGGCCGATCCGCGCATGCTGGCGATGCGGGCTGCGCACACGTTTTCCGCTTGCACGCATGGTCGGCGCGTGGCATGCACGCAGAAGGACCGAGTGCTGGCGAGCAGGCACCTGAGCCGGCAGCCCAGCATCCAGGGGCCATGGACCGTCAAGACGTTTGCACAACCGCAACAACCGTAGAGGCCCCTCGACGCTTGGCCATTCATTCCAGTTCGCAATCCTGCATTGCATCCTGTGGTTCGCTGCCGGGCGCCCTGCTGCAACTGCTCAGTCACGTGCTACAACCGGGAGCGCGGCAAGGGGATCAGGATGCCAGGTCTCCGCTGCCGCGACGCCGCGTCCCTCCGCGCCGCGCCGCCCGACTGCGCCTCCCCTCGCTGCCGCCCCTGCTGCCCGCCCACCGCCGTGCCGCCCGCCACCCCCGGCCCCCCGCTGCCGCCGGCCCGCCAGCCCTCTGGCGCCTGCGCCTGCCCAAGCTCCGCCACGCACGCGCTCCGCGTGACGCCCCCACCAGGCGCAGCGCACCTCTGCGCCGCGCCGCCCTCCACCTTGGCCTGCCCGCTGCCGCCGCCTCCGCCGGCGCCGTCGGCGTCCGACGCCGGCGCCGTCCACCAGTGGAAGGGCGAGCGCACCCCGAGCAGCGCCGCCTGCCGCGCCTTGACGCGTGAGAACTCGCGGCGCACCGACTGCTCCAGCGTGTCGGGGTAGCTGATGGCTGAGGTGGTGGTCAGGTCGCCTTGCGACCACCTGTGCACACGGTAGTGCACCAAACGAACAGGGGGGGCGCCTGGAGCGGGCGGGACGGCGCACACCTGCTCGAAGCGAGGGCCACCAACCGCTGCGCCGCCGCACCGCTCCAGGATGACGCGGGAGGCCGAGACGTGCGCGACGAGCTGCAGCAGGTCCGCCTCCAGGTGAGAGGTGCCCTCGAGCAGCGCGAAGCCGCCCTGCACAATCTCTGCGCAGGGAGTTTAGGAGGGAGGCAGGGGCGCCGGCGCAGGGATAACGGCAGGCTCTTGCCCAGAAAGGGGGAGTGTGTGGTGCAGCACACCAGGTGCGCCCGCACCTGCGGCGCGCTCGTTGAGCGGCTGCAGCACGCTGCGCATCCAGCTGCGGAACGCGCGGGCCTCGGGCCCGTCGGGGTGCTGCGCCACGGCGGCCTGCAGCCCCTCACGGGTGCCGTCGGGCGAGTGCTGCCGTACCAGGGCGGTGTACGCGCTCTTGGTGGCCGTCACGCAGGCCAGCAGCGGGCCGTACAGGTCGCTGAGCTGCGCGTTGACGCGCTCAATCTGCGCCTTGCGCTGCTCGTTCACCTGAGCGTGCGGCACCACGTGGTGCAGAGACTGCACGCGTGGCAAGCTCAGGCCCCTGGACCTTCCACGCCTGCCCGCCCTCCTCCAACGGGGCCGCGTGCCTGCGTGTTGATGAACTGGAAGGCCCATCCGGCCAGCGCCGCGTACAGCGGACCCACGCCCATTGCTGTGGAGAGCCCGGGGGCGCAGCTGCCGTGATGCTGCAACCCTGGTCGCCCGAGGTGCTCCACTGAATGCGCACTGGCTGCGACACGCCCGATGCGCGTTGCTGGGCGGTTGATGGCGGCCTGTGCGCCCGCGTGGAAAGACTTCTGCCGATCGGAGATGGAGGCGCTTCGAGCACGCAAACTGCGACAGACGCGCCGCAGATCCGGACCAGAGATGTGCAGACGCACGTCCAGCTGAAAGCAGGTTATCCACTAAGAGACTCAAAGCATGAGATCTTCACGTGCAGCGGAGCAGGGAGATATGACACAGCGCGCCACGACGTGCGGCGGCGCGCCGCTTGTGTTGGACATCCCGCTAGAACCCACGAGACCCTGGGAGACCCTGGCAGCAACAGCAGCAGCAACAACAACAGTCCCCAGCCGCCAACGACACAGCAACAAGCACCATCCCACCCACCCGGTGCACAACATGACACTGCTCGTCGTCCGGTTGCGTTTCCCTAGCACGTGGAACCACGGCACCCGTGCAGGCAGCTGCCGCCTGCGCCTCCCAACGCGCGCCACGGTGCACGGAGGCGCATCGCAGCTGCACACTGGCGCAACACATCAACAGGAGCGAGGCGTCGGCGGCCGGCGTGCGCCGCCGTGCACGCACACGTGGCCACCCTGGGGGCCTGGGCGGAATCCTAGTTTCTGAGCCTGAACCACCTGAGACCTGGACCTGAAGCAGCCTGAGAAACACAGGAAGCTCTCAGCACGGTGCGGCAGGGCACGGACGTTCTCTGCGAGGCGGCAGTACAAGGGTAGCGCAAGCCGTGGAAAGCCCGGGCGCTCGCCTGCCAGAAGACGGGCGGGAAGACGGCCGGAGCGTGTGCGCGCGCCGCTCTCGCCGCCCCCTTGCCCCGCCCCAAAAGGCAGCACAGAGGCTCCCCGCGTTTCCAGCAGCCGTGGAGTGCGTATGCATCATGAAAGGTGATGTCTGAGAAAGACGCCGGCAAGGCCTCGCTGACACGCCGCCCTGGGTGTGTTGCTGATGGTGCTGCTGCGGGCGCGGGCGCCGCCGCCCAGCGTGCCCACCGCCCAGCAGAGAAAGGGAAACGAGGGGCGGGCCTTCCTGCGGGGCGCGGCGAGGAGGGCAGGCAGCGTCAGGCGCGAGGGCGTGTGTGCGCGCCACCAACGGGCGAGCCCACCTTACTGTTAGTCTGGGCGCAGCGGGTGCTCAGACGCACCTGAAGGTCACTGCTGGCTCACCGCCTCTGCGCGGCCGCGCCGCACCGCCAGCGCCGCGAGGCATCCGCTGCGCCACGCCGCCAGCGCCAGCAGCGCCAGCAACGCCACGCGCAGCAGCAGCAGCGGCGGCGGCAGAGGGGGCGCCCACGCGCGCCGCCGCCCGCCGCCCGCCGCCCACCCCGCCCGCAGCGCGCGCAGCAGCGCGGCGCCGGCGCCCGCCGTCGCGCGCAGCTTCCACGCTGCCGCGCCGCCCACCACCTTGCCGCCGCGGCCGCCCTGCCGCGCCACGCCCGCCGGCACCGCCGCCAACGAACCCGCCACGGACAACGTGTCGTCCGATCCGCACGACGACGAGGAGCAGCCCAGCGTGGACGAGGCGTAGCTAGACGAGGCGAGCGGCAGGCGGGGCCGGCGGACGCCGTCCAGCAGCTTCAGGCCGTCGGGGTCGCCGCCGGCCCAGCCGCCGCCACCGGGGTGGCTTGCCGCAGGCGGCGGCGGGCGGCCCTCGCGGGCGTCCAGGCTGTCGCGGCAGGAGGAGGTGGTGGGTGGGGAGATGCTGACGGAGCTGGGACTCGAGGGCGAGCGGTGCGGGTGCGGGTGCGGCCAGGCTGGCGGCGGCGGCGGCGGCGGCGGCGCGGTGGCGGCGGCGGCATCGGCCGAGAGCGCGCAGAGCAGCGGCTGTGGAGGCGCGCAGGGTGGCGGCGCGGAGCTGGCGGCGCCGGGGAGGGGCAGCGGCGCCGAGCGGCGGGCCATGGGCGGGGCGGCGTGGTCGGCAGGCGCAAGCACGCCGCCGGCGTCCCCACCCGACTGCGACGGCGGTGTGGAGTCTGCCTCTGGGGGGGGGCCGGGCAGGGCTGCCGGCGGCGCTGCCGCCTCGGCCGTTGCTGCGGCTGGCGCGGATGGCGGAGCGGCCGCGGGGCCTGGCGCGACGGCCGGCGGCGCGGCGCGCGCGCGCGTCACGGCGCGCGCCTGCGCCGCCGCCGCCTGCTGCAGCAGCTCCAGCGCCGGGGACGGCACGTGCGCCGAGACGGGGGGCGAGCCGGCCGGGGAGGCGGACGAGGAGGAGGAGGAGAAGGAGGAGGGCACCGAGTCGGCGTGCGGGTGCGGCGGCGCCGGCGCAGCCGCCGGCTCGCCGCGGCCCTGCGCCACCGCGACAAGGTCCTCCGCCCGGCCGCCAGGAGAAAAAACGTGCGGCACAGGTGAGGGCGAGGGAGAGGGAGAGGCGGCGCGGGCGTCCTGCGAAGTTCGCACGTAGAGGCACGAGGTGGCGCAAAGGAGGCGCGTTCGTTTCACAGCGGTTTTTGCAGCGGCACGCGCGAACTGCCCAGTCACGAGGGCGCGCACCGTTGCGCCGACGGCAGCTGCTCCCGTCTCCTCCTCCCGAAGCTGTCCATCGCCGCCGCCACCGCCGCCGCCGCCGCCCAAAGCGCCGCCGTCAGGGGCCGACAGCGCCGCCGCCGCGAGCGCGGCGACCCCTCCTCCCGCCGCCGGGCCTGCGCAGGGCGCCGCCGCCGCCGCCCACGACCAGGGCAGGCCGAACTGCTGCCCCCACGACAGCACGCAGCGCACCATGCCGGCGCGGCCGCACGCCAGCGCGCGCGCCTGCAGGCTGCTGCCCTGGTGCCACCGCAGCGCGGCAAACGTGCGGCCACCGCCCGCCGGGCCTAGCAGCGTGGCCAGGACCCTCGTCGAGGTCTCGGGCCACCCCGCCGCCACGGAAAAGTGCAGCAGCGCCACGCCCACCTCGGCCATCAGCTGGCGGTACGCCGCGCTCCGCGCGCTGCCGCTCATCGCCAGCGACGACAGCTGCGCACCCAACGCCGCCGCCGCGCGCTGCTCCGCCGCCAGGCGCCGCTCCGGCGGGACGGGCGGCTCCGCCGCCGCCGCCGCGGACCCGCCGTCGCCGACGCCCACGGGCGGCAGGGCGGCCGGGCCGCCGCTCGCTGCGGACGGCGCTGCCACGTCTTCCGTGGGTGGTAGCTGCGGCGGCGGCGGTGCGGCGGCGGCGGCGGCGGCCATCATGGCGGTGGCGGCAAAGTCGAACCACGCGCCGAGGTCCGAAAGCAGCGCCCGGGAGCTGTCGGTGGCGGCGCCGCACCGCAGGTGCACGCTCTTGACGGCGGCGGCGGCGGCAGCGGCGGCGGCGCGGGGCGGGTGGTGGTGCAGGTGGCCATGAGCGCGCGGCGGGTGGCCAGCCAGCGGCGCGAGGGGGTGCGCGGCGAGGGGCGCAAACGCGTCCGGCGGCGCGCCGGGGCCGTAGTGCGGCAGCGGCGGCATCGGGCCACCGCTGGGCAGCGCCGCCGCCGCCGCCGCCGAAGCGTCGGCCGGGGCGCCGAGGGCGAGCGCCGCGTCGAGCGCACGCCTCTGCTGCACCCGCTTGCCGATGTTGATGGTGCTGGCCAGCGGCGTGCTGCTATGCCGCACCTGCCACGGCTGCTGCGCCTGGGGGTAGCTGGCCGCGGCGGCAGCGGGGGGTGCGGGCGGCGGTGGCGGGGCGCAGGCCTGGAGTTCCTGGAGCTCTGGGGCCAGGGAGGCGAACTGGTGGTCCAGGAGCAGCAAGGGCTGGGTGTCGAGGAGCATGCTTCCCACCCGCACCTGCGCGGGCGGTTTGCGGCCAACCGGGCGGGCAAACGGGCGTGTGACGGCGGTGTGGGTGCTGGGCGGGCTGCACGGCGGAGGGCTGTACGTGGCTTCGAATAGGAGCGCTGCTGGCTACGGTGGTTTCCATGGGCGTCAGCGCCAAGGAGAA